>Ga0163144_10004847_pt1 | contig 30147 bp, 18 predicted proteins | sample OliLak19BULKMAT1_FD_123175 | JGI IMG/M metagenome (GOLD analysis project Ga0163144, IMG submission 123175) | Freshwater microbial mat bacterial communities from Lake Vanda, McMurdo Dry Valleys, Antarctica - Oligotrophic Lake LV.19.BULKMAT1 | ecosystem: Environmental > Aquatic > Freshwater >...
CGCCGACCGCGACCGCCACACCCACCGCAACCGCGACGGCGACCGCAACCGAAACCGCCACACCCACGACGACTCCGACCCCAACGACGAGCCCGACCCCCACGCTCACCGCCACGCCGACCGTCACCGCCACGCCGACGCCGACGCCATCCGCGACCGAAACCGCCACACCGACCGAGACCGCGACGCCGACCGAAACCGCGACGAAAACGCTCACTCCGACGCCGACGGTCACTCAGACCGCGACGCCCACGACGACTCCGACGCCGACGCTCACGGCGACACCGACCGCCACGGCGACCGCGACCCAGACCGCGACGCCGACAGTCACCGTCACCCCGACCCCCACACTCAGCGCGACCCCGACAGCAACCGCTACCCCGACGCTGACGCCGACACCGACCCTGACGGCGACGCCGACGCTCAGCCCCACACCCACGCTCACGGTGACCCCGACCACCACCGCGACGCCCAGCGTCACGAAAACCCCGACGCCCACGCCGACCGCAACGCCGACGATCACAGCAACGCCGACGAAGACACCCACCCCGACGCCAACCGCCACCCCGAATTGCGGCGACGGCGTGCTGGTTCCCCCCGAGATCTGCGAAACGGGAGGCCAAGGCTGTGGGCTTCTGCTCTGCCTCGGCTGCTCGCTCTGCCTATGAGCTCGCCGCCGTCACTCACCATCATCAAAAAAGCGGCCCCTCACGCCTTTGCGGGGTCACAAATGCCTATGGTGCGGGATTGTCAGGCTATCTATCCTCACCTACAGCTCGCCCAAGTCGCAGTAGTCGTGCCGTTTTCCGCAGTGCCTGGACCCGTCACACAGACGACAAGAGCTTTAAGGGAGGCCCCTCATGCACGTCCGTTCACCCCACGCTCGTGGCGTTCGCTCTTCCCTGACGATCGCCCTCCTCGCCATTCTCACCTTCCTGCTGCCGACCGGCAGCGCGCACGCCGACGCCGTGCGCTGCAAGCGCGAGGTCGCCAAAGCCTCCGCCAAATTCGTCCAGGCCAAGGTCCGCATCCTGCAGAAATGCGAAGACGCGGTGCTGATCGGGAAGCAAAGCGGCACCTGTCCCGACTCCAAGTCGACCACGGCGATCACCAAAGCAGCGGGCAAGCTGCGGAGCGCGATCGACAAGAAATGCGGCGGCGCCGATCGCGACTGTACGAACGCCAGCGACAACGACTCGCTGGCTTCGATCGGGTGGGGCGCCACGTGTCCGAACTTCGAAGGTGGCGCCTGCAACAACGCCATCACGAACTGTGACGGCGTCAGCAACTGCCTCCTCTGTGTCGACGAAGCGGCCGTCGATCAGGGCATCGACCTCTACTACGACGCCCTCACCAACTCCTCCGATCCGAGCGTGAAGAAGTGCCAACGCGAGATCGGGAAGAATGGCGCCAAGTACCTGCGCCTGAAGTCCAAGGTGCTGCAAAAGTGCAAAGACAAGGTGCTGAACGGTCAGAGTGTAGGCCCCTGTCCCGACCCCAAGTCGGCGGCGGCCATCGCCAGCGCCGAGGCCAAGAAGAACGCCAAGCTCTGTAGCGCGTGCGGCGGGAGCGACCGCGTCTGCGGCGGCGGCGACGACCTGACGCCCGCGACCATCGGCTTCCCGGCCTCGTGCGCCAACGTGACCGTCCCGGGTGGCGCCGCCTGCGGCGGCTCGGTGACGACCCTCCAGCAACTCGTGACGTGCGTGAGCTGCGTCACCAACTACAAGAGCGAGTGCGTCGATCGCATCGCCACCCAGGCCGTCGGCGCCTACCCAAGCGAGTGCAGCGGCGGCACTCCGCCCCCGAGCTGCGGCAACAACGTCGTGGAATCCGGCGAAGACTGCGACGGCACGAGCGACGGCGCGTGCCCCGGCCTCTGCACGGCGTCGTGCACCTGCGACGCGGGTCCGTGCATGCTCCCGAGCCAGGTCCCGGCCAAGGTCGCCTTCGTCGGGAAGCCGGGCAGCGATCTCGATACCGGCTGGACCGGCATCGGCCACGACAGCCAGACGGTCGACAACTCCAACCTCATGGCGGGCACCGTCTCGAACTGCGATCTCGACACCGGCTCGCCGACCTGCGGCCAGTGCGATCTCACGGGCCCCGTCTCCTTCCCCGGTGCGGCCAAGAATTGCGTCTGCCTGAACCTCGGCAGCCCCGATGCGAGCACCCTCACAGTCTGCGACCCGCAAGCCCCGAGCTGCGGTGGCGGCGAATCGTGCGAGTGCATGCTGGGTCCGCCGCTGCCGATCTCGGCCGGCGCCATCCCGGTGTGCGTGGTGAATCGCCTGACCGGCCCGATCAGCGGGACGGCCAACATCTCCAACAGCGGTCCGCACGCCGGCGAGGGCGCGGTGACGCTGCAGCTGAGCGCCGCCGTGTTCAACGGCGAGGCCGTCGAGCAACCGTGTCCGCTCTGCCTCAACGATCCGACGCCGCGCGACGGCGTGAAGGGCGGCACGTGCAAGAGCGGTGTCCGTGACACGATGCCGTGCGACGTCGGCGGCACCTCCGATTTCTTCGGCCCGGTCAGCATCGACTGCCAGCCCTCGATGACGAAGAACATCGGGACGCTCTCGATTGGTTTCAATCCGGCCACCACGGCGACCACGCAGATGGCGACGGTGCGGCCGTGTACCGAGGCCACCGATCTGAACTGCTTCTGCGATACCTGTGCGACCGCGGCCGGCGAGCCGTGCAACACCAACGGCGACTGTCCGGGCGCGGCCGTGTGCGGCGGACGGCGCTGCATCGGGGGCGCGAACAATGGCTCGTCCTGCAACACCAACACCCAGTGTCCGGACGGCTTCTGCAACCGTCCCGGTCGGCCGACGAGGCCGAACGCCTGCAGTGACGGCACCTGCTCGCTGAACGTCGCCGACGGTCCGACCGAGGGCCTCTGCGAAGCCGGCCCGATCGACCGAGCGTGCAGCTTGGAAACCTACCGAGGCTGCAATTCCAACGGCGACTGCAACCCGCCGCCGACGGGCACGTGCCCGACCTGCACGGCGGGACAATCGTGCGCCGCGTTCCTTCGCCAATGCTTCATGGACCCGATCGTCCGTCACGGCGATCCCGATACCTTGACGCCGACCGTCGCCGCGGTGTTCTGCATTCCGCCGACGAAGAGCGAGTCGGTGAACCAGGTCGCGGGTCTCCCCGGACCTGGAGCGCTCGAGCTGCCGACGCGCGTCTTCAAGCTCGGCGCACTCTGCGGCAACAACACCGTGAACGCGGGCGAGCAGTGTGACGGCACGGCCGACGGCGCCTGTCCGGGCGCCTGTCAGCTCGATTGCAGCTGCCCCGGCTGTGGCAACGCGCAAGTCGATCCCGGCGAGCAGTGCGACGGCAACGCCGACGCCGCGTGTCCCGGCCAGTGCCTCGGCACCTGCCAGTGTCCGTCCGCGACCTGCGGCAACGGCGCGAAGGAGTTCGGTGAAGCCTGCGACGGCACCGACGACGACACGTGTCCCGGTTCTTGCCAGCCTGACTGCACCTGCGGCGCTTTCTGCGGCAACAACGTCGTGGAAGCCGGCGAGCAGTGCGATGGCGCGGGCTCGCTCGCGTGTCCCGCCGAATCGTGTCAGCCCGACTGCACCTGCGGCACCTTCTGCGGCAACAACCAGATCGATCCCGGTGAGCAATGCGACGGCAACGGCACGGGCGCCTGCACGGGCACGTGTACGACCGAATGTCAGTGCGCCGCCTTCTGCGGCGACGACGTCGCAGCCGGCAGCGAGCTGTGCGACGGCACCGACGACGCGTCGTGTCCCGGGCAGTGCACCGCGGCCTGTACGTGTCCGAGCTCGGCGACCATCACGTTCACCGTCCAGGACGGCGCCGACCTCGACACCGGCTGGACCGGTACGGCGCATGACGCCGCCGTGCAGAAGGGCTCGAAGATCAGCGGCGAGCTCTCCAACTGCGACGGTGTGGGCGATCAGGTCTGCGACTTCTTCGGCAACGTCGGCTCGTCCTGCGCCGCCGATCCGACCCAATCCTGCCTCGCCGACAATCAGTGCAACGCGGGCGGATGCCAGATCAACACGTTCGGTCCGCCCCTTCCGCTGTCCGCGGGCGGCGTCCCGGCCTGCATCGTCAACCGCTTCGCCGCGGACGTGACCGGTACTTACAATCTCCAGACCGGTTCCGCAGAGCTGTTCACGCGGCTCAGCTCGCTCGTGCACCTCGGCGTCTCGGTCAATCAACCGTGTCCGACCTGCGACTGCGGCCACGCCGATTGTCAGATCGGGGAAACCGGAACCTGCACCGGAGTGAGCGGCAGCTGCACCGTACAGGGCACCGGCCCGCTCGGCGCCACGTCGAACGACTGTTTCCCGACGCAATCGTCCAACGTGTCGGGCGGCGGCCTCGACGTCCCGTTCCAACCCGTCACGACGGGTTTGTCATCCTTCGCGTCGAATCAACCGTGCACCGGTCAGGGCCACACGGGTGAGAGCTGCTGGTGCCCGAGCCAACCGCAGCCAAATCAGTGCGCCAAAGCCTGCGACGGTGGCGGCAACGACGGCGCGCCGTGCGCCAACGACGGCGAATGTCCGGGAGCCGGAGCGGGCGCATGCAAAGCGCTCTGCCGTCAGATCCCGAGCGAAGCCCTCGGCGAAGGCCAGTGTACCGCCGGTCCGATCAGCCAGACCTGCGCCAACGCGCCGCAGATCGCGTGTCAGACCAACAGCAACTGCCCGGGCGCGACCGGCCCGTGCCAGGCCCGCAATCAACGCTGCTTCCTCGACCCGATGACCCGCCAAGGAACGCCGGGCACGGTCACCAACGTGTCGGTCTCGACGTTCTGCATCCCGGCGACGACGGCGTCGGCGATCAATCAGACCGCCGGGCTCCCCGGTCCGGGTGCGATCAGCTTCCCGGCCAGCATCGACATCAAGCGCTGCGGCGACAACGACGTGAACCGCTTCGTCGAAGAGTGCGACGGAACGGACGACGCCAACTGTCCGGGCGCCTGTGTCGCCAACTGCACGTGCGACGCGACCTGCGGCAACAACGTGATCGAGTTTGGCGAGCAGTGCGACGGGACGCAGAGCACGGCGTGCCCCGGCCAATGCGGCGCACCGAACGCGGCCAATCCCTGCGTCTGTCCCGCGAGCTGCGGCGACGGCTTCGTCGGCCCGGGCGAGGAATGCGATCCACCGGCCGATTCGCAGTGTCAGGGTCAGTGCAGCAGCTGCCAGTGCCCGGTGCCGACGGCCACCTGCCTCAACAGCCAACTCGACCCCGGCGAGCCATGCGAGGTTCCGGCGATCGGCTGCGGCCCGAGCCAGGCGTGTCTGCTCTGCCAACAGTGCTTCCCCGATCTCTCGCCGATCATCAACCAGGCCGGCTTCATCTGCGGCAACTTGAACGTCGAGCCGACGGAAGCCTGCGAGCTTCCGGCCATCGGCTGCGGTCCGGGTCAGCTCTGCAACAATTGCACGTCGTGCGTCGATGCGATCCCGTTCTGCGGGAATCTCAACATCGAGCCGGGCGAGGTGTGCGAGCTGCCCGCCATCGGTTGCGGACCGCATCAGCTGTGCGCGCTCTGCGGGACGTGCATCGACGTGCCGTTCTCGATCTGCGGCAATCTCAACATCGAGGACGGCGAGGTCTGCGAGCTACCGCAGCAAGGCTGCGGCCCACTCTCCCTCTGCGCCCTCTGCCAGCAGTGCATTCCGCTGTTCTAGAGGCGGCCTGCACCTGACGCATCACACGACGGCCGGTCCGGAGCTCACCCTCCGCGACTGGCCGTCGTGTGTCCGGGTCCTCCCGCGGCAATATTTTTTCGCCCCATTTCCGTTGAGCGCGCTCACCCCTACGCGGCATCTCCGCCCGCACCCACCGTGGTACGCGCACTGCACCCCTCAACCCGCGACCTGGAGGAACCGATGAATCCCGCGTTCAGTCGTCGTCTGTCCGTCTTTCTCGTCATCTGCGCCACCCAACTGATTCTCACCGGCCCCCGCGCCGCGCAGGCCCAATCCACCGTGAGCGGCCAAGCCTACGGCGTTTCCGTCACCTCGATCCTCGTCAATGTCACCGACTTTCCCGAGGTCATCCTCGATCCCCAGGGCGGCAGCGCTTCGGCCGCCGCCGCCGGCTTGAACGTCGTGAGCGTGCTCACGACCGGCGCGATCGCCGCCGAAACCGAAGGCACCACCGGTCCGAGCGACGCGGATGCGTCGAGCACGGCCACGGTCAATCAGATCAACGTGCTCGCGGGGCTCATCACGGCGGACGTCGTGACCGCAGCCTCGTCCAGCACCTGCGACGGCACGACGGCGAGCAGTAGCGCCGCCGGCACCACGATCGCCAACCTGACGATCGCCGGCGTGCCGATCAATCTGCTCCCGCCACCGAATACCGTCATCCCGGTCAACGTTCCGGTCCTCCTGTCGGGCAGCGTCACGCTCAACGAGCAGATCGCCGCCGGCAATGGGACGACGACCTCGTCGCTCACGGTCAATCTGATCCACATCCAGGTGACCACGCTCGTGCTCGGCACACTCGACATCGTGATCGCGTCCGCGCACAGCGACGTTTCCTGCGGCGCTCCCATGCCGACGCCGACGCCGACCGCCGGACCGTGCGTGCCGAGCGCGCCCGCGTCGGGGGACCCGATCGTCAGCGGCGAAGCCTTCGACCTCTTCGTGAACGTCCCGCCGGCCTCGATTCCGAAGAACCCTCACGTCGTCCTGGCGCCGAACGGCGGCTCGCTCGCGGCGAGCGTCGCGAGCTTCACGCAGCCGGGCGTCGTGTCGACGGGAACACTCACCGTCAACACCAACGGCACCACGACTCCGACGATGGCGAGCTCCGACGCGAGCGCCCGCGTCGAGAACCTGAGCCTCTTGGGCGGGCTCGTCACCGCGACGGTGGCCCAGGCCGTGTCGAGCAGCACCTGCAACGGCACGACGGCCAGCAGCAGCGACGCAAACACCACGCTCGTCGGCCTCACCGTGAATGGGATGCCGATCGCGCTCAATCCGCCGCCGAACACGGTGATCGGCATTCCGGGCATCGCCACCGTCACCTTGAACGAGCAAATCCCGGGCGGGAACGGCACGACGACCTCCGAGCTCACCATCAACCTGATCCACGTCGTCCTGTTGGGCGGCCTCGGTGAGGCCATCGTCTCGTCGGTGCACAGCGACGTCGACTGCGCGCCGGTGATCCCGCCGGTCGGACCGACCTGCACGCCGGTTCCGACGGTCACGCCGACGTCCAACGTGCCGACGGCGACGGTCACGATCGCACCGACGGCGACGGCACCCACCCCGACGACAACTGGGCCGGCCGCGACGGCAACTCCGACGCCGAGCGCCACCCCCACGACCGACCTGAACCACTTCATCTGCTACGAGATCCACACGCCGGCCCTGAACCGCACCGGTGTCTCGTTGGTCGATCAGTTCGGGAACAACACCGCGACCGTGAAGCGGGCAAAACGCATTTGTCTCCCGGCCGACAAGAACGACGAAGATCCGATCGCGGTCGGACAACCCGAGACGCTCACGTCGTTCACCATCAAGCAGACGTCGCCGAGGTTCCTGCGCCAGAAGGGCGTCAGCGTCACCAATCAATTCGGCCAGGTGACCATGGACGTCTTCAAGCCCGACCGGCTGTTCGTCCCGACGTCCAAGAGCCTCGCCGGCACGCCCGCGCCGCCGATGTTTCCGACCCTCGATCACTTCAAGTGCTACAAGGTCGCCCTCGTGAAGACCCGGGTGCCCGGCGTCAAGGTCGACGACCAGTTCGGCACCATCACGGTCGACGTCAAGAAACCGCTGCACCTCTGCGTCGCCGTCGACAAGAACGGTGAAGGCATCCCGGCACCCGGTCAGGCCACCATGTGCTACCTGGTGCGGACGACGAGCGGCACGCCGCCGCCGCAGAAGCATCTTCCGAACACGCTCTACACGACCAACCAGTTCGGGTCGGAAGCGCTCGAAGTGTTCGGCCCGCGTGAGCTCTGCGTGCCGTCGACGATCCTCCCCTAGTCGACGATGCGTTTGGTGGGGTGCCGTCTGGCCGACGGCACCCCACCCGCTCCATTCGGTCCCCCCGTTCCCGCCTCGACTTGGCGACACCGATCCCGCCAGATAAACACCAGGGCGACGCGCCGCTGCGTGGATGCTTCGCGCCGCGCGTCCTACCGCGGTGCCTTTCGAGGCGTACGGCACAATGGATCGGAGCAACGGATGAGACTGCGCAGGGGCGTGGGACCGGCGTGGGTCTCGGGGCTGTGGCTGGCGTGTGCGACCGGCCTCGCGAGCTGTAGCCAATCGGGTGAAACGGCGCCGACGGGCCCGCCGCCGCCGGTGGTCGAGGTGGTGACGGTCGCGGCGCGGACGCTCAGCAACGAGGCAGCCTTGTTGGGGCAGCTGCAGGCGCTGCAGAGCGTGATGGTGCGTTCCGAAGTGGCCGGCATCATCGCGACGATCGAGTTCGAAGAAGGGCAACCCGTCACCACGGGGCAGGTCCTGTTCCGCCTGCGCGACGCCGAGCAAGTCGCGCGCCTGCACGAGGCGCAGACCGCCGTCCGTCTCGCCGAAGCCAACCATCGCCGCACCCAGGACCTCTCGCGCGACGGCATCGTCGCCCCGTCGCAGGTCGACGACGTGACGGCCGCGCTCGAAGCGGCCCGGGCGCGTCTCGGCGTCGCGCAGGTCGCCGCCGATCGCACCCGCATCACGGCCCCGTTCGACGGCTACGCCGGGAACCGCCTGGTGTCGATCGGCGCGATGATCGAACCCGAGTACGAGCTCGTGCGGGTCGAGTCGATCGCCATCCTCGAGCTGATGTTCCAGCTGCCCGAGCTCGCGCTGCCGCTCGCGCGCGTCGGCATTCCCGTGGAGCTGCACGTGGCGCCCTATCCCGATCGCGTCTTCTCCGGGGAGATCTCGTTCGTCGCGCCGAGCCTGAATCCGCTGAATCGCCGGATCCTCGTGAAGGCGCGCGTGCCGAACGCCGACCTCGTGTTGCGGCCGGGGCTCTTCGCCACCGTCGACGCCAAGCTCGGCGCGCGCGAGAACGTGCTCACGGTTCCCGACAGCGCGGTCGTCTACGGCAGCACGGGCACGTTCGTCTGGCGGATCGGCACCGACCAGAAGGTCGCGACGGCCGACGTCGTGCTCGGCGCCCGCCAGGAAGGTCTGGTCGAGGTGAAGTCCGGGCTCGCGTCCGGCGACGTCGTGGTGGTCGCGGGCACCAACAAGCTCGCACCCGGCGTCACGGTCGAAGCCGTTCCTGCCGACACGGCGCCGTCACCAGCCCCGTCCACGGCCGCACCCGAGGCGGCGTCCTGAAGCTTTCCGGCCATTCGATCGAGCGCCCGGTCCTCGCGACCGTGATGTCGCTCGTCATCGTGCTCGCCGGCGCCATCGCGCTGCCGCGGCTCGCGAACCGCGAGCTGCCGGACGTCGATCCGCCGGTGGTGTCGGTCGCGACGATCTACACCGGGGCCGCACCCGAGGTCGTCGAAACGTCGGTCACACAACCGCTCGAGGACGAGCTGATCGGCATCGACGGCATCCGTCACCTCACGTCCCTCAGCCGGGAGCAGGTTTCCGAGATCACGATCGAGTTCGACCTCAGCCGGAACGTCGACGAGGCCGCCAATGACGTCCGCGATCGCGTCGCGCGCGTCCGCGGCACCCTGCCCGACGAGGTGAAAGACTCGGTCGTCGCCAAGAGCGATGCCGACGCGAGCCCGATCATCTGGATGGCCCTCGCGAGCGAACGCTACGGACAGCTCGAGCTGTCGACGATCGCCGAGACCCGCATCAAAGATCGCCTGAGCAAGCTGCCCGGCGTCGCGAACGTCATCCTCGCCGGCGAGCGTCGTCACGCGATGCGGGTCTGGATCGACAACGTCCGGCTCACCGCCACGAACCTCACGATCGCCGAGGTCGAGCAGGCGCTCGCCCGCGAGAACGTCGACCTCCCGTCGGGCCGGGTGGAAGGCGCCAAGCGCGAGTTCACCGTCCGAACGCTCGGCGAGGTGAGTACGGCCGAGGAGTTCAAGGCGCTCGTCGTCGCCGAGCGCGGCGGCGAGGTCGTCCGCCTCGGCGACATCGCGCGCGTGGAGGTCGGTCCGGAGGACGATCGCAACTTCGTGCGCTTCGACCGGAGGCCGTCGGTCGCGCTCGGCGTCGTCCGGCAATCGAAGGCCAACACCGTCGCGGTCGCCGACGCCGTGCTCGCCGAGGTCGCGCTCTTGCAGCACGAGCTCCCGGCTGACGTGTCGCTCGACATCGCGTACGACCAATCGACCTTCATCCGCCGTTCCGTCGCCGACGTGACGCGCACCATCTTCGAGGCCGTGCTGCTCGTGGTCGCGGTCATCTACCTCTTCTTGCGGAGCCTGCGTGCGACGCTCGTCCCGGCCGTCGCCATTCCGGTGTCGGTGATCGGCACCTTCGCGTTCCTCGACCTCTTCGGGTTCTCGATCAACACGCTCACGCTGATGGGCCTGACCCTCGCGATCGGGCTCGTCGTCGACGACGCGATCGTCGTGCTCGAGAACGTCACGCGCTGGGTCGAAAGCGGAACGCCGCCGCGCGAGGCCGCGCATCGCGGCATGGAGGAGATCTCGTTCGCCGTGCTGGCGACGACGGTCTCCGTGATCGCGGTGTTCCTGCCGCTCGCCTTCCTCACCGACCAGACCGGCCGCCTCTTTCGCGAGTTCGGGGTCACCGTCGCCGCGTCGGTCGCGATCTCCGGCTTCGTCGCGTTGACGCTGGCGCCGATGATGTGTGCCCGGCTCGTGCGCCCGGCGGCGGCGGAGCACGGCATCAAGCTCTGGCTCGAGCGTAGCCTCGAGCACCTGACCGCGGGCTACCGGCGCCTCCTCGTCGTCGCGCTCGCGCATCGGCGGGCCTGCCTCGCGCTCGGCGCCGCGTGGTTCGTCTTCGGGCTCGGGCTGTTGCAGGTGGCGCCGCGCGAGTTCGTGCCGACCGCCGATCGCGGCAACATCCTCGTCCTCACCGAGTCGCCCGAGGGCAGCACGCTCACCGATACCGACCGCTACCAACGTCAGGTCGAGGAGATCGTCCTGACGGCGCCGGGCGTCGACAAGGGTTTCTCGGTCGTCGCGCTCGGCAACCAGGGACCGGGCGTCGTCAACCAAGGCGCCATGTTCGTGACGCTCACGCCCTGGGAGCATCGCGAGCATTCGCAGCAAGCGATCGTCGGCGGGCTCTTCCCCCGTCTCCATCGCGTCGCCGGCATGGTGGCGTTCCCCATCAACCCGCCCTCGCTCGGCACGAGCTTCGACGCCACCCCGGTGTCGCTCGTGGTTCAGGGTCCGGAGATCGAGCAGCTCGCGCGCTTCGCGAACGACATCGTGACCCGCGCCAAGGAGCTCCCCGGCTTCGTCAACGTTCGGAGCGATCTCGTGCTCAACAAGCCGCAGCTCGTCGTCGACATCGACCGCAACCGCGCCGCCGACCTCGGCGTGTCGGTACGCACGATCGCCTCGACGTTGCAGATCCTGCTCGGCGGCCTCGACCTCTCGACGTTCAAGCTCGACGGCGAAACGTACAAGGTCATGGTGCAGCTGGAAGAAGCGTTTCGGCGGAAACCCGGCGAGCTGCTCGAGCTCTACGTCCGCGGCAAGAACGACGACCTGATTCCGCTCCAGTCGGTCGTGCGCGTGCGCGAGTCGACGGCGCCGCGCGGCCTTCCCCACTTCGACCGTCTACGGTCGGCGACGCTCTCCGCGACGTTGCTGCCGGGCGTCCCGCTCGGCGCCTCGCTCGAGAGCATCAAGCGGCTCGCCACCGAGGTCATCGGCAGCGCGCCCGGCTATCGGCTCACGTTCTCCGGCGAGTCGGAAGATTTCTACGAGTCGGGGAACGCGCTCGCGTTCGCGTACCTGCTCGCCGTCGTCATCATCTATCTGGTGCTGGCCGCGCAGTTCGAGAGCGTCTGGCACCCGGGGGTGCTGATGATCGCCGTCGCCCTCTCGTTCACGGGCGCGCTCCTCACGCTCCGGCTGACGGGCAACACGCTGAACCTCTTCAGCCAGATCGGCCTCGTCATGCTGATCGGCCTCGTCACCAAGAACTCGATCCTGATCGTCGAATTCGCCAACCAGCTGCGCGAGCAGGGCCGCGACCTCATGAGCGCGACGCTCGAAGCCTCGGTCACGCGCTTCCGCCCCATCTTGATGACCGCGATCTCGACCGTGGTCGGCATCCTGCCGATCGCCATCGGCAGCGGCGCCGGCGGCGAGCTACGGGCTCCCCTCGGTATCGCCGTCGCGGGCGGCATGGTGTTTTCGACGGTGCTCACGATCTTCGTCGTCCCGGCGGCGTATCTCGCGCTAGAGCAGGTGCGGGGCCGGGCGCACCGTGAGGACGTCGTCGTGCCGAGTCCGGTCGCCGAGACGCGTCGCACCGCCTGACGAGAAGCTCGGTACCCGCCTCGACGCGAGGCGCCTCGCGTCGAGGAACGACCCCGGGCCGCGACGTGTCCCGGCTTGACGCACCGAGACGACCTCCCGGCATTTCTCGCTTGATCCGGAGCTCTCAGACTCGGTATGGCCTGGCAGCCTTGATGCGTCGGGGGCCGAACCGACGCACCCAACCAACCTTCGGCAGAGGAGCCCCCCATGACTGCCCTCCCGTGTGCGCGCACCCTGACGCGCATCGCCGTTCTCGTGAGCGCCCTGTTGCTGGCCACCGCCGCACACGCCTACGAGACCGTCATCAGCAGCTGCAACCCGCAACTCGTGATCGGCCATGCCACGCTGGGGCGCGATCTGGATTGCAGCGCGGCAGACGTCGTGAACGGAAGCATCGTGATCGGTCGCGGCACGCTCGATCTGAATGGGCACACCCTGGTGACCCCACCGGGGTACGGCATCCTGTGTTCCGGCAATTGCAAAATCGTCGGACCTGGGACGATCACCGGCGCCGGCAGCGCCATCGGTGGGTCGAAATCCGTGAAGGTCATCGACGTCGACATCGCGGTGACCGGCGGTATCGGCGTCGCGGCCTTCGACAAGCTCTCGCTGCTGCGGGTCACCGTCAACGGCCCCTGGTACGGGACGATCGGCGCGGCGACGAAGATCGTCGATTCCACGATCAACGCCACGGTGGTCGGCGCGTTGTCCGGGTCGGGATCGATGGCTGAGGGTCCGTGCCGGAAAGGCGGACTGCTGCTCCGGCGGTCAACCGTGACCGGCACGACATCCGCCTACTGCGATGGGGCCGAACCGCCGACCAATTGTGCTGACCTCGTATCCTGCAAGCGGCCGAAACTTCTTGCATCGACGTGCGGCACGAGCTGCCAGGCGGGTGCGGGCGTACCGTGCCCGAGTTGGGGGGTATGCTCCGCCGACTGAGCCTGCCGCGAAGCACCGCCGTGAGCACGGGAACAGCGCACCGCCACCGCGTCAGACCCTCCCGCGCGCCCGAGGGCGCGCTCGCTCAGGCGCGCGGGCGTAGCCACAGATAGAACGGCCACCCCGCCAGCAGCACCCCGAGCCCGATCGCGCACTCGAGCGGGCGTCCGATCAGCATCGCCACGGCGACGCCGGCGTTGGCGACGAGGTACAGCGCAGGCACCACCGGATAGCCCCAGGCGCGATACGGCCGCTGGAGCTCGGGTCGGCGTCGCCGGAGGCGATAGAGCACCATCGTGTCGGCCATGGTCGCGAGCACGATCGCGAACGTCGTGTAGTCGAGGACGCTCGGGAACCGTCGCAGCACGAGTAGCAGCACGATCGCGACGATCGCCTGCACGATGATCGCCCGATGCGGCGTTCGATACTCGGGATGCACCTCGTGGGCGCTGCCGACGAAGAGGCCATCGAGCGCCATCGCGTAGGCGATGCGCGGGCCGACGAGAATGGTCGCGTTCAAAGTGCCGAGGATCGACGCGATGACGAAGAGGCTCATCAGCCGGCCGGCCGTCGGGCCGAAGAGCGCGCGCGCCGTCGCCGCCCCGGCGTTCGGCTCGGCATGGAGCGTCGCGAGCGGGAGCGCGTACAGATAGACGACGTTCAGCGCCAGGTAGGCGAGCGTGCAGAGCCCGAGCCCGACGAAGAGCGACCGCGGCAGTGTCCGCGCCGGGTCGCGGATCTCGCTCGCGACGTACACGGGCGCGTTCCACCCGAGATACGTGAACAGCACCGGCGAGAGCGCGAGCCCGAAAGCCGCGAGCGGCGCCGCGCTCGTCGCGCCGGCGACGAGCGGCTCGAGTCGCGTTGCGTCGCCGCCCCCGAAGACCACCGCCGCCGCGACGAACACCGTCACGCCGGCGAGCTTCACGTAGCTGCTCCAATTGTTCACCTGTACGCCGCGCCGCACGCCGACGTAGTTGATTCCGGACGTCACGATGGTCGCCGCGATCGCCAGCACCACGACGGCGATCGGACCAAGCCCGCAATGCGGCGCCACCGCCTCGGCGAAGGCCGCCGCGAGCGACGCGACCGTCCCGGCGTAGATCACGAAGAAGCTGAGCCACCCGACGAGAAACCCCGCCGCCGGATGGTAGCCCTCGCGCAGGTACACGTAGTCGCCGCCGGCCCGCGGATACATCGCGCCGAGCTCGGCGTTGGCGAGCGCGCCCGCCAGCGACAGCAGCCCGCCGACGAGCCACGCCGCGAGGATCAGCCCCGGGTGCGGCAACAAGCCCGCGATCGCGGCGGGGGTGAGAAAGATGCCGGAGCCGATGACCGACGACACGACCAGCATCGTCGTGTCGACCGTGCCGAGCTCGCGGACGAGGCGATCACGCGGATCGGCTCCGGACTCCACGACGACGCGCTCCGCCACGCGCCTCCCCTAGCACAGCCCGGCGCGGCCGCATGGGTAGCCGTCCGCTGGCGCGACGCGCGAGTTGTCGCAGTCGTGCTCGTCTGCCATGCCGTTCGGCGATGGTACTCTCGACGCTCGCCGCGACCGCGGCACTGATCACCGTCGCGATGCTGGCGCTCTGGCTCCTCGGCCTGGCCATCCGCGACGTCAGCATCGTCGACATCTTCTGGGGCCTCGGGTTCGTCATGGTGGCGCACTGGACGCGTGCCACCAGCGCGGGCTTCGAGCCCCGCGCCTGGCTCGTGACCGCGCTCGTGACGGCGTGGGGCGTCCGGCTCGGCGTCTATCTCTGCTGGCGCAACTGGGGCGGCGGCGAGGACTATCGCTACCAAGCGATGCGACGGCACTACGGCGCCAATTTCTGGCTCGTGAGTCTCGTCGTCGTCTTCGGACTGCAGGGCGTGCTGATGTGGGTGATTTCACTCCCGGTGCAGGTCGCGATCGCGGCCCCGACGCCGACCGCGCTCGGGCTGCTCGACGCGATCGGCACCACGCTCGTCGTCGTCGGCCTCCTCTTCGAGACCGTCGGCGACCTGCAGCTCGCCCGCTTCAAGGCCGACCCCGCGAACAAGGGCCACGTGATGGATCGCGGCCTCTGGTACTACACCCGCCACCCCAACTACTTCGGCGACACGGTCGTCTGGTGGGGCCTCTTCTGCTTCGCGCTCACGACGCCGGGCCACGCCTGGACGGCGATCGGTCCGGTCATCATGACCTATCTGCTCACGCGTCTTTCGGGCGTGCCGCTGCTCGAAAAGAAGCTGGCGAAGACCCGCCCCGCCTACGCCGACTACATCGCGCGGACGAGCAGCTTCGTGCCGTGGCCGCCGCGGCCGCGCGCTGGCTGACGACGCGCGACCGCGCCGCTCGACGACGCCCGGTCGTCAGGGCTCGAGCCCGACCACCACGAACGCCACGAACTCTTCCACCTTCCCACCGGCCACCGTCGTATTGCCGGTCTCGTCGCAGAGCGTCGTGCCCTTGCCCGGCTTCTGCTTGGCCTCGATCTTCGCAAAGCAGCCCTTGGCGGGATGGGCACCGCCGTCGAACCTCGCGACCGCCTTCGCGATGCACGCTTCGTCGGCCGGGACGCCGGCCTTGTGCGCTTTGATCTCGCACTTGAAGAGCTGGGAGAAGAAGGTGCCGAGACACTTCACCTTCCCGGCGTGGCAGGTGTTGCCGAGTGCCTTCGGTCCCTGCGACGCGACCTCGTTGCTCACGGCGTCGATCGTGAACGCCTTGACCATGTCGTCGACGGCGAACTCGTCGAAGATGTTGGCGGGGCAGACGGTGGCCGGCTTCTCGACCTTCTCCTTCGCTTCGACCTTGTCCCAGCACTGGATCGCGCTCGACAGCGCCGTCCCGAACGTGCTGCGCGCCTTCCGCACGCAGTCCTCGGCCTTGCTCAGATTCTGGCCGCCGAAGCCGCTCTTGAAGACCTTGGCGTAACACTTGAAGACCGCGCTCGTGTACGCGGTGGTGCACGCGAGCTTGCCGGCGATGCAGGTGTTGGGTTCGGCGGCGGCGAACCCAGCCGTCATCAGGGTAGCGGTGACGGCCAGGGCGAGGGACGCGGTGAGTGCACGACGCATGGGTGAGCCGTGGAACTTCGTTCATCGACTCTTCATGATGGACTCAGGCCCAGAATCGCGTAGGATCGCGGCCTTGCCTCGCCGGAACAACGAAAACCAGGCCGAGGACCCCCACGGAAGAGGACGGGACGGAATGGAAGCAACGACCGGCAGCAGGCTGCACCGCATCAACTGGGTCACCACCCTCTTCTTGGTGCTGACCCCGCTCGTAGGATTGATCTGGGGCGCGCTCCACATCCACGCCATGGGCGTCGGCGCCAGCGAAGTCGCCGTATTCTTCTTCTACGTCTGCGCGACCGGCTTCAGCATCACCACCGGCTACCACCGTCATTTCTCGCACGGCTCCTACGAGTGCTCGCGCATCGTGAAGGTGTTCTACCTGCTCTTCGGTGCCGCGGCCTTTCAGCACTCGGTGCTCTCGTGGTGCTCGGATCATCGCCGCCACCACAAACACCTCGACCACGACGACGATCCCTACAGCATCACGCGCGGATTCTTCTGGGCGCACATGGGCTGGCTGCTCGTCACCGATCACAAGAAGGCCGAGGACTTCTCCAACATCCCCGACCTCCTCGCCGATCCGTGGATCCGCTGGCAGCACGACTATTACGTCCCGATCTCGGTCTTCATGGGCTTCGTCGTGCCCTTCGCGCTCGGCTGGACCGTCGGCCATCCGTGGGGCTTCGTGCTGTGGGCCGGCATCTTCCGGGTCGTGCTCGTGCACCACTCGACGTTCCTGGTGAACTCGCTCGCGCACCGCATCGGCAGCCGGCCCTACCTGCGCGCGATCACGGCGCGCGACAGCATGATCACGGCCTTCCTCACGTTCGGCGAGGGCTACCACAACTTCCACCACCGCTTCGCGACCGACTACCGGAACGGCGTCGCGCGCGGCGCTTGGGATCCGACCAAGTGGATCATCCGCGGGCTCGAGATGGTCGGCCTCGCGTGGGATCTGCGCCGCGTACCGACCGAGAGCATCATCGCGGCCCAGCTCGATTGCGACTCCGAGCGCGTTTCCGAACGCCTCGCCGAGCGGGTGAAGGGTCACTCCGAGCACGCGCTCGCCCACGTCCGGGAGCGCTTCGCGGAGGTCGCCGCCAGCGTTCAGCGCGCCGCCGCCGCCCTCACCGTCCGCGAGCGCGAGCTCGCCGAGGCCCGCAAGCAGTGGGGCCGCGATCGTGCCGATCAGCTGCGGCGTGTCCGCGCCGAGCTGCGCGCGGCACGGCTCGAGATGCAGGCCGCGCGCGTACGCTGGCAGGCCGTGGTGCGCGAGCTGCTCGACGGCAGCGTCGCGCTGCCGTCGACCTAGCCGCGGCGCGACGGCGGACGACGTTCGGCCACTGGCCGTCGACGTCGTCCGTCAACAGCTCGATCGGAATCCGCTCGTCGTCGATCAGCGGTCGTGGTCGTCGTGGACCTCGAGCGCGACCACCGTCGTGTTGTTCGCCGGGGTCGGGTCGGCGCCGGGGCCGACTGCGATCACCGTCATCTGACACCGCGCCGGGGTCGACTCGTCCGGCGAGAAGAAATCACCCGCCGCGATCGTGAGCACGATCGTCGCGGACTTCTTCTTGCCGGCACGGACGACGATGGCGTCCTGCGAGCCGAGTGTCCGCGGCAGGAAATCGGGCGCGACGGTGACGATGCCGGTCGGGCAATTGCCCGCGTTGGTGACGAGCCGGATCTCGTGACCCGGACCACCGCGATCGGCAGCGACGTCCTCGTTCTTGACCTTGATCCGGAGCTTCAGCACGCGTGACTCGGCACCGGCGCGCAGCCGGACGCGCTTCGGCTTGCGATAGCCGCTGACGCTCGAATCATGCGCTCCTCCGCCGGCGCCGGGCGTAGCGGTGGGCTGCGGCACCGCGAAGGTCGGCGTCGGAGCCGGCCCGGCGCCGACGGAGAAGCGGCGATCGACGCGCGTGACGTTGCCCTGCTGATCGGCAACGGCCACATGGAGATGCGCGTTCGAGATGTCGGTGAGCGCGGGCGCGAGGGCCACGCTCCAGATGCCGTCGCCAGCGGACGCCGCGAGATCGGCGAGCTCGCTGCCGGGCGCACGGCCCGCCATGGCGACGTCGGCGGTGATCGAAAGTGAGCCCGCGGCGAGGCCGGAGTCGGCGTCAGCCGCCCCGATCAGGAGCGAGCCGAGCTCGCCGCTGTTCCAGCCGGGACGCGGCAGCGTCACCGCGAGCGCCGGCCGCAGATCGTCGAGGAACCAGCCATACGTCCCCTGCCCGACGTCGATCGGACAGCCGAGATCGACCCAGCGGGCAATCACGCGTTTTTCATCTTCACTCAGTATCGGCACACCGCTCCCGGGGGGCGGCATGATCGTGCCGGTGTAGTCGAGATCGGCGGCATTCGGATCGGCGCCGTTCGGGAGCGTCGCACGCACACCGGGTGTCGATTCGGTCGGGTGATCGGCGTTGGTCCAGCCGTCGAGACGCGCGCCGAAGATCTTCCAGACGAGCAGGCTGCGCCGGCTCTGGAAGCTCCGCACGTAGCGGCTGGCATTGGACTGGCGCCAGCTCGACGGCCCGACCGGCGGATGGCCCCAGCGTGCGCTCCGATCGTCGGCGAGCCGCGCGTAATCACCGGGCACGCCGCCCGTCATGACGAGATCGTCGAGCACGAGATTGCCCGGCGGGTTGCTGGCGTTCTTGGTGTGACACGGCGTGCAGCTCCGCTGCAGCAGCGGACGGACGTCGCGGATGAATTCGACGGTGGTCGACGGTACCGGCTCGACGCGCGTCGTCGGCGACCCGTCGAGCGCCGCCGTCAGCAGCGGCGTCTCGTGCACCAGGTCGGCCACCGGAAAGCCCGGCTGCCCGGCGGCGGTCGCGTGGAAGTCGAGTGGGAGCTGGCTGTGGGCGTGGCAGCCGCCGCAGTCGTAGCGCGCCTCGCCGGGCCGCACCTGATGCCAGGTCTGCGCCATGTTGAGCACGAGGCCGCGCCGGTCGAGCGTCTGCAACGTGAACGGCGTGTCGGCGGGGATGCGCGCGAGGAAGCTCGTATCGGGATTGCCTTCGGGATCGAGCACGGGGCTGCCACCGGGTTGCGTCTTCCGCACCGGGATCTCGCCGAGGATGCGCAGGCGCTCCATCGCGTGGCTCGAGAAGAGCGGGCCGCCGCTCGGTCCGCCGTGCGGACCGTAGCTACGATGCGTGTTCGGCTCCATCGCGAGCAGGCGAATCGCCCAGATGTCGTCGTCGTCGTAGCGGCCGGCGTCGGCGCCCTGCCATTCCCAATTGCTGCTCTGACCGTTCTCGGCCGTATTGAAGGCGTCGAGCCCGTCGAACGTGTTCGACCACGACGGCACGAAACCCGGGAAGCTCTCGCGCTTGTAGAGGCTGCTCGTGCCGACGAGCCCGGTGGCCGTCCCGGCCGGCAACGCCGGATTGACGGAGCCGTCGTTCGGCAGCCACGGCAGCACCGCCGGCTGATCGACCCCGTGCACCGCGCGATACGAGACGACGGCGCGCGGCCAGGCCTCGTTGTAGTTGGGATCGTTCTTCACCAAGACGAGGTTGCTCGGGCCGTTCACGACGTTGCCGCCCGGCACGATGTAAATCCCGGCGTCGTACTCCGGCTTGGTCGTCGGACGGTCGAGATCGTTCGCCGGCCCCGGCGTCCACACGACCAACAGATCGTTCGCGGGCGCGGCCGACGGCTGCGTGAACTTGCCGACGCGCACGCCGCCCGCGCCGACCGGCGCCGCCTCGTCGTTGCCGTGCGTGAACGGCGTGATCGAGAAGAGTCCGTACGGCGTGAACGCCATCGAGAAGTCGTACCGGAACCCGCCGCCGACGGTCTGCGCGATCGCCGGATTGTCCTCGGGAAACGCGGAGTAGAAGGCCGGCGTGTTGGCCGGCGGCCCGACCGGCAAGCGATAGAGCGCACCGAAGCCGTTGTTGTTGAGGTTGTAGTAGTCGACGACGACGAGATCGCCGTTCGAGAGCTGGGTCAGGAAGTGAAATGCCTGGCCGCTCCGGAACGAGCTCACGACGGGACGCCAGTCGCGGCCGTCGGGCCAGATCGACCAGATGCCCCACATGCGGCCGTCGCGCAGGCCCTGGCTCTCGAGCGTCGAGTACGCGAGCCGGCCGTCGACCAGCGGCGTCGGGTGCAGCGCGCTCCCGATGTTCATCGGCGCGATCGGCGTGACGTTGGCACCGTCCTCGTCCATGACGAAGAGCTGCAGCGTCGGGTTGGTGAGTCCGCGCGGCGGCACGAAGCCGTTCCGGTTGCTCGTGAACGCGATCTTGCCGCCCGCGACCGGCGCCGGCCCGAGGTTCAGGATGCCGTAGCCGAGATAATCGTAACCGTTCCCGGGATTCACCGGGTTCGAGGGGTCGAAGTGCCCCGCGCCGGTGTTGGGCGTGAACTCGCCGAACGTGAGGCGTGTGACGACGCGGGTCGCGAGCTCGAGGCGATAGATGTCGGCGCCGCCGTACGGCAAGCCGCGTTGGGAGTTGTAGCCCTGCGGACGGACGTCGGGGAACAGGCTGTAATAGACGGAGCGCGCGTCGAACGAGAGGAACGGGTCGGTGACGGCGCCGTTGCCGCCGGCCACGAGCAGCTCTTCGCTGCCGTCGGTGTGGAGCAGCATGAGGTCGGCGCCGGGCTCGAGGCTGGCCGGATGCGCGACCTCCGGCCACGTGGTGTTGGTCTGGTCGCCGAACCGCGGTTGGCGGACATAGACGATGTCATAGGTCCGTGCGGCCGCGGCCAGCGGCAGCACCGTGACGGCGAGCGTACAAATCGCGGCGACTCGACCTCGAAACATCCGACTTTCGCGACTCACCATGCCTCCCCCTGAACGGCGCGTTACGGCAGAGGCGAAGAGAGCAAGAGCAGCGCCAGCCGCGCGACCTCGGCCTGCCGCGGCATGCGCCTACGCGTTCGCCGCGTCGAGTGAAAGCCAGAGCCGCAGCAGGTGGCGCTGACGCGTCGGGTCGGGCGCGTCCTCGTAGGCCGTGCGCGCGTGCAGGATCACGTGATTCGACACGAGCTGGATGTCGCCGGGGGCGAACTGCATGTCGAGCCGGAGTGCCGGCTCCGTCGCGATCGACTCGTAGAGATCGAGCAGCTCCTGCTCCGCCGTCGTGAAGGGCGGCACGTCGGCGTGGCGCGTGACCGAGCGGAAGTAGTCGCTGTGGTAGAAGGTCCGCAGCCTGCCCTCGGCGAAGCGACAGGGGATCACGGGCACCCAACCGGGGCCGACGTCGTGCTGCTCGTTGCGACGATCGAGGCAGAACGGCTCGTACAGGCGCTCGATCAAGTCGGGCCGGCGCTCGCGGAGCGCGTTGTAGACCGTGACCGAGCTGACGAGCCGGCTCGCGCCCCCCGCGCGCGCCGCGCGGAGACACAGCAGGCCGACGGCATCGGCGAGATCACAGTGGTACGCGATGTGCGCCGCCGTCCGATAGCGGCGGACGAACGGGTCCATTTCGCGTTCGCCCGTGTCACGGACGTGGCCCAACAGCTCGCCCTCGGGGTTCTGCGCCCCGGGGTGGCCGAGCGCGAGACCGAGCGCCCAGTACACGAGCGCCGAATCTTCGTCGCCCCAACGCTCGACAGGCAGGCCGCGGATCACGAGGAAGCCGCGCCCGTCGAGCAGCTCGCGGCGCCAATTCGCGATCGACGCACCGAACGTCGGCAGCACGACGTCCGCGCGCGTCAGCGTCGCCACCGTCTTGCCGTGCGCCCGGAGCGTCGTGCGCAGATCCTCGAGCTCGGTGAGCGCGCTCGCGTCCAGCGTCGTGACCCAATCGTCGCGCCGCGCGAGATCCTCGCCGCGCCACGCGGCGGGTCCGGTCAGCGGCCCTCGCACGACCGCCTCGTGCGGACGATCAAAGTAGCGCAGGGCCTGCTCCCCGAAGCTCAGATGGCTCGGCATCATTCCATGTACCCTCAGTGAAACGTGGCCCGGAAGCTCCGGTACCCGTACAACACGTTGTTGAGCCCGATCTCCGGTGGCCCGACCTCGATCGTGCGCACGCGCGTGACCATCGCACGCAAGAGCGCCTGCATCTCGAGCTGCGCCACGTGCGAGCCGGCGCAGCGGTGCACGCCGTGGCCGAAGCCGAGGTGGTCGCGCGCGTCGCGCATGACGTCGAAGCGGTCGGGCTCGGGATAGCGGCGCTCGTCGCGGTTGCCGGAGGCAAAGAGGATCAGCACGCGGCTGCCGGCCGGAATCGTCGCGGTGTCGATCGCCGAGAGCTCGGGACCGCCGACGTCGTAGTCGGCGACGGCGTAGCGGCTGAACGCGCGCACCGGGGCTTCGAGCCGGAGCGCTTCGTCGATCGCCCGCGGGATCAGCGCGTGATCGTCGCGGATCATGGCCCACTGCTCGGGATGGCGCCCGAGCTGGAAGAGCAGATGGCCGAGGCCGAGGATCGTCGTGTCGAGACTCGGCGCGATGTAGTCGATCAGCAAGCTCGCCACGTCGGTCGGCTCGATCTTGCCCTCATCGACGGCCGCGAAGAGCTGCGCCGCCCAGCCGCCAGGGAGCAGCGTCGCGCGCTCGACCTTGATCGCGTACGCCATCATTTCGAAGAGCAGCGGCGCCGCGGCCTGACCACGCGCGTTCATGGGTCCGAGCGCGTCGAAGGTGGCCTGCGCCCACTCGAGCATGCGCTGCCGACCGTCCTCCGGCAGCCCGACGAGATGCGACACGACGGCGACCGGCAGATGCTGCGCGAAGTCCGCGATGCCGTCGAACGCCTCGCGGCCGACGAGGTCGGTCACGAGCGCGGCGCCGAGCGCCTCGATCTCGCCCTGCACCGCCCGGAGCGTGCTCGGCATCATCGGCTTCATGAGGACGGAGCGGAGCTGGCGGTGCAGATCGCCGTCGCTCGTCAGCGTGAGGCGCGCGCCCTCCGCGTTCAGCATGTCGTTCAACGCGACGCCGCGACCCGACACGAGCGTCTCGTCGGCCCGGAGCGCGGCGCGCACGTCGTCGAAGCGGCCGATCGCCCACGCGTCGTGCGCCGACAGCCAAACCGCCGGACCGAGATCGCGGATCGCGCGGTAGAGCGGATACGGGTCGACGAGGGCGGCGTCGGTGTAGAGGTCCGTGGCGAGCGCGGGTCGCGGCACGGGCGGCACGCTCACACGGGCTGCGCTACGGCGCAAGCCGAACGCAGCGCGCGGCGGCGGAATCCGTTCCACCGCCGCGCGCCGTGCCGACTGAAAGCTTTACGACAGCGTCGTCTAGTGCGAGCCGCCGGCCGCGGCCATACCGCCCTCCGGTTTCAGCGTCGCCGCCGGCCGCTCGAGCAGCCCCTTCTTGGTGAGCTCGGCCACCGCGGATTCCATCGTCTGCATGCCGGACTGCCCTCCGGTCTGCATCGCGGACGGGATCTGGTGCAGCTTGGCCTCGCGGATCAGGTTCCGGACGGCGGGCACGCCGACCAGGATCTCCGTTGCCGCGATGCGGCCGCCGCCCTTCTTCTTGAGCAGCTTCTGCGCGATCACGGCCTCGAGCGACTCGGAGAGCATCGTCCGGATCTGGCCCTGCTGACCCGAGGGGAAGACGTCGATGATGCGGTCGATGGTCTTGGCCGCGCTCGACGTGTGCAGCGTGCCGAACACCAGGTGACCGGTCTCGGCGGCCGTCAGCGCCAGCGAGATCGTCTCGAGGTCGCGCATCTCGCCCACCAGGATGACGTCGGGGTCTTCGCGGAGCGCGCTCTTCAACGCCGCCGAGAAGGAATCCGTATGCGGTCCGACCTCGCGTTGATTCACGAGGCAGCGCTTCGATTGATGCACGAACTCGATCGGATCTTCGACGGTCAGGATGTGCGCGTCCCAGGTGTTGTTGATGTGATCGACCATGGCCGCGAGCGTCGTCGACTTGCCCGAGCCGGTCGGTCCCGTGACGAGGACGAGGCCGCGCTCCTTCTTGCAGAGCTCCAGGAAGATGGGCGGCAGGTTCAACGACTCGAGTGAGGGGATGATCGTCGGAATGCGGCGCAGCACGGCGCCCGGACCGTTCTTGTGCATGAAGACGTTCACGCGGAAGCGGCCGACGCCGTCGAGCGCGCAGGCGAGGTCGAGCTCGTGCTCGGCTTCGAACTTGGCCTTCTGCTCGGCGTTGATCACGGTCCCCACGCACGCCATCACGTCCTCGGGACTCATCACCGGATAGTCGAGCGGCGCCAGATCCCCGTCGACGCGGAGGCGCGGCGGCTGCCCCGCACTGAAGTGGAGGTCGGAGGCGTTCTTCTCGACGGTGAGGCGGAGGAGCTCTTCCATGGTCGGCATGCGGCGATTTCCCCTTTCGTGGCTGCCGTCTGAGGGACGGAGGCCGAACACTGCGATTGCAAGACACACGCCATGCGCCGCGGGCGAAAGGGTGCGCGCGCGGAGGGGTGTGGCACAGCGAGAGCGCCACGGCGCTGCCATCGTGACCATTGGATGGCGGGCGACGCGGAACGGATGGTAGAGAGCCGCCGATGCCGCATGTCACCTGCCCTGCCGCCTCGCGTGCGGCGCGAGCCGCCGCATGAGCGGCGCGAGCCGCGGCGTGAATGCCGGCCGACCCCGCATCGCCGTCGTCGGACACGCGCAGCACGTCACCATCGCCGCAGTGCCGAATCTGCCCGCGCTCGGCGACATCCTGCACCTCGACTCGCCGCTGTGGATGGCGGGCGGCGGCGGCGCCATCACGTTCTTCCAGTTGGTGCGGAGTCCGGCCGAGGTTCATTTCTTCACCGCCGTCGCTGACGACGGTCCCGGTCGTGAGGTCGAGACCGCGCTCGCAGCATCAGGCGCCGTCATCCACGCGGGTCGTCGCGCCGGCGCGCACAGCCGCGACCTCGTGCTGGTCACGCCCGACGGCGAGCGCACCATCGTCGTCATGCAGCCGCCGCTCCAAGCCCGCATCGACGATCCGCTCCCATGGGACGTCTTCGCCAGCTGCGATGCCGTCTTCTTCACCGGGCAAGACCCCGCGATCCTGCGCGCCGCGCGCGCCGCGCGCCGCGTGGTCGTGACCGCGCGCCGGGCCGCCGTCGTGGCCGCGGCCGGCGTCGAAGTCGACGTCGTCGTTGGCAGCCTGAACGATCCGCGCGAGTCGTCGAACGCGTATCCCGTCGCGCCCCGCGCGTTGGTTTTGACCGACGGCCCCAACGGCGGCCGCATCGACACCGCGGCCGGCAGCGAGCACTTCGAAGCCGCGCCGTCCCCCGCCACCATCGTCGGCTCCTACGGCGCCGGCGACAGCTTCGCCGGCGCACTCACGTGGTACCTGGTCGCGGGCTTGCCGCTGAAGGACGCCTGCGAGCGCGCGGGGGCGCATGGGGCTGCCGTGCTGCAGGGCGTGAATCCGCTGGAGCATCAGTTGGCGCTGCCGGCGGTCTGAGTTTCGCTCGGGCTCGGGTCGGGCTGCGTCTGGTCGTCCCGACGGAACGGTCCGGGACATCGCGGACAAAAGTCCGGGTACATGGTTTACAGTATGTCGCCGGTCATTTCGCCGGTGCGTTCATCGAGCTTGGCGAGCAGCGTCGTATAGTAGACGACGTTCCAGATGCCATCGCCGACTTCTTCGAGGCCGATGACTTCGTCGCGGAGCGCGGTACTGAGAAACGGTTCGTGCTGTTTGAGTCGGAAGGTGCCGGCGCTGCTGACCGCGCGCACATGGAGATGCCCCGGATATTCGGGGGCGCGCACGCGTTCGGGATAGACGCGTGGCGACGGTGTCCAGCGCTCGCTCGGGACCGCGCCCCCAGGGCATCGTGCGGGCGTTCGTTGTTGAACCGACGGCGGAAGTGATCGAGCTTGCGCTGCTGTCCCTGGTGCGTGGCCGCGGGGGGCCGCGTCGCTTCGCGCTTCATGTCGCGATGCATGCGTTCGTGCTGGCCGTTCTCTTGCGGACTGCCGGGATGAATCCGTTGATGGAGGATGCCGAGCTGCAGCCACCACACGCTGAGCGCCGTGAGGCCCCGGACGGCGCGCGAGGCGAAGGGCGCGCCATTGTCGGTCCGGATCGCGTCCGGCAACCCCGCGGCGCGAAACAACGTGCGAAAGGCGTCGATCGTGGCCGCGCTGCGGGTGGAGGTCAGCGCGCGACACGTCAGGAGTTTGCGGCTGTAGTGGTCGGTGACGGTGAGCGGATAGCAGTACTGGCCGTTCTGAAGTTTGAATTGCCCCTTGAAGTCCGCCGGCCAGACCTGATTCGGCCCCGTCGTCCGCACCCCACCGGCGCCGGGATGCTGCCAGCGGGGGCGTCGCCGGTGTTTGTGGAGCTTGCCGTGGCGATCGAGAATCGCGTTCACGGTGCTGCGCGCGGGCAGCGCGAGCGTCGGTTGCCGCCGCGCGAGCACCTGCAGCAACTTCTTCGCGCCCCACCCGTAGTGGGCCCGCAGCTCGAGGAGCCGCTGCTCGACCGCGGGCGGGGTGCGATGCGGACAGTGGGCAGGCGCGCGGGAGCGGTCGCCATAGCTCGCGAACGTCCCGTCGTCGACGATCCGGCTGAGCCACTTGTAGCCGGTCGTGCGACTAATCCCGAAGCGCGCGCACAGCTCGCTCAGGGACCACTGGCCGCTGCGCATCGCTTCGGCGAACTGCCAACGCTGCTCTAACTTGTTCGTCTCCATCCAGGGCATCTCCAAGGTGTAAGGGATGTACCTGGACTTCTGTCAGCGATGTGCCCGGACTGAACCGACAGCGCGTGGTGCGCGACCGCCGCCGAGAGCCCCCGGAGCAAGACGCCGCCAGGTGTCCCCGGAGCCTGACAATCACATGCTCGTCGGGGAAGATTCCATCGCACATCGCGATTCCTGAATAGGTTCATCTATTTTCCTTGACACCGAATTGCCAAGAAGGCACAAAGGTAGCCGAATCAAGATGCCCCGTCGACCTTCACAAGGCAGCTTGCCGCTGACCGAACGCCCGCGTTGGGGTGGTCGTCGTGCCGGAGCCGGTCGCAAGCCGAGTGAGCGTGCTGGTCTCGCGCACGCGCAGCGAGATCATTTTCAGCGACCCCTACCGGCGCACGTTACGCTTCGACTGCGTTCAGATCTCCCGTCGCTTCGCATGGTACCGATCGTGCGCGAGATCGAGCGCACGTTCGCGCATGGCTGTGTGCGCCCGGGCTTTCGCCTCGTCCACTATTCACTGCAAGGAAATCACGCGCACCTCATCGTCGAGGCGAGCGACCGCCATACGCTCGGCCGCGGCATGATGGCGATCGGCGCACGCCTCGCGCGGGCGGTGAACCGCATCGCGAAGCGCACCGGGCCGGTCCTCGCTGATCGGTACCACTCGCGTCTACTGCCGACGCCGCGCGAGGTGCATCGGGCGCTCCGCTACGTGCTCCTGAATGCCCGCCGACACGCGACAGCCACAAAGACCAAGCCTGCGCCGGTCGCGAAGCTCGATCCGGCGTCGTCGGGGCGTTGGTTCGACGGCTGGAAGCGAATGGCCCACGAGACGCGAGCGGACGCGGCCACCGTCACGCGCCCGGCGGTCGCCCGAGCACGGACCTGGCTCCTGACCATCGGCTGGCGACGCCACGGATTGCTCGATCCGGCCGACGTACCGGGCTGACGCGGCGCCACTACGCTTCACTCGCCCGGGTGCTGTTCAGCGCACCATCGTTCCGAGTTCACCCCTCCGCGCCAGTCGTGCTACAGCCGCAGCACCTTCCACCCAGGAGACACCCATGTTCGATGCCTTTCGCCGCACCCTGTTCGTCTCCCCGTTCCTGATCGCGCTCGCTGCGCCTCTGCTGTCGCCGACCGTGACCCGCGCCGTCGAGAATTGCGGCAACTGCGTCAACGACGACGCCAATCCGTTGGTCGACCGGAAGGATCCCTCGTGCACGCCGCGCGCCGACGGCAACGACCTCGGCATCGGCGACGAGAGCGAGGGCAAGCTCCTCACCGTCTGCGCGAAAGCAACGCAGAAGGCCGGAGCCAAGTTCGTGCTCGGGGCGATGAAACAGTTCCACAAGTGCATGGAAGCCTCTTCGGCATGCATCCAGCTGAAGCCGGGCGACCAAGCCTGTAAGGCGAAGGCGACTGCGATCTGCGCCAAGGCCCTCGGGAGCTTCGATGCCACCGCCCTGAAGCTGCAGAACGCGGTCATCGCCAAGTGCGGCGACGACGACGCGGCGGCGGTCGCGAATCTCCTCGACCCGACCGGCCTTGGTTTCGCGAGCGAGCAGGCGCCCTGCCAGAGCGTCGACGGCGGCCCGGGCAGCTTCACGAGCACCGCCGACATCGGTCAATGCATCGCCCTCCAGCACTTCTGTCGCGTCCAGCACCTGGTGGCGATCGCCAATCCGCGCGCCCGTGAGTTCCTCACCTTCGCGGGCCGCCCGACGGACGAGTTCCCGTGCATCGAGGACATCGACGGCATCGACGGCGGCGGCGCGACGGTCGACCCCGGGCACGTGAAAAAGCTCCTGAAGTGCACCAAGACGATCGACAAGCTCTCGCTCACCCTCGTCGGGAGCGGGGCCAAGGTGGTGCAGAACTGCCTCAACGCCGGCATCGCGTGTCAGCAGACGAAGCCGCAGGATCCGAACTGCGTGCCGAAGGCCAAGGCGAAGTGCGCCGCCGGCTTCGGCAAGCTGCGCGACCCGCAGAAAGGCACCGCCGCGAAGCTCGCGGCGAAGTTCTTGAAAGCCTGCCGCGTGCAGGAGAACCTCGACATCGGCGACATCGTGCAAGGCTACGGGCTGGGGCTCAGCGCGCAGGTCGGACGATGCACCGCCCTCGGCTACGGCAGCGATCCCGCAGGCTGCTTCGGCGCCCAGGCGTTCTGTGAAGGCGCCCAGATCATCGAGCGCCAGATTCCCCGCGCCCGCGAGCTCGCCGACTTCCTGGAAGTGAACCTGAGCGGCCTGGTCGACTGATGACTGCCCCGCGCACCCATGCTACGTCCGCGGACGGCGCCGGCCCCCACGCCGCGAGGAGGAGCCCGTGAACTACACCCAACACAATCCGCTTCCGATCCCCGACATCGGTCCGACCGAATCCGTCGACGTCACCATGACGTCGATCTTCGACTGGGAGTACGCCCTGAAGCGCGAGAACCTGCTCGCGCTCTACGAGAAGGGGAAGCTCAACACCTGGAACGCGACCGACCTCGATTGGTCCGTCGACGTGGACCTGGAGAAGATCCAGCGCGACTACATGGGCATGGGGTCGCAGGACGTCTTCAACCAGATGCTGAACCCGCCCCGCCCGCTCGATCAAAAAGAAGCGATCGACCTGAACCTCAACATCAACGCGTGGATGCTCTCGCAGTTCCTCCACGGTGAGCAGGGGGCCCTGCTCGCGACCGCCAAGATCGTCCAAGGCGTACCGTGGGAGGAGGCCAAGTGGTACGCGGCCAATCAGGTCGCCGACGAGGCCCGTCACGTCGAGGTCTATCACCGCTATCTCACCGAGAAGCTCGGACTCTCGTTCGGCGTGAACCGTCACCTGCGCGTGCTGCTCGACGAGATCATCTCCGACTCGCGCTGGGACATGACCTACCTCGGCATGCAGATCATGGTGGAAGGCCTGGCGCTCGCGGCCTTCGGCATGATGCGGCTGCAATGGCCCGACGAGCCGCTCATCCAGGACATCACGACGCGCATCATGGCCGACGAGTCGCGCCACGTGGCCTTCGGCGTGCTCTCGCTCGAGCACCTCTACACCCACGAGCTCACGGCGGCGGAGCTGAAAGAGCGTGAGGACTTCGTGATCGAGGCGACG
>Ga0163144_10004849_pt1 | contig 30144 bp, 27 predicted proteins | sample OliLak19BULKMAT1_FD_123175 | JGI IMG/M metagenome (GOLD analysis project Ga0163144, IMG submission 123175) | Freshwater microbial mat bacterial communities from Lake Vanda, McMurdo Dry Valleys, Antarctica - Oligotrophic Lake LV.19.BULKMAT1 | ecosystem: Environmental > Aquatic > Freshwater >...
GAGAATAGGTGAGTGCCAAGGCTGTACCACCATCGGCACTTACTTTGTACAAATTGCTTTTATAGCTGAATACAATTTCTTTTCCATCAGGACTGATGGCAGGATAACGCATCCACAAGGGATTCTCCTGCGCTAAAAAATAGATTGAATTGAGAGTGTCATTAAAAAAACCAAAAGCACTTTAGACATAACCTGTAATTTTAGATTGATAATTTAGTAACTACTAATATAAAGAGCAAATAAAGAAATGACCACGCCACTCATCAATATTCTGGAAAAGAACAAACATCAGTATTATCCGGTAGTTCCTTTTGAACCTGGCAAGGATCAATTGTTGAAAATGGATTTTACAGAAACCAATAAAGATTTGACTAAAGAGGTGATTGAAGATGTTTCAAAGTTCAGCAGCTATGTTGATCAACAGTTAACCAACGCCAAGGTCCGTTATGGTATTGGCGGCTATGCAGAAAACCGCACAGTTTACAGCCGGAGTAAATTTTTTGATGATGTTGATGGCGGTGAACCAAGGCGATTGCATTTAGGAATAGATATTTGGGGTAAAGCAGGAACGCCTGTGTATGCACCACTGGGGGGAATGGTACATAGTTTTAAATTCAATGATCATTATGGCGACTATGGTGCAACGATCATTTTATTACATCAACTGGAAAGTTTTGCATTTTATACACTTTATGGTCATTTAAGCATTAAAGATATTTCCCTGGGTGAAGGGCAATATATCAACCGTGAACAGGAGTTTGCACATTTTGGAGAACCACATGAAAATGGTCATTGGCCTCCACACCTGCACTTCCAGATCATTGAAAATATTGAGTTGAATGAAGGGGATTACCCGGGGGTATGTCGTTTAAGCGATCAAGATTATTATTTAAAGAATTGCCCTGATGCAGATTTGATTTTGCAAATGAATCAATATATGTGATGAGTAATGAGTGATCAGTGATGTGTAAAGCAATTCATCATTCAATATTCATTACTCCTCATTTTACAATCAGGTAATTAAACATCGGGGTTCCTACTACCTGCATGGCACCTACCCAAAAAGGAACGATGGCTTCTGTAAGTCTCGCTGATTTAATATCTCCAAAGTCGAGAATATTTTCTGCCTTCCACTGAAAGTTATCGGATAGGAATTGGCGAACTGTGTTTTTTGCATCAGCATCATTTCCACAAATAAACAGGTTATGATTACCATTATTTACAAGCTGGGCATTCACCATCAGTTTAGCCGTAACCGTATTCAAACCCTTTACCACTTTTGCAGTTGGTAGCAGTTTCTGTACTTCTTCGCCTAATGAATAGATGTTGCAATATTTTTCCAGTAATGATGGAGGCATACCACTTGAAAAATCAAGCGGGTTCGTAAGGTCAATCACAACTTTACCAGCGAAGTTATTGGGCCCTGCCTGTTGCAGGGCATCAGAAGTGATGTTGCCATTGAGGCAAATAAAAATGATCTCACCAAACTTTGCAGCATCTTCAAACATACCATTGCCTGCATTGGCTCCATTTGCAACAGCCCATGCATTCGCTTTTTCATTGGTTAAACTACGACTGCCCATCATTACTTCATGTCCCTTTGCAATCAATGCTCTGCCTATTGTTTGTCCAACCGACCCTGTGCCAAGTATTCCTATTTTCATCTGTGTAATTTTTATTGTTTTATTTGTCAGCTGCAATGCCGTTGAAGGCATTGTATGCTGATAAGTATAATTGTTTAGTTTTACATCAAGTTACAAACCAAATGTCTAATCCCAATTTAAATAGTAATAAAGAATTGCTCAATGCTGTTGATAAGGAGTTTGAAAATAATATTCGCCCATCTACGATTGAAGATTTTTCTGGGCAAGCCAAACTCATTGATAACCTGAAAATTTTTATCAAGGCCGCAAAGATGAGAGGTGAAGCATTGGATCATGTATTATTTCATGGCCCTCCCGGTTTGGGTAAAACAACACTGAGCCGTATAGTGGCAAATGAATTGGGGGTGAATATCAGGGAAACATCAGGACCCGTCATTGAAAAGCCGGGAGATCTTGCCGGGCTGTTGACAAATCTTGAAGCAAACGATGTATTGTTCATTGATGAAATTCATCGCCTAAGTACAGTGGTTGAAGAATATTTATACTCTGCCATGGAAGATTATCGTATCGATATCATGATCGATACCGGGCCCAATGCAAGAAGTATACAGATCAATCTCAATCCATTTACACTGATTGGTGCTACAACAAGAAGTGGATTGTTAACTGCTCCCTTACTTTCAAGATTTGCTATTAAATCAAGACTGGAATATTACACTGCTGAAACACTGCAGAAAATTATTCAGCGTGCTGCCGGTATTTTAAATGTAAAGATCACCAGCGATGCATCAAAAGAAATTGCAGGCAGGAGCAGGGCTACACCAAGAATTGCAAACGGATTATTAAGACGTATGCGGGATTTTGCACAGGTGTTGGGCAATGGTGTAATTGATTTAGGTGTAACACAACATGGTTTGAAAGCATTGAACGTAGATGAGTATGGATTGGATGATATGGATAATAAAATTCTGCTCACTATCATTGACAAATTCAAAGGTGGACCTGTTGGTATTACTACCATTGCAACTGCAGTTGGTGAAGAAGCAGGTACACTGGAAGAAGTATACGAACCGTTTTTAATACAGGAGGGTTTTTTACAACGCACACCAAGAGGCAGAGAAGTAACTGCTAAGGCTTATGACCATTTGGGTAAGAAACCACAGGGTGGAACTAACTCCGTGTTATTTTCATAAAAGTTTATTTTGCCTCATCATCGTATTCTTTTGTTTCATCTTCCAGCATTGGTACATTCAATTCCACAACATGCGCTCTTAACCTTTTTTGCCTGCTGAGCATTACCATATTGAGCATTTCTACACCAAACGAAAAAGCCATTCCAAAATAAATATAATTCTTCATGTGCAGTTGATGAGCCGCCTCACTGTCCCAACCTTCAATCACCAAACTCAAACCAATCATTACGAGGAAGGAGAGAGCAAGCATTTTTAATGTTGGATGTTTATGAATAAAGCCGGCGATCTTTGGGCTGAATAAAAACATCACCGTCATAGCAATGACTACCGCAGCAATCATGATCTCCACATATTTGGCTGTACCACCGGCTGTGATAATACTGTCAAATGAAAACACTGCATCAATTAAAATAATTTGCCCCATCGCTTGCCCAAAAGAAATACCTTTTGCGTTTTTAGTTTCCTTGTTGGGATCTTCCCCTTCCAGCTTTTGATGAATTTCATGCACCGATTTATAGATAAGGAACAAACCACCCGCCAGCATTACAAGGCTTGCAAGGTCAAATCCTTTACCTGAAATGGTGAAGACAGCTTTTCCTTTTTGAGATAGTAACCATCCTAATCCCATCAGCAATAAACTACGTGAAAGAATACCTGTGATCATCCACAACCTGCGTGCTTTTTTCTGATCCTTTATGTTTTTTAAGCGATTGAGGATAATACTTACGAAGATCACATTGTCGATACCTAATACTACTTCCAATACAACAAGAACGACAAAGCTGATAATACTTTCACTTGTAAATAAATGTTCCATTCAATAATAATTATAATGTGTTGTAAATTTTTTTTGCAATAGCAGGACCTTCATAAATAAAACCTGTCCATACCTGTATCAAAGCGGCCCCTGCTTGTATTTTTTCTTTTGCATCAATGCCTGTAAAGATCCCACCACTTGCAATGACAGGAATTTGTCCATTTGTTTTTTGATAAATGTATTCAACAATTGCTGTACTCTTTGTTTTTAAAGGCAAGCCGCTCAATCCGCCTGCTCCCATTTTTTGTACTTCTGTTGCAGAAGTTAGAAGCTGTTCACGGCTAATGGTTGTATTTGCGGCAACCAATCCATCTAAATTAATTTCCTGTGCAAGATCAATCACATTATCTAATTGAGATAAGGTAAGATCGGGAGCAATTTTCAAGAGAATTGGTTTCTGCATATTCTTATCAGCATTCAATTTTAAACGTTCTGTTCTCATTGTTTGCAGGTGAAATAATATTTTACGTAACGAATCTTTTTCCTGCAGTTCACGCAAACCCGGTGTGTTGGGGCTGCTTACATTCACAACAAAGTAATCAACATATTCAAATAATTCCGTGAAGCAGATCTCATAATCTTTCCATGCATCTTCATTGGAAGTGAGCTTGTTTTTACCAATGTTACCCCCTATGATAAGTCGTGAGTGGTGAGTTGTTAGTGATGAGTCCTCGTACTTCGTACTTCGTACTTCGAATCTTTCTTTCCATTGTTTCAATCGGTCTGCAACCACCTTCACTCCATCATTATTAAATCCCATTCGGTTAATGATTGCTTTGTCTTTTGGTAAACGAAATAACCTTGGGTGATCATTACCTTTCTGTGGCAAGGGAGTTACTGTTCCAATTTCAACAAAACCAAAACCAAGTGTTTCTAATTCACGGAGGTATCGGGCATTTTTATCAAAACCGGCGGCCAAACCTACCCGGTTTTTGAATTGCAGATTCCAGATTCCAAATTCCGGGTCTTTTACCTGTGGTTGAAACATTGCTGTCAACAGCTTTCTTATAAATCCAATACTGCAAATAAATTTCAATGCATTCATGGCGAAGTAGTGCACTTTCTCAGCATCAAACAGGAAGAAAATAGAACGGAGGAGTTTGTACATGCCTTATCCTGCTTTTATAATAAGACGGGTTAATTCTTTTTCTGTAATCGACTCTTTATCTGCTTTATCATAAATATCAAGTAAAGTAATTAGCTTCTTTTCAATTTTTATATAGGTAATTACCCTTGCCCCACCACTTTTTCCTTTTCCCTTTGAGGCAATTGCTAATCTGATTTTATAGCAATCTTTTCCTAAAGCCATACCACCTGTTGGATTTTTTAATAAATCTCTTTTTAATAAAAGCAAATCTTGAGCAAGTGAAGGATACTTTTTATAAAGTTTTTTTGCAGACTTGTTGAAGGAGTCGGAAGTTCGAATAACGAAATCAGAGTTCATTTAGCAGTTGGTCTAATGTTTTTAATTTAATTTTCCCCTCTTCTGCAAGCTTTGCCTGGCGAAGTGCTGATAAAAATTCTTTTGCTTGTTTTTTCTTTTTACCGGTCAAATTTAAAAGCGGATCATTTACAACCTCAATAAACTGAATGTCTTCAAGGCTTTGAATTAGCTTACGGGCCTTTTCATTTTTAATCTTTATGGTAATAAGCTCAGCCATTTTTAAGTTTTAGCAAAAATACAATTTCAAATGCTAAATAAATTCCGTTCATTCTTTAACTTTGATATAGAAAGTTGCATAAACAACTATTCTGGTTGATGGCAAATGGTTCATAGTTCATTGCGAATACAAACTTGCCTTCAGACATGGACTATGAACCATAAACTTTAATTCTTTCAAACATGCAGGAAGCATATATTGTAGCTGGTTATCGTACAGCAGTTGGCAAGTCCAAACGTGGTGGATTTCGTTTTACCCGACCTGATGACCTGGCTATTGATGTCATCAAAGGTTTGCTGGCATCTGTTCCGCAATTAGATGTAAAGTTGGTTGATGATGTAATTGTGGGAAATGCTGTACCAGAAGCTGAGCAGGGGCTGCAGGTAGGTCGAATTATTGCTGCCAAAGCAGTTGGGTTTCATGCACCGGGCATGACGGTAAATCGTTACTGTGCCAGTGGTTTGGAAACCATTGCCATTGCTACGGCCAAGATAAGAATGGGTATGGCCGAGTGTATTATTGCAGGTGGTACAGAAAGTATGAGCATGGTTCCAACAGCCGGATGGAAAACCGTTCCCGCTTATTCCATTGCTAAAGATGAACCCGATTATTATCTCAGCATGGGTTTAACCGCCGAGGCTGTTGCAAAAGAATACAATGTGAATCGGGAAGACCAGGATCTCTTTGCATACAAGTCCCACATGAAAGCAAAAGCAGCCATTGAGAATGGACATTTTAAACCCGGCATTCTTCCTATCAATGTTGAAGAAGTATATCTCGATGCAAAAGGCAAAAAGCAAACAAAAAATTATGTGATTGACACAGATGAAGGTGTGCGTGCAGATACAAACACAGAATCATTGGCAAAACTGAAGCCTGCTTTTGCAGTTAATGGAACAGTCACCGCAGGAAACTCCTCGCAAACAAGTGATGGAGCTGCGTTTGTGTTGGTGATGAGTGAACGATTGGTAAATCAATTAGGATTAAAGCCCATTGCCCGTTTGGTGAATTGTGTTTCTGCCGGTGTACACCCACGTATCATGGGTATTGGTCCTGTGGAAGCAGTTCCAAAAGTATTGAAACAAGCCAATATGAATTTGAATGATATTGATTTGTTTGAATTGAATGAAGCATTTGCGTCGCAGGCATTGGCGGTCATCCGCAAACTTGAACTCAATCCTGATATTGTCAATATCAACGGCGGTGCTATTGCGTTGGGCCATCCACTTGGTTGTACCGGTGCAAAACTCACTATCCAGATCACCAATGATATGAAACGACTCAACAAAAAATACGGCATTGTAACAGCTTGTGTCGGTGGTGGTCAGGGAATTGCCGGTATCATTGAAAATATTACGTAGAACTACTAAGAATTTGAATGAAAAGAGTGGTCATTGACCACTCTTTTTTGTATCTAAGCCTCTGTACAGCGTTTTTGTGAGATTAAGCCTCTCCAAAAAATAAGAATACGGTTAACTTTTTGTATTTTCAAAGTCTAACAACCGTATTTCCTTTCATTTCTTAAACCAAATCTATTATGGATCGCAGAGAATTTTTGACTGCGGGTAAAAAGTCCAAACCTGCTTTATCGTCCAAAAAATCTTTAGGGGCAAGAACAAGTTCCGGTATAGCACCATATAATGGTCCCTGGACCAAGAATGAAGTTGTGCATTTGCTGAAGCGTACCATGTTTGGTGCTAAAACGACTGATGTGTTTTACTTCATGGGCAAAACAATGAGCGAAACAGTAGATGAATTATTGAATCCATCAGCACCGCTTCCTGCACCCCCTTTAAAGGATTATGATGGTACGGGTGCCACAACACCTGATAATGATATAACAGCCGGAACTACCTGGATTAATAGTGTGAACAATGATGGAACCATTCAAAGCCGCAGAAGAGCCTCTTTAAAAAAATGGTGGACTGGCGCAATGATCAACCAGGACAGAAGTATCCGTGAAAAGATCACTTTATTTTGGCACAATCATTTTGCAACTGAAACGGTTGATGTTGGAAATGCTAATTTTTTATACAAACATGTAAACCTGTTACGGACAAATGCATTAGGTAATTTTAAACAGATGGTTCGTGATATTACATTAGATCCTGCCATTTTGATTTACCTGAATGGTCGTTATAATACAGGATCTGCTCCTGATGAAAATTATGCCCGTGAATTGCAGGAATTGTTCACCATCGGTAAAGAAAACAATCCCAATTATACAGAGAATGATGTAAAAGCTACAGCCAGAGTATTAACCGGCTGGCAGGTGAATCAAAACGTAAATACATTTCCTTCTTATTTTACTTCTTCACGGCATGATGCTACCAATAAACAATTCTCATCTTTTTATAACAACACAGTTGTCACAGGCCGAACTGGAGCAACAGCCGGAGACTTGGAGTTAACGGATTTGCTCAACATGATCTTTAATAAAAATGTTGAAGTGTCACGCTTTATTGCAAAGAAGTTATATCGTTTTTTTGTACATTCTGAAGTTGATGCCGCCACTCAATTAAATGTGATTGATCCCATGGCCCTTCAATTACGTTCCGGTAACTGGGAAATAAAACCAGTGCTTTCTTTATTATTAAAGAGCGAACATTTCTTCGATTACCTCAACCAGGGTGCACAGATAAAAGCACCTTTAGATCATATTATTCCAATTTGCAGGGAATGGGATATTGTGTTTCCGAATGCAGTTACAGAATATGCTGATGCTTATGGCATGTGGAACTATGTAATGTCTGTTGCAGCAAATGCTCAGCAGAATATTGGCGATCCTCCCAATGTGGCCGGCTGGCCTGCTTATTATCAGGCACCACAGTTTTATGAATTATGGGTGAACACAGATACATTGCCTAAACGGAATCAGTTCAGTGATCTCATGATAGGTAATGGTTATTCAAGAAACGGAAAGAAGATTGTGATTGATGCGGTAGAATTTACCAAAACACTGCCCAATGCCAGTGATCCCAACCAGCTCATTTTGGATGTACTTGATATTATTTTTCAAATGCCTTTATTACAAGCATCAAGAGATCAGCTGAAAAAGGATTTCTTGCTATCGGGTCAGGATCAGGATTATTACTGGACCAATGCATGGCAGGCTTACCTGGCCAGTCCTTCAACAGCCAATTTTAATATTGTTAATCCAAGGTTGCGTGGTTTATATAAATATTTTATGAACCTCGCAGAATATCAACTTGCATAGTTCAATGAAAAACTATAATCATTAAAAGATTATCATCATGAAACGCAGACAATTCCTTCAAAATACAATTCCCGCCGCCATCCTTCCATCATTGGTTGATGGCTTTTCTGTAAAAGTGTTGGGTGATAATCCCATTATGTCGGCTTTGCTGAACACTTATGTAGAAACTGATCGGGTAATGGTCATTATTCAATTGAATGGTGGTAATGATGGATTGAACATGGTGATTCCCTTAGATCAATATTCAAATTATTTTAATGCAAGGAGTAATATTGCTATTGCTCAAAATAGAGTACTTGCCTTAACAGGAACAAGTGCAGTTGGTCTGCATCCTTCAATGACGGGTTTGCAATCATTATACAATAATGGTAAGTTACGTTTGGTGCAGGCCGTTGGTTATCCCAATCCGAACTTTTCTCATTTTCGTGCAACTGATATCTGGATGAGTGCATCCAACAGCAACCAAGAACTTACCAGTGGATGGAGTGGCCGTTATTTAAACGATCAGTATCCTAATTATCCCGTTGGTTATCCCAATAACAGTATGCCCGATCCATTGGGTATTCAAATCGGATCAACCACCTCATTAACTTTTCAGGGACCGAGTGTGAACATGGGCATCAGTATTACAAGTGCCACCAACTTTTATAATCTCATTAATGGCATACAGGATCCTGCACCCAATACACCTGCAGGTGATGCATTAAAATATGTTCGCCTCGTTGCTCAACAAACCAATCTATACGCAACAAGAATTGTGGCAGCAGCAAATGCGGTTCCTTCACAGGGAACATATCCAACCAATAATACACTGGCCGATCAATTAAAGATTGTTGCAAGATTAGTGAAGGGTGGGTTAAAGACCAGAGTGTACATGGTAAGCATGGGCGGTTTTGATACCCATTCAATACAAACAAATACCGATACTTCAACAGGTACACATGCAACATTAATGCAACGATTAAGCGATGCCATTAAAGCATTTCAAGATGATCTGCAGGGATTAGGTGTTGCAGATCGTGTAATGGGTATGACATTTTCAGAGTTTGGCCGTCGAGTAAAATCAAATGCAAGTGTAGGAACCGATCATGGTGCTGCAGCTCCCTTATTTGTTTTTGGAAACAAAGTAAATCCCGGCATAACAGGGGTTAATCCAACAATACCTGCTAACGCAACGGTGAATGATAATATACCCATGCAATACGATTTCAGAAGTGTGTATTCAACATTATTGCAAAACTGGTTTTGTGTTGATAATACAACTTTGCAAACCATCATGCTACAGAATTTCCAGCAACTGGGATTGTGCGCAAACGGAGCTTGTTTAAATCCTACAGGAGTTAATAATGTCAATAATTCAGGCATTTCCCTGATTTCAAACTATCCAAACCCCTTTACTCAAACAACAACGATCAGTTTTACTACGCAGGGTGGACATACATTGGTACAAATTATTGATGCGTTGGGACGTGTATTAAAAACGCCCGTTGACCGTGAATATGCGGCCGGTACTTATCAAATAAGTTTTGATTCTTATGCTTTGCCGACAGGTGTTTATTATATGCGTTTACAAAATGAATCTTTTCAACAGGTTAAACCGATGTTGAAAGTGAGATAGAAGGTTCCAAAGTTTTTTTGGGAAGAACGAAGCTAGTTTTTATATTTGCAACGTTGTTTCAAAAAAAATTAATGAAAATATTCCTTCTTTCCATCCTTCTTTCCGGTTGTATACTTCATACTTACAGTCAAAATAAAACAGCTTCTTTTAAGGGAACTGTTGTGAATAGCCTTAACCAGGAGGCTTTACCAGGCGCATCTATCTATTTACATGATCTGCGGAGAGGTACTGTTGCTGATGCATATGGGAAATTCAATTTCAAGGAAATTCCAAAGGGCAATCATTTGATAGAGATTTCTTACAGTGGTTACAGCAGCCTTGTTGAAACAATACTCATTGCCGGCGAAACCGAACAAATATTTCAACTAAAACCCACCATTGCTGAAAATGATGAAGTGGTGGTAACGGGCGTTTCAACAGCAACCTCTTTAAAGAAAATGACAACGCCTGTTGTAGTCATGCGAAAACAGGAATTATTACAAACAGGATCTTCAAACATTATTGAAGCGCTAACAAAAAAGCCAGGCATCAGTCAAATGGGAACAGGGCCAGCTGTAAGTAAACCAGTAATTCGGGGATTGGGATATAACAGGGTAGTGGTGATCAATGATGGGTTAAGGCAGGAAGGCCAGCAATGGGGCGATGAACATGGAATTGAAGTAGATGAATACAGTATTCAGAAAGCAGAAATTTTAAAGGGCCCTGCTTCATTAATGTATGGATCGGATGCAATTGCAGGCGTCATCAACTTTATTACCAATGCACCGATAGCAGAAGGAAATATCAAAGCCAACCTGTTCAGTAATTATCAAACCAATAACCGGCAGCGTGGATTGTATGGAAACATTGCAGGCAATAAAAATGGTTTTTCGTTTAATGCTTATGGTTCATTGAAAGCGGCGGGTGATTATCAGAATAAAAATGATGGATATGTTTTCAACTCCAAGTTCAATGAAAAAAATGCAGGCGGTTTTGTTGGACTAAATAAGAAATGGGGATATAGTCATTTAGTGTTCAGTACGTTTAATCAAAGGCTTGGTTTAGTAGAGGGAGAAAGAGACAATAATGGAAAATTTATAAAGTTTGGTGGTACGGCATTAGAAACTGTTGCAACTGATGCTGATTTTAAATCAATCACTCCCCTTGTTCCTTATCAACATATTATTCATCAGAAACTGGTGAGTGATAACAGTTTTTTTATGAAAGGCGGTAAGCTGAATTTGAATATTGGTGTGCAGCGAAATCAACGCATGGAATTTGGAGATGCAGAAGCGCCTGATGAAAAGGAATTATATTTTGATCTCAAAACGATTAACTACACGGCACAGTATCATTTGAATGCGATACATGACTGGAAGTTATCATTTGGTTTTAATGGTATGAATCAGGGTAATACAAACAAAGGAGAAGAATCTATTATACCCGATTATACCTTAAGCGATGCAGGCGCTTTCGTGTTTGCGCAAAAGAAAATAAAACAACTGAATTTGAGCGGCGGGTTGCGATTTGATAATCGAACGATACAGGGAGATGAGATGAAAGACGGATCTGATATTAAGTTTGAATCGTTTAAAAATAATTATTCCAATCTATCAGCAAGCGCCGGTCTTACATATGAATTTCCAAAAGCTGTATTGCTGCGTTTCAACCTGGCAAGGGGTTTCAGGGCGCCGAATATGGCAGAGCTTGGTAGCAATGGTGCACATGAAGGAACCAATCGTTATGAAGTAGGAAATAAAGATCTTACATCAGAAACCAGCTTCCAGGTTGATGCAGGTATTGAGTTAAACACCGAACATCTTTCCTTAGGCGCATCTTTTTTTAACAATGCAATCAACAACTATATCTTTTTTGAAAAAGTGCCGGCCTTAAATGGTGGCGATTCACTTGTTACAGTTGACGGAGATGATTTTTATCTTTTCCGTTTTGTACAACAGAATGCAAATTTGTATGGAATGGAATTGTCGGTTGATATTCATCCCCATCCATTGGATTGGTTACATATTGAAAACTCCTTTTCATTTGTGCGTGGCATACTTTCTAAACCAATTGAAGGAAACCGGAATATCCCTTTTATTCCGGCCGCCCGTTTGTTAAGTGAGTTACGATTCGATCTGTTTCAACAACAACATAACTTGTTACGCAATACTTATTTTAAAGTAGAAATGGATCATAATTTTGTACAGCTGCATGCATTCACTTCCTTTAATACAGAAAGCAGGACAGCTCCTTATACATTATTAAATGCAGGGTTGGGCACAGACATTACACGAAAAGGAAAGACCATTCTCAGCCTTTATATTGTAGCAGCAAATTTGACTGATCTTGCTTACCAGAATCATCTTAACCGTTTAAAGTATACAGATGGAAATCTTGTAACAGGAAGAACAGGTGTGTTCAATATGGGAAGGAATTTCAGTTTCAAACTAAATGTTCCATTGGAGTTTTCATGGAAGTAAAATCAAAGCTGAGAGGAACTCACTTCTTTTTTGTTCTGATGATGTTGTAAATTGAAGCATGGAATTACCAATCAATACACCCGCCTTGTTGTTCCCTGCCATTACATTGCTCATGCTGGCTTACACCAATCGTTTTCTTGCACTCTCTTCTTTAGTAAGAAGGTTGCATGATGAATACAACAAACAGGAGCAAAGGGCTTCCATTCATAAACAGATCAGGAACCTGCGTGTACGCATCAGCATGATAAGGAATATGCAGGCCCTGGGGGTTCTCAGTTTTTTATTATGTGTGATTTGTATGTACCTGATCTTCCGCAATTATACAACGGCAGCTAATTGGGTATTTGGGTTCAGTTTAGTCAGCCTGCTGGCCTCACTCATTTTTTCAATGATTGAAATTTTCCTGAGTACAAGAGCTATTGATGTGGAATTAAGTGATATGGAATTTGGCCGGCGGAATGTGTTTAAACATATTCTTGATACAGAGGATGATGATAAAGCGTAAAAAGCCCATCCGGCAAGGACAGGCTTCATCAAAAATAATTTATCGAAACAGATTACTTCCATCAATCAATAATCAAATTCCTGCGGTTCTGTTGTTTCATAGTCATCGTTATATCGCACAAAAAAGTAGAGATAGATCGTTCGGCTTAACCGCATGATCCATGGTTGAAGTATAAGCAACATAATAGAATTCAAACCCAACCACCAGAATACTTTGTTATCATCAATAGAAACACCAATCAATACCCACCAGGCAACAAATGTTGCAACTGAAATGGCAACGGTTAATGCATAACTCACATAACCTGTGCCGTACCAAAAGCCCGGTTCCATATCAAATTTCTGTTTGCATACTTCACATTCAGTATGCATATCAAATGTATGTTTGAAGTTGTAAGCACTAAAGTCTTTAAATAATTTTCCTCTTCTGCAGCGTGGGCAGCTCATGGTCAACATGCTCCAGAAATAATTGGGTCGGGGCTTGGCCGCACTCATACTCTAAATTTTTGCAAAGGTAAGTGATAACAAAGCCTGTTAAAGAGCTTTCTATCATTGAATCATCTGATTACTGATAAAAATTATTAAACAGTAGCTGCAATTTTTTTACGTTCACCAATCTGCTGACGCCACATGGCGTAATACAAACCTTTTTCTTCTACCAGATCGAGATGTGAACCGGTTTCAACCACATCGCCACCTTCCAATACATAAATCCTGTCGGCATGCATAATGGTTGAAAGTCGATGTGCAATTAAGATGGTGATCTGGTTCCGTTGCGATGAAATATCACGGATTGTAGATGTAATTTCTTCTTCTGTAATAGAATCCAGTGAAGAAGTAGCTTCATCAAAGATGAGTAATCTTGGTTTGCGTAATAAAGCACGGGCAATGGATAAACGTTGTTTTTCACCACCACTTAATTTCAAACCACCTTCACCAATCATGGTATCAAGACCTTTCTCAGCTCTTGATAGTAAACGCTGACAACTAGCTTTGTTTAACACATCCCTCAACAATTCGTCATCGGCAGCAGGGTTTACAAATAGTAAATTTTCTTTAATAGTACCGCTGAACAATTGAGTATCCTGTGTTACAAAACCAATCTGATTGCGCAGGTCCTCAAAGTTGATGGAGTTTTCATCCATGCCATTGTATAAAATACTTCCAACCTGCGGACGATATAAACCTACCAGCAGTTTCATTAATGTTGTTTTACCTGATCCTGATGGACCCACAAAAGCAACAGTTTCACCCACTTTTACATTAAAGTTGATATTGGAAATGGCGTTTTGACTTGCAGTTTGATGTTTAAAAGAAACCGTTTTAAACTGCAGTGTTTCAATATTTCCGAGGTGCAAAGGTTTTGAAGGGGTTGATTCAGGTTTTTTTTCCATCAGCTTATGAAAATTGGTGATGGATGCTTCTGCTTCACGATAAGAAAGCAGGATATTACCAATTTCCTGTAAAGGTCCAAACACAAAGAATGAAAAGATCTGCATGGTTACTAACTGACCTGCATCCATCTTGCCATCATAGATCACCCACATCAGCATAAATAAAATCACCTGCCTCAATGTATTTACAAATGTGCCTTGTACAAAACTGATGCTGCGGATGCGTTTTACTTTAGTTAGTTCAAGACCCAGAATCTTAAAGGTGTTTTTATTTAAACGTGTTACTTCCTGCTGTGTTAACCCCAAACTTTTTACCAACTCAATATTGCGGAGCGATTCTGTAGTGGCGCCTGCCAGTTGTGTGGTTTGTGCAACAATTATTTTTTGTACTGCTTTTACTTTTTTACTCAGTGCATTTGAAATGATGATGAGTAAAATAATACCTCCGAAATAAATAAACGGTAAGGTCCAGTGAATGGAGGAAGCATAAATAGAAACAATGAAAATGCCAATGATAACCGGGAAAAGAATATTGATAAAGGCAGAAACAAATTTTTCTGTATCGGTTCTTACTTTGGTTAAAATAGACAATGTTTCGCCACTGCGTTGATCTTCAAAATCCTGGTAAGGAAGTTTCATGGCATGTTGTAAACCATCTGTAAAAACTTTTGTGCCGAATTTTTGGGTAGTGAGATTTTGAAAATAATCCTGGAATGCTTTTGCAATACGGCTTATCATGGCAACAGAGATAGACAGTGTAAGAACAAACAATACACCCGGCTCTTTCCATGTATAAGAAGTAAAGAACCTGTTCCAGTCAAAATTGTGGGTAGGTGGTTTGTTGATGCCCTGGTGCTGGTTGGCAAGATTAATGAGCTTGCCAAACAAAATGGGATCGATCAAAGAAAAGCAGATATTGATGGCAGCCAATAGCATGGTTAAAGAGATCAAGCCCTTATATGGCGTTAGATATTTAATAAGAAGTTTCATATGCTGAATAAAAGGTTGAAGGAGTCCAAAGTTTGAACCATCTTTTAAAAATAAGACAAGTTTGCAGGAAATATTGTTATTGATGAATTAACGAACGGTAGGTATTTGGATTTACTGTCATTTCCTGGTGAAAAATCTTTGGGTGGCAGATATAGGCCTTCACCAGTTCGTTCTTTGCAGCATAAGACAGTGCATTATCTGCAGGAAAAGAAACCGGGGTTTGCAACTTGGTTAATTTTTCTGCACCTTTTAATGTTAAGGCAAAAGAATGTGTCATATCATGAAAACCTGATTTGCTGATATGTTTTGAAATTTTCATGGGGTAGAGGTTCTTGACCATCTTCTGATTCCATTTCAGCAATTTCAATGCGCTCAATACATGGTAAAAACGTTGTTTACCTTTGCGGCGGCGTTCATTTTTGTCATAACCCAAATACAGGAGCTCCCAGTCTTTTGGCAACTCGTTGAAGATAACCGGAATGAAAGGAAATGTATGTTCATCAGGCACTACATCATCTTCAAATACCAATACCTTTTCATATTTATTTTCAATGATGAGTTGCCAGAGATTTTTATGACTTAGAGCACAAGCCACTTCGCCATGTGTCATCTCTTTATCGTAACGGTGGAATTGTTTCGCTTTTTTTTCACTGTACAACCCCTGTTGTTTCAGTTCTTCCATTGAATGCTCCTGCTTATCAATACCATAAAAGAACTCAAAATTCAAACCCTGTAAACGTTCTTTTATTTGCTGCTGTCTTTCTGTAGCACGTGCAATGGTAACAACAAAAATTTTGTCGAAGAATTGATTAAGGAATTGGAAATATTGTAGTGATGCTGGCATGTACTCTGCAAAGATGAGGAATTTTTATCCAGCCCAGCCTTCCCTATCTAAACTTCTGTACTGGATGGCTTCGGCCAGGTGTTCTATTTTAATATCAGCACTTTGTGCCAGATCGGCAATGGTGCGGCTTACTTTCAAAATCCGATCATATGCACGAGCGCTGAGATTGAGTTTGTCCATGGCTGCCTTGAGTAATGTTTGACCTGCCTGCGTAATAACACAAATTTCCTTTAATTGCTTGCTGCTCATTTGTGCATTGGCATAAACTCCATCTACCCCTTTGTACCGTTCTTCCTGAATTTCTCTTGCAATGATCACCCGTTCACGGATGATTGCAGAAGCTTCGCTGTTTTCAACTCTTGATAACTCACTAAAAGGAACAGGTGTTACTTCAACATGCAGATCAATACGATCTAACAAGGGCCCTGAAATTTTATTGAGATATTTCTGCACAGCACCTGGCGGACAGGTACATTCTTTTTCGGGATGATTATAAAAACCACAGGGGCAAGGATTCATGGAAGAGATGAGCATAAATGATGCAGGAAAATCAACAGCAATCTTTGCTCTTGAAATAGTAACTCTTCTTTCTTCCATTGGTTGGCGCATCACTTCCAATACGGATCGTTTAAATTCGGGTAGTTCATCTAAAAACAACACACCGTTATGGGCCAATGAAATTTCGCCGGGTTGCGGATTGGTGCCTCCGCCAACCAATGCCACATCACTGATGGTGTGATGGGGTGAACGAAAAGGTCGTTTGGATATCAACGTTGAATTTTCAGGCAACTTACCAGCAACACTGTGAATCTTTGTTGTTTCCAATGCTTCTTGTAAACTCAATGGCGGAAGAATGGTTGGCAAACGCTTGGCCAGCATGGTTTTGCCGGCACCGGGCGGGCCGATTAGAATGGCATTATGACTTCCTGCTGCAGCAATTTCCAAAGCCCGTTTGATATTGTTTTGTCCTTTTACATCACTGAAATCAATTTCATATTCATATTGCGAATTGAAAAATTCTTCTCTTGTATTGATAACTGTTGGTTGGAGAGATGTTTCGTCTTTAAAAAAATTGATGACATCGCTGATATGTTCAACTCCATATACATTGAGGTTGTTGACCATGCCTGCTTCCTTTGCATTTTGTTTGGGAACAATCAATCCTTTAAAATTTTCTTTGCGTGCCTGAATGGCAATGGGCAATGCACCTTTGATGGGTTGAATGGTTCCGTCCAGGCTCAGTTCACCCATGATAACGTAGTCGGCTAAACGTTCAGGGTTATCAATCTGTTCGGTTGCGGCTAAAATGCCAATGGCGATCGACAAATCAAATGCAGTTCCTGTTTTACGGATATCCGCAGGGGCAAGGTTCACCACCACTTTTGTTCTTGGATAATAATGACCCGTTGTTTTGAGAGCACTTTCAATGCGTTGTTCACTTTCTTTTACAGCACTGTCGGGTAAACCCACCATGAAAAACTTTTGTCCGCCGCTTACATTTACCTCCACCGTAATGGTCATGGCATTTACACCATATACAGCGCTTCCAAAGGTTTTTACGAGCATGCAGATAAATGATTGGTTAACGAGTTAACAAGGTAATAAGAAATTTGAACAATGTAACAGTACATAGAAACACGTCATTGGTCTCATCGTAATTTATAATTTATCCAGCATCTCCACCACTTTCTCCCGCTTCAAAATCAAATAACCAAACCGATCATTGCTGATCCCTTCTTTTAATTGATAACTGAACTCCAGTTGTTCATCTGTTGCAGTGGTTTCAAAATAACGGAAAGAAATATTAGGATAGGGTTTCAGTTCTTCGCCAATTTCATACAGATGTGTAGAAAGAATAAATAACGAATTTTTGATCTTGAGAAAACCTTTGATCACTACTGTACTGCAATGCATGGCATCCTGTATATTGGTCCCTTTAAATAGTTCATCAATCAAGACCAGCCATTTGCGGCCATCTGTAATTTTAATGACAGTATTTTTTACCCGTTGCACTTCATTATAAAAGTAACTTTCACCTTTTACAATATTATCCTGCACCTGTATATTACTCAGCAGCCCGTCAAACAAACTCAGTTCCATGGACGCAGCAGGAACACCCATTCCCAAATGCGCAAGATAAACAGCACAACCAACTGATTTAATAAAAGTACTCTTACCCGCCATGTTGGCTCCTGTAAGAAATAAAAAATTTGTCCTTGGGTTTAATACAATATTGTAAGCAACAGGGGTTTGTAATAACAAATGATACAAACCATTTGCCTGTATCATGGGCTCATCGCTTTCTATCATGGTTGGAAAATGAAGATCAAATTTGGTTACGGCAGTTGCCATACTGTAATAAGCATCGAGTTGTTGATACAGTTCAATCAATGTTTCTGCATATTGTTTAAAATCATAACGCAGGTAATGACCAAAACGTAACATTTTTGCAGGAGATAGTTTTTTTGTTTTCTCCGTTGCAATGATTTGCTGCACCTTGTCATCCTTTAACCGTTTCCTGATCTCCACAACAATTCTTCCAATCAAAGCTGATGAGTCATCAGCCTTTAATAATTGTTGCAACTGTTCCATACCTTTTAAAAAGTCGATGAAATGACTAACGCTGTAACGAACCAAACTATAATCGTGTACATCCATTACTTTGTATAAAAATGCAGGAACAGGGGAATGACTGAAAGGGATTTTATCAAACGGGTATCCATAAAACTTTTCCATCACAACGATGGTGCCGTTTGTAATATGTGATGGCCATGTTTTAAGAACGGGGATGATCTGCTGAAGGGCTTTTTGTGTTTGCTGAATTTTTTCCAGGTGATGATGCGGATGTGTTAAGAGGTATTGCAATCGTTCCTTACCGCCATCGGTTTTGCAAAAATTAATACGGTGCAACAATGAATATTTTTCTTCATTGTTGAAAATTGAAAGATCATAGTATGTAACGTTATCTATTTCCATTAGCCCCACCCGACCTCCCCGGAGGGGAGGAGTGAAAAATTATCGTTGAAATTTTAATCGTTGTCCTTTCTCTGATTCATCTATTTGGCCATTTGCATAAACCAACTGCCCGTTTACAAATGTATGTGTAATGGTAGCGGGGAAAGTAAAACCTTCCAAAGGACTCCAGCCACATTTGTATAAAATATTTTCTTTGTTTACTGTTGATGATTGATCAAGCTCAACCAATACCAGGTCTGCATGATACCCTTCACGGATATAACCCCTTTCCTTGATCTGGAAACAGGTGGCCACTGCATGACTCATTTTTTCAGCAATCTTTTCTAAAGAGATCATTCCTTGTTTGTAATAATACAGCATCAATAATAATGGATGCTGCACCAATGGTAAGCCCGCATGGGTTTGTTCATACCTCACCCCATCCCTCTCCAAAGCCCGCCCGGCCAAGCCTTTCGGACGGGGAGAGGGGGTAAGCAACCCCTCCGCAGTTCGTATCAACCCTTTTTCTTCCAATGTATGCGGCGCATGATCGGTTGCAATCACATCAAGGCGGTCATCCAGTAATGCTCTCCACAATGCTTCCTTATTTTCTTTTGATTTAATGGCAGGATTACATTTAATGCGGTAACCCAGTGTTGCATAATCATCAGCGGTAAAATGTAAATGATGTACACATACTTCGCTGGTGATGCGTTTTTCTTTTAAGGGCATCATGTTGCCAAACAATTCCAGCTCTTTGGCTGTGCTGATATGGAGAATATGTAAACGGGTATTGTATTGCCGTGCAATCTGTATCGCCATGAGTGAAGATTCATAACAAGCGTCAACGTTGCGGATCAGCGGATGATCAGCAGCCGTTAATTCAGCTTTCTCCGCTTTTATCTTTTCATAATTTTCTTTGATAATAGTTTCACTTTCACAATGTGTAGCAATGAGCATTTCGCTTTCACGAAATACTTTATCGAGTGTGTTATAATTATCCACCAGCATATTGCCGGTGCTGGCACCCATGAATATTTTAATACCACAGATATCATTCTTATGCAAATTGGCTTTTAAGGTATCATCGGCACTCTGGTTACTGGTGCCCATGTAAAATGAATAATTGGCCAATGAACTTTGTGCAGCGATCTTGTATTTCTCTTCCAATAACTCCAGGTTCAATGCATTGGGGATGGTATTGGGCATTTCCATAAATGAAGTAACCCCACCGGCAACAGCAGCTCTTGCTTCGGTATAGATACTGCCTTTATGTGTAAGACCGGGTTCACGAAAATGCACCTGGTCGTCAATAGCACCGGGAAATAAATATTTTCCTTCAGCGTTTATTTCAGTAACATTGGAACTAAAGTGAATAGAGGCGGCTATTTTTTCAATTCTGCCATTCAAAATCAATACATCATTCGCCTGAATACTTCCTTCATTTACGACCAAACAATTTTTAAGCAGATAATTTTGCATACTACCATTTTTAATAAACAAACCAAATCATGTAATCGGTATTATACCGGCATACAATTGATTTTTAATACACAAATACGATCTTTACCAGTATCATCGGTATAACTTATTTTTACCATTAAATAACAACCGCATGCAATTTAGCAAATGCAGTCTTTGCCTGGCCTTTCTTGCAATATCCTTTTTTTCCGCTGCTCAAAGCAGTTATCTGCAACAAAATTCAAAGCACCTTCATTTTATTGACAGGCTGGAGATCAGAACAGGTACCATCAGTGATCTTAACTTCACAACCACCAAACCTTATGATCGGAGGTATGCTGTTGAATGGCTGGGTGCCAAAGCCGACTCCATGTTGAAATTAACACCGCTGTTTTATAATACCGATACAGCTTTAAGGTTGAGTAAGGTGGATCAGTTCAACCTGCGAAGCTTATATCTCAATAACCAGGAATGGATAAAAGGCGATCGCAGTATCTTCAACAGCAAGAAACCTTTCCTTAAGAAATTTTATAAAACTCCTGCAAGTTTTATTGAAAAATATGGTGATGATTTTTTTATTGCAGTGAATCCTATGATCAATTACCGTCAATCGGTTGAATTCAATAATACATCACAGAACACTTTTATTAACCAGCGTGGTTTAAATGTACGGGGCGGAATCGGCAATCGTGTAGGTTTTTCTGCCATGGTCATGGATGTGCAGGAGCGTGGTCCTTTGTTTGTGCAAAACTGGATCGATAGTTTACAGGCAGTGCCGGGAGCAAATTTTTATAAGACTTTTAAGCAAACTGGTGTGGATTATTTTGATGCAAGAGGATCTTTTACATTCAAAGCTGCAAAGTATATCAACTTCCAGATCGGGTACGACCGGAACTTTATCGGCAATGGTTACCGCAGTTTGTTCCTCAGTGATTTTGGAGCGAATCAATTGTTTGTAAAACTCAATACACGTATCTGGAAATTTAATTACCAGAATTTGTTCATGGAACTGCATACGGAAGGAAAGAGTAACAACAACAATAACCTGGTGCCAAAGAAGTATGCGGCCATGCATCATTTAAGTATGAATGTATTACCCTGGTTGAATGTAGGTGTATTTGAAAGTGTCATTTTTGGACGGAAGGATCATTTTGAATTTGGATATATGAACCCCATTATTTTCTTCCGCACCATTGAAGGAAACCTGGGAAGCAAGGATAATGCGATGGTGGGTGCAGATTTCAAAGCCAACCTTGTGAAAAAAGTACAGGTGTACGGACAACTACTGATTGATGAATTCAATTTTGCAGAACTACGGAACGATAAAACCTGGTGGGGTAATAAAACAGGAATGCAGTTAGGTTTAAAATATATTGATGTGGCCAATGTCAACAATCTTGATCTGCAAGTGGAGTGGAACCGTGTTCGTCCGTTTACTTATTCGCATTTTGATTCTGTATCCAGCTACACACATTACAATCAACCATTGGCCCATCCGTTGGGTGCAAATTTTAATGAAGTGATCACCATTATCCGTTATCAACCTATTGGTAAATTGAATTTAATGGCTCGTTTGATTTTATGGCAACAAGGACTGGATAGTGCAAGCGGCCGCAACTCAGGAGCAGAGATCTTTCGTTTAAATACAGATATGCGGACCAGCAATTATGGTTACAGTATGCTGAATGGTGTAAAAAGTAAGGGTTTGAACGCTTCTTTCTTAGCCAGCTATGAGATCTATGAAAATATTTTTATTGATGCCAATTTATTGATCCGTCGGTTTACGAAAGGAACTGAGGCTGCACAAAACACAACCATGTTTGGTGTGGGAGTAAGGATGAATTTGTGGTTCAGGGAGTATGATTATTGATGTGGATAGAAAATGATCAGTAATCCTTCTTCATTCGTGTAATTCGTGTTTCTATCCTTCCAAATGAATACTAAACACAATCATTCTTGCCTGCATACGATCTACAACATTTGAATAAATGAGATTAGGATCTTTACTGTGCACACTGCCGAATGTATTGCTGATTTTGATCTCGGGGCTGAGAATAAAACTGGGGAAGTAAAAATGAAAACCCAATCCTGCTTCGTAACCGAATGCTGAGCGGCTGAGTTTAATGAGATCTTCTGCACGGCGACTCTGGCTGTTACTTGCCAAATCAAATTCATATTTGCCGCCACCTAAAATATATACCCTGAAGTTGCCTATACGATCACTGCTGAATTTTAACTGCACAGGAAAACTGAGATAAATACTTTCAATGGTTTTTTTCTGGTAGTTGCTGTCGCCGGTTAATGGATTCTTCAAATAGTAATTGATACCCCGTGCAACAAAAATGAGATGAGGATTGATCCTGGCGTCAAGATGATTCACCAAACGCAATGTGCCCAATAACCCTAAACCAAAACCACCTTTGTTTACAGGTGATACCAAGGCAACACTATCATCCTGCAAAAACTTTGATGAATGATTGAGGTGAAAATAAGAACTGTTACCACTTAAAGTGATACCAAAATAAAAAGGTTTCTCTTCATGATTAGGAAGATTGATTTCTTTTTGTGCAACCGCTGAAAAACAAAACGCAAAAAGAAAACAGAGTACGATTATTTGTCGCCGCAATAAATACTGCATATGCCAAGCGTAAGAGGTTTGCATGTAGTGTTGGTAAATCCAATTTTATTTAAAACGGCAACAAAATTTTTCCCTTCAGGAAATGCGTTGATGCTGTTGTTTAAGTACTGGTATGCTTTTTTGTTGCTGACAGTTCCTGCAATTTTTGGTGTAATAAAACCAATGTACCAACTGCAGATCTGACGAAACCCGGGGATCAATGGTTTTGAAAATTCCAGCACCACTAATCTTCCGCCCGGTTTCAGCACCCGGTGAATTTCGCTCAACCCTTTTTCAAGGTTTTCAAAATTGCGTACACCAAAAGCTACCGTTACTGCATCAAACGTGGCAGTTGGAAAGTTTATTGTTTCACTGTCGCCACTTTTCAGCTCAATAATAGAGTCTAAACCTTTAGCAGTCACCTTTATGCGTCCGCCATCCAGCATTTTTTCGCTGATATCAATACCAATGATCTTTTCGGGTTGTAATTGCCGGGCCGCCATAATAGCAACATCGGCTGTACCGGTTGCCACATCCAGGATGAGTTTTGGGTTGAGGTCTTTCAGTTTGGCCAATGCTTTTCTTCGCCAGCTTATATCGATACCGGCTGATAAAAAACGGTTGAGCAGATCATAACGGGGAGCAATGGCATCAAACATTTCTGCCACCTGTTCTTTCTTGGTTTGTGCAGAGGATGCATCGGGTACAATCTTATCGTGTAAATAATTCTCAGCCATGGGAGGTCAAAGGTAAGGAAGGAATAAGTAAGCCGGTAGTGTTTAGCCGGTAGTTGATAGTAAGAATGGCTAACGACTTCAGACTACATACTATCGGCTAACTTCAATTATCTTGCAGGCGTGATTATAAAAAGTGCAACATATATTGTGAGCAGCCCATCTGTTGAACAATGCCCCAAACCCGATAAACCTGAATATGCTTTTATTGGCCGAAGTAATGTGGGCAAATCATCGCTCATTAACATGATCTGTAATATTCAGAAACTGGCCAAGATCAGTTCATCGCCGGGGAAAACACAGCTCATCAATCATTTTGTAATTCAGAGCATTGAAGAAAAAACACATAAGGTGAACGATTGGTACCTGGTTGATTTGCCGGGTTATGGTTATGCAAAAGTGGGATTGGGCAAAAGAAAGCAGTGGGTGAAAATGATTGAGAATTATATCCGTAAACGGGAAAGTTTGCTCAACCTGTTTGTATTGATCGACAGCAGACATAAACCTCAGGACATTGATATCAGCTTCATCAATCAGCTCGGCGCATGGAATATACCGTTTGCCATTGTATTCACCAAAGCCGATAAGAGCACACAAAAAGAAGTGTCGGCAACGGTGAAAGCATTTTTAGCAGCTTTGGGCGAACATTGGGTTGAACTTCCTCCTCATTTTGTATCATCAGCAGTAAAGTATACGGGCCGCAAACAGATCCTGACTTTTATTGAACAGTTAAATTCTGTTGTAAAGCAGAATCAATTACAAACAAAAAAATAAGGAATGAAAATAAAAAAGTAAATCTTACTTCTTTATTCATCATTCCTTGTTCAATATTCCTGATTGCTTCTTATTCTGTTTCTACCAGTCGGAAACCATTGCCATGAATATTTACGATCTCCACTTTAGGATCTTCTTTTAAATACTTACGCAACTTTGCAATGTACACATCCATGCTGCGACCGTTGAAATAAGTATCGCTACCCCAGATGCGTTTCAAGGCTGTTTCTCTTGGGAGTAAATCATTCTTGTATTCGCAAAGCATACGCAACAATTCGCTTTCTTTTGGCGAAAGTGTATTGGTAGTTCCATTGGCGATTAATTGACGAAGCTTGGGATTGAAATGATAAATACCCAAGTCAAACTCTTTATTTTCTGTTTCTTGTTTTGATTCTTCGTTGCGTTTCAGGATGGCCTTGATCTTCATCAGCAGCACTTCACTGTCAAACGGCTTGGTGATATAATCATCGGCTCCCAATTTGTATCCCGTTAAAATATCTTCCTTCATTGTTTTTGCACTGAGGAAGAACAGGGGTACATCGGGATCAATATCACGAATATCTTCAGCCAGTGTAAAACCATCTACATGCGGCATCATTACATCGAGCAGACAGATATCAAATTTCTCCCGTTGAAAAGCTGCCAATCCTAAACGGCCATCACGTTCCAACAATACTTCAAAATCGTTCAGCTCTAAATAATTTTTCAGCACATTTCCAAAACTGGAGTCATCCTCTACCAGTAATACTTTTGATTTTACTTCTTCCATTGTATCTTTTTTAGTGTGACAAATAAAGTTAATTCATTTCCGCTGTCTGCAAAGCGGCCAATAATATTTTGTTAAAGAAACTTTTACTTTCTATAAGACTCAATCGGGCAGACATCCGTTGCATTTCTACCGCAGAGCGCTTGTTTTCGGGTCATTGCATCCAAAATCCTAACTTTCCAATAAATTCATTCTATGGCAGATAAAGCAATTTTTTTGCAAACAGTTAAAGACGGCTACACATTTAAAGGCGAATCGTTTCGAATGGGCACAGCAATGCTGGATAAAGAAGTGATGGTGGGAGCCGATGTGTTCCTTGCACTCAAGACAATGAACCGTCACGGGTTGATTGCAGGAGCCACCGGTACGGGAAAAACAAAAACATTACAGGTGATTGCTGAAGGATTGAGCGATGCCAGTGTACCCGTTGTGCTAATGGATATCAAAGGTGATCTCAGCGGTATTGCTGCAGCAGGAATCAGCAATGCAAAAATTGAAGAACGGATCAAAGCCATTGGCGGTGAATATAAACCAGCTGGCTATCCCGTTGAGCTCATGACCCTGAGCGAAGATAAAACAGGAGTTCACCTGCGGGCCACCGTGAGTGAGTTCGGTCCCATCCTGTTATCAAAAATTCTGGGGTTGAATGATACGCAACAAGGGATCGTTGCCATGATCTTTAAGTTTTGCGATGACACCAAAATGCCCTTGCTCAATCTCAAAGATTTTATCAAGACCATTCAATATATCAGCGATGAAGGAAAAGATATTCTTGAAAAAGATTATGGAAAAATTTCTACTTCATCAACCGGAACTATTTTGCGTAAAGTGATTGAACTGCAGCAACAGGGTGCCGATGCTTTTTTTGGAGAGCCCAGTTTTGAAGTAGATGATTTAATGCGTATCAGTGATGATGGAAGAGGAATGATCAGCATCATCCGAGTAATGGAATTACAGGATCGTCCGAAACTCTTCTCCACGTTCATGCTGAGTTTACTGGCGGAGCTTTATGCAACCTTACCCGAAGAAGGAGATATGGATAAACCCAAACTGGTCTTGTTCATTGATGAAGCACACCTGGTTTTCCAGGAAGCGAATGAAGCATTGCTGCAACAAATTGAAACAGTAATAAAACTGATACGATCAAAAGGAGTTGGTATTTTCTTTTGCACACAAAATCCGCAGGATATACCTGCAAGTGTATTGGCACAATTGGGATTAAAAGTGCAGCATGCTTTAAGAGCCTTTACGGCGGCCGACAGAAAAGTGATTAAACAGGCAGCACAAAATTATCCTGAAACTGCATTTTATGATGTGGATGAATTGCTCACACAGTTAGGAATTGGTGAAGCATTTATTACAATGCTGAATGAAAAAGGAATTCCAACCCCGCTGATACATACCATGCTGGTGCCACCCCGCAGCCGCATGGATATTTTAGAAGACAGTGAAACAACTGCATTGGTGAATAAAAGTAAGCTGGCAAAAAAGTATGCTGAAACACTAGATACAGAAAGTGCGTATGAAATTATCAATGCCAAATTAGAAGAAGCTGCTGAAAAAACAAAAGCAGCAGAAGAAGAAAAAGCCGAAGCAGAAGAAGAAAAGAAAACAGCCAAAGAAGAGAAAGGATTTTTTGATAACCCCACAGTAAAACAGGTAGGAAGAACTGCAGCCAATATTATTACAAGAAGTTTATTGGGCGCATTGGGTTTGGGTGGAAGAACAACTAGAAGAAAGAAAACGGGATGGTTTTAAAAATTACTGATGCCCGTTAAACCAATTCTTCAACTCATCTAATGTGTTGGTCACTTTTGTTCCATCTGTCCACCAGTCATGAAAAGTAAGGGGATATAAAATCAGTTTCTTATCTACTCCCAATGTGCCCAGCTTTGATGCCATGCCGGTGCTTTGATCTGTATATGCAATGGGATCCCATTCCCCATGAAAAAAGATGGTAGGTGCAGAAGTAGTGGTTGCCTGGTATTGCGGACTACAACTCTTGTAACGTTGTTCAGAAGTTGGTGTAGCAGGAAAAAGTGGCACACCTAAGAATGGTTCGAGGATACTATTATAGATATTGAAGTTGTAATACGACATGCTGAACAGATCCGTAGGTCCGGCCAATGAACCTGCTGCTTTTATTTTTCCGCTTGCGTTTCTTGTATACGCATAACTGAGTGAAAGATGTGCACCTGCACTATGCCCGACAATATATATTTTCTGATTGCTGAATGTTTGTAGTGTTGCCTGCCTGATGGCAAACTGAATGGCACTGTCTAAATCATCCAGTTGCATTTTATAATTATCTGCTGTATTTAAAGTAAGACGGTAATTAATATTCGCTACAGCGAATGCCCGTTGCTTTAATCCATTTAATAACCAGGTTAATTCTCCTTTATCACCGGATGACCATCCCCCACCATGTACCACAATCACCAATGCTGTGTTGGTTGTTCTGTTTGCAGGCAAACCAAGATCCAGTTTCTGACTTGCATTGGCTCCGTAAGAAAGGTTCAAAAGGGTTGTGTCCTTTAATACAATTGGTCCTGTTGGTGGATTGATGGGTTCGGGTGTGCAACCAATCAATGTAAAAAGAAGAACGGCCGGAAAAATCAATTTTTGTATTTGCATGCAGTACGATTGGGTAAAGAACAGGCGGAATAAAATTTATATAAGCAATATGTAGAACGATATGCGACTGTTCAATGCGTTAACCATCCTAAAACGCCTGCTGCAAAGTTTTATTATTGGCCCTTAAAAGTATTTCAGTTCTATAGATTAGCCATAAACTGATGTTTTCATAGACCTGCCGTTTTAGATTTTCATTTCAATCATCCACACATGACCAAAGGGATCTTGTATTTCCCCCTGACGGTATCGGTAATCATAAATTTCTGCAGGTGATAGTACAATTGCTCCTGCTTCAATTGCTTTGGCCATCACTTGATCTACATCCTGAACAAACAAACCAATCAACACTGTTGTTCCGGCAATGCTTTGCGGATTCAATTGGTTATTCCTTGCCGATTCTTCATGCAGATGAAATAATGCACCATCAATAGACAGCTAAGCTACATGAATGCTGCCATCATTATTACTAAACCGCCTGATCTCAACAGCAGCAAATGCTTTTTCATAAAAGCTGATATCGGAGATACCATGTTTGATATATAGTTGGGGAGCGAAGAAGGTAGTTGATTGGTTCATGTATCAATCATTATCATTTCAAATATTTATCAAACCAATCTACAAACTCCTGCCATTCAGGGTTCATATCTACAGGATTATGCCTGCCTCCCTTTTTCATCACAAACCGGTTTGGAACTCCTGCTTCAATAAACTTAGCAATAATGGACTGTGATTGTTGTAAGGGAACCGTAGGATCTGCATCACCATGCATAATAAACACAGGCGGGTCATCCGATGAAACAAAATTGACAGGTGAAATTTCTTTTCCAATTTTATTTCTGGCAGTAGTATCAGTTACTTCTTCAAATAAGTTGGTTTTGTCATTATATACCCTGAATTCAATTGCCCCCCAGGTTCCGTTTGCGATCAGGATCGGTTTTGCATTTACGAAATTAAAACCAGCACCACCCCAATTCAACAGATCAGTTGGTGGAAACAACACTGCAATAGCCTGCACCCTTGAGGATACTCTGTCTACAGGATCTGGGGCAGTTGCATTTATTTTATCGTCAGCAGTAGCAACGACCAATGACAAATGTCCACCGGCGGATATTCCTGTAATTCCAATGCGAGCAGGATCGATATTGAATTTGCCGGCATGATACCGGATATAACGCACAGCTCTTTTGATATCACTCACTGCATCGGGAATGGCAAACCTCGGTTGGGAACCATGCATGACTGTAAACACAGTATATCCCTTTTTCAGGTATTGTTCTGTTGTAGTGGTATTAATTTCAATTCCATTATAACTTGAAAACCAGCTGCCGCTTTGCACCGAGATAATGGCTTTACCATTCGGCTTTGCTTTTGGTTTGATGCATACCAGAGTAAGCCCCATTCCATCTTTTCTTCCATAAACAAATTCTTCCTGTGGATAACCATTGGTTTCGGCCCGTTGCTGAATTTTACTAAGGAGAGGTTTCCAGCGTTGATCATTTTTTAGCGGAAGAAGGTCCACATCATTTTCAATGCCTTTTGCCTGAACCTTGTTTGTTTTATCGGATTGTGCAATCTCAGTAAGATAATACAAAGCACTGTCGGTTTCGCCGGCCAACACCCAGCGGGAGGCAAGTACCCGGTACCTGTTAATGGCAGCCGCTTTTCCTTCTTCTCTTATCCCTGCAGCATAGGCGATGGCTGCATTTTTATACTCTTTTAATTTGTAAAGCGAATCTCCAGTTTTATAAAATGCTGCTGCGTTTTGAGCTATTGAACATTGTGTTGCCAGCAAACAGAGGAATAAGAAAAAGATATTTTTCATCATCGTTTTTATGAATTGGTAATTAGTTAAATTATTTGAGCGTCTTGATCTTTGCACATCTCTTAAATATACAGAACTCC
>Ga0163144_10004851_pt1 | contig 30139 bp, 29 predicted proteins | sample OliLak19BULKMAT1_FD_123175 | JGI IMG/M metagenome (GOLD analysis project Ga0163144, IMG submission 123175) | Freshwater microbial mat bacterial communities from Lake Vanda, McMurdo Dry Valleys, Antarctica - Oligotrophic Lake LV.19.BULKMAT1 | ecosystem: Environmental > Aquatic > Freshwater >...
AACATGAGCAAATTAATAATAAAGGCAAAGACAAAAGTTATTTTAAAAGCTGCTCTACATTTTTCTAATGCAATTTTTAAAGGGTTATCTTTTTTTTCTACTTGATTAAATTTTTGCTGCATAACTTGTATGTTACCATCCAGATGTTAAAATTTACTACCTTTGATACTAGAAATATATACTATATTATGTTCATAACCGCAAGAAGATAAACAAAATTTAATTAATTATTAACTTTTTGCATTACCCAATCTGGACTTTTATTTACCTTTTTGAAGAATAACGATAACTCTTTTTCCACCAGTTTCGATTTACTTTCATACGAAAGCAAATCAACTAAACATAAATAAGGGATAAACTGCTCAAGGGTCACTAGTTCAATATGTAATACCATTTCCTCATCAACTTTATAAGTGTGTATTTCCTTTAATTCAAAAAAATACTCATTGGCTTTAGTTGAAAAAGTTGATACTTGTTTTGATCTGGCAGTTAAAGCAGTGTAAACCTTATCAATTTCAGCTTTTTGGCTTTTTAAAAACAGATTTAAATTAATATTGTCATTGACACTAAAGCTAATGTGAGTACTGTAGCTAGCAGAGACATTTGCTATGATAAACTTGGCAATAATAATATTATCCGCAAGATCAATTACTGTCTTACCCTTAATACCAATCACAGATTCGTTATTTGTTTTGCCGTGATGGTGATAAGTTGACTCAATTCCAATGTTTTCTAAAGTAGAAATTATGTCTGCTCTTAAATTTGCGTATTGATCGATTGGGTCTGCTATACAATGCAGACCATTATCCTCACAAGTTTCATCTACAACCCAAAAGCTAATTTGAGCAAAATACTCATTAAATAAAGGATAATTAGCAGAATCATGAATTTTTTCAGCTACATTACGCTGATTTGTGGTGCTCGCATGATTTTCGCAGTAAAAACTGGTTGTTAATTCACTTCTAAATGGGTCAATGAAAGCTTTGGACTTAATTGGATGTAGGTTAATATTGGTTGCCGCGAAAAAAATACTGTTTTTTATAGCTTTGGCAGGAACATCAATCTGTTTTAAAAAACCATCATCTCCCAGATACTTAAAGGAAGCAAACTTAGATTTATGCTTTTGGACTAAGTTTATGTCATCTTCAGATAGTTTCATACTACTAAAATCAGTGTCAATTTTTTATAAGTTCTTCCGCTATTTGGACCGCGTTAAGCGCCGCACCTTTTCTTAAGTTATCAGCGCAAATCCACATATTGATACAATTTACTTTCGAAGTGTCATTTCGTATCCTTGAAACAAACACATCGTCATTTTCAACTGTGTCGATAGGGGTTGCGTATTTCATTTCATTTTCAAGGCTATGAACAACAACTCCATCAGCTTCATATAATAACTCTTCAGCCTCGTCTGCTCCCATCCTCTCTTCAAATTCTATATTAACTGACATCGCGTGGGAAACAAAAACTGGTACCCGGACACAAGTTACTGTCGAATTGATGTGATTTCCTATTATTTTTTTAAGTTCTTCTTGGATTTTATATTCCTCATCGGTAGAACCATCTTCTCTAAATTCTCCAATATGTGGGAATAAGTTAAAAGCTATTTGTTTTGGAAAAACGCGAGAATCAAGGTTTTCAAAGACGAATTTAGCTTTTGTTTGTTTATATAATTCGTCCATAGCCAACTTACCGGCACCTGATACCGATTGATATGTTGAAATTACAACCCTTTTAATTTTAACCGCGTTATCAAGAGGTTTTAATACAACAGATAACGGTATTGTGCAGCAGTTTGGATTTGCTATGATACCGGCTTTGAAGTTTTTGAGAACTTGCAAGTTTGCTTCTGGAACAACCAACGGTACGTTATCATCAAGTCTGAATAATGAAGATTTATCAATTACAATACATCCTTTACTTACTGCTTCTTTAGCATACTTCCTTGATACTTCTGAGCCGGCACAAAAAAAGGCGATATCTATGCCAGAAAAATCAAATCCTTTCATCAGGTTTACTTTTAGTGTGTCATCACCGAAGCTCACCTGACGACCCACCGAGTTCTCCGAGGCTAGAGCAATGATTTGTTTAACAGGAAAATTTCTGCTAACTAAATAGTTTAAAACTTCTCGGCCAACGTTTCCGGTTGCTCCGACTAGGGCAATTACGTATTTCTTTTTCATAGGTTTTTATCTACTAGATTGATGTTTTTTGATCCACTTAAAATGTGGGTATGGAAGTGGAATACAGATTGACCAGAAGATGCTCCCTTGTTACTCACAGTACGATACTCATTAGCGCCATTATCTTTGGCAATTTTTGCAATAGTTTTGAAGTAGTGAGTAGTTTCGGCGAGGGATGCTTTTTCAACAAAATCAGCGAAATCAGTATATTCTCCTTTAGGCATTACAAGTATGTGTATTGGAGCAGCAGGATTTATATCTTTAATTGCAATTAACATTTCATCTTCGTAAAGTTTTTCAGCTGGAATTTCTCCGCTAATGATTTTAGCAAAAATATTATTCTTATTGTACATTATATCCTTGTTTCGAGTGATTCTTCTTAATATTATCTTTTTAATCTTACTTGCAATTTAGAATGAGGGTGATTATCTATCACTTATGCTATTTATACAAGTTCATTTATAAAACAAATAGAAATAAATTATGTCCGATAATTCAACGCGTAGCCCCAGTCATCATGGTACCACCATACTTTGTCTAAAAAAAGGCAAAGATATTGTGATTGCTGCAGATGGCCAAGTTTCTCTAGGAAATCATATAGTAAAAGCTACTGCTAGAAAGCTAAGGACGCTATCTGGTAATAAAATTGTTGCAGGCTTTGCTGGATCAACAGCCGATGCATTTACTTTATTTGAAAGACTAGAAGCAAAGCTTGATAAATATTCAAATCAGTTGCTTAGGAGCGCAGTCGAACTGGCTAAAGACTGGCGTACGGATAAATACTTACGTAAGCTTGAAGCTATGTTGATTGTAGCTGATAAAGATAACATATTAATTGTAACAGGTAATGGAGATGTAATAGAGCCAGAAGGTAATGTAGCTGCTATTGGTTCAGGGGGATTTTTTGCTCTCTCAGCAGCTAAAGCCCTGATGTCTATTGAGACAAAAATGAACGCTGAAGAAATTGCGTTAAAATCTATGAATATTGCAGCAGATATTTGTGTGTTTTCAAATCATAATATTATTACTGAGAAGGTTAAATGAGTTCAAAAAATAAAATGGGATTAACCCCAGCTGAAATAGTTGCGGAGCTTGATAGGTTTATTGTAGGTCAAAAATCAGCAAAAAAAGCTGTAGCTGTTGCATTGCGTAATCGATATCGCCGTGTTCAAGTGCCAGAGCCAATGAGAAGTGAGATTGTACCGAAAAATATCTTGATGATAGGGTCTACTGGTGTTGGTAAAACTGAAATAGCAAGAAGATTGGCAAAATTAGCTGAAGCGCCATTTATCAAGGTTGAGGCGACTAAATTTACTGAAGTTGGTTATGTTGGACGTGATGTAGAGTCGATAATTCGTGATCTAGTAGAGATATCGGTTTCACATCAAAAAGAAAAAGCTAAGAAAGAAGTTGAAGAAAAAGCAAAAATCACCGCAATAGAGCGCATTTTAGATTCTGTTGTAGGAAAATCAGCTTCTTCTGAAACTAGAGATAAGTTCAGAGTAAAGATTTTGAATGGTGAGCTTGACACAACTGAAATTGAAATTAGCGTTAAAGATACTGGTCCAGTTGGAGGTGGTAGTTTTGAAATTCCTGGGATGCCAGGTAGCGCCATGGGGGTTCTTAACATTAACGATATGTTGGGAAAGGCGTTTGGTGGAGATAAAATGAAACAAAAGAAGCTGACAGTGGTTGAGGCTATAAGCATCATTACGTCAGAAGAATCAGATAAAATGATTGATGAGGAAAAGACTATTGCTATTGCGGTAAACTCAGTTGAAAATGATGGTATAGTGTTTTTGGATGAGATAGATAAAATTACTTCTAGGTCGGAAGGAAAGGGTCCAGAAGTAAGCAGAGAAGGAGTACAAAGAGACCTGCTTCCGCTTATTGAAGGGACAAGCGTTGTCACAAAATATGGCACAATCAAAACTGATCATGTATTGTTTATAGCTTCGGGTGCTTTTCACTTGTCTAAGCCTTCAGATTTGTTACCAGAGTTGCAAGGACGTTTACCAATCCGAGTAGAAATGACTTCTCTAACTAAGGATGATCTAGTAAAAATTTTGACTGAGCCTGAATCAAGTTTAATCAAGCAATACATAGCATTGATTAGTACTGAAGGAGTAGCCCTTGAATTTACTGATGATGCAATTGACTCAATAGCTACCTACGCGGCAAGCTTTAATGTAGAAATAGAGAACATTGGTGCAAGAAGATTACACACTATACTAGAAAATTTGCTTGAGGAAGTTAGTTTTGAAGCTAGTGATACAAGCAATAAAAAGATAAAAATTGATAGCAAATTTGTTGATAAACAAATCTCAGGTTTTATGAAAAATATGGATTTAGCAAAATTCATATTATAATGCCAGTTTTGGATAACGCAATATGCGTTTATAGGTTCCGTATAGCGAATGGTCCAGTTGTTTCTTAATCTAGGCGTTATAATTTTTAGGGGTGGTAATAACTATTGTTTTGTATCTTATTAAATAAAAAATTAAGGTAATTGGTTATGAATGGAGTTATTAATTTTAAAGAAAAATTTGACAAATTTTCTGAAACCTGGACTCCTAAAATTTTAGGACAATTTGACAATTATTATCTTAAAGCGGCTAAGATGCAGGGAGAGTTTGTTTGGCATAAGCATGATGATATTGATGAGCTTTTTATAATAGTTTCTGGCCAACTAACTATTATGATGAGAGATAGAGAAGTATTATTACAAGCTGGTGAAAGTTTTATAGTACCAAAAGGTGTGGAACATAAACCAGTAGCTAATGATGAGGCGCATGTGCTCTTGGTGGAGAAAGCAGGAACTTTAAATACGGGCGACCGAAGAACTGATAAAACTGTTGTAGATGAAGAATGGATTTGATCTTACCCTATTTTAAAATTATATAAAATTGATAATTGGGTAAAAATCTTCATGAAAAATAATGCAATTATCCATCGTATGAAAAAACCATAAATGATCACAAAAGTAGCCAGTTTAGCCTTTAATGGTATTGATATTATTGATGTAGACGTCCAGGTTCAGATTGAACCTGGGATACCTAAGTTTATAATTGTTGGTCTCGCTGATAAAACTATCGCCGAATCTAAAGAGAGAGTCAGGGCTGCTTTATCATCAATCGGACTGAGCTTGCCGGCAAAAAAGATATTGATTAATTTGGCTCCTGCGGATCTTGTAAAAGAAGGGAGTCACTTTGATTTGGCAATTAGTGCTGGAATTCTAGCTAGTATGGGGGCGCTACCTGCTGATGAAATAAGTAATTACCTTATTTTAGGAGAATTGTCGCTTGATGGTAATATACTGCCAGTTAGCGGAGTTCTGCCTGTGGCTATGGGTGCAACAGCGCGCGGAAAGGGTTTGATATGCTCAAAAAGCAATGGTGCTGAGGCTGCCTGGTCGGGTAATGAAAATATCCTTGCTCCAGGTAATTTACTTGAATTGGTAAATCACTTTAAGGGAACACAAAGCCTGCACCAACCTTCAGCGGGGCTATTTCGTTCCGATGTGAATTATCCAGATTTAAAGGATATAAGAGGCCAAAAGGTGGCAAAAAGAGCCCTTGAGATTGTGGCAGCTGGCGGCCATAACCTATTGATGTTTGGCCCTCCTGGTGCCGGAAAGTCAATGCTTGCCGCTAGATTACCCGGCATAATGCCAGAACTTTCGTCAGCAGAGATTCTTGAGTGCAGCACTATTGCTAGTATAGCCGGTAATTTAGAAAATGGTTGCCTGACAAAAGAACGCCCATTTAGAGCTCCTCATCACTCATGTACTGTAGCTGCTATGGTTGGTGGTGGCGCTGGCAGAAGGGTAAAACCAGGAGAGATTTCTTTAGCACATAATGGCGTGTTGTTTTTAGATGAATTACCTGAATTTAATACTGGGGTTATAGAGGCTCTTCGTCAGCCTTTAGAGACAAAAAAGGTGCTCATTTCTCGCTCTGGAGCTCATATTGAATATCCAGCAAATTTTCAATTAATAGCAGCTATGAACCCATGTAAATGTGGCTATTTGAATGATCCGTTTAAAGCTTGTAGTAGAGCACCTTCATGCGCAACTAGCTATCAATCAAAAATATCTGGACCAATTTTAGATCGTTTTGATTTGCATATAGAAGTGGGGTGCTTTGAAGAAGGATTTGCATATGAGCAGATACTATCTGTTTCAGGAGAAGAGGGGAGTGAATGTGTTGCAAAAAGAGTAAAACATGCCCATGAGATTCAATCTCAGCGTTATGAAGGGTATAATATCAGGCTGAATAATGGACTTGATGGCCAATTGCTTATTGATTATGCGATCCCTGTTGATGAAGGCAAAGATATTCTTAATGAAGCTGCTAAAAAATTTAGGTTATCTATGCGTGCTTATAACCGCGTGCTAAGAGTTGCCAGGACTATTGCAGATTTATCAGGTTCAAACAATGTAAGAAAAGATCATATTGCTGAAGCTTTAAGTTATAGACAAATGGACTATTATCGACTAGAAGCAGCATAAAAGTTAGTCTAATGGCCAATTTACGTGTTATTTTCGTTCTCAAATCCCAGTGTATTATTGAATACATTCTGGTTCTGCGGGCGAAAATGCCTATAAATTTACTTCGTTATACTAACTTTGTTAACTATGCCATGTAGATGACTATAGCAAATTAACTTGAATTAGGTGAGTTAATTTAGCAAGGCTCGTCTGTGCTGACGTATTCATATACGCTGAGCAGGCTCGCTCTAAAATTAACTCACCTAATTCAAGTTAAGAAGCTATATATGGATACTAAAATAAAAGAAGATCTAGCGTATGCTTACAGGATAATCGCAAAGCTTGGGATGGATGATCATACATATACTCATTTATCCGCAAGGCCAAAAGGAGCTGACTACTATTATATATACCCTTTTGGTTATCGTTTTGATGAAGTAACACCGTCTAGTCTATTAAAAGTTTCTTTGAATGGTGAAATTATTGAAGGAAAAGAGAAGCAATATAATAAAACAGGATATGTAATTCACGGTACTATTTACCGAAATAGAGATGAGCTTAACTCCATTTTTCATCTACATACCATAGCAACCGTTGCAGTATCTGCTATGAAAAAAGGTTTGCTACCAATCAGTCAATGGGCATTACATTTTTATGAAGGCGTAAGTTATCATACTTACAATGCGCTTGCGCTTGATGATTCAAAGCATGGTGATCCAATGGTCCTGGATCTTGCTGATAAGAAGGTTATGTTTCTTCGTAATCATGGATTTATTACCTGCGGCGAGACAATTCAAGAGGCTTTGTTTTATTGCTATCATCTAGAGCTTGCTTGCAAAACTCAAATTGCTGCGCTTTCTTGTAATTCTGAATTAATTATTCCAAGTCATGATATTTGTAAGCAAACTTGCCACGATGTTCTTTCGTTTGAAAAAAATCTAGGAGAAAGGGATTGGGAAGCGTGGGTAAGGTGTCTAAGTTTTTAGCTACTAAGAAGAATATGCCGAATTAACGGTATATTCTTCTTAGAATTGATATTACATTAATTTAATATCAACGGCTGAGATTTTGCCATTTTGAGATTCAGTGTTAAAGCTGATTTTTTGACCATCGCTTAAATCTCTTAATCCAGATTGCTCTACAGCTGAGATGTGAAGAAAAACATCTTTTGATTTGTCGCTAGGTTCAATGAAGCCATAACCTTTGCTAGCGTTAAACCATTTTACTGTTCCTGTTTGCATAATATATTTACCTAAATTTTTGAATTCTAATATTAAACCTTAATATTAGCTGGTTATTATATTTTATTTTTAAACATATTCATAGCTGTTTTTTCTATAATTATACGTATATTTTCATTTAAGTAATCAAATATGCCGTTTATGATTCGAATTTAACCTCAAATGCTTGTATTTACCCTTGACTAATTTGTTCTAATATAATAAAATTCGCGCTCTAGGAATGGGCTTGTAGCTCAGCTGGTTAGAGCGCACGCCTGATAAGCGTGAGGTCGGAAGTTCAAGTCTTCTCAAGCCCACCATTCTTAATAGTACCTACTAAATCCCATTAACTATAAACATTCCCCAGAAAAAGTAATCCTGAACTTGTTTCTATGGTCTCGGGTAGCAAAATAAGATACCGGATCAAGTCCGGTATGACCGTGTTTTTAAGTCCAAGATGATAAAATCGTAGTAATCCGTCATCCTGAACTTATTTCAGGATTTTCTTCTGTTGCTTGAGATCCATAGTCAACCAATGGGTAACGGTACGATGGTGTATGACGGCGTTTTTAGGGGCAAGGGGTTTTCCCAGTATAACGGCTTACTTCATTTCAGACGTGATAATATCTCATCTCTACTTAAAAGCGGTAGTATGGTTTTTAGTTCTGGGCCACTAGTCTTACCTGTAAGGGCAAGACGCAGAGGCATATATAAATCCTTTCCCTTTTTGCCACTATTTTGTGAAATAATTTTTGTCCAATCAGACCAGGTAGATTCGTTTATTATCTCAGGGAGCGTGTTTGCCGCAATCTCAAGTAATGCTTGATCAAGTCCTTGAACCTTAGTTGGGTCATGGCATATCTGCCACCATTCTTTTATTTCAGAAAGTTTTTGCAAATTTGGCCTGATTGCGAGCCAAAAATTTTTATCAACTTTATTTAAATCATTTTTTTGTAGATAAGCCTTTATGTCATTGAACTCCAAGGTAATTACAAGCTTATGATTGAGGTGCTCTAGTTCCTCTGGCATATATGTTGTTGGGCTTTTTGAGTATGTAGTGATATCAAACTTCTCAACCAATTCAGTTAGATTTTTGCTTATATTAACTGGATTAGATGTCCCGATTAATGCCAAAAAGCTATTAATTGCCATAGCTTCTATATTTTGTTCCTCTCTTATGGCTGCAACATCATAGCCCCCCTCGCGTTTAGAGATTTTATCCTCTTTAGATTTAACAAGACTTAAGTGGCCAAAAGATGGTGGCGCAGCTCCCAAAGCTTCAAACATTTGAATTTGAATTGCGGTATTGCTGACGTGATCTTCACCCCTTATTACATGTGATATATTATAGTCTATATCATCTATGGTCGAGCAAAGCATATAAGTCATGCTCTCATCGGCGCGAATAATTACTGGGTCACTTAATTTTGATCCGTGGTATTTAATTTCCCCTTTGATCATATCTTGCCAAACTATGTCAGCGTCATTAATTAAGAAGCGGTAATGCGGTTTTCTGCCTTGTTGCTCATACGTTGCAATTTGTGCTTCACTTAGCTTTAATGCTGAGCGATCGTACATTGGCGGTTTGCCGCTTGATAATTGGAATTTTCTTTTTATATCCAGCTCTTCTGGCGTCTCGTAACATGGGTATAGTCTATGTTTTTTAATCAACTCAAGCTTGGTTGTGGCGTATTTATCAGCTCGCGCAAGTTGATTAAACGTTCTGTCCCAGGTTAATCCTAGCCATTTTAGGTCTTCTTCGATTGCTATTTGATATTCCTTGCGAGAGCGTATTAGGTCTGTGTCGTCCATGCGAAGTATGAATTCTCCACCATGCTTTTTCGCATACAACCAATTTATTAGAGCGGTTCTTACATTGCCTATATGAAGTTTACCAGTAGGCGAGGGGGCAAAACGAGTAATTACTTTTGTCATAATAAAAATTGATCGTTGAAAAAACGGATGCTATCATATATCTTAAAAACTCGCAAGAATAGTATGAGTTTCATCCTAACGTGAGCTGGATACGCGCCTTCGGCCTATGGATCGAAGACGTGCCCTAATGTCATGCTGAACTTGATTCAGTATCTCAGGCAAAGAAAGAAGATCCCGGATCAAGTCCGGGATGACCAAGTAGTAATCTGTCATGCTGAACTTGATTCAGCATCTCAGGCACAAAAGAAAGATCCAGGATCAAGTCCGGGATGACGGTACTTTGAGCCGGGATGACAGTACTTTGAGCCGGGATGACAGTAGTTTTAAGATTGGTTATATGACTATAATAAAAACTTTTTTTGCCAAGAAATATTTTTTGGCACGCTTTATGCACCTATAGCACCATAAGGCAATATTTTAAATAATTTTTTGGAGAAAATAAAATGTCGAAAGGAACCACAGTAACAATGTTTAGCAGGTCAAATGACACACTTGCAAGTAACGTTGGTGCAAAGGAAGCTTGGGGTCATAAAAAGAGAGAAAATTTATTCATTAACTCTTTTGTTGGCACAAGCTCAGGCGGTGTATCTTATGTTAATAGTAAGACAAGATCAACAAACGATGTACAAGGTAAAATAATAAACACTGGTGTAGTATCGGACATGGCAATCGACGGCGCTGGTTTGCTTGTTGTATCTGAGACTACTACTGGGCCTGCAAAATTTACCAGAAGAGGAGATTTTAGACAAGATGAACTTGGCTTTTGGAAAAATGGTGCTGATCAACTATTAAAAGCTTGGAAACTGGATAGAGATGAAAATTTGCCACAAGGTGCATCCTTGCTTGAAAGCCTAGAAGCGGTGAATTTTGCTAATACAAAAGGTTCTCCTGTGGCAACTACTGTTGTTTCAATCGCGATGAATCTTAATTCAGATCAAGAAGCGTTAAGAGGAGGCGGTCCTGATGCCATATTGAACCGTACTGGTTTAAATAGTGGTAAAAAAACTGACGATATATTATTTCCAGAAAAATTAGGAGGCTCAAGCTTGTCACTTGGTGATGAATTTAATTTTACCTCTAGTGATGGTGTTCTAAGAACTTTAACATTTGGCGGTATGGTTCTTGCCAGGAGACCAGATAACGCAACAAATAGTACGATTTTTGGTGCAACTGGCCCAAATGCAAAATTCGCATTTGTCCCTACGCCTGGTGCTACTCTTGCAGTCGGCCACCAATTAAGAATTACCGTAGACGGCCAGCAATATTTGTTTTCAGCGGCTCTAGGCTCTGAAAGTGCAGCTAATAAGACGTTTAATACGATCCAAGGCTTGGCCAATGCTATTAACAGAATTAGCTCTTTAAAAGCTAAAGTAGATGAGTTAGGAAGATTATATATTGCTCCCACAAAACCAAATAGTGGTATAACTTTTGCCGACGTTGGAGGTGGTAGTATAGTTAGAGAATTGGGTCTTACAGATCTCGCTCAAGCTGCAGGAGGAGTTACACGTTTCAATAGCCTTGGTACTCTTAGAGACACAGTAAACGCAGGCCAAGATGTATATTCTCTTAAAGCAACAATTGAAGGTAAGGATCTGAAAATCACTTCGCTGCTTTCTACTTCATCTCTTAATGTGACAGCTAGTTCGCTTGGAATTAATTCTATTACTAGTGCGACACAACAAATTGGTGATAATGGAAGGGCTTCTGTGTTCATTAGTGCTGCAGGACATAATTTGCAAGTTGGTGATTTTATTAAGATGGCAGGTACTGGGCAAGCGCAATTACCAAATGGGTTATATTATATTTCTGGGATTAATCCAAACGGCTTTATAATAAATCGAGTAGATGCAAACCCAGCTCTTTTTCCGGCTGCAGTACTTGTTCCTACGGCGGTTGCAATTAACCCAGGAGCCACATGGCAAAAAGTTCCAGGACAGCAGTTCCAACAATTTGGCGGTTCAACGGCAACAGCAGCTGCGGCCGCTCCTAATGGAGCTGTAACAATTAGTATTCCTGGTGGACAGGCTGCAACTGGCGTTTTCCCAGCTGAAGCTTGGGCAAACGGTGATGTTGTATATATTTCTGGTATAGCTGGACTTATTGGCGGACGAGATATTATAGTCCCAGCAGGGTATTATACAATTGCTGGTTACAACAACGCTCCTGGTGCTGGTGCAGCAGAATTTACTATAGTTCCAGCAGCAAACGTTGCTGGTGCTGGTGCTCCAGCTGTAGGCCCATTTACTGTTACAAAAATTGCAACAGGTGGAGTTGCTGCTATGGATACAAGGTCATTTGTAACTGTTGGTGGTGTTGGACCAAATAGTGCAGTTAGAATGTATATGCCAAATCATAGCTATATAGTTGGTGATGTGATTTCTTTTTCAAATTTAGCTGGTCCTACTGTCATAGATGGACTAACAATCGATAATGATGTGCAGTATAAAATCACAGCGGTTAACTCCCCTCTGTTAGGTGGTAATGCCTCACCTAGTATAGAGTTTCAAGTGCTTGTTGCTGGAGTTGTTCAGCCGGCTACAACGGGTGATGGTACCACAAATCCAGCAGATCTTATTGCAGATTTGCCTGCTAATTTTGGTGTCAATAATGGTTCACAATTAATGAAGTATTTCTCTATTAATCCTGAAAAAGTAACCTACGATGAGACCTATGATCCAACCAATCCTGATAAGAACTTGAGTGCTGCGGTTAATAGTCTTGCTAATTTTCCAAGTTCACAAACATATTCAGTTCCGATCACTGTATATGACAGCCTTGGGTCTTCATATACTTTATTGTTATATTTTGCCAAGCTTGACAATAACAAGTGGGCGATTGAACTTACATCTAAAAAGGATAAAAATGGTGTATTTGAAGTTAGTAATGTATTGGCAGATACTAATGGCTTAATTAGGCAAGGCATCATTGAATTTGAGACAGATGGATCGCTAAAAGGTATTCCAGATGGCTTTGAAGAAGCAATTGACGTTCAGCATAATAACGGTAGTGCACCGGGGCAGATTACTATTGATTGGGAAAATACACTAAGTGATATTACCTCTGGAACTGTTAGCCAAACTAAAAACCCGAATAACGTTGAAATTATTCAAGGTGATGGTCAAGGAGCTGGAACTTTAACTAAGCTAGAAATCAGTCCAGAAGGCTACATTATTGGAACTTTCAGTACTGGTGAAACTAGAAAACTTTATAAAGTGCCAATGGCTATATTTGCTAACGTAAACGGTCTTGTTGCTGGTAGTAATGGTACATTTGATATTAGCCGTGAATCTGGTGAGCTTTTGCTGAAAGAAGCTGGTATTGGCGGTGCGGGTAGAACTCTTGGCGGAGTGCTTGAAGCATCAAACGTTGATACAACAGAGGAATTACTAAAAGTTCAAGAACTGAGTAACGCAATTCGTGCAAATGCAAGGGTTGCTGCTATTGATAACGAGAACTTTAAAAACATTCTGTCTGAACTTGGTAGATAGAGGTTAGTAAAGAAAGTTATTTTGCCGGGTTTGATAAGCTGAATTAAAGCTTTCAACCCGGCATTTTTTATATCAAATAAGAATACTGTCATACACTGTCATCCTGAACTTGATTCAGGATCCCATGAGACAGAAGAAGATGCCGGATCGAGCACGGCATGACGGTGTTTTCTCGGTAACACAAGTCCGTGATGACTAAGAATTGTCATACACTGTCATCCTGAGCTTGACTCAGGATTTCATGAGACAAACAGAAGATCCCGGATCAAGTCCGGGATGACTGTATTTCCGGTAGCAAAAGAAGATGATGGATCAAGCCCGCGCGATGACAAATATTATAGATAACTAGATCGTTATAATTTTCTATCTACTTATTAAATATCGTGATTTTTTCTGCTAATAAACATGAATTTGGAATTAGGTGTTTTGCTTTATCATCTTGGATAGTGATATATCTGAGGTCTATATCGACAATAGTTCCTTCAACACCAAGTACAGATACGTGCGAGTTAATTTCAACAGTTTTATAAAATATTATCATTATTCCAGCTATACTATTTACTAATACATCCTTCAAAGCATAACCAATAGCGAATCCTGTTAAACCGAGCCCTGCAACCAAAGCGCTGATATCGACACCCCAAGTGCCAAGGACGGTGAGTAGGGCAGTAATCCAAATTGCTATGCTTACAGACTTACCTAAATAAACTAGGGCTGAATTCTTGGAGGATATTTTGGATCTAGCGATAATTTTATTAAATATCGGTTTTGTAATTAGCCAAAGTATAAAAAACGGAACAATAGCAATAAGCCCCGAGATGAATTGAGGCAGAAATTCATGTAATTGCCGCAATAGAACAGAATAATTTTCCATTTATGTAACCTCAGTATTTTTAATTTTAATTAAGCGTGAATAACAAGTCGCAAAGCTTATACATTGTCATGCTGAGCTTGAAGGGTTTCTCCATGTCGTCGGTCTAGCATCTGCTTTGTTGCCTGAGATCTTGAAATAAATTCAGGATGACTTTGTTAAGAACAGCTAAGCAGTCATCCCGAACTTGATTCGGGATCTTTTTTTTAACATCATAAGATCCTGGATCAAGCCTAGGATGACGGTACCGAAATTATGCTATTGCCTTGCTCGGTTCAAGTGCATTTCAGCAAAGTCCCAATTTATCATTTTTTCAATAAAAATAGACACATAATCTGGGCGTTTATTTCTGTAATCAATATAGTAAGCATGTTCCCATACATCGCAAGCAATCAAAGGATCTAAGCCTTGTGTTAATGGAGTCTCTGCATTTGCTGTCTTGATAATCTGAAGTTTCTTATCTTTTGCATTATAGACTAGCCAAGCCCATCCACTACCAAATTGAGATACGGCCGCTTGTTTGAATTCCGTAACGAAGTTGTCATATGAACCAAAGCTAGTTTTTATTAGCTCAGCTATATTTCCATGAGGTTTTCCACCACCACCAGGTTTAATTGAATGCCAAAAAAATGTGTGATTCCAAATCTGGGCTGCATTGTTAAAAATTGCCGCGTTAGAATTACTAGACTTAGCAATAATTTGCTCAAGGTCAATTTCTGTAAACTCCTTATTATCCTTAAGCAAATTATTCAAATTAGTCACATAAGCATTATGATGTTTGCCATGATGGTAATCAAACGTTTCAGAAGAAAAATCAGGAGAGAATGCATCCTTTTCATATGGTAATTCTGGTAATTCAAAAGGGTATTTTTCTTGGTTAGAGTAGTCGCAATATGTCATTTTATTTCCTCATTTTGTGTTATAACGTTACAGATGGCACGCATTTCGTCTATATCCCCGCTGCAATGAAGCGCTAAATTACACCCGGCATCAAGGGTCATTCTAGTTACTTTGGTAAGGCTTGCAAGAAATTCAGCCTTAGACTTGGCTAAATTCTTTTTGCACAGCTCGATTATGGCTAAATTAGTAATTTGATAAGTGTTTATGTCGAATAATTCTTTTAAAGGTTGAGAATAATCCTCTCTCCACTCTAAATCTTTTTCAGCAAGATTAATCACTTTCTTAAGTGTAGAACGTTTTTTTCCTACCTCGCCATGCAAGGCGTACATACATAAATCATCTGATACTAATTTACCCTTAAAACCTATATTATTTCTAATATAATCTATAATTTTTTTCGATATTGTAGCTGGTAGGTTTGAGTCGATTGAAGTATATACGATATGGGCGGTCATTGCCCATACTTTTTCTGAGGCTAATTCTTTAAAAACCTTAAAATCAGTCGTTTCTAGCTCTTCTAGTGGTGTACTTACTATTGGCAAATCAAAATGACTATCAACGAAAGCTCTGCCGTGTCCAGGAATATGTTTAATAAACGGTAAGCCTCCGCTATGTTGTATGCCAGCTATAACCGATTTGCATAAATCAATCACCTTGTCTGGGTTATTTCCAAAGCTTCTGTCTCCTATAACGTCGCTTGCCCCTTCAAAAGATAAATCACAAACCGGAGCGCAAGGAGAGTCTATGCCAAGTTCCCTCAGCTCAGACATAAGTTGAATGTAGTTAGTTTTTAACTCAAGTTTTGCTCTTAGCCTATCTTCATTATAAATATTGGAAAAATGCTCAGCTGAAGGGTAAAACCTTGCTGCAATTGGAGGCTTAATTCGTGCTACTCTACCGCCTTCTTGGTCTATAAATATAGGTATTTTTCTTTCAGGGTACAATCCTTTAAGAGCAGTAGTTAGTTCAAGAATTTGCTTCTTAGATTCAACATTACGAGAAAATAGAATAAATCCAGCTGCTTTATGTTCACTAAATAAATCTATTTCTTCTTGTAAAAGCTTTGTGCTGCTAATACCGAAGATTATTGGTACAGTCATAATACTAATGAGTCTTTAATTTTGTTTGTGCGATCTATCTAGATTACCAACACTAGAAAATTTATCAACATAATATAGCTGCACATTGCCAACAGCGCCATTTCTGTGTTTAGCAATCAATATTTCGGCTATATTATGCGCTTTATCAAGTGCTGCTTGCCATTCTGAATATTTAGGATCACCAGGAGCTGGTTCTTTTCGGCGTAAGTAATACTCTTCCCTATATAAGAACATAACCAGATCGGCGTCTTGTTCAATCGAACCAGATTCACGCAAGTCAGAAAGGAGCGGTCTTTTATCTTCTCTTTGTTCTACCGCCCTTGAGAGCTGAGATAGGGCAATAACCGGGATGTTTAATTCTTTAGCAATCGCTTTAAGTCCTTGAGTAATCTGAGAAATTTCCAGAACTCTGTTCTCTGATTTATTAGATCCACTAAGTAATTGTAAGTAATCAACAAAAATAATACCTAAATTGTGTTTTCTTTTAAGTTTTCTTGCTCTAGATCTAACTGATGAAATCGATAGAGCTGGGGTGTCGTCTATAAAAAAAGGCATTTCTGATAATTCTGCTGCTGCTTTGCGTAGGTCATTATAGTGCTCTTCATTGACCTTACCATTACGCAGATTGGTCGAATCAACTCTAGCCATCATGGAAAGCAAACGACTTGCCAGTTGCTCTGAAGACATTTCTAAGGAGAAAAAGCCTACTGCTGGAGGTTTTTCACCTTCTTTGGCTTTTCGTTGCAGGGCTTTGCAAGCATTAAAAGCAAAATTAATAGCAAACGCAGTTTTACCCATCGATGGGCGGCCAGCAATTATGACTAAATCAGAGTTTTGAAAACCAGAAAGTTTATTGTCTAGATCAAGATAACCTGTCGAGATACCTGTAATATGATCGGTATTCTTCATAGCTCTGTTTATACTGCTGAGTGATTCAGCAACAGATTCTCTCATTGCAATAAAGCCTTTCTCCTTCATGCCTTCACTCGCAAGAAGATATAGCTTACTCTCAGCAATTTCTAGCTGCTGAGGAGCTTCCTGTTCTAAAGTGGAATTATATGCATCATTGACAATTTCTTCGCCAATAGTAATCAAATTTCTTTTGATGGCTGAGTCATAGATTATTTTGCCATAATCATAAGGATTAATGACAACCATGGCGATTGTCGTTAATCGAATTATATATTCATTACCATTTAATTCTTGATATAAAGGATCTTTATCAAGCATAGATTTGATGGTAACTGGGGTTGCACTTAAGCCTTTTTCAACTAGTATTTCTATGGCATTGTATATTTTTTGATGAAGTTTTTCATAAAAATGTTCTGGTTTTAAGAACTCGTTTATTTGCTCGATCAAATCACTGTTAATAAGGACGGCCCCAAGCAACATCTGCTCGGCATGGACATTGGCCGGTAATTTTCGGAGTAAATCGTGCTCTAGTAATGTTTGACTCATATTTTTATATTTTTTTGTAAATTTTAGCTCATATTCACAGTGCAGGCACGTTATCACGTGCAAAAACACCAGTTATACCGGGCTTGATCCGACATCTCCTTCTGTTTCATAAGATCCTGAAATAAATTCAGGATGACCTTGTTAAGAATAGCTAAGCAGTTATTCCGAACTCGATTCGGTATTTTCTTTTACTGCATGAGTTCGCGGGTCGAGGGCATGCGAAGCACAATAAAATTAGTTATAAATCTCTTAGAAATTTATCAGCTTCTAAAGCCGCCATACAACCAGTGCCTGCAGCTGTTACTGCTTGACGATAAATTTTATCTTGAACATCTCCGGCGGCAAATACTCCTGGTATATTAGTCTTAGTAGAATCAGGTGCTGTAATTATATAGCCTTCCTCATCCATTGTTATTTGGTTCTTAAAAATATCCGTATTTGGTTTGTGTCCAATAGCAATAAATACACCAGCGCACTCCAAGTTTGAGAGCTCATTAGATTTAACATTCCTAATTTTTATACCAGTTACCGACTTAGGGTTACTGGTACCTACAACTTCTTCTAAAACACTGTCCCAAATTACTGATATTTTGTCATGTTCAAATAATCTTTCTTGAAGAATTTTTTCAGCTCTGAATTCATCTCGGCGATGAACAATATAAACTTTTTTAGCGTGGTTAGTAAGATATAATGCTTCTTCAACGGCAGTGTTTCCACCACCTATTACCACAACGTCCATGCCTTTGAAGAAAAACCCATCACATGTGGCACATCCTGATACACCAAACCCTTGAAATTCTTGTTCTGATTTAATTCCGAGCCACTTAGCTTGAGCTCCTGTGCAAATTATTATGCTATTAGCTTCATATAAATTCCCTGATGCTGTATAGGCTTTAAATGGCTTTGTTTTAAGCTCAACTTTTTCAACGTAGTCGTGAACAAGTTTAGTACCAACTTTTTCTGCTTGCTTCTCCATTTCTTGCATTAGCCATGGACCTTGAATAGTCTCTGCAAATCCGGGATAATTTTCAACATCAGTAGTAATGGTAAGTTGGCCTCCTGGTTGCATTCCATGTATCAAAATAGGCTCCAAAGATGCTCTGGCTGCATAAATTGCTGCACTGAGGCCAGCTGGTCCTGATCCAATAATCAGGACTTTAGTTTTAGTGATAATTGGTTCCATATTTACCGTAATATTTAAGTTTTATTTTTATGGGGTCAGATTCCTTCAAGGAAAATTGTGGCCATAATAGGCATGTATAGTAAAACAAAGAGTAAAGAAAGCAATACCGCGGTGGCCACTTTTTCTGGATAAATTTTATATAGTGATGCTAGTACAATTGTATTGGTAGCCATCGGTGCAACACATAGCAGTTGTAAAGCATTATAATAGTTGACATCAAGCCATTTAAAATAAAAACGATCTAGTAAAATAAATATATTAAAAAGTGCTGGATAGAATAGAAACTTGCTAGCAAATGCTGCTGCAGTAAACTTTATATCAAAATCGAATTCTCTAATGCTTGACAAGGCAAGTCCAATAGTTACCATACCTAATATCGAAAAAGCACCTTTCATATTACTAATAAAATCATCGAGAAAATCGGGTAGGTGGAATCCTAAAAGACTCATCCCGCACCCCAAGAAGAACGCGTTTAAGATTGGTAATCTTGCTACTCTCAGTACGCTCTGCTTAAACGTTCCTACGCTTCTTGCACAAAAATAACAACCAACTGATGCCTCGCAAATAGAAATACCAATCAAGCCAAGTGCATAAATGCTAAGGGTATGATCATCAAATAGAGCTGCTGCAATAGGTAAAACTACGTAACCGCTGTTTCCAGTTCCGGCAGATAGAGCTAGAATATTTCTATGTGAATCTTGCCAAACTTTTCCATATAACCAGTAGCTGAAAAGACTTAATATTGTACATAGAGTGAAAGTTAGGGCTGAAATTCCAAGAGAATTAAATGTTAACTCAGCACTCGTTGGAATAGCAAAAAATACAATAGGGGCAACAAAATAGAATAATAATGAAGCTACACTATCCTTTTCTACATTAGAAAACCTGCCTGATAAAAATCCAATCAACACACTTAAAAGTGAGGATAATACCTTAAAAAATACCAGACTAAATACTGCCATAATAAAGTTAAGTTTTTAACAACCTAATTTGTTTCTAATGTTATTAGTGCTTTATTATAGCAATTTACTTGGAATCAATCTATCGAATATTTGGCTATTTTTGTTATGTCACATTAATTGTATAAAAAACTCTTGAATGTTTGGGATGGACGCTATATATTACGAGGCTTAAAAAGTCTGAAACACAATTATGAGCTCACTAGAGCTCGAGAAGAAATTTGGAGATTTAGTTAAGATGAGCGAAGCATTAACTCTAGCAGCAGAACTGCGTCAAGAATTGGGAACAGGAGCTTCTAGAGCTTTAAGAAAAAGAGGCATGGTGCCAGCAACAATTTATGGTGCAGGCAAAGAACCTTTATCGATTTCAGTAGAAGAAAAGGAAATAACCAAATATTACAGAAAGCCTCAGTATATTTCTCAACTTTTTGAACTTGAGATTGGTCAAAAGAAATTTAAAGTACTACCAAAAGCTATTCAACTTCATCCAATAACTGATATTGTAAGTCACGTCGATTTTGTATTTTTAGAAAGTAAAATGCAAAAAATGCATGTGCCAGTTATATATTTAAATAAAGATGTTTGTTTAGGTGTTAAAAGAGGTGGATATTTCAATACAGTAAAAAGATTTGTTACAATTCTTTGTCCAGTTGGAAAATTACCACGTAAAATTGAAATTGATGTTGTTTCAATGCCAATAGGATCTTCATTGAAGGCAAAAGATTTGTCTGTTCCAGAAGGCTCTAAGCTTCTAGAGAATCCTAATTTTGTTATAGCATCAATTGTTGGTAAAAAAGGTAAGGCTGATGAAGCTGATGAAGCTTCTACGCAAGCTGAACCAGCTAAAAAATAGGGAATTATTACTATAGCGTCGTGCCAGTGGCTGTAAGCGGCCATAGCCATCCGGTTTATCGATGTTATTCTCTGTGGGCGGCAGGAATTCATAATGTATAAAATTTGGTTTTTGTCTTTGCTAGAATGACAAGTCATAGAGAATAAAGCTTGTAAAAACATTTTTGACGGATCGGTTTAGGTGATGTTCCTAATTGTTGGACTTGGTAATACTGGTAGAGAGTATATGGATACCAGACATAATGTTGGGTTTATGGCTTTGGATGCGTTATCTAGAGAATATGGGTTGCCATTTCAAACTAAATCTAGATTTAACTCTCAACTTGCACTTGGAGAAAATAACTCTGAAAGTGTTGTGCTTTGTAAACCAGAAACTTACATGAATCTATCTGGAGAAACGGTACAGTCTGTTTCTGCCTATTACAAAATTTCATTAGATAAGATTATAGTCATTCACGATGACATTGACCTGCGTTTTGGCAAGATTGGCTATAAAAATGGGGGTGGGGCAGGCGGGCATAATGGCTTAAAGTCGATTGATAAGCATCTCGGCCCAAATTATCACAGAATAAGAATAGGAATTGGCAGGCCAGAAGATCCAGCTTACGAAATTTCAAATTTTGTACTGGGAAAATTCTCTCAAGAAGAAGAGTTAGTTATTTTTAAAAATATTGATTTGATAACTAGCAAAATGCAGCTATTGATTTCAGGGGATATTGAAGCATTTAAAAGAGCAATTTCTGTTTAAGGTAGCGCGCAGAATAGCTTTGTGTTATGCTGATTATTGAAAAAGACATCATTTTGGACGTTTATTATAGATCCGAACGTGCTATTGTCAGCCTGCGCTCGAATTGCTTCGCATGCTTTCGGTCTAGGACCTTGTGCGATAGAAAAAGATAGTCGATCAAGTCTTGGTATGACAGATGTAATTAGTCATCCTGAATTTATTTCAGGATCTCATTAGACAGAAAAACAGGTGGCATCAATCCAGGTATGACGGTGTTTTTTTGAGTCCGGTATAACTGGTTATCGAGAAAAGAAGATACCAGTCAAAATCCAGTAGACGAAATGTGATAAGTCCATCCTGGGGGCGTAATAAAACAGCAAAATATAAGTAAGGAATACTAATTATGAGACTAAAATGTGGAATCGTTGGTTTACCAAATGTGGGTAAATCAACTTTGTTTAATGCCCTGACTGCAAGTAGCAATGCAGAAGCAGCAAATTATCCTTTTTGTACGATTGAACCAAATACTGGTATTGTACCAGTACCGGATTCTCGCCTTAACAAACTAGCCGAAAATGCCGGCTCTGCTAAGATCATACCTGAGTTTATTGAATTTGTTGATATCGCTGGTCTTGTTCAAGGTGCTAGTAAAGGAGAGGGCTTAGGTAATAAATTTTTATCTCATATCAGAGAAGTTGATGCTATTATCCATGTTCTTCGTTGCTTTGAAGATACAGATATTACTCATGTACATGGCAAAGTTGACCCCGTAAAAGATGCTGAAGTCATCGAAACAGAATTAATAATCGCAGACCTAGACTCTGTTGATAAGCGTTTGCCTAATTTAATAAAAAAAGCTAAGACAGATAAAGCGCTACAGTTGCAAGTAGAGCTTCTAGAGATTTGCCGTAAAGCTCTGGAAGAGGGCAGGCCTCTTCGATCCTTAATAGGAAAAGTTGATGAAAAAGAACTTAGTTCATTGCAACTCCTTACTTCAAAGCCAATTTTATACGTATGTAATGTTCTAGAATCTGAGGCGGCAACGGGTAATTCTCATTCACAAAGGGTGGAGCAAAAGGCAGCTGCTGAAGGTGCGAACATAGTAATTATTTCTTCTAAAATTGAAGCAGAAATATCGCTTCTAGAAGATCCGGTGGAAAAAGAAGAGTTTCTTGAAAGTCTTAGTTTGTCAGAACCTGGTCTTAGTAAAATCATTAAATCAGCGCATGCTCTTCTTGGTTTAAAATCGTTTTTTACAATTGGACCAAAAGAAGCACATGCTTGGACTTTTGCTAGCGGATCTCTTGCGCCCGCTGCTGCTGGAATTATACATACTGATTTTGAAAAAGGCTTTATCAGAGCTGAAGTTATTTCCTGTGAAGAATATCTTGCAATTGGAAGCGAGGCTAGGGCAAAAGAGCTGGGCAAAATGCGAGTAGAAGGAAAAGATTACGTTATGCAAGATGGAGATGTTGTGCATTTTAGATTTAATGTTTAGCAAAATTATATGAGGTAATGGAAATGATACGGGATTCTGGTTTTTGTAAAGCTGTTGCACTGGGAATTAAAAATTGCTTTGATTTTAAAGGCAGAGCTTCTAGGGCAGAATATTGGTACTGGCACTTATTTATAATTATTTTAGATCAATTTATAGACTCACTGAGTGGAACATCGACGTGGATATTTTCTCTTATCTCTTTTATTCCCGGTTTATCCGTTAGTGTACGTAGATTGCATGATGTTAATTATAGAGGATGGTGGTGGTTACCTATTATTAATATTTGGGCTGTTGTAGTTTGTTTCTTCGCAGGAAATATTGAATCCAATCGTTTTGGCCCCCCTCCTAATCCAATAAAAATTACTTTATTTGATAAGGTTTTTGTAGCTGTTGTTATAGTTTTATTACTTACCTTAATGGTCTTAAACTTTTTAATTCACACGGGTCAGGTCAATTAGTCATGAAAGTAATAGGACAAGTTCCACCAATTTTGCTTTATTGTCTTATATCTCTTTCAACACTGACCGAAACAGTTTATTCAGCAGCCCTTCCTGAGATAGCAAAACAGTTAAATACTTATGGTAGTGTTGCTCAATTATCTACTAGTGTATATTATATTGGTTTTGCTCTCGGTATCTTTACTTTAGGTAGAATATCAGACATTTACGGTAGGAAGCCAGTAGTCTTATTTGGTATTAGCTTTTATATTATAGCTACTTTTATTATAAGCAAATCTACTAATATAGAAATGTTTATTTTGTTTAGATTTGCCCAGGCCTATGGGGCAAGCGTGGGGTCGGTAATTGCACAAGCAATGGCGCGTGATTCTTATAAAGGGTGGGAGTTGTCATATGTTTATGCTAGTGTTTCAACTATCATGGCATTTGTACCATCAATTGGCTCTGCACTAGGTGGCTATATCATTGAATATTTTGAGCAATGGCAGTATATCTTCTTTTTTCTTATTTTATTGTCAGGAATATTGCTTATCGTATATATAAGGTTTCTTCCAGAAACTAATGCATATATTGGAGCTGAAAGAAATAGTCGATTTTTTACAGTACTAAAAGTTGCATTAAATGACAAAACTCTTCTTACCTATGCTTTTATAGTTGGGGTATATAATGGTATTTGTTTTGGTTTTTATATTCAGGCTCCATTTATTTTTATTGGAAAATTAGAAATATCTCCATCAAATTATGGTAAGTTATTTTTAGCTTTGAGTGCGGCCAACCTAGCAGGAGGATTAATTACTAGGTCTTTAGTACGTAGATTTGTCAGCACACTTAAAATACGGATTGCTGGTTTTATCTTGAGTGCAATTGGCTGTATTATGCTGTTAGTTGGCTCGCAGATTGATACAAATGAAGCAACGTATGTAGCGTTGCTAATTTTTGGGCCAATGGCAATACATCTTATGGGGCATGCGATGGTTGTTCCAATGCTGTTAAGGCATGCGCTTGAGGATTATCATAAAGTAACAGGATCTGCTGGTTCTATCTTTGGCTCAATGTATTATCTGATGACAGCTGGCGTCAGCTTTATGATCTCAACGTTCCATAGCAATACAATAAATAACTTTGCTTATTTATTTATATTCTTACTCTCAATTTCTTTAATATTATTCTATTATAATAATATTAGTAATAGTAAGAAATTAAAGCTGCTATAGAACGTCGATATATCTGAGTATTAGGGGTTTTTTAATTAATTACATAATCCCCTAGGTACATACCTTATTCATCTGCTTCAACTGCTGCCCCTAGAATAGTATACCCTTCTTCTTTAGGTTCAGGAATTTCTTGCTTTAGACAGTCTAAAGAGAGTATTTGCTCTTTAGCTTCTGCAACAAAATCTATTACTTTTTCCACTTGTTCTTCGACAAATTTTATTATCATATCTACTAATTCCTTGCAGATAGATAAAAAGTTCTCGAAGAATCCAATTGACTCCTGGTTGTTAGCGTCTAATTTCTCTTCTGACTTAATACCTTTCCAAAGGTTGGCCAGTTCTTCTTTGTCTTGCAGCAAATTAATTATAGTAGTTCGTGTATCTGCATCTAACACAAAATCATGTTCACTTAGATTTAAAATTAGAGTGTTAAACTTATCCTGGTTTGTAACAATATCCTTAACATATTCAGCAGCATCAACCAAGACTTTGAGACTAGCTAGGATTAGCTCTTTTTCCATTGTTGGAAATTGCTCTACAGCTTTTTGTTTAGAGCCAGCAACAAAGATTTTTACCATTAAATGTTGTTGCCATGGATGAAGGTGAGATAGCCTATCTATCAGAGGGAAATCAATTTTATATTCATCTCTATAGTCGTGAAAACTCAGTACTAAAAGAGCAAATTTTTCTTCTATAGAAGGTTCTGCTTTAATTTTTGACATAAAAAACTCCTACTAATGTGGACATTTAAATTGGCTAAACAAAATTACTAATGTTAACCTTAATTTAAAGCTAACATTAGTAAATAATTAAATCAAGATTTAACTATATCATTCTAATTCAGCCTGATCAGTTATGCTACCTAGGACATTAACTTTGGCCCCGTCAACAAGGCTATCTCTTGAATTAACTTCATCAAGACGCTCTTCGCTTGATTGAAATAAATCTCGCATTCCTCCTTGTCTCACTAGCTTCCCAGGAATGAAAGCAGCTTGTTCTTCGTTTTGTACTGAGAGGCATGAAGGTATAAAATTAAATTTTATCCATTCTTTAATTATCTGCCCTGTAGTTTTTCCTTTTGCCATAATAACCACCTCTAAAAATAAATAAACTCTTTATAAACGATTAAACCAAACAGAGTATTTCGTTAATTGTGGAGCAAATCTTCAGCATGATCACTGGTGCCGATGGCAATAACTTCTTCATGAGAACTACCTCTAAGGCTATCACCTAGCCCATGGAGTAAGTCACTAACTATTTTACCACCAGATTCTCCTGTTTTGCCAGGATGCTTATCTTTAATAGCTTGTTCTGCTACATCTCCTGCTAAGTCCAGTGCTTCATCTGCTACTTTCAAACAGCATGGTAGTAGTTTTTGGAACCATTCATTAAATTTCTGTCCTGTAGTTTTTTCTTTTGCCATGATAACCACCTCCCAGATTTGTATACGACCTTTATTGGAGTATACAATTATAATTATCTACTCATTTAATTAAGGATTGGTAAACAATAAACTAAAATACTTGGTTAGGTAGATTGGCGTATGCATAGCATACTAAAGAGAAGGTTGCCTAAAGTAAGGGTATTTTAAATAATCTATTTATTTTAAAAACAAGAAGTGATAAGTTATCTCGCCAAACCCTGCTAAAGAAAGGATTAGTCCAATATTAAGCTCTCTTTAATTGGAGTTTAGAAATTTAATTATTTAAGGAAAAAGGAGAAGAATATGAAGCGTAAAGGAGAGTTTGATGAAACTCAAGAAGGTTCAGTAAAGAAAAAAATTCCTAACCCTTTCAATCATAATATTAATCCGTATTCGGTAAATATATGTGGAGTAAAGGGAGCTACGTTGCTTTATGATAGTATAAAAAATGATATTCACAAAAATGCAGGATATTATCAGAAAGTAGAGTACTTAGTAGATGTAATGGGAGCTGATATAAATAAAGGCAAAGGTAATAAATCTCCTCTTTATAAAGCAATATTTGAAGGAACTCTCCATACAGACTTCGTAAAAATAGCCAAATTTTTGATCCAGAAAGGAGCAAGAAACGATTATGTTGAAAACATGACTCCGCTGCACTTAGCGGCTGTAACTTGCTCAGTACCTGTATTAGAAGCTTTTGCAGAAAATAACTATGACTTTACTTTGAAGGCTGGTCCAGCGCGCGATAGTACAGTTATAGATTTAATCCTAAACTCAAAACCATCTGACATAGCCCTTCAGAAAACGCTGGCAACTATTCCTGTTGAGCAATTATCTATCATTTGGAAGGAAACTATTATTAACCCACTACTTCTTAGCATCGAAGAAAGGGGGGTAATAGATTGTTTTATAGCATCAAATAAGTTAGCTCCTCTTACGGGAGAGTTTAATTTAAAAGAAAAAGATACTTCTTGCGATTCTCAAGACGGGTCAAGTAACTCTTTTCATTATGAAAACCTTGAAGAAGGAGTACTAGAGGACATGTTTTTTAGCGAAGCAAAAGGTACTTTAGAATCCTTGGGAGTAAATGGCCAGATAGGGACGTTCGAGAGCGTTTTAACAACGGGAGAAGCGGAAGAGCAAAAAGATTAGTGGCTAAAGTGCCTTCACTATTCTTTCATCATATTAGCTTTGAGTGTTGTGCACTAATTTAGTTAATAGTATTATCTACTAATATTGGTTTAAGCGTCAGGCGTTAATATTTGAAACATCTACACAAGGAAAATAGGATTTATGATCAGGTTACTAATGTTTATTTGCCTTCTCTTTACTAGTTCAATATCTTCAGCCTCAAATAGCCAAGATTACTCTATAGATGACCTTGAATCATTTATTAAAAATATAGAATCTGAACAAGAAGGGGTGCAGGGTGGTGCAGTCGCTATAATAATCAATGAAAAAATTGTTTATAAAAAATCTTTTGGTTTTAAAGATATAGGTAGGACATTGCCCATAGATGATGACACATTGTTTGCTCTAGCTTCAATATCAAAACCAATTATTTCAACGGCAATCGGTCTTATGGTATTACAAGGACAAGTTAGTTTCAATGATATAGTAAAATTAACATTTTTGAAATCTAATATGTCTATTTCAAATTTTTTAAGCCATACTACAGGTTATCAATTTACTGGTAATGCTCTGGTTGAGTCAGGAATCAACAAAACTGAGTTAATTAATCAAATAAAGCAACAAGAAGCTAATTGCAAACCAGGTAAATGTTATAAGTATAGTAATTTAATGTACAGTTTTATAGACGATGCATTAAAGGAAAAGGGGTATAGTATAACTGATGCTATATCTTTGCTTAATAGTAAGCTAGGTACAAATGGCATAACTTTATTACCTATAGATCCAAACTCTAATTTTGCTCGACAATATTCACGAAGTGGAAAGCAACTACCTTTTCCTTCTAATTACCAAAAATCAGTTCCAGCTGCTGCTGGTGTTTTTGCTACAATTAATTCTTTGACAGAATTCTTAAAACTCGCTATGGGTACTAGACCTGATTTAATAACAGAAACTGTATTAAATGAAATTTTTAGGCCAAGAGTTGAAAATAAAGACGTATTTTATTGGAATATTGGTCTACCATTTAATAGTAATCGTATAAAATCGTGGTATGGTCTAGGTTGGCGTATTCTATTTCTTGACAATAAAGAGGAGTCAAGGTTGATATTCCATTCTGGCTTTATTAATGGAGCTACTACCTTTATGGGGTTCATTCCTTCAAAAAAAGCTGGAATTATTATACTTACCAATCAAACATCTGCGTTTGCACTTAGAAACGGGCTAAAGTTTTGGGAATACATTCTAAGCTCTCTAAATACCGAGCATATTACAAGGCAACAATGGAATCCCTGAAGATATTCCTGTTATTGAAATATTATCTATAGTATAAATATTAAGAATATTAGCAAAATAAAGAATAAATTATATACAGAGGTAAGTGATGGGAAAATTTTTAAAATATGGTGCATTTCTTGTTCTAGTGCTTATTTTAGCGTTATTAGCAATCCCTTTGCTAATTTCATTAGACGACTATAAAGAAGATATAGAAGCCAAAATAAAATCCGAGACCGGAAGAGATTTAATAATTAAAGATACAATAACGTTTTCTATCTTACCTGCACCCAAGATAGTGTTATCTGACATTGAACTTTCTGGGCTTCCTGATGAACAAAAGCTTCCTATACTTAAAGTGGGTAAAGCAAAAGCAACTTTAGCTATTTTATCATTATTTACAGGTACATTAGTAATTTCTGATATAGTGCTTGAGAATCCTAAAATTCATATTGAAAAACAAAATAATAGCAAAGGCCTTCAAACATTAAAAACAGATAACAACGGTAAGAATTCTGCTACTAATAATTCTACACCACTGCAGATACCTAAATTACCTTTTTCTATAAAACGCTTAGTAATTGAAAATGGCCAAATAATTTACGTTCAAAACAATGAAAAAATTGCTTTTGAGAATATAAATCTAATAATTAAAAATTTATTAGGGCAAGGGCCAATGGAATTTACTATTAATAGTAAAATTTTTGAGGAAAATATTGTACTTAATGGTTCAATTAATGCTAATCAACCGTTGATGCCCATAATGGCGGAAGGTAAAATAAAAGGAGAAAAAGCTACTCTCGCAGGAGAATTTAGTTTAGATGATTTAAGCTTTGCAGGAAATATAAAGTATCAAGGTAATGCAAAACATTTAAGTGACCTTTTCCCTATGATACCCCTAGGATTACAGAGAGAATTCAACCTTACAACTAGGATTACTGCAGATAAGGAAAATATATTACTTAGCGACTTAAAGTTTTCAATGGGAAAAATACTGGCTAAAGGAGAAGGGGGGTACAATTTTAAAGGAGGGGTACCTACTTTAAATTTAAACATAGTGCCAGGTAATATTATTGCTAAGGTTACTAATGACCAAGAGCTAAAAGGATATAAAATTAATATAAAGACACAAGGTTTAAAGCCTTTATTAGAAGAATTACAAATCAACTCTTCAGATGTGCCTTTGCTTTTGAGTAATAATATCTCGCTTGGAGCTTCAGTAAAATATAGTAAAAATACCGTTGATGTCCACAATATCTCCCTCCTGTTGGGAGAAGCCAACTTAAATGGTAATGTTACGATAAATTGGCAACCAAAACTAAATTTATCCTATAACCTCGAGACCAATAAAGGATCAACTTTAATGAAGTTATTGGGAATAAATTCTCCTATTGGAATTTCGGGAGTAAAAATTAAAGGACAGAGTAGTGAAGAAGCTAAAATCTGGCAAACAGATACTCTCCTTAGTCTATCAGGAATTGACACTCATATTGTTGGTAAAGTGGACACTGCAAGTGCATATAAACCATATCTTACTGTGACAGCAAACGGTCAAAACCTTGGTAACAGTTTAAAACAACTTTTAAATCAAAAAGAAGCTTCAGCTGCTCTCGGAGCTTTTTCATTATCGCATACTATTTCGGGACAAATGCCTGTCTTTGAAATAATATTAAATAAATCTGACGTTACTAGGAAAAATCAAAGAGGAAGTGCAACACCTAAAATAATCTGCTAAAAAAGCAGTGCACACCAGAGGTGTTACACAAATGAAAAGAT
>Ga0163144_10004852_pt1 | contig 30137 bp, 27 predicted proteins | sample OliLak19BULKMAT1_FD_123175 | JGI IMG/M metagenome (GOLD analysis project Ga0163144, IMG submission 123175) | Freshwater microbial mat bacterial communities from Lake Vanda, McMurdo Dry Valleys, Antarctica - Oligotrophic Lake LV.19.BULKMAT1 | ecosystem: Environmental > Aquatic > Freshwater >...
AGCCTGCCCATACCGCAGGCTACCGAAAGTTCGCGGCTAACTGGCCAAACCGGGTCCGCTCTCTTCCAATTGCTCCCTAAACTCCAACCCTCGGTGTCTCACCCGTGTTGACACGTTCCGATCTGACGTGGTCCGCCGTGCTCTCCCTCCGCTTCCTGCGCGGGCGCGCGTCGTTCTCGGATCTCGAGCGCTGGCAGACCAGCTACCTGCCGGTGTACGCGGTATGGGCGGCCATTGTGGTGGTCGTCTTTCCGCCGTTGTTCGGGTACCTCTAGTACCCGGTGTGACGAACTCCGGGTATCGCGCGGAGGTCGAGAGTCAGTTGGCGATAGAACGCGGCGATGGCCTCGGGTGTGGGGTAGGTCTCTCGCTCCAGGGAAACCTGGTAACGAAGAAGGTTCTCCGTCCGGTAGCCAACGTCGAGGAAACGCAGCTTCTCGTAGCTGCGGATGAAGAGGGCGGCGCCTGAAAGTAACGCCACCGCGAGGACGGTCTGGCCGATGACGAGCATGCGGCCGCCTTTTCCTTGAAGCGCGCCCGACGCGACGCCGCGCCCGCCGCTCCGAAGGGCGGTCGCCGAATCGATCCTTGTAGCCACCGCGGCGGGCAGGAAAGAGAAGGCGAGACCCGTCATCAGGACCACGCCCACGCAGAGGATGAGCGGGCCGGCGCCGAATTCGACGGGAAGGTGCAGCGGCAGGGCGAGGCCTCCCCCTCCGCGAAAGACCCCGCCGAGCCAGGCCGACAAACCAATGCCGGCGGCTCCGCCGACGAGGGCGAGAAGGACGCCCTCGGCGCCCATCAGTTTCACGAGGTCGCGCCTGGTGGCCCCGACCGAAAGGCGAACCGCGAGCTCCCTTTCGCGGGTCACGAGACGGGCGAGGAGCAGAATCGCGACGTTGCCGCACCCGATTGCGAGCAGGAACAGCGAGGCGATGAGCATCGTGAGCAGCCCCGGGCGCAGGTCGGCCCGCCACTTCTCCCCGAAGGGAAGGAGGGTGGCGCCAAGCTCGCGGTTCGCCCCAGGGTGCGCCTTCGCAATACCCGTGAGAAGACCTGCGATTTCGCCTTCCGCCTGTTGGACAGTGACCCCGGTCTTGATGCGCCCAAACACCATGGTTGTCGGATCCGCTCGCACCGTGAGCATCTGCCTATGGCTGGTCTGACGTTCGGCCAGCCAATAGTCGGTGCCATCGTTCTCGGCCACCCCCAGATAACCCTCGGGCAGGATGCCGATCACCACCGCGGACCCCGCACGCGTCTGTACGGGCCGGCCCACGAGATCCTCGCGGCTGCCGAACCGGGTGCGCCACAGACGGCTCGAGATGATGATGGCGCGCTCGCCGCGGCCCGCGTACTCCTCCGCGGTGAAGGTCCGCCCGCGCTGCGGCTTAAGGCCGAGAAGCTCGAAGTATCCCGGAGTGACCGATTCACCTCGGAGCCGCTCCGCTCCGTTACCCGTGATCACCACGAGCCGCGAGACGGTGGCGCCATCGAGTCGCTCGAAGGATGGGCAGTCCTGCTCGCCGACCCTGCTCGGCATAGTCGTGGGAATGGCGTTGCTCTGGCCGCTGGCCCGCGGTCTTGAGTCGCTCCTGTTCGGGGTCTCGCCGCGCGACCTCCTCACGATCGCATCGAGTGCCTCCATTCTGCTCATCGTCGGGTTGCTGGCCGCCGCCGGGCCAACGCACCGCGCCGTTCGAGTCGATCCGGCGAGCGCGCTGCGCAGCGACTAATCAGCCAAAGAAGGTTCGAGGGAACCGTTTCAACGCGACCTTCGTCTCTTCGGTTGTGAGCAACAAAAGGAATCAGCCCGGCCCCTCCGGCCAAACTGTTGTACATCAGTCGGTTCCGGCGCCCGAAGCGTCCGTTCTTGGGACGGTTTCGTCCGTTCCCGGGCGGTCCGGAATTGGGGTTCAATTGAACGGATTCCTTTCCCGTTTTCTCGCAAACCAACCTGCTCGCGTCGCCGTCTCAGGCGGCATGAACAACCTAAGGAGTTCTGTGATGATCAAGCCAGTACCAACGACTCTTTCGTTCACTTTCGTCGCCTGCTTCAGCCTCGCGGCCTCGGCCGCCGAACAGGGTCCGATGCTCAACCTCGGAGCCACGCCCATGGCCATGGCCGCCTCCTGCCCGGCCCAATTGGAAATCGAGCGCGGTTGGGAAGCCCAGCAGCGCCTGATTGACGAGCGCCTCGCCGCGAAAGGCCAGGCCGTGGAGATTCCCGGGACGATCATCTCTCCGCCCCTTCCGGATTTCGGTTCCGCCCGGGAGGGGTCCGCAGCCACGGCGTCGGTCACAAGGGGTCGAGCTGTTTTCAAGTCGCGGTCTGCCAACCGCAACCGGATGTAAGACAGTTCCTCGCCTGGGAGCGTCGAGGTCCCCGCTCCCAGAGGGCACGCTGCGGCAAGCGTGCCCTGTCGTATTTCGAGGGCGATGATGCCCAGGTCGTCGGGGGCGCAACGCGCGGTTCAACCACGGGAAATCTGTGTCCGGTTATGGGACCCGGCGAGGATCACCACCATGGAACCTGATCCCCACAACTCTCGTTAAAGCAATCAGATAAGGTACCCGAGCCCGGACTGGCACAGGCATTGATACAGGAGTAACCATGGACATCGCTCGACCCGACCTTGCCGTCAAGCGCAAGAAGCGGAACCTTCGAATTGGAATCGGCGCCGCGGTGGTGCTTCTGAGCGCCACCTGGGGCCTCTCTCAACTCAAGCCTGCCGCGCCGAGTGTGGATCGCGGGACCCTCTTCCTCGACAAGGTCAAGAAGGGCGAAATGCTCCTTCAGGTCCGCGGGCTCGGTACGCTCGTGCCCGAGGAAGTCCGCTGGATCCCGGCATTGACCGCGGGCCGTGTCGAACGCATCGTCGCTCTTCCGGGCACGGTGGTGAAGCCCGAAACGGTCATCCTCGAACTCTCCAATCCGGATCTCGAACAGCAGTTGCTCGAGGCCGAGTCGCAGCTGCGGGAGGCGGCGGCGCGTCTTGTCGAAGCTCGCTCGAACATCGAGCGTTCAAGGCTCGACCAGCAGGCGACCACGGCGCGGGTCGCGTCGGAATCGCGACAGGCCCGGCTGCGCGCGGATGCCGACGTGGAGCTCGCGGCCCAGGGCCTGGTCGCCGGTCTCAACGCGAAGCTGTCGCAGGCCGCCGCTGAGGAACTGGAGAACCGGGCCAGGATCGAACAGGAGCGAATGAAACTGTCGAATGACTCGATCGAGGCTCAGATCGCGGTCCCGCGGTCCACGGTTGAACAGCGTCTGGGCACCGCGCGGATGCGGCGCGCCCAGCGGGATGCGCTTCGAGTGCGGGCCGGCATCAACGGGGTTCTCCAATCCGTGCCGGTCGAAGTGGGGCAGCAGGTTTCTCCGGGTACGAACCTCGCCCGCGTCGTCGAGCCTACGCGCCTCAAGGCGGTGATCCGGGTCGCCGAGACTCAGGCGAAGGATCTCGCCATCGGCCTGCCCTGCGACGTCGATACCAGAAACGGCATCGTCAAGGGCCGGGTCGTCCGCATCGATCCCGCGGCGCAAAACGGCACCGTGGCCGTCGACGTGTCCCTCGAAGGCGAACTTCCCAGAGGCTCGCGTCCCGATCTCACCGTTGACGGGACCATCGAACTGGCCCGTCTCGAAGACACCCTGTATGTCGGTCGGCCCGCACAGGGAGCGGGGGAGAGCACGATCAGCCTCTTCCGCGTCGATCCTGCCACCGGTGAAGCCAACCGGGTGCGGGTCCGTCTCGGCCGCGCCTCCGTGAACAGCGTTCAGATTCTTGAAGGCCTGAACCTCGGCGACGAGGTCATCCTGTCCGACGCCTCCGCGTGGGATGCCTTCGACCGGATTCGACTTCGCTAGAAATTTCTTCCACACCCGACCGTTGTTAGAAGCGTCAAAACCTTAACCAGAGCGGAACATAAGACCTCGCCCGGACGTTTTCGTGGGAAGAACCCCTAAGGAGCTTAGAGAACCATGACCGATACCCCTGCCTTGATCGACCTGTCCGGCGTGACCAAGGTCTTCCTGACCGACGAGGTTGAAACCCATGCCCTCTCGGGCATTCACCTCAAGATTCAGAAGGGCGAATTCGCGGCGATCGCCGGGCCTTCCGGCTGCGGCAAGTCGACGCTGCTCTCTATCCTCGGCCTTCTCGATTCGCCGACCGAGGGCCAGTACATCCTGAACCGCCAGCCGGTGGCCAAGCTCACCGCGGCCGACCGGGCCCGCGTCCGCAATCGCGAGATCGGTTTCATCTTCCAGAGCTTCAACCTCATCGGCGACCTCACGGTCTTCGAGAACGTCGAGCTTCCCCTGACCTACCGGGGCACCAGTGCGGCCGAGCGCAAGAAGCGGGCGATGGAATCGCTTGAGCGCGTCGGCATGGGCCATCGCGCCAAGCACCTTCCAAGCCAGCTCTCCGGCGGCCAGCAGCAGCGTGTTGCGGTGGCCCGCGCCCTCGTGGGCGCCCCGGCCGTCCTGCTGGCCGACGAGCCGACGGGTAACCTCGATTCGAAGAACGGTGATGCTGTGATGGCGCTTATGACTGAGTTGCACCAGGGCGGCGCCACCATAGTCATGGTGACCCACGATCCGCGTTTCGCGAAGTACGCCGATCGCACGATCCACATCTTCGACGGCCGCATCGTTGAAGAGGGCGCGATGCCGGATCACGCCCAAACCGCATAACGACAGACGGCGTAAGACCAACAACTCCAGAGAGGGCGAGTGACGGCCATGGGCGGATTGATCGGAGACGTTCGGCTGGCTTTCAGGCGCGTTCTGGGCAGCCCGGCGCTGACTCTTCTGATCGTGGCCACGTTCGCGCTGGGGATCGGCGCGAATACCGCGGTCTTCTCGCTCTTCGACCAGGTCCTCCTGCGCTCGATGCCGGTGAAAGACCCGGCAAGCCTCGTCCTCATCCACACGCCGGGGCCCAACTCGGGTCTGTTCGAAGCGAACAAGAGTTTCCCGCAGCCGATTTCCTTTCCGATGTTCACGGACTTCCGCGACAAGACGGACGTGTTCGACGGCGCCCTCGCCTACATGCCCACCTCGGTGTTTCTTGGGGTCGATGGCAGCACCGAGAGAATCCGGACCGACCTGGTTTCGGGCTCCTACTTCAGCGTGCTCGGTCTACAGCCGGCTCTCGGTCGGCTTTTCACCCGGGCCGATGATGTAACGCCCAACGGACATCCGCTCGTGGTTCTTTCTCACGGTTTCTGGCAGCGCCGCTTCGCGGGCGACCCGGGCGTCATCGGCAAGACGGTGCGGATCAACTCGTCCAACATGGAGGTGATCGGCATAGCTCCGCCCAACTTCCACGGCCTCGAAGTCGGTCAAGAGGCCCTCGCATTCGTTCCGCTGATGATGAAGCGGACGGTAACGCCGACCTGGGACGAGCTCGAATCACGGAGGGCCATGTGGCTCACCGCCATGGCGCGACTCAAGCCGGGGATCACGGCAGAGCAGGCCCAGGTGAGGGCGAACGTCTTGTATCGGCAGATCCTCGCCGAGGAGGCAAAGACGATGACCAACCGGTCCGCCAGCTTCCAGGCCTTCCTCGAACGCTTCCTCAAGAAGAACATCGAGCTCCACCCGGGCGGGGGAGGCGCTTCTCCGCTTCGCGAACAGGTGGAGGCCCCGGTGCGGATTCTCCTCGCCACCGCCTCGCTCGTCCTCTTCATCGGATGCCTCAACATCGCGAACCTTCTCCTCACCCGCGCCACCAGGCGGCGCAAGGAGATTGCGGTTCGGCTCTCCCTCGGCGGCACTCGGGCCCGGCTGATGCGCGAACTGATCGTCGAAGGCGCGGTTTTGGCCGGACTCGGCCTTTTGGCCGGCCTCGCGGTCGCCATGGTCGGGGGCAAGCTCCTCGTCGATACGATTCCCGATCCCGAGGCGCAGCAGCTTCTTTCGTTTTCCCTCGACTTGCGCGTGCTGGGCTTCGCCAGCCTGCTGGCGTTCCTCGGCGTCTTGATCTCGACCGTGATTCCGGCTCTCCAGGGCACCCGCGTGACCCTCACGCCCTCTCTGCGTGAAGGCAGCGGCGCCACCGCGGCGGGCGGACGCCGCACTCGAAACGCGCTCGTCATCGGCCAGCTCGCCCTCTCGCTCGGCCTGCTCGTGGGCGCCGGGCTCCTGGCCCGGTCGCTCTTCAACCTGGCCAGCCGGCCGGTTGGTTATGAAACCGAGAGCATCGCGAACTTCAGTCTCAATCCGGCGCTCGCCGGCTACGACGAAAACCAGAAGCGCTCGTTGTTCGACCGCGTGGCCGTCGAGCTCATGGCCCAACCCGACATCGCCTCCGTCGGCCTGTCGGACAACACCCTGCTAACGAACAGCAACTCCTCGAACACGATCAAGGTCCCGGCCTACACTCCGGCGGAGGAAGAGAGCATGAACCCCCTGTGGCTCAGGGTCAGCCCCGGCTTCTTCGGGACGATCAAGGCACCCATCCTGAAGGGCCGCGGCTTCGATGAACGCGATGGCGCCTCCGCTCCAAAGGTGGCGATCGTCAACGAATCCTTCGCCAATCACTACTTCAAGGGCGAAAGTGCGGTCGGCCGGCGCTTCGGCTCCATGAGAACCGAGGAGTTCGAATTCGAGATCGTGGGTGTCGTGAAGGATTTCCGCCAGACCTCGGTGAACGAAGAGGATGCCCGGCGCCAGGTCTTCTTCCCCTATGTCCAGGCCGATGTTTTGGGCTCCATGACTTTCTACGTGAGGTCGAGGGGTGCGGGGGCCGCCCTCGCCGATTCGATTCGAGGCCAGGTCACCCGGATCGACCCCGCGGTTCCTCCCACGGATTTCGCCACCATGACCCAGCAGCGCAATGACTCGATCGCTTCGGAGAGGACCATGGCCTATCTCGCGAGCGTCTTCGGCGGCATCGCCCTGCTGCTGGCCGCACTCGGCCTCTACGGCGTTTTGAGCCACGGCGTCACGCAGCGTTTCCGCGAGATCGGCGTTCGGGTGGCCATGGGGGCTCAGCCGCGCGACATCGTGCGGCTGATCGTGGGTCAGGCGGGCAAACTGCTGCTTGCGGGTCTGGTCCTCGGGGCGCCGATCGCCTACGGCGTCGCGACCCTCGTGCGGTCCCAGCTTTTTGGCGTGCCGGACTACGACGCACCGTCGATCGCGGCATCGCTCGCAGTACTCGCGGGGTCCGCGATCCTTGCCGCGTATCTCCCGGCGGCCCGCGCCGCCCGGGTCGATCCCTCGAAGACCTTGAGGTACGAGTAGGGCGGGCCGCGTAAACGCGGAAGCGGCGGAACCCGGGCCGCAATTGAAACGTTACCCGGGAAAGGAGGGCTCGCCATGTCCGGTTTTCCAGGCGACGTTTCACTCGGTTTCCGCCAGCTGCGCACCCAGCCCGGCCACTGCGCCGTCGTGATTGTGACCCTGGGGCTCGCCCTTGGGCTCTGCGCGGTGATCTTCAGCTTCGTCAACTTCTCCCTTCTGCGGCCGCTGCCCGTCCGGGACGAATCGACCCTGATCCTTGCCCGGTCTTCGCATCCCCAGCAGGGCGGGGTGCGGCCGCGTCTTTCGTACGCCGACTTCATCGACTTCAAGGAGCAGGCGAAAACCGTGGACCATCTGGCCGCATTGTCGCTGCGAACCCGGGCCCTCACCGGGAGGGGCGAGGCGAAGCGGGTCTTCGTGTCGGGAGCAAGCGCCTCGATTTTTCCGGCCTGGGGACTCGACGTGGCGCTGGGTCGCACGTTCCAGCCGGCCGAGGATGCGCCGGGTGGCGCCCCGATTCTCCTCCTGGCGCATGGGTTCTGGGCACGCGAATTCGGAGCGGACCCGCAGATCGTGGGGAAGACCCTCACCCTCGAGGGGCGCGCGGTGAGTGTCATCGGCATCGTCTCGCCCTCGATCGAGATCGGCACGTTCTCCGAAATCGAAGTGTGGATTCCCCTGGCCCAGTCGAATCCCTCGCTGGATCGCGAGCGCCGCGATCTGCGGGTGACCGGGCGCCTCAAGCCGGGCGTGACCACCGGCGAGGCGAGTGCGGAGTTCGCGACCATCGCCACGCGTCTGCAGAAGGAGCATCCAGACACCAACAAGGACTGGACCGCGAGCGCCATCCCGCTCCGTGACGGACTTTATGGCAGCGAGACCGGGATCATCCTCGTCCTTCTGACGGTGGGCGTCTGCCTCGTGTTCGCCGTAGCATGCGCGAACGTCGCCGGGATCATGCTCGCCCGCGCCACCACGAGGGAGCGCGAGATGGCGCTGCGGATGAGCCTCGGCGCCGCTCGCGGCCAGATCACGCGAGCTGGACAGTGAAGCCACTGGACCCCTCTGTTTTCCTCGGGTCGGGAGTCCTTCTCGGAGTCGCGCTGCTCGCTGCTGCCGCACCCGCGGTTCGCGCCTCCGTGATCGATCCCGCCCAGGCCCTTCGCGACGAATGAGCACCCGCCGCCCTCGGGAACCGGGTGTTCGTTTATGGGACGATCGCCGCTGCCCCTGGTGGGTTGTGTGATGGTCTAAATAGCTGATAAAGAGTTTTTTACGGCCCAGCTCTCCGTGTGGCACGCCCATTGATAGTTGCTGGGCGATATGGTCGAGGGAGTGAGGTAGATATGACCGGTCTGTTTAATGATATGCGCGTCACCTGGCGCCGGCTTCTGAAGACGCCTGGCTTCACTCTCGGCGCGGTCCTGACCCTCGCGCTCGGGATCGGGGCCTCAACCGCGGTGTTCGCAGTGGTGAGCGGCGTCCTGCTGCGTCCCCTGCCCTTTTGAGACGCCGAGCGGCTCTTCTTCATCACGCGCGAAGGTGATGTGGGCATTCCCGATGGCGTCGATTGGCGGAAGGACTCGCGCACGCTCGAGGAGATCGCGCTCTTCCTCCGAAGCTGGGACATCGACCTGATCGGTTCAGGCGAGCCCATGAAGCTCCGGGGGTCGGTCGCCGAGCCCGACCTGTTCCGGGTGTTCCAGGCGACACCGCTCCGGGGCCGCTTCTACGGCGAGGCCGACAACAAGGTGGGGGCCTCTTCGGTCGCGGTGATCAGCGAAGGTCTCTGGAAGCGGCAGTTCGGGTCGGATCCTTCCGTGATCGGGAAGAACGTAGTGCTCTCCGATATCCCCACCACGATCGTGGGGGTGGCACCCGAGGAATTCGACTTTCTGCGGGATGGCATCGGCTTATGGGTGCCGCCGCCTTTTGTGTCGTGGGCGCCTTCAAGCCGGGGCTCGAACAACTTCGACGCGGTGGGCCGCCTGCGCGAAGGAGTGACGGTCGAGGAGTCGGTGACCGAGATGGCGGCGATCTCGCGACGACTCGAGGCCGCGTACCCTTCGACCAACCGCGGGAAGATCGTGGCTCCCGGGCCCTTGGGGCCTCGGGTCGGGCCATCGCCATTCTGGTTTTGTCCCCTGCGGGAACGATCACGGCCATGAGCCTGCTCGTGGGGGGACTCTTGTCGGTGGGGGCGGCGCGCGGGCTGTCGAGTCTGCTTTACGGAGTGAGCGCGGTGAATCCTGCGACTTTCGCCCTCGCGGCAGGGACGGTTCTCGTACTCATGTTGGTGTGCGCATGGATTCCGGTGCGCCGCGCAGTGCGGGTGGACCCGATCGTGACGCTGAGGGAAGAATGAAACCCGTTTAGATTTCCCCCCGGGCGCCCCGTCGCGCGCGAGTCAATTCGAAACCCACTGGAGAAACCAAAAACCTCATGATCGACCTACGCAATCTCGAGAAGTCGTATCCCTTAGCCGCCGGCCGTGTGTACGTCCTGCGGAACATCACGCTTTCGATCGCTGAAGGCGAGTTCGTCTCGATCATGGGGCCCTCGGGTGCGGGGAAGTCGACCCTGCTTCACATCCTGGGGATGCACGACGGCGACTTCACCGGCGACTACGAGTTCCGCGCCGAGATAGTGAACAAGCTCAAGCCGCGCGATCGCCAGGAGCTTCAGAAGCGGAACATCGGCTTCGTCTTCCAGAGCTTCCATCTGCTCGACGACCTGACCGTCTACGAGAACCTCGAGCTGCCTCTCTCGTACCGCGACCTCAAAAAGGGCGAGCGCCAGGCGATTGTGGCCGACGTGCTCGACAAGTTCAACATCGTCGGGAAGAAGGACCTCTATCCCTCTCAGCTATCGGGTGGACAGCAGCAGCTCGTGGGCGTGGCCCGCGCCATCGTCGCGAAGCCCAAGCTCATACTCGCGGACGAGCCCACGGGCAACCTTCACTCCGACCAGGGGCGCGAGATCATGGAGCTCTTCAAGAAGCTCAACGAAGAGGGGGCCACGATTATCCAGGTCACCCACTCCGAGACCAACGCCACCTATGGAAACCGGGTCATCCGGCTAAAGGACGGGTGGCTGGCCTCGGCGAACTGAGAGCCAGGCTCGAGCCCGCTCAGGATCCGCACGGTCGAATACGAATGCGACTCATATACTCGGTGATTCTGTGACCTCAACCCCACGCATCCTCGTAGCCGACGATCAACAGGACGTCCTCGAGGCCCTGCGACTTCTCCTCAAGTCCGAAGGATTCGGCATCGAAACCGCGGGCTCGCCGGCCGCGGCCTGGGCCGCCCTCGAGGGTCGGGAGTTCGACGTCGCCCTCATCGACCTCAACTACACCCGCGACACCACTTCGGGTCGCGAAGGCATGGACCTGCTTGCGCGCATCCGCGAACTCGACGAAACCCTGCCCGTGGTCGTGATGACGGCCTGGGCGAGCGTCTCTCTCGCGGTCGAGGCCATGAGGAACGGCGCGCGTGATTTCGTGAGCAAGCCGTGGGAAAACGCCCGGCTGATCGCGATTCTGCGAACCCAGGCCGAGCTGTCGAAAGCGTTGCGGCATGGGAGGAGGCTCGAAAGCGAGAACCGGGCCCTGCGCGGCGAATCGAAGCTCGAAGTGATCGCCGAGTCGCCGAGCATGAAGAAAGTGATGGACATGGTCCATCGCGTCGGGCCTTCGGACGCCAACGTTCTGCTGCTCGGAGAAAATGGCGCGGGCAAAGGGACGGTCGCTCAGGCGCTGCATGCCGTGTCCAACCGCAAGAACAAGGCCCTCGTCACCGTCAACGTGGGCGGTCTGTCCGAGGGTGTTTTCGAGAGCGAACTCTTTGGCCACGTACGCGGGGCCTTCACCGACGCCCGCGCCGACCGGGTCGGGCGGTTCGAGCTGGCGGACGGGGGCACCCTCTTCCTCGATGAGATCGCGAACGTCACATCCGGGCTGCAGGCCAAGCTCCTCCGTGTCGTCGAGGCCGGCGAGTTCGAACCGGTGGGCTCGTCACGCACGCGCAAGGCGAACGTCAGGATCATCTCGGCGACGAACGCGGACCTCGACGCCGAGGTGGCGGCGGGCCGGTTCCGCCAGGATCTGCAGTTCCGGCTCAACACCATCGAAATCCGGATTCCGCCCCTCCGGGATCGTCGTGAGGACATTCCCGCCCTCGCCTCCTACTTCCTCGCCGCGCACGCCGCGCGGTATCGCAAGAAAGTAACGGGCTTCGATGCGTCCGCCACCCAGGCCCTGCTTGACCACGGCTGGCCCGGGAACGTGCGGGAACTCGACCACGCGATCGAGCGGGCGGTGCTGCTGAGCTCGGGCGAGAGGATCGGCGCTCCCGACCTCGCCCTCCGCGTGGCGGGTGAGCCCCGCGGCGGCCGCCTCGAGGAGATGAGCCTCGAAGAAGTTGAGGCGTTCCTGATAAAGAAGACCTTGAGCCGATTCGAAGGCAACGTGACCCGCGCCGCCGACGCCCTGGGTCTTTCGCGCAGCGCCCTCTACCGGCGGATCGAACGCCACGGTCTCTGAGTGTCTTAACCCGTGACCGCGTGGGCCGGCGTTCCGGGAGCACGAGAATAGGCTGAAGGGCGTTCCTCGACCATGTTCCCCCGCTCCATTACTCTCGACGCACGGGTCTTTCTCCTGGCCGCCCTCGCCGGCCTGCCCGGCTCGCTCTTCCTCCTGGGCTGGCTCTGGACGCGGCCGAGCGACATGGAACTACGGTGGACCCTGTCGGTTCTCATGGTGGCCCTCTGGTTCGGCTTTGCCCGCGCGGCCCAGATGTCGGTGGTTCGACCCATGCAGACCGTATCGAACCTGCTCGCCGCTCTTCGAGAAGAGGACTTCTCGTTCCGGGCCCGGGGCCGTGGGGGAGACGACGCTCTTTCCCAGGTCCTCTTCGAGGTCAATACGCTCGCGGAAACGCTCAAACACCAGCGCCTCGGCGCCCTCGAAGCGACCGGCCTGCTGCGAAGCGTCATGGAGGAGATCGACGTCGCGGTCTTCGCGTTCGACGAAGGGGAGCAGCTCCGCCTGGTGAACCGGGCGGGGGAAGGGCTCCTTGGTTTCGCGGCGGAACGCGCGCTTGGCCGGACCGCCACCGATCTGGGCCTCGGGGGGGCCCTGCGCGGCGAAGCCCCGCGCGTGATGGACGCGGGATTTGCCGGAAGGCCGGGGCGTTTTGAAGTCCGGCGGTCGCTGTTCCGACAGGGCGGGCGTCCCCATCATCTCCTCGTGCTCACGAACGTGAGCCGGGCGCTGCGCGACGAGGAGCGGCAGGCGTGGCAGAGACTGATTCGCGTCATCGGGCACGAGCTGAACAACTCGCTCGCCCCGATTCAATCGATTGCCGGAAGTCTCGAGACCCTCCTGTCCCGGAGCCCGCGGCCCCTCGACTTCGATGACGACCTTCGTCGCGGTCTCGCGGTCATTGCTTCGAGGTCGGAATCCCTGGCTCGCTTCACTGAGTCGTATGCGCGTCTGGCCCGGCTACCCGCCCCTTCGCTCGCCCCCGTCGACATCGCCGAGCTGATACGCAGGGTGACGGTCCTCGAAGCGCGTCGTGGCGTGGTGGTCCAGCCCGGTCCGGCGATCACCCTGGTAGCGGACGGAACCCAGCTCGAGCAGGCCATGATCAACCTGATTCGAAACGGCGTGGAGGCCGCGCAGGAGCAGGCGGGCGGTGTTTGTCTCAACTGGCGCGTTTTCTCGGGCGCGCTCGAGATCGTGGTTGAAGACGAGGGACTGGGCCTGCCCGCGACGGCGAACCTCTTCGTGCCGTTCTTCAGCACAAAGCCGGGAGGTTCGGGCATCGGCCTCGTGCTCACGCGCCAGATCGCGGAGGGCCATGGCGGCTCGCTGACCCTCGAGAACCGGACCGACCGGAGCGGGGTTCGCGCGAGACTCCGATTGCCGCTCACCAGGGCCTGATGGCGATCACCACCACGGGGACTCGGATTCCTGCGGCCTTCGGAGTCAAACTCACCCGGGTCATCTCTGCCCGCCCGCACAGAATCGGCTTTGCCGGTCGTTCACGGACCCCCGGCGGGGGTGCTCGGAGCGTCGGCTACAATCTCGGAACTTTCCCTCGAAGGGACCCCGGGCGATGGATCTTCCTTTTTCACCGCGTGTTCTTGGCGATCCGCAGCAGCTCCTGCTGCGCGGCATTCCCGCGTTCGCGCGTCTGCCCGCGGAGGCGCGTCAGGCCCTCGCCTCGCATCTGACCGAGCAGTCGTTCCCCATGCATGGGCGCGTGCTCGAAGAGGGCGAGCCCGCGGATCGGTTGTTCCTGATCGAGGAGGGCGAGGTCGAGGTCTCGATCCGGACGCCGGAAGGCCGGGCGCCCTTGAGCCGGCTTTCCGAAGGGGAGATGTTCGGCGAGATCGGCATTCTCCTTCCTTCGAGACGAAGAACCGCCCGCGTCACGGCGCTCACGCCCCTGATCACCTCGAGCCTGCGCGCTCGTCATTTGAGCGAGGTGCTCGACCAGTATCCCGAGGCGAAGGAGATCCTGCTCGAAGCCGTCGAGCATGCTCTGGTCCGGTCGTTCGTGAAATGCACCCAACCCTTCGAACGTCTCACCCCGGAAAGGCTGCTGCAGTTCAGCGGGAGATTGAGACGGGTGGACTACCCCGCCGGGTCGAGTGTCTTCAACCAGGGCGACCCGGGCGATGTCTGCTATCTGGTTCGCAGTGGCGTGGTGGAAGTGATCCGGCAGGAGGCTTCAGGCCCGAGGGTGGTGGCGCGACTGGAGGCGGGAGAGATCGTCGGAGAATCAGCGCTCCTGACCAGCACTCCAAGAGATGCCTCGCTCGTGGTGGTCGAGGACGCCCAACTGCTCGGGCTGCACCGCGACGATCTGATCGACGCATTCGATGAGGACCGGAGGGTGGCCGACCACATCGTGCACCTGCTTAAGATGAGGGACCGGCCCCTCGCCAACGCAGGGATCGTGCTGCAACCGCGGCCCACGGCGACCGGGGAGACGATCTGGGTTCTGGCGGACTCGTCGAGGCTCGGCGCCTATCACCAGCTCTCGAGTCTCGGCCTCTTCATATGGAACCATCTTGACGGGAATCACAACGTCGAAGAGCTCGCCGCGGCCTACCGAACCGAACGCGGGCCGGTGTTGCCCACGGAAGTGGCGCGGATCATTGCCGGCCTTGTTCAAACCGGATTCGCGCGTGCTAAAGAGCTGGACGCCGAGGTCGCGATCGCGGCCGGGCCACCTCTGCCCTGGTGGCAGAAGTGGTGGAGGAGGCTGATCCTGAAGCGGGACGCCTCTTCCTAGAGAGAAACCTTACTCGGAGAGAAACCCTACTGGGCCGCGGCCACGTTTGCGTATGGCGCCGCTCCCACCGCGTCGTTGATCGAGATTTCGGGGCGTGTGGTCCGAAGCCCGAGGCGCTTCATCTTCTCCGACAGGGTTGAGGGGAGCAGGCCAAGCGAGGCCGCGACCTTCCTCTGGTTCCAGCCGGCCAGTTCGAGAGCCATCAGCAGAAGCTGACGTTCATACTCCTGAACCAGGTCCTTCAGGGTCTGACCTTCGGGGAGGACAGTGTCGGTGCCAGTTCGCTCATGGACGCTCCTCGTTCGTTAACGGACATTGATTGGGATGACGCGGCCCGCGCCGCCGCGGACCCGAGTCCTTGTGTTTTCATGGAATTGAGTCGGGTCGAACCTGTGAAACCCGCGGGGACCTCGCTCGCGGCGTGGGCTTTGGGGGTCGGGAGGTTGTTCATGGCCGGGCATAGGAGCAAGTCCCATTCCAGCTTTGACTCTGGCCGCCCGCCTCGGGGTCAGGCGAAGTGCCGTCAAATTGTTGAACGCTCACCACCCTCGCGGGGCCGCCGACAGTTCAGAATTGGCGGTCGAAGTGGCGGTTGCCGTCGACGTGGACGGGCGGCTTGGACCAGTACGTGGGCGCATTCTTCCGTTTGAAGGTCCGGGTCATCGGATCTTTTCCGGCCAACCTCATGAGCAGGCCGGTCGGTGTGACGCCAACGTAGTAGAAGAGACCCAGAAGAATCCGGGTATTGATGTACCCGAGGATTTCCGCGAACTTCATCCATGGACCGAAGAAGGGCCGCAACAGGCCGGGAACCAGGCCCGCGGTCAGGAAGAAGGCGAGGGAGGCCGCCCCGAAACCCTGGGCGGGCGACACGCGCCCTTTCCACAAGAAGAAGGCGGCGATCACCAGGGCGACCACGCCGAAAGTGAGGCCGAAGTTCCGCAGGTCCTTGCCGGTGGCGACGTGAGGTTTGGGAGTCGTCTCAGTCAAGCTCGAACTCCTGCATCCACTTTTTGTCGTCCTCGGTGACCGGCTGGTCTTCCTTCATGAAGATCCACTGATCGACAATGAGGGCGTCGATGTCCGAACGCATAAAACAGCGGTAGGCATCCTCGGGAGTGCAGACGATGGGTTCGCCGCGCACGTTGAACGAGGTGTTGACCACCACCGGGCATCCCGTGAGCTTGTGGAACTCGCTGATGAGATCGTAGTAGCGCGGGTTCGTCTCGCGGTGCACGGTCTGGATGCGGGCGGAGTAGTCGACGTGGGTGGCGGCGGGGATCTTCGAGCGGGGGACGTTCAGCTTCTCGATCCCGAAGAGTTTCTCCTGCTCCGCCGACATGGGGATCTGGTGCTTCTTCGCTACATCGGCCACCAGGAGCATGTATGGGCTCTCACGGTCGATGTCGAACCAGTCCGACACATGTTCGGCGAGCACCGACGGTGCGAAAGGTCTGAAGGATTCGCGGAACTTGATCTTGAGGTTCATCCGCGTCTGCATCTCGGGATCGCGCGCATCTCCCAGGATGGAGCGGCCTCCGAGGGCCCGCGGGCCGAACTCCATCCGCCCGCTCATCCAGCCGATGATCTTTCCCTGGGCGAGCAGGCCTGCGATTTTCGGCAACAGCGTCGGGTCATCCAAGCGGGCGGCCTTAGCACCTTTCGCCTGGATGACCTTGACCACGTCATCATCGCCGTACGCGGGGCCCAGATAGGATCCTTGCTGACGGTCAAGCCCTTTCGCCCCGGTGAAGGAGGCGCGCGGCTTCTCGAGGTAGCGATGCCAGACCGCGAGGGCCGCGCCCAGGGCGCCGCCCGCATCGCCCGCCGCGGGCTGGATGAAGATCTTCTTGAAGGGACCCTCGCGGAGCAGGCGCCCGTTTCCGACGCAGTTGAGCGCCACCCCGCCCGCGAGGCAGAGGTTTTCGAGGCCCGTCTCCTTGTGGACGTGACGCGCGATTTTGAGCATCGCGTCCTCCGTCACCTTCTGCACGCTCGCGGCGAGGTCCATTTCGCGCTGGGTGAGCCGGGCTTCGGGTTTCCGGGGCGGCCCCCCGAAGATCCGGTCGAACTTTGCGTTCGTCATGGTGAGACCCGCGCAATAATCGAAGTAGTCCATATTGAGATGGAACGACCCATCGTCGCGCAGGTCCAGGATGTGCTCGTAGATCGCGTCGACGTATTTCGGCACGCCATAGGGAGCGAGGCCCATGACCTTGTATTCGCCGGAATTCACCTTGAAGCCGGTGTAGTAGGTGAACGCCGAATAGAGGAGGCCGATCGAGTGCGGAAAGAGAATCTCGCCCTTCGCTTCGAGGCTGTTCCCCCGGCCCACCCAGTAGCTCGTCGTGGCCCATTCACCGACCCCATCGAAGCAGATGATGGCGGCCTCGTCGAAGGTTGACGGGTAGAAGGCCGAGGCAGCGTGCGACTCGTGATGTTCTCCGAAGAGCACCTTGCCGTCGAATCCGCAGGCCTTGCGGATCTCCGTGCGCATGTGGAGCTTCTCCTTGAGCCACAGCGGCATCGACTTCAGGAACGAGGAGACGCCTCCGGGCGCGTAGGAGAGATAGGTCTCGAGCAGCCGCTCGAACTTCATGAGCGGCTTGTCGTAGAAGACGACGTAGTCGACCTCCCCGGGTCCCTTGAGGCCGCCCTCCTTCAGGCAGTAGTTGAAGGCGCCGATGGGGAAGCGATGGTCGTGCTTCTTGCGGCTGAAACGCTCTTCCTGAGCGGCGGCCTTGATCTCCCCGTCCTGGACCAGGCACGCGGCGGAGTCATGGTAGTAGGCCGAAACCCCGATTATGTTCACGCGAGCCGGAGTTTACGATGGAGCCGTGAGGTGGGCGAAGAGCCGGGATCACCCCTTCTGCCACAGTTCGATCAGGACCCCGAAGGGCGACCGAACCATGGCGACGAGGCCCCGGCCAAGGACCGGATCGTCGATGCTGGCCGGACCGCGGACCAAAGACCCGCCGCCGCCCGGAACGCGGGTCAGGGTTGCATGAAGATCGGTGGTGTCGTAGCGAAGCCGGCACAGGCCTCGCGTCAGGGAAGGCGTCTGGGCCATCGGCGCCGCACTCTTGTGAAACTGGATGAAGATGACCCGGCCCGTCGGATACGCGGGCCGATGGAGCATGGCGAAACGGAAGGACACGTCCGCGGGCAGGCCGAGGAGCGCGTCAAAGGGCGGCCCGGCGCAGGCGTCTTCGAGCAGTGTCGCGTGTTCCAGCACATCGCTCATGAAGTGCAGGCACGCGTCGAGATTGGTCACCACGAATGAGGCATGGAGCGGTTCGCTGCAGCCAAAGGCGATGGTCCCGTAGGGAGTCGTGGCGTTCAGGCGCTCAATCAGGACGAGGAAGTCGCCGTCCACGGCGCGGCCGAAGGCCTCTAACCGCACCGGACCGGGCGGAGCATTGAGTTGCGGAACCGCGCCCATCGGCGTGAGGAGGATCGGCGGCGACACGAACCGGATGCCTTCCGCGGAAAGCCTTGAGTGAACGGCGCCTATGTCCTTCGTGGTGAAGCCCACGCCCAGTGGCCCGGGCGCGCTGAGGCCGCCGGGCCTCGAAGGCTCTCCAGCACTCACCTCAACCAGTCGGATCCGGGGCGCATCCAGGACATCGGGGCGACCCAGCAGGGAAACGCCGGGCCGGTTGGTGGCGTCGAACAGGCGGCCGGCCGTCATCGAGTCCATGGCGCCTTTCGACAGCACGGAAAGCGCGCAGCCCACCTGCAGCTGCCTCGTTCGAGCCTCGAGGTCCGAAACGCCCACGGTGACTTCACGCAGCGATGAAACCGACATGAGGCGGAGGATATCCTCGCCTGCTAAGCTCCCGCACCTTGTCCCTCCTCGCCGGAGTGGCGGAACTGGCAGACGCACGGGACTCAAAATCCCGCGTTGTTCGCAACGTGTGGGTTCGACCCCCACCTCCGGCACCACCCCCCACATCTTCAGGACCAAGTGCGAAACCCGAAACTCAACCGGTGGCTCCTTGGGTCGGCGCTCGGTTTCTCCGCGGCTGCGGCGAGTGCGCAAGCAACCGATGAGACGTCCTTTCTGCCCTTCATGGCCCCGCATCTCGAGGCGGCCCGGTACTCTTCCGCGAACGCGGATTTCGCATGGGTCGGGTGGATCGGCGCCACCGCGGATCTTTTCCAGAGCGGGAGGGGCTCGCTGTACTTCAACCCCGGAGTCGAGACGATCCTCGGGAACCGCGTGCGCTCCTTTGAAGCGGTGCAGGCGAACTACTCGCTTGAATTGGGGATGCGATTTAAGGTGGGTCGGGGCCGGGTGTCTCCGTTCTTCCATCATGTTTCACGTCATGTGCAGGATCGGGACAAGTTCCAGGCGGTCGACTGGAACTTCCTGGGAGTGAAGTACGACTCGCCCTGGCCGGAGAAGTGGAACCGCCGGGGCGCTTTCGCCGCGTCCGCGGGAATCGCAACCCTCGCCTCGGCCGTCGGCTACAACTGGGAAGCGCGGATCTCGGGGGACATCGACCTCGTGCGCAAGGGTGACCGGGCCCTCTTCCTGCTGGCCGACGCCCGCTATGTGGACGCCGACGCGAGCCCGGAATTCCCGCGCGATCAGATCACGGACCTTCGCGCCGAGGCTGGTTTCAGGCGGTGGGCCGAGACGTCCCAGTTCGCCCTGTTCGTGGCCTACGAACGCCGCAGCGATGCGTTGATTCCGTCGGCCCTCGTGAGCCGTCGCGCGCTCTTCGGCTTCCGGATTCGCGCCCAGCGTGGATCATCGCCGGCCATAAGGCCTCTGCCCTAGCCAAGAGGAGAGCCTTTGAAACGGCGGCGGTTCAGGTGGAGGACGAGGGTTCGACGCTTCCGCCGAGGATGGCCTTCAACTCCTTGCCCATCCGGAAGTAGGGCACCCGCTTCGCCGGCACTTCGACCCGTTCTCCGGTCTTGGGGTTGCGCCCCTTGCGTGGCGCGCGCGACCGGAAACGGAAGGAACCGAGGCCGCGGATCTCGACTTCCTCACCTTTTTTGAGCGCGGATACCACGCCCTTGAGGAACGAGTCCACCACGATCGCGGCCTGAACCTGGGTGAAGTCGAGGCGCCTCGCCACGCCGGCCACGATGTCGGCTTTGGTCAGGGAACGCGCCGCGGGGGCTTTTGCGTCGGAAGTGTCGGGCATCGGAGCACTTAGAGTGTACCAAAGACCTGGGGCTACTTGAGATGGACGATCTCGGGCCGCCAGGTTGCTGGATCGCCAGGGAGACCGTCCGAAGCACTCACCACCTCGACCCGCGACGGCACGATCTTGAAGAGGGTGTAACTCTCCGGCCGGCTACGGTCGAAGAAGCCGTCCCACTCCTTCTTGTATTGCCATGACTTCTCGACGCCTTCGACCCGGGTTGCCCGCCCCACCAGGGTCACGTAGGCGAGGCGCTTTGTGTCGAAGTAGAGCATGGTGACGCGCGGATCCGTTCGCATTTCGGAGACCTTCCGGCTTCGCGGATTCGTCGCGACGTAGACCGAAAACCGGTCGTCGGGCTCGAGCGGGTCGACGATTCTGGCCTGGGCTTCGCCCTCGCTGGTCGTCACCATCGTGCAGAAACGGGCGGAGATCATGATCTCCCGCGCGATCTTGAGCGCCCGCTCGCGGGGGGCCGCGGAAGACGTCGCGGGCGAGGTCGGGACCGACTGCCCGAGGGCGAAAGCGGCTGGCGCGAGGGCCAGGAAGATCCACGATGCGGAGAACAGGGAAGCGCGCACCAAGCACGCCGTCTCTGGCTTCATTCGACCGGAACGGGGGTCGACTCGCGATGCTGCTTGAGCGCGCTCACGAGCTTCTCGATGTCGTCGGCGTTGTTGTAGAAGTGAGTGGAGACCCTGATGCCCTCGGGCTTCTGGGTCACCATGATTCCCCGGCCCCGCAGGTATTCGGTGACGCGGCGCGGGTCGTCGAGTGCTACGAGGGTCTGCCCCGAGCGGCCCGACCCCAGGGGGGAAAGAACCTCGAAGCCCTCATGCCTGAGGGCCGAGGTGAGCATCGTATTCAGCTGTAGAACCCGGCTCTGGATGCGATCACGGCCTATGCCGTCGAGGTAGGACACCGAAGCGCCCAGGGCGAAGATCCCCGGAAAGGACGGGCATCCGAGCTCGTACCGCCGCGCTGCCGTGACCGGCACGCCCGCCCGGTTGTTGAACGCGAAGGGATCTTTCACGCTGCGCCACCCAAGACCGTGGGGCGGCCGGCTTAGCAACTCCTTGCTCACGTAGACAAAGCCGGCACCGTAGCCGGCGCAAAGCCACTTGTGACCGGAGCACGCGAAGCCGTCGATCTGCATGGCCTTCACGTCCACCGCGAAGGCGCCTATGGACTGCGCGCCGCAAACCAGAAGGGGCCGTCGGCCCTTGAGGGCGCCCATCGCCTCGAGGTCGAGGCGGAAGCCGTTCGAGAACTGCACGTGGCTGACCACGATGGAGGCGGCGCGCTTCGCGTGGACCTCGTCGAACATCTCCAGGCGAAGCTCGCCTTCGATCGCGGGCACGAACTGCATCTGCGCTCCCCGATGAATGAAGGGCAGGGAGACGGTAGGGAACTCGAGTTCGTCCGAGAGAACCGGGCCGTCTGCGGCGACGAGGTCCGCGAGGAGGTTCATGCCTTCCGATGTGTTGGTGACGAAGGCAATCTCATCCGCCTGGGCTCCGATGAAGCGCGCGACCCTTTCGCGAACCACTTCCATCTGAGCGAGCCACAGGTCCCAGTGATCGTCGCCGCCCTCCTCGAGTTCGATCTGATACCGGGCCACCGCCTCGCGGACCCATTTCGGAGTGATGGATCCAGAGGCGGCGTTTAGATAGACGCGGTCTTTGGTTCCAGGGAAATCCTGGCGGAGGTCGTCCCAATCGCGGCTCATCTCAAAGAGGATACCCCGTTCCAACCGGTTTGGGACGGGGGCATCTTGATGTCCCGGTTCGAATCGCAAAGTTCGATATGCTTCCGCCACCAAATGAACGCATCGGGCGAAAGCGACCCTTCCGAGTCGCAGATCATCCCAGCGCCCGAAGCCCGGGACGGGCGCTGGTTAGGCGACTGGCTTCTCCACCGGGGTGAACGCTCCGCCCATCGCGCCACCGCTCCGTGGTGGCAGGTGATGTGCCTGACCGGGGTTGACTATTTCTCGACCCTTGGCTACCAGCCAAGCATCGCGATCGCCGCGGCGGGGATCCTTTCGCCCATGGCCACCCTGGTGCTCGTGCTCGTAACCCTCGGCGTCGCCCTTCCCGTGTACGCCCAGGTCGCGAAGTACTCCCCGCACGGGCAGGGGAGCGTCCACATGCTCGAGGAACTGCTGCCCCGCTGGCGGGGCAAGGTCCTGGTCCTGGTTCTGCTGGGATTCGCGTTCACGAGTTTCATCATCACCATCACCCTCTCCGCGTCGGACGCGACTGCGCACATCGTCGAGAACCCCTTCGCCCCGCCTTCGTGGCGTGGCCATCCCGTCCTCCTCACGAGCATCCTGGTTCTGGCTCTGGGGGCGGTCTTTCTTAAGGGATTCAAAGAGGCCATCGGGGTGGCGGTGGCGATCGTGGTCTTGTACCTGACTCTGAACGTCGTCCTTCTTGCGCGTGGAATCTCGGAGATCGTCTCGCGCCCGGAGGTGATCACCGCTTTCGAAACGAATCTTTGGGCCTCGCATCCCTCGGCACTCGCGATCATCGCGGCCAGCCTGTTCCTGTTCCCCAAACTGGCGCTCGGCCTTTCGGGCTTTGAGACGGGGGTGGCGGTGATGCCTCTGGTCGCGGGCCATCCTGACGACGTTCCCGCCCGGCCCGCGGGGAGGATTCGCAATACCCGGAAGATGCTCGCCGCCGCCGCCCTCATCATGTCGTTCTGCCTCGTCGCGAGCAGCTTCGTGACGACCATGCTGATTCCGTTCCCTCTCCTCGCCCACGGCGGGCCCGCCGAAGACCGGGCCCTCGCCTATCTCGCCCACGAGTTGCTCGGCGACGTGTTCGGCTCTTTCTACGACTTCGCCACGATCGCGATTCTCTGGTTCGCCGGGGCCTCCGCCATGGCGGGGCTTTTGAACCTTGTCCCTGCCTATCTGCCGCCCTATGGCATGGCTCCGGACTGGGCGCGCGCGACCCGGCCGCTCGTGCTCGTCTTCACCCTCCTCTCCCTCGTGGTGACGTGGGCCTTTGATGCGAGCGTGAAGGCGCAGGGCGGGGCCTACGCCACCGGCGTCCTGACCCTGATGACCTCGGCGGCCGTGGCGGTGGCCATAGCGAAGCGGGCCGAACCCACGCGCTGGCTCTTCCTCGGCATGGCGGCGATCTTCGTGTACACCACGGGCGTCAACATCGTCGAGCAGCCGAGCGGCATCCAGATTGCCTCGCTGTTCGTGCTCGGCATAGTGGTTACGTCCATTGTCTCGAGAGCGATGCGGTCCACAGAGTTGCGCGTGGGCTCGGTAAAGTTCTCTCCGAAGGCTGCCGACTTCATCACCGCCCTTGGGGAAAGCCCGGTAAGGATCATCGCGCACCGGCCCGACAAGAGGACCGTCGAGGAGTACGACCGCAAGGAGAGTCAGTCGCGCGAGGACCATTCCCTGAACAGCGGCGAACCCGTCCTCTTTCTCGAGATCATGCAAGGCGACGCTTCGGCCTTCGAAGAGGACCTCGAGGTCCGAGGGGTCCGCATCGGATCGCACCGGATACTGAGGGCGACCTCGCCCGCCATTCCCAACGCGATCGCCGCGACTCTCATCGAAGCGCAGAAACGCACCGGCCAGATCGCCCACGCGTATTTCGGCTGGACCGAAGGCAATCCGATCGGCTACGTCCTTCGGTACATCTTCCTCGGGGAGGGCGACACGGCGCCGGTAACCCGTGAGGTTCTCCGCCGCGCGGTGAAGAAGACCGAAGAACGTCCGAGGATCCACGTCGGCTGATGTCGGCGCCAGCACAAAGCGGCAACGGAAGCCCGGGATACTTCCACCGCTATATCGGCCTGCCCTTCGAAGCCCTCATTCTGCAGGGCAGTTCGACCAGCCAGCTCGCCTACGCGGTGGCCATCGGCGTGACCTTCGGCCTTTTTCCGATCATGGGCGTCTCGATTCCTTTCTGCTTCGCCGCCGCCCTGGTTTTCAAGGCGCCTCAGCCCCTGACCCACGGCGTCAACTACGCGGTCTACCCGCTGCAGATACCGCTGATCTTCGTGTTCGTCAGGCTGGGCGAGTGGATCATGGGCGCGCCGAATGTCTCCCTGGCGCCCACCGAGATCCTCGAACTCGCCCGCACCGATCAACTTCGTTTCATCGAGGAGTTCGGCCTGACCTGCATGCATGCGATGCTTGCCTGGTGTCTCGCCGCTCCTTTCCTCTTCGTGGGCACCTTCCAGGTGGTGCGGCCCATCATTGCGCGGCTGGGTGAGCGGAACCGTGAGGGAAACCGTGAGGGAAACGAGGTGAAGCCATCCTGACCCTGCTGGGCGCCGCCACGCTGCTCGCCATCGCTCTGATGGGAGGGATGTTCGTGCTGGCCCGGCGGATCCACAACTTCTCGGTGGTCGATATCGCCTGGTCGTTCAACTTCACGCCGATCGCGGGGGTCGTTGCCCTTCTCGCGACCGGGTCATTGGAAAGACGCCTTCTGGTGTTCGGCATGGTCGCGTTGTGGAGCCTTCGACTGACCGTCCACCTCGCCCGGCGGGTCGCCGCCCTCCACCCGGTTGAGGAGGGGCGCTACATTGAGCTTCGCCGCCAGTGGTCTCACGACGTGAACGGCCGCTTCTTTAGGTTCTTTCTCCTCCAGGGCGTCCTCAACGCCTTCTTGTCCCTGCCGTTCATGTTCGCCTCTATGAACGCCTCTTCGGCGCCGGACCCGGCCACCATCCTCGGCGTCGTGGTCTTCGCGATCAGCCTCGTGGGCGAGTGGTTCGCCGATACCCAGTTGAACGCGTTCAAGAAGGATCCCGGGAACGCCGGAAAGGTCTGTCAGGCCGGACTCTGGCGGTACTCGCGTCATCCAAACTACTTCTTCGAGTGGCTGGTCTGGTGCGCCTTCGCCCTGATCGCCAGTTCGACGCCCTGGGGCTGGATTTCCTGGATCTGCCCGGCCCTGATGCTGTACTTCCTCCTGCGCGTCACCGGCATCCCTGCTACCGAGGAACAGGCGGTCCGGAGTCGGGGCGATGCCTACCGCGCGTATCAGGCGACCACCAGCGCGTTTGTGCCCTGGCCGCCCCGGCGATTGCCCTAAATATCGTTCACCTCAAAGTAGATAGGGCTTGCCGGTCGTACCCGAAGCCCGTATACTCCGCGCTTGCTTGAGTGGGCAGACGCCCACTCTTTTTTTTCCGTCCCACAAGCTCTTGAAGAGGTCTTTGAAGATTGATAGCTAGCGTATCGGCCCGCCACGACAAGGAGGCCCGCAAGGGGCTGGAAGTAGAGGTCTTTGTCCGCTCGGTCGCCGAACGCGTGTCCCAGGCGTCCGGGCTCGATTTCGTCGATCTCGAGCTCAAGCGGGGCGGTCACGGGCCGATCGTCAGGATCTTCATGGACAAGCCAGGCCGGATCAGCCTGGACGAGCTCGAGAACGCCTCCCGGGAGATCTCCGCCATCCTCGACGTCGAGGATCCGGTGGGACGGTCGTACACCCTCGAAGTGTCGTCTCCGGGCATGACGCGGCCGCTCAAGACGGCGCGTGACTTCGAACGGGTCCTCGAGAAGAACGTCCAGGTGGCGTTCACAGACGCCGCGTCCGGGGCGGAGTCTGAAGCAGCTCCGGTCCGGGAAATCAAGGGTCGCCTGCTCGCGGTGAGCGATAAGGAGGTGCGGATCATCCCTCGCGACAACAAGGGCCGGGAGGGAGCCGAGGTCGCGGTTCCGTTCGCGGCCCTGCGCCACGCCCAAAGGGAGATTTCGTTCAGGTAAATCATGGCTAACGAGCTGAAAGTACGCATTGAACAGGTCTCCCGCGAGAAGAACCTCGATCCCGAGGTGGTCATCCGGGCGATCGAGGACGCGATCCTCCAGGCCGCCAAGCGCTTCTTCAACAACGACGAAGACCTGCGCAGCCGTTTCAACCACGAGAGCGGGGACATCGATGTCTTCGCGGTCAAAGAAGTGGTCGAGAAGGTTACGGACGAAGAGATAGAGATCAGCCTCGATGAGGCCCGCGACCTGATTCCCGAGGCCGAACTGGGGATGGAGATCGAGTTCCCGAAGCAGACCGAGGGGCTTGGCCGCATCGCCGCTCAGGCCGCGAAGCAGGTCATCTTCCAGAAGGTCAGAGACGCCGAGCGCGACAACGTCATCGCCGAGTTCGAGCGCCGCCGCGGCGACGTTCTGAACGGCGTCATCAAGCGCCAGGAAGGCACCGACTACATCATCGACCTCGGCCGGACCGAAGCCGTGCTTCCGCGCAAGGAGCAGAGCCGGGCCGAGAACTATCAGACCGGCGACCGCATCCGCGTGGCCATCCTCTCCGTGCAGCGTTCGACTCGCGGAGGTCCGCAGGTGACGGTGTCTCGCACCGATGGCGCCCTGCTCCGCAAGCTCCTCGAGATGGAAGTGCCCGAAATCTTCGACGGCACGGTGAAGATCCGCGCCTGCGTGCGCGAGCCGGGGGAGCGGGCCAAGGTGGCGGTCGAATCGACCCACAAGGACATTGACCCCATCGGCGCCTGCGTCGGGATGAAGGGCACGCGGGTGCAGGCGGTTATCCGCGAACTCCGCGGCGAGAAGATCGACATCATCGAATGGGACGACGATCCGGTCGCCCTCGTGAAGGCGGCGTTGCAGCCCGCCCAGGTCGCACGGGTTCAGGTCGTCGACACCGAGCAGAAGATCATGGAAGTCGTGGTCGAGGACAAGCAGTTGTCCCTCGCGATCGGCAAGCGCGGGCAGAACGTCCGTCTGGCCGCCAAACTCGTAGGCTGGCGCATCGAGATCAAGAGCGAGGAAGAGAAACGGCTTGAAGTCGCGGCCCAGCTCACCGAGTTCCGCAGCATGGAAGGCGTCGACAAGGACATCGTCCAGCGGCTGATGGATGCCCGGGTCCAGGGGCTCGACCACCTGCTCCAGATGACCAACGAAGAATTCGCCTCGATCGATATCGACGAAGCCACCGCCGATTCTCTGCGAAAGGCGGCCACTGCGGCTCTGCCCAAGGTCGCGGTGAGAGAAGCGGTTCAGCCAGGCGAGGCGGATGCCGAGCCTGCCCGGGAAGCCGCGCCGGCCGACGAGACGCCGAAAGCGGCGGGAGAGCCCGCCTAGTGCTCGTGGGCTGCGTTTCGTCGTCGATCCTCGCGATCTCCGTTACCCTCATGCGTTCAGAAACAGGTCGATAAATAGCTTCATGCCCAAACCCCGCGTATACGAACTCGCCCGCGAACTCGGTCTCTCTTCACAGGAGATCATCGAGAAGCTGAAGGCGATGGGAATCGAGGCGAAAGCCCCGTCGAGTTCCGTCGACGAAGATCAGGCGACCAAGTTCAAGCGGCACGTCCGCCTCGAGAGTCAGAGCGCCCGCAAGGCCAGGGTGTACGGCTCCGAGGAGGATGAAGGCGAGCGCGACGCGCTCGAGAAGGAGCGCGAGGCCAAGGTCGCCGCGGAGCGGGCCGCCCGCGAACTGGCGGCTCGCGAAGCCGAGATGGAACGTGCCGCGCGGAAAGCCGGGGGCAGATCCAAGGCCGCCCCGCCCGCGGCCGCCACGCCCGCCGCCCCCGCAGTGCGCCTCGCCCCCCGGGTCGCCGCCAAGCCGGCGGCCGAGCCCGTCGTGGAACCCGTGGTCGCCGAGGCTCCCGCCAAGCCGGCGCCCGCCCCCCTTCCCGAAGCTCCTCCCGCCGCACCTGTGGCCCCGGTCGCCGACAAGCCGGAGCCCGTCGTGCCGCGCGCCGCGCTCACCGTTGCGCCGATTGGCCGGGCCCGCAAGGCGGCCCAGGCTCCGGAAGGCGAGGGAGCGGGGCACGTGGTCTCCCCGGAGGTCTCCCCCGACGCCGTGCGTATCGAGGGCGACGGTTCCTCGGAGGATGCGATCGAAGGGGAGGGGATTCCCGCGGTCGGGCCATCCGCCGCGCCGGTTCGAATGACCCCGCGGATTGCGCCGCTTCGGCCCATTGGCCGACCCGCGGCGACCGCGAAGGCGGGGGAGTCGGGCGAACCCGAAGGAGCAGTCCCGGGAGAGCCGGAGGCTCCTCCGACCCCGATGGTGGTCAAGCCGATCGCGCCGGTTATTCGCGCGATCCGACCGATCGCCTCGCCAACGCGGACGACCGGCCAGCACCGCGTGGCCACGCGGCCGGGTGCGCCTCCACAGCGTCCCGGGCTTCGCGGCGGCACACCGGGGGTACGCGGCGCGCAGCCGCCATCGACCGCCGGCCCGTCGGGCCGTCCCGGAGCAGCCGCACCCACGTCGCAGCCCTCATCGCCCGGGAGCCGTCCCGGGGCCTATCGTCCCGGAATCGGGGCGAGGCGGCAGCCCCGCGAGAAGGGGGCCAGGGAGATCACGCCCATCGTCGCCCAGGAGCGGCCCAAGTGGACGGGGCCGCTTCGTCCGATCACGATCACCGAAGGCGTCACGGTCAAGGAGCTTTCGGAGCGCATGCCCGATGCCAAGAACCGCGACATCTTGAAGTACCTGATCGGCAAGGGCCTGATGCTCACGGTGAACCAGACGCTCGACATTGAGATCGCGCAGGATGTCTGCCGGGAGTTTGGCTACGACGCGACGGTGCGCTCGTATGAAGAGGAGGTCGTCCAGGAGCAGAGGCAGGTCGAATCGACCGCCGGTTCCGTTCCGCGCGCCCCGGTGGTCACCGTCATGGGTCACGTCGACCACGGCAAGACCTCCCTGCTCGATGCCATCCGGGAGACCCGGGTGGCCGAGCGCGAGCACGGCGGCATCACCCAGCATATAGGCGCCTACAAGATCGATGTCGGCACCCGCGCCGTGGTATTTCTCGATACCCCGGGTCACGAGGCCTTCACCCTCATGCGATCGCGCGGAGCGCGGGTCACCGACATCGTGGTCCTCGTGGTCGCGGCGGATGACGGCGTCATGCCGCAGACCCTCGAGGCCCTGGATCACGCCAAGGCCGCGGGTGTTCCCATCGTGGTCGCGGTCAACAAGATCGACAAAGCCGAAGCCCAACCTGATCGCATCCGCCAGCAACTTGCGGACCGCGGCCTCCTTCCGGAGGAGTGGGGCGGTCAGACCGTCTTCGTGAACGTGTCGGCGAAGAAGAAGCAGAACCTCGACCAGCTTCTCGAGATGATCCTGCTCCAGGCGGACATGGGCGAGTACAAGGCCATGCCGGACAAGGCCGCTCGCGGCACCGTCATCGAATCGCGACTCGACAAGGGTCGCGGGCCGGTGGCGAACATACTGGTTCAAGACGGCACACTGAGGGTCGGCGACGTTGTCGTGGCGGGCGCGGTTTCCGGGCGCGTTCGAGCCCTGATGAACGACCGGGGCGAACGGATTCGCGAAGCGGGCCCCTCGACGCCGGTTGAAATCCAGGGCCTTGAGGATGTGCCGGAACCGGGCGATTCGCTCTTCGTGGTCGAAGACTCGGTCAAGGCGCACACCATCGTTTCGTTCCGCCAGCAGAAGATGAAGGACAAGCAGCTGGCTCTCCAGTCGCGCGTCCGCCTCGAGGCCATCGCGAAGCCCGGCGGTCTGGCCGACGGTCCGATCGAACTGCCCCTGGTGCTGAAGGCCGACGTGCAGGGTTCGGTCGAGGCGCTGAGCGAGCAGCTCAAGAGGATCCCGCAGGAGAAGATCCGGCTCCGCATCATCCGTTCGGGCGTCGGCGCCATCAACGAGGGCGACGTTCTTCTTGCCGCCGCCTCGGAAGGCATCGTGGTCGGATTCAACGTTCGTCCGGAACGCAAGGCCGCCGAGTTCGCGGAGCGCGACAACATCGAAGTGCGGCTCTACACCATCATCTACGACGTGGTGGACGACCTCACGAAGGCCCTGGAGGGCCGTCTCGCTCCCGCCTTCAAGGAAGTGGTCCTCGGTCAGGCCAAGGTCCAGGAGACCTTCAAGATCTCCAAGATCGGAACGATCGCGGGTTCCCTGGTCACGGAGGGCAAGGTCACGCGCCAGGCGAACGTTCGCCTGCTCCGCGACAACATCGTCATCCACACCGGCAAAGTGGCCTCGCTCAAGCGGCACAAGGACGACGCCTCGGAGGTCCGCGCCGGCACGGACTGCGGCATCGGGATCGTCGACTTCAATGACGTGAAGCCCGGTGACGTCATCGAATTCTTCACCATGGAGAAGTACCGCGAGACGTTGTAAAGGTGGGGGGCGTTGAACGGCCCCGCTCCCCAGACCCCCCTTCGCTTCGGCGGGAGTGAATCCCGTCGTTTGTTTAGAGCTGGGGGGCGTTGAACGGCCCCGCCCCCCAGACCCCCAGTCGCTGCGGCGGGAGTGAATCCCGTCGTTTGTTTAGAGCTGGGGGGCGTTGAACGGCCCCGCCCCCCAGACCCCCCTTCGCTTCGGCGGGAGTGAATCCCGCCTCCGCTCCGATGCCGAATGAGCGTTGCGCGGACCCGCCCCCCAGACCCCCCTTCGCTTCGGCGGGAGTGAATCCCGC
>Ga0163144_10004854_pt1 | contig 30113 bp, 26 predicted proteins | sample OliLak19BULKMAT1_FD_123175 | JGI IMG/M metagenome (GOLD analysis project Ga0163144, IMG submission 123175) | Freshwater microbial mat bacterial communities from Lake Vanda, McMurdo Dry Valleys, Antarctica - Oligotrophic Lake LV.19.BULKMAT1 | ecosystem: Environmental > Aquatic > Freshwater >...
AACCATGATTGGCTGCAACTACCTTGACAGTGACCGGTCCTGTATTCGCGAAAAGCTGGCGCCGCCCGAGCTCGAGCCGCATCTCACGAGCGCAGCAGGACGCAGGCCGTCGTGCCGAGCCCGGTCGCGAGCGTGTGGAGCTTGTCGATGCACAGGCTGAACCGCCTCGCCAGCAAAGCATAGACGCAGCTCGGATGCCATCCCGAAGCCGCAGCTACCGCGGCGACGTCGAGGGAGCCGTAGCGTTCGATCGTGACCGTGCGGAAGTTCGTCGCCAAGATTCGACGGACATCCTCTCGAGCGTCGAGCAGCGCACATGTAAAAAAGGGGCTGACATCGGGATCGCGAAAGAACGCGGCGCACTTCACCTCGAGCTCCCAGCCGAACGCCGAGACGAGATCGATGCCGACGCTTCTTCGTCCGGCGAGAACCTCCTGAAGGTGGCTGCGGCTGCAGCCCGCGCGTCGGGCGATCGCGGCTCGACTGACGCCGCGGGTGGCGGCGATGGTGGCGACGTTGATCTCGAGGCGGACGAGCTCGCGCACCGCCGCCTCGGCGCCTCACCCTGGCAGGCCGAAGCGACGTTCCTGCGCGAGCGCGTCGAGATCATCGATGGCGAGCGCCGAGATGCCGTCGTCCATCGGATAGCTACGCTCGCCCGGATGCACGACCCACAGGTGATCGAGCCCGAGGTCCTGCTGCGCGACGTGCATCGACTTCGTTACAGTCGGCGTGTCGCCATGCTTCGCTTCGAAGCCGAAGCGTCGCGAGCCACGGACGATCAACAGATCGAGCTCCGCACCTGCGTGCGTGCGGTAGAAGAACGCGTCGCGTTCGGCGTCGAGCCGGCGGATGACTTGGTCGACGACGAACCCTTCCCACGAGGCGCCGAGCACGGGATGGGCGAGGAGGCCGAGGCGGTCGCGAATGCCGAGGAAGTAGTGCACCAGGCCAGAATCGCGGATGTAGACCTTCGGTGCCTTGACCAGTCGCTTGCCGACGTTCGTCATCCAGGGCGCGAGCTGTCGCACCACGAAGGCGCCGGTGAGGAGGTCGACGTGGTGACGGACGGCGACCTCACCCGTGCCCATAGATCGGGCGAGCTCGGCCGCGTTCCAGATCCCACCATGGTGATGGGCGAGCATCGTCCAGAATCGACGGAGCGTCGCCGCCGGGACCCGAACCCCGAGATTCGGTAGGTCGCGTTCCAAGAACGTCTGCACGAAGTCGCCGCGCCAGGCGAAGCTGTCGCGCTCCGAGCGGGCGAGGAACGACCGCGGAAACCCCCCGCGGAGCCATAGTGCCGAGCGACGCGCGGCCGCGATGTCGCCGAGATCGAACCCGCCCATCTCGCAATGGCTGATACGACCGGCCAGCGTCTCGGCGGCACCCCGCACGAGCGTCGGCGATGCGCTGCCCAAGAGTAGGAATCGGGCAGGTAGGGGCCGACGATCTGCCAGCACGCGGAGCAGAGGCAGCAGCGCCGGCTCGCGCTGGCACTCGTCGATCACCACGAGACCGCGAAGCGGCGCGAGCACTTGTTTCGCGATGCCCGCCCGTAGCGATGTCTCCGGGTCCTCGAGATCGAACCAGGTGCAACGCTTGTTCTGGGCAGCGATCGCCTTGGCCAGCGTGGTCTTGCCACATTGCCGTGGGCCGAGCAGGAGCGTGACCGGCGTCCGCCGAAGCGAGCGCTGCACCTGCGCGAGCAGGCGGATGCGAGCAAGGTTCATATCCTTGAAAATACGATGGTCGACCACCGATTTTCAAGGACATTACCGCCGGCCCCCTTCATCGCAACCACTCCTCCAGCTTCGCGTACACCTGCGGACTATCGAGCAGATCCAGATGCCCCGTCTCGTACGCGATCCACTGCGCCGACTCGGCGAAGCCCAGCTCTCGCTCCGGCGTTGTGCCACGCCCGAGCGCACTGCCCGTCGGCACGAGCCCATCCGTCTCCGGCTTGCCGCTCGCCTCGGCCTTCAGCACGCCCGCGATCGCATGACACGCGACGCCTTCGGGCAGCGGGAGCAACACACGGAGATCCTCGCCCCCCGCGAATCGATCGCGTCCCTCCCAGTCCTCGTGGCGCACGTTGCCGAACCGCAGATCCGTCACCCCCGCGCTGCGGATCCGTCCGAGCCGCGCGAGCGGGGCGCTGTAGCGGCTGACCTCGAGCAGCACGTCGATCCAGTTCCCTCCGCGTTCGAGCGGCGCGCCGTGATGCGGCGTCCCGAGACAGACGAGCTTCGCGAGCTTGCGTCGCCATGCGTGTCCCGCGAGCTCGCCGAAGTGGCACGCGCTGCGCGAGACGAGCCCACCCATGCTGTGGGCGAGGATCACGAGCTCGTCGATCGGTGACGGCCACGCGGCGACGAGCTGCTCGAGCAACGCCGCGAACGACTCGCCGTTCGTCGAGACATGCAGGCCGCTGTTGTAGTGCAGGTACACGGGCGTGTAGCCGAGCTCGCGCGCGAGCGCGGCACCGTGGTCGTGACCGCGGCGCTTCCACTGCAGAACGCCCATACACGAGCCGTGCACGAGCACGAGCAGCTTGCGCGACGCGTCTGGCAACGCGGTCGCGAGCGCCTCGTGCTCGAGCACCAGCGGCTTTCCGCCATGGCGCAGGCGCATCTTGATCGCGAGCGGATTGCCGGTCTCGTGCAGATAGTCGCCGAGCACGCCGTTCAGCACCGCGAGCAACGCCTCGTGCTCTACGACCGGTACTCGCTCGCCGAGCATCGCGGAGAGCTGCCCGAGCGCGCCGTCGATGCCATGGCCGATCAGCTTCGTCACCGCCCGGATGCCGCCGTAGATCGGCGCGAGCAACATCGCGGCCGGTCCCGCGAGCGGCCGACCGAGCACGTCCGGCCCACCCACGATCGTTCGATGCATCTCTTCGACGAGTGCGGTGACGCCTTGGGTCGCCTCGATCGCGAGACGACTCGCACCCCGGAGATCCTCGACATGGTTGCGCGTGTTCGACATGATCGGCTGACCCGCGTAGAGGATCGCCCGAACAATCGCAGCGCGCTAATGCAACAACATCGCGTCGCCGCCGATGAGTCTCGTCGGGCATGCCCTCCGTACCGCACGAGCTGTTGGTCCAGATCCTGCGCGAGCAGCCGACCGTGGTGTCTACGCTGCTACGTCTCGCGTTCGGACGCGAGGTCGGTCCACGCCCGGAGCTGTTGCCGACGCACACGAGCGTTGCCGAGCTCGAGCCCGCCGAATTCCGGGCGGATGCGGTCCTGAAGGTCGGTGACCCATCGGGTCAGGTCCCGCCTGCTGCCTTCGTGGTCGAGGTACAGCTGCACGTCGATGAGGACAAGCGCTTCGCGTGTCCGCTGTACATCGTGGGACTCCGGGCCCGCCTGCGCTGTCCGGTGACGCTCATCGTGGTGACGCTCGACGAGCACGTGGCGACGTGGTCACGATGGTGTCGTTTCTGGTTTCTGGCGCATGCGGGTGAAGCCGTCGCGATGGAGATTGCGCGAGCGCTGCTCGAGGCGTGCCGCGGGCTCGACGAGGCACGGCGGCGGCTCTACACTGATGTGGTTCTCGCGTTCCTCGACGATGTGCGCCGCCGGGCACTGGAGATCGAAATGCAACTCGACAACATCGACTACGAGAGCGATCTCTTCCGCCGAGTGCTCGCCGAGGGCCGTGAGCGGGGTCTAAAGCAAGGGCGCGAGGAGAGCCGCGAGGCGCTCGCTCAGGCGATCCTCGGGGTCTTCGACGCGCGCGGGATCGAGGTGTCCTCGCTGGTACGCGGGCGCATCGCCGATTCCCAGGATCTCGCGCAGCTCACGACATGGCTCCGCGCCGCGATCACAGCCGCGAGTCCGGATGCGCTGCTCGGCTGACGCCGATCAATCCACCACGCCCTGCAGATACCACCGCGCGCGCGGCCGATCGAAGTACATCCACAGCAGCTCGCCGTGCTGGGTCTGCGCGTAGAAGTAGTCGCGCTCGACCATGCGCACCCACCACCCACCGCTCAGGCGAAACGGCCCCCACATCCTCGTGATCGCACCGCGCCGTCCCAACCACGCCTCGGGCTCGTGTCGCGGCCGTGGTGGCAACGGAATCGCCCGCGCGAACATCCGCCTTTGCAGCGGCGGCGGATCGTCCGGGTTCGCCTCGGTCACCGCGCTCGGCAGTCGCAGCACGCTCGTCGGTGCCCACCCGCCGCGCGCCTCGGGGAGATGTGCCGCGCGCACCATCGGCTTCGTCACCGCCTCGTCGCCGAATGCCGCACGCACGCGAGCGAGCGCGCGATTGCCCGCATCGAGATCGCGGCGCAGCGCGCTCTGGAACAGCGCGAGCTGAGCCGCAGTCGTTCGCACGCCCTCGCACTCGAGGCGCACGTTCCCGATCGCGGCCGGCAAGCGCAACGCCTCGAGCTTCAGGCGCACCAGATCGATGAGCAGCGTCAGATCGAGCGCCGGTGTCGCGGGCGTGACCGAGACCTCCACTGCGGATGCGTGATCGAGCTCGAGCACGATCCGCAACGTGGTCAACGCCTGGCCGCGTGCGGCGAGCCGACCGAGCATTCGATGGAGCACGCCGCGGAGCCCGAACAGAAGCCGCGTGTGATCGTCGTCGGGAGGATCGAGCGGCAGCTCGTCGATCACGGGATCGACCAACGGCCGCGCATCGAGCAAAACCTGCGTGTCGCTCGCAGCCGCATGCACCGCGGCCGCTTCCTCACCGAAGCGCGCCCGCAGCTCGGCGGCAGGCAGTTGCAGCAGATCACCAAGCGTGCGCACGCCGAGCACCAAGAGCTCGTCGTGCAGCCGCGGCGTCATCCCGAGCTGATGCAGCCCGACCGTGTCGGCGAGGCGCCTCTCGTGGCGCGGATCACCGAGCACATGCACGCCGGTGCGCGTGCGCGCGAGCGTCAGCGTGCGAAAGCGATGGAATCCGACGACACAGCTCGCGAACAGATCACGCCCACGCAATGCATCGACGACTGCGGTGCTCCATGCACCGAGATCGCCGAACAACGAGTCGAGCCCGTTCGGATCGAGCCAGAATGCGCCGGCATCACCGCGCACGGGCTCGACGCGCGGCGAGTAGCCGCACAGTGTGACGAACAAGCGACCGGTCGCCTTATCGATCACGTCGTCGCCGACCGTGCCTGCACGAAGATCGGACGCGAGATTGCGCGCCGCCGCGTAGGTCATGCCCGGCAGGATTCGCGCGCGCCGAGCGAGCACGTTCGCCCAGAGGATCGGCGCCTGCGGCCTGTCGTCTTGCACGACGACGGTCGGTACTTCGCGCCACTTTGGTCGATCACGCAGCAACAGCTGCAGCGGCAACGCCGGCACGACTACGCTCGCGATGCGATCCACGGGGGTCCCGAAAGGGCTCTCGATTTAGACTGAACATCTGTATAGTGTCAACGAAAGCCCGAGAATGGGCACCCAGCGTGTGAAATTGCGATGAGAAGGGGCCGCGGTCCGATGCGCGGCCCAGCCGCGCGGGTCACACTCAGGCCAGCGATGACCGACGTTCCCAAGAGCCGACGCGCGCGTGTGCGACGTCGCTTGCTGGCGAAGCCGCCCTGGGTGCTCGCGCTAGAGGAACGCATCGCGCGCTGGATGCCGGTGCATCCCAACGTGCTCTCGTCGCTGAAGCTCGTGCTCGTGCTGCCGCCGCTCGTGCTCGCGCTGCGGCAGGTCGACGTGTTGCCGTTCTCGACCGCGCTCACCGCTGCGCTCGTCATCGCGTTCTTCGCCTTCGACGTCGTCGACGGCATCGTCGCGCGTCACCGCGGGCTCGCGACGCCGTTCGGTCGCATCTTCGATCGACTCACCGACTATCCGCTGTTGGTCGTGGTCTGCTACCTGAACGCCGACGTGCTGCCACCGTGGTTGCTCGTCGCGAAGGTCGGCCTCGATCTGCTGTTGCTCGCGCTCTATGCGACCGGTCGCGGCTCGACGGGCAACCGTCTGCGCACTGCACTGTCGTACACGACGTTGCTCGCGCTGCTCTTGCTCAGCCAGGGCTGGGCGCCGCGGATCCTGACGCCGCGATCGGTCGAGGTGCTGCTCGGCATCAACATCGTGTTCTCGACGGTCGTCGCGCTGCACGGCCTGGGCCTGCTGCGCAAGAAGCTGATCGCCGACCTGCTGTCGGCGTGCAATCTACTGTGCGGCATCGCCTCCATCGCGTTCGCGACCCGCGGTCGCTTCGAGATGAGCCTCTTGTTCGTGGTCGTCGGTGCCGCGTTCGACGGGTTCGACGGCGCGGCTGCACGGCGGTTCGGTGGCACCCGCTTCGGCGTGTATTCCGACGACATCGCCGACGGCGTCAACTACGGCATCGCGCCGGGCGTCGCGCTGTACTTCGCGCTCGGCAGCGGCTTCGCGGGCGCTGTCATCGGCATCTTCTACTCGACGTTCACCCTCGCCCGCCTCGTGTTCTTCACGCTCGACAAGGCGAACAGCGATCCGAACTACTTCAGCGGCGTGCCGAGCCCAGCGGGCGGCATGATCACGATGACATCGATCCTCGTGTTTGCCGGCGAGCCTGCCCTCATCGGGCTCATGGTCGGCATCGCGTGCGCGCAGATGGTGTCGTTCTCGACGCACTACCGCCACCTCGGGCGCGCGCTCGCCCACAACCGTCGTGCGCTGGTCGGAGCGCCGGTCTACGCCGTCGCGCTGCTCATCGGTCTGCAGGTGTGGGGAGCACGGGCGGCGGCCGCGACCATCCTGGTGCCGATCCTGGTCTACGGTTTCTTGCCGACGGTGATGATGTTTCGCCGCGTGCTCGCGGTGCGCCGCGCCGCGCGGGCGAACACACCCGCGACCGTCGAGGAGATCGACGATGCGGCCGACGACGACGATGATGCGGTTGCCGACGACGGCACGGCGCCACGCGGCGTGTGATCACTTCGGGGGGCGGATGGCGCTGCTCACTGCTCGCCTCGCGATCCTCGGGCAGCTCGATGCAATCGTCCCAGCGCTGGAAGATCTTCTCGCGCCGGACGACGGCCGGCGCCTCGCCATCGGCCCACAGGGCGGTCAGGTCCGACTCGATCGACGCGAGCGCGGTGCGACCGCCGGCTTTCAGCATGATCGGCGGCGGACCGTACGGCCCGTTCTTGACGAGCGGATCGTCGCCGAGGCTGCCGAGATCCTGCGGACGCACGAGCGTGTTCGACGGCAGCGATGCGTCGGGGACGTTCGGCGTTTTGCCCGTGAGGTCGAACCCGAACAGCTTGACCGATCCGCCACTGACGACGTGATCGCGGAACGTCACCTTGCTGTCGGGATGGATCGTCGCGCGGAAGCCGGCGCGACGATTGCTGTGCTCATATCCGCCGTCGCCGCGGCGCGGCGCGGCGCGGCGCGGCGCGAGAGCTGCTGCATGATCCCGCTCGGCGAGTCGCGAAGGCCGGTGTCGACCCGCGGCGGCGGCGGACCGAGCAGCACCAGAGCGAGCAACCACGCGGACATGGGTACGACGCGGGTAGGCCAGTCGCGCCCACGCGCCAGTGCGGCGGTGCACGCCGATACCTGCTGTCGCTTTGGGGGGGCGCTGTAGCGCTGCGAAACGCCGCGGGATAAAAGCCGGAGCGCCCGTGGCCACCAAAACTCCAGTGCGAACGCCGCAGCGGCGCCAAGCGCTGTCGCAGACCAGCGGCCCGGTGACGACGCGGGGCGATCGCGAGGTCGCGGCCACGCTCGCCGAGGTGATGCACGAGGCCGAGCGTGGCGAGGCCGATCGCTGGACCCACGGCTTCCACGTGTATCCGGCGCGCATGCACCCCGCGATCGCCCGCGCCGCATGTGCGCGATGGGTCGAGCGCGGCATGGCGGTGCTCGATCCGTTCTGCGGCAGCGGCACCGTCGCGCTCGAGGCGATGGCCAGCGGCGGAAAGGTCGTCGCCGCGGATCTCAACCCGCTCGCGATTCGACTCGCGAAGCTCAAGTGCACGCGGATGGACGCCGACGCGCGGACGAGGCTCGGCGAGATGGTCGACGCGCTGGTGGAGAACGTCCTCGCTGCCGTGCGCGCCCGTGTCGAGGTACTCGCGCCGCTGTCGTCCGACGAGCGCGCGTACTACGAGCCCCACGTGCTGCGCGAGCTCGCGGTGCTGCATCGCGACATCATGGCGATCGGCAATCGCCGCGCCCGCGAGGTGCTCACGATGGTGTTCTCTGCGATCGTCGGCAAGTTCTCGCGACAGCGCGCCGACACCCGCAACGAGGCGGTCGAGAAGCACATCGGCAAGGGCGTGCCGACGCGATTCTTCGGCCGCAAGGCGCACGAGCTGATCGAGCGCTTCGCGGCGCTCGAGTCCGAGCTGTCGCGTGGCGCCGCGACGCCGAAGTGGCTCGAGTGCGACGTGCGCGACATCGGCAAGTACGTCGGTGCCGGCACGATCGAGCTCGTGCTCACGTCGCCGCCGTATGTCGGCACCTACGACTACGTGGATCACCACGCGCGGCGGTGGGCGTGGCTCGGGTTGCAGCCGCGACGACTGCGGCGCAGCGAGCTCGGGGCCAGGCGCGACTACGCGACGGACGGCACGCGTGCGCGCTGGGATCGCGAGCTCGGCGCGGTGCTCGGTGCGACGTCGAAGGTGCTCGCGCCCGGTGCATGGATGTTGTGGCTCGTCGGCGACGGCGAGATCGCCGGTCAGCGAATCGACGCGGCGACGCAGCTCGCCGAGCTCGGGCCGAGGCACGGCCTCAAGCTCGTCGCGAGCGCGGCGCAAGCACGCACGGACTGGCGCGGCGGCAAGGCCCGCTCCGAGCACCTGGTCGCGTTGCGACGCATTTGACCAAAGCCACAGCCAACCCCGCAGCTACACGAGCTCGAGCAGCCAGCGTCGTCGCTTCGGATCGTGCTCGACGAGCCGCACGCTGACGACGTCGCCGAGCCCGCAGCGGATCGTCCGGCCGCCGCGCGTCACGGTGGCGACCGGCTGGTCCGAGCGGAACGCATCGTCGTAGACCTTCACATCGACGGCAGGCTGCTCGAGGCGCACGTACAGGCGGCGATCGGCGATGCCCATGACGGTGCCGCGTCGCACCGGCCGCGTCGCGAGCTGCACCGCTGCGTCGCGCGCGAACATGCGATCGAGCACGAGCAGGTTCGCGCCGTGCGTCAGTGATCGCTGGCGCTCCTTCGCGCGGTTCGCCGCCTCGATCACGCGGCCGCGCAGCCGATCGTCCTCGGGTGTCGATGGCGAGCGGCGCAGTGCCTCCCACGCCTCCTTGTGCACGTAAACGCCGACGATCTCGCGCATCGGCGCGGAGAACCGCGCGTAGACGTCGGCACCGATGCCAAAGTGCGCACCCGGCTCGGCGCTGAACGTCGAGCGCACGTTGATGAGCATCGCCTGCCGCGAGATCGCCCGGCCGATCGGACCCTTGTCGCCGGTTCGCGGCACGCGAGCGAGGTAGTCCGCGAGGCTCTCCGCGTCCGGATCCCAGCGCAGCTCGGGCGTGCCGTGGTGCTGCGTGATCGCGTCGATCGTCGCGACGAGCTCGGCGATGCGCTCGGGCTGCGGCGTCGCGTGGACGCGATACACCGGCTGCACGAGGTCGCGATCGCGCGCACCCTCGCGTAGCAGTCGTGCGCCCTCGATGTTGCACATCAGCGAGAGCTGCTCGCCGTAGCGTTCGACCTCGTCGCGCATCTCGGAGATGACGACGAAATCCATGCCTTCGCCGCCGTCGAGGGTGACGCGAATCTCCTCGTTGCGATGACGCACCAGGTCGCGCTCGGCGTCGGCCTGGATGCGCGCCTCGCCGACGTCGCGGAGGCAGCGGAGGCTCGTCGCGACCACGGCATCGTCGATGCCGTGCCCGTCCTTGCCGTCGACGAGCGCCTGCACCTGCGCGAACGTGAGCTGCGCGCGGCTACGGATCAGCACGCGCTCGAACTTCGTGTTCGTGCACTCGCCACGACGATCGACCGCCATCGAGAAGAGCAGGGCACGGCGATCGGCGCGCGGGTTCAGCGAGACGACGCCTTCGCTGAGGCTGCGCGGCAGCATCGGCACCGACAGCCCCGGCAGGTAGTAGCTCGCGCCGCGTCGCAGCGCCTCGTCGAACAGCGCGGTGCCGGGCCGCACGTACCACGCGGCGTCCGCGATTGCGTAGTGCACGATGAAGCCGTCGCCGTCCGCCGCGACGAACAACGCCTGATCGAGATCACGCGTGCCGGGTCCGTCGACGGTGACGAACGGCCACGCCCGGCGATCGACGAGCTCTGGATCGTCGAGGCCCGGCGCCGCGAGGATTGCCCGGGTCTCGCGCTCGACCTCGTCGGAGTGGGCGGGATCCTGACCCTGCTCGCGAAGCAGCGCGAACAGCGATGCGCGAGCGCTGTGCGGCGCCGCGGCGATCTCGATCCGCGGCGCGCCGCCGGTCTCGTCGGTCCACACCTCGACCCAGCTACCGAGCGGAGGTGGTGACACGAGCGACACGGTCGCCGGCTCGCCTTCGGCGAACGCATCGGTCGCGATCGCACGGGGCTGATCGTCGAGGATCTCCGCGACGAAGTGCGTGCGGCCGCCCATCGATCAGCCGCGCTGCAGCTCGGCCTCGATCGCTGCGCCAAGCTGACCGGCCGCGCCCTCGAACGCGCGACCGTTGATGAAGAAGTTAGGCGTGCGTCTCACGCCGATCTCGGTCGCGAGCTTCATGTCGGCGTCGACCTGCGCGCCGGCCTTGCCCGACTTCATGCACGTGTCGAGCGCGTCGAGATCCATGCCGGCCTTCTCGGCGGCGCCACGCAGCGAGCCCGGATCGAGCGCACCCGCGGTGTACACCGCGTCGTGAAAGCCCCAAAACTTGTCCTGGGCAACGGCGCACTGGGCCATCTCGGCGGCCGGACGCGCGGCCGGGTGGAAGCTGAGCGGGAAGTGGCGATAGCTGAAGCGCACGCGATCGCCGTACTTCTCCTTGAGGTCGGTGATCGCCGTGGCCGCGCGCGCGCAGTACGGGCACTCGAAGTCGGAGAACTCGACGACGTGTACCTTCGCGTCCTTCGGCCCGAAGCCTGCCGTCGTGTCGTCGTCGCTCAGATCGAGCGGCGGCGACGCGACGTCGGGCAGCATCGTCGTCACCTCGGCGCCCTTGCGCAGCCCAGCGATGATCCCGCGCAGTGCCTTCTGCGTCGGCTCCTCGACGATCGCGGCGACGACCTGGTCCTTCACCTGATCGAGCGGCGGCGCGGCGTCGGTCTTGTTCGCGTCGTAAAACGCCTGGATGTCGCCGTCGCTCGGCGGCTCGACCTGCTTCGCGACCTCGGCCTGCAGCCACGCGGCGCCACCACCCGCGAACCCGGCCTTGGTCGCGGCAGCATCGAGGAGGCGCTCGTCGATCTCGGCGTCGAGCGCTTGCTCGCGGAGCTTGCCGACCGCGTCGCAGTACGTGCGCAGCGCGGCGGTCTCGGCCTTCGCGAGCTCGGGACCGAGGTCGCTCGCGCGCAGCTGGGCGTCGCCCATCTTCGCGATCACGGCCGACGGCTCGAGGGCCAACCGCGCGGCATCGCAGCTCGTTGCACCTGCGCCCGCCGGCAGCGGTGCAGCAGCGGGTGTCGCCGCAGCGACGACGGGCGCCGGCTTCGGGGACTCGGGCGGCGCGTCGAAGGCCGGCTTGTCACCACCACCACCGGCGGTGCGGCCGGGCGGCGTGGCGGCCTGCGAGGTGCACGCGGCGGGGATCAGGCACACGGCCAACAGCGACGACAGAAGCGGGCTTGTTCGCGACATTTGGTGCGCGCAAGCATGCGCTGCGAGGTCGCGACGTTCAAGCGGCGGCACCTGCGTTCTCACCCAACCGGCGTGTACGGCTCGCACATCGTGTCGTCGATCGCGCCACCGATCGCCGCCGACAGCGAAAGCTGCCCGGCGAGCACGAGATCGAGGTCGAAGACGCTGCCATCGGTCGCCTCCGGGATCGTCGGCTTGCCCTGATAGGGCGTCGACCACCCGGGCGTGACGTCCTCGCACTCGCAGCTCCCGCCGATCTGCGACGAGAACGTGAACGTGCGGATGCTCCCTTGCTGCAGGGTATCGACGACCTCGTCGTAGCCGTGGGCGATCGGCAGTCCGTTGCCCATCGTCGGCCCGTCCCAGAACGTGTCGTCGGTCGTGTGGATGATCATCCGCAGCGTGTCGTCGCCGGCGGGGCGCCACTGGAAACCGGCCCCCGCGAGAAACAGCGCATCGAGGCTGTTCTCGGGCCACGTCGAGTTCTGGTTGCCGCCGTTGACCTGCTGGTTGCTCGAGGTGAACGCGCTCCACTGCATGAAGTCGGCGCGCAGCGTGCTCACGTCGCCGTATGGCGCACCCATGTTGAGGATCGCGGCGTCGTCGACGAACACGACGAGTCCATAGTGCGGCGCGTTCGGTAGCCCGAGCGCAGCGATCGCTTCGTCGACGACGAGGATCTCGTCGGCGAGCGTCGCCAGGATCGGACCCATCGACGTCGACACGTCCATCACAAAGACGATGTCGACGTCCTGCGTGCAGTCGTCGATGCCGTCGACGTCGGCTTCCGTTGCCGCGGTGTCGAAGCCCACGTCGAGCTTGGTCATGCCGCCGGTCGACTCGGGCGCGTCGGTCGTGTCGCTCGGGTCGGTCTCACCGCTCGGATCCGAGGTCGACGCGGTCGTCGTCGCGACCGTGGTCGTCGGCGCCGTCGTGTCCTCGTCCTCGCGGATGTCGCCGCACGCGCTGCCGAATGCCGCTGCGACGGCCCACCAGTTTCGTCGCCCCGTACGCCCCATCGTCGATGAGCTTCGCACGAAACCGACTGGCCCGGAGCGGCTCGACTCGGATCGATTCGGTTCAGGGACCGATGCCGTCGGGATGGCGATAAGGGTCGGGGATGACGTCGAACGGCGCGCCGGACTTGTTCTTGATGACGTGGTGATCGACGACGAAGGCGCCGTGCACGTCGAGTCGTCGGCGAGACTCGATGCGCAATCCGACCAGTGTGCCGAGCGAGTCGGCGTGCGTGGGTTTCTCCGTGAGCAACACGATGCGACTGTCGTGCTGACGGGCGAGGCCGAGCATGCGCCCGAGCCACGCCGTCATCGAGGCGGCACCAGTCGCATCGGCCTCGAGATCGACGATGACGAGCCCGAACGCACCCGAGCGTGCGAGCAGTTCGGCCGCCTTGCACATGCCCGTGCGCGCTGGCGTGGTCGCGACGTGCACGACGATGAGCGCGTCGAGATCGATGCCCGCGTCGTGGAGATCGGGAGGGAACAAGGGGCCACCCTTGCGTTGGATCCACGCGACCGTCTCGCCCGCGGCCTGCACGTGACGCACGATCGCGACCGCGGTGCTAGTGCGTGCCGACGGACCTTCCGCAGGACCCGAGCACTCGACGATGCGACCCGGCAACAGCCGACAGGCCAATCGAGATACAATTGGAACCGCGACCGCCGTGGGCGCGACCAGACGCAGCGCGACCATGGATTCGGTGTAGCTGAACTAATGATCAGTGTCAACCGAAGCCATACGCTCGGCAAGCACGGCGACGACGACGGCGCGCACGCTGGCGCGATCGAGCTCGCGCATGTGCCCGAGGATCATACCGGTCGGTTCCTGCAGACCGTGACCTGCGAGGCCCGCAGGTGTCAGCGGACAGACCAGCGTCTCGCGATGGATCCCGCGCAGCAGCGTGCGAAGTTGTTCGGTGGTGACCTGCACGAGTCCGAGGTCCAACGATTTGTGCGTGGCGCTCACGCGCGAACTCTAGCAGTCCCCCACGCCTCGCGCCGACGCCGGGAGTACGATGGCCGCGCGCGAGTGCACGATGCAGAAGACGAGCCGCGTGACGTCACGCTCACGTCCGCCGATCCGTCGCACGGCGGCGAGCGCGGTCGCGTGTTCGCGCGCGGCGAGGTCGTCGGTCGCTACGTCGTCATCGATCGCATCGGTGAAGGCGGCATGGGCGTCGTGTACTCCGCGTACGATCCCGAGCTCGATCGCAAGCTCGCGCTGAAGCTGCTGCATCACTCCACGGGTGAGCGGGCCGCGGCGCGACGACTTCGACTGGTGCGCGAGGCGCAGGCGATGGCGCGACTGTCCCACCGCAACGTCATCGTCGTGCACGACGTCGGCACGCTCGAAGATCAGGTGTTCGTCGCGATGGAGTTCATCGACGGCCGCAGCCTCGCATCCAGCCTCGCAGCTTGGCTCAACGAGCCGCGAAGCGTGGACGGTGTCGCGCCGTGGGGTCGTGCGCTCTCGGTGCTCGTCGCGGCCGGGCACGGCCTCGCGGCGGCGCATGATGCCGGGCTCGTGCATCGCGACTTCAAGCCCGACAACGTCATGCTCGCGCACGATGGTCGCGTTGTCGTCACCGACTTCGGCCTCGCACGCGCGGCCGGCAATGCGGAGGAGTCCGGGGCGCAAAGTGGCGATGGATCGTCGACGCGGGGCAAGCTCGGTGCGACCGTCACTGCGGCGGGCGCAATCATGGGTACGCCGGCGTACATGGCCCCGGAGCAGCACCTCGGGCAGCCCGCCGATGCGCGCAGCGATCAGTTCTCGTTCGCGGTAGCGACGTGGGAATCGGTCTACGGGCAGCGACCGTTCCCCGGCGAGGACGTCGCATCGCTCGCGTATCACGTGACGACCGGCAACCTCCGCGAGCCGCCCGCGAAGGCGGCAGTGCCGACATGGGTCGCACGCGTGCTGTCGCGGGCGCTCGAGCTCGAACCGCGACGGCGCTACCCCAGCATGCATGCGCTGCTCGGCGAGCTCGCGCGCGATCGCACCTGGCGTCCGCGATGGTGGGCCGTCGCCGCGGGCGTCGGTGCGGCGGCGATCACCGGTGTGTATGCGGGCTTCGTCCTCGATCGCGAGCCCGAGCCGTGCGCGGCCGGACGCACGCACGTCGCGAAGGTGTGGAATGCGGACCGCGAGGCAAAGATCCGCGATCGCTTCGCCGCGACCGGCCTCGCGTATGCGGAGGAGCAGTGGCCGACGCTGCGCGCCGAGCTGCAAGCATACGTACAAGGGTGGAACGACGCGTACATCGACGCGTGCGAGGCGACCCACATCCGTCGCGATCAGTCGGAGGCGGTGCTCGACGCGCGCATGTCGTGCCTCGCCGGGCGGCTCGAGGAATTCTCGGCGCTCGTCGAGGTGCTCGAGCGCGCCGAGACGCCGGTCGTCGCGCGATCGCTCGAGGCCGTGCAGGCACTGCCGCGACTGCGCGCGTGCGCGCAGATCGAATCGCTGCTCGAACCGGTGCCGCCGCCCGACGATCCTGCGGTTGCGGCCGCGGTCGCCGAGCTGCGGCCCGAGCTCGCGCGCGTGTCTGCGCTGCTGCGCGCCGGTCTCGTCGACGTCGGTCTCGGTGGTGCCCGCGATCTCGTCGCCCGCGCGGCCGAGCTCGACTACGACCCGATGCACGCCGAAGCACTCGTGCTGCTCGCGGAGTACGAGTGGAGCCGGCAGGCTCGTGATGACGCCGAGCGTCACCTCCGCCAGGCGTTGATGCTCGGGCTGCGCGGGCAGGCCGACCGTGTCGCGGCGCACGCCGCCGTCGAGCTGGTCGAGGTGCTCGGACCGGATCCGACGCGGCAGGCCGAGGCCGAGAGCTGGGCCGAGATGGCCGACGCGCTGCTCGTGCGCACCGGCGGCGATCCGGATCTCGAGATTGCGCTCGCGAGCCGCCGCGCCGAGGTCGCGCATGCGCGCGGGGATCTCGATGGCGCGCGCGCGCAGCTCGAGCGCGTGCTCGCGGTACACGAACGGACCCACGGCGCCGACGACTCTCGCGTCGCGGACACGGCAGTGATGCTCGCGGAGGTGATCGCCGAGGGCGGTGACCTCGAGCGCGCGTACGAGCTGCTGCAGCGCGCGCTCGAGATCCACGAGTACGCCGTCGGGCTCGATCACCCGCGCACGGCGGCCGTGCTCGCGCGACTCGGTGCGCTCGCCCGCCGCCGCGGCGATCTCGAGGCGGCGATCGACTATCTCGATCGGGCGGTCGCGGCCGGCGAGCTCGCGTATGGTCGCGACGGCGCGGAGCTCATCTTGCCGTGGATCGATCAGGGCCTGGTGCTCGCGGATCTCGGTCGCCACGACGATGCGGACCAGGTGCTCGAGCGCGCGCAGGCACTCGCCGACATCCAACCGACGGATGCGCACGTCGAAGCCGAGATCGCGCTCGGTCGAGCCCATGCCTCGCTCGCGCGAGGTGATGCCGCGCAGGTGCTCGAGCACGTCGCGCGTGCGCGATCCGGCTTCACGGATGCGGCGAGAATCGCGGAGGTCGACGTCGTCGCTGCCGAGGCGCTCCTCGAGTTCGATCGGGCCCAGGACGCGCTTGTCCGCGCCCGCGCGGCGGAGAAGGTGCTCGGTGCGCCGGGCGCGAGCGCGACGCCGATCACGGTTCGTATGCTCGCGGCGATCGGCCGCGCCGAGCTGCAGCTCGCGGCACCGAAGCTCGCCGCGGATGCGCTCGCGCGAGCCGTCGCGCTCGTCGATCGCACGCCCGCGGTCGGACCGCTGCTTCGCGCACGCGTGCGTTTCGATCTCGCGCGGGCACTCGCGGGCGATGCGACGGCCGCAGAGCGCGCCGATGGGCTCGCCCTACGTGCTCTCGACGATCTGCCGCGCGACGATCCGCGCGCCCAGGCGCTGCGCGCCGCGATCACGCAGTGGCAGGCGACGCGATAACGACGCTCACTCGACCGGCGGCAGGCGCACCGTCGAACCGCCCGATCGCAGCCCGCGTCCGACGAGGTACTGCTCGCGGCTGCCGGCACGCGACGCCTCGGCGTGTACCGGCTTCACCTCGGCGAACGCCGCCTTCACGCTCGCGATGAGCTTCGGGAAGCCGCCGCCTTGGAACACCTTCGCAACGAAGTGACCACCTCGGCGCAGCGTGATCGTGGCGATCTCGAGCGAGCGCTGGCACAGCTGTTCGCTGTGGTACTGGTCGCTCAGACGATCACCCGTCGTGTGCGGCGCCATGTCGCTCAGCAGCACGTCGAAGTGCCCGAACTCGGCGAGCACCGCCGCCGCGTCGAGTGCCGTGACGTCGCCCTGCCGCGGGTGCACCCAGCTCGGCAACGCGATCTCGCACGCACGCAGATCGAAGCCGACGACGAGACCGGTCGGACCGACGCGCTCGGCCGCGTACTGCATCCACGATCCCGGCCAGCACCCGAGATCGAGCACGCGTCGACCGGGCGCGAGCAGATGGAATCGCTTGTCGATTTCCTGCAGCTTGAACACCGCACGCGCGGCAAAGCCCGACGCACGCGCACGCTGGAATGTAGCGTCGTGCCGGGCGTCGCGCTGGTCGAGCTTGCCGCGCTTGGGCACGTCGGACCTCGTTCGCGGGGGCGTCGAGAGCGACGCCGGACCGCTCAGTTCTTCGCGGGCTTCTTCGCCGCAGCCGCGCCACGGATCGCGTGCTTGCGCGCGACGTGGACGGTCACGTACTCGTTCGCGGCGCCGGGCACTGGGCCCCACACCAGGAGCACGCCCTGCTCGGCGAGAATCTTCGCGACGCGGAGGTTCTGCACCGTGCGGTTCACCGCGCCCATGTGGCCGGGCATCCGCTTGCCGGGATGCACACGACCGGGGGTGAGACGGCAACCGATCGATCCGCCGTGGCGGAAGTACTCGTGCGTACCGTGGGTGTTCGGCTTGCCGCCGAGCTTGTGCCGCCGCAGCGAGCCGTGGAAGCCCTTGCCCTTCGTGCAGCCGGCGACGTCGATGTACTGACCCTCGGCGAAGATGCTCGGCTCGACATCGGTGCCGACCGGAAAGTTCGCGAGCACGTCGGCCTCGACGCGGAACTCGCGGACGAAACGACGCGGCGTCGCGTTCGCGGCCTTGAACCGACCGAGGTCGGCCTTGGTCATGCGCGACGGCTTCTGCTCGTCGAAGCCGATCTGCAGCGCGGTGTATCCGTCGCGTTCGATCGTGCGGTGGGCGATCACGGTGTTGCCGCGCACGGAGAGCACGGTGACCGGAACGCGCGTTCCATCCTCGAGGAAGATCTGAGTCATCCCGAGTTTCTTCGCGAGCATGCCAGGCTGGAGATTCATGACGATCAACTGCAGTCGCCGCACGAAAGGCGGCGCGTTCGGGTAGGTCGGGGGCGGCCGACTATGGTGGAGCCCGGCGCTGCCCGTCAAGTGCCCGGCGGGCGTCGGTGACAGCTTCTCGCACGGCCCTTCGCGGGTGCAGTGCCGAGCGCCGCAGGACCCGATCCGCCCGCCTGCGCAGCTCGGAGCCCGCCGGGGCGATGCGGCACAGCGCGTAGGCCGCCCGGATCCGGGTGATCGGCGGGCCCCACCAGCGGCGCAGCAATCCATCGATCGGCTCCTGCGCGGCACTGGCCTGCGGGCCGAGGCTCGCGATCGCCTCGAGCGCGGCGTCGCGTTCGTGTCGACGCCCGAGCGCGAGCACGAGGCGCGGCACGCCCTGGGCGCGATCGTGGGCCGCGAGCACGGTCGCCGCCGCCATGCCGACGGGGCCGGCCGCATCCTCTTCATCGGCGAGCACAGCGACGAGCGCAACGAGTGTCGGCTCGCCGACCTGCGGCAGTCGCGAGAGCGCATCGATGATCTGCGCGTGCAGATCGACCGGCGCCGGCTCGCCGAGCGCACGGGCGAGATCCACCTCAGCCTCGGGATCGTCGACCTCTACGCGGGCGAGCGCGACCTGGAAGCGGACGTCGTCGTGCGGACTCTTCCACGCGCGGCGCAGGCGCTCGATCACGTCATTCGCGAGCTTGCGATCGCGATCACGTGCAGCGACGCCTACGTACGACGTCGCGATGATCGCGGCTTGCCGCAGCCACCGGGTGTCGTCGTCGTCGCGATCGATCGCGACCCAGATCGCCGCCCGTTCGAGCACTTCGGGACGGCCGAGCGTGCCGAGGCCGATCGCCGCATGACCGGCGACGTCGACCACACCGTCGTCGAGCGCGGCGACGAGACGGCGGAACACCGCAACCGCATCGGCGTGATCGTCGTCGACGACGTGCGCGGGGCCGGGGCGATCGAGCGCGGCGAGCAGTGCCGGCGCGAGGTTGCGGACGCCCGCGGAACGTACGGCGGCGTTGGTGTGCGCCGCATCGCGCAGCGCCGCGGGCAGCGACATCTCAGGTCCGAGCATCGTCCCTGCCTGCCGCGGCGCGCCGCTCCCAGATCTCGAGGAGCGCGGCCTCGAGCGCGAGCCGAGCGTTCGAGTTGCGAGCGAGGCGGGCCTGCAGCTCGACGAGCGTGTCCGTCGCACGCACGAGCGTGCGCTTGTCGGTCGCGATGCCCTCGATCTCGGGCACGCCGTCGCGGCCACGCAGACGCTCGCGCAGATCGAGCAGCCACAGCTCGCTCGTGCGCATCACCGCCTGACGCTCACGCGACGGTCGGCCGTTGTCCGGCCCTTCGGTCGCCTCGGCGAACGACACCGACAGCGGTGACGCCTTGCCGTCGAAGATCGCCGCCGGTCCGCGCAGCGCCGCGCTCGCGGCCTCGCGCAGCAGTGCATGCGTCGCGTCGATCGATGCGTCGAGCGCGAGCTCGATCGCGACGCCGGGACTGCCGTCGGCGAGTCGGATCGCGAGCAGACGTCGCGCCTCGGGCACCTCGACGTCGGGCTGGCTCGTGAGCGCGTGATCGAGCACCGCGCCGACGTCGTCGTCGCCGAGTCGACCGAACCGCACGACCGCGCAGCGCGAGAGGATCGTCGGCAAGATGCCGTCGAGCGACGTCGCGACGAGCACGAAGTAGACGCCGGGTCGCGGCTCCTCGAGCGTCTTGAGCAGCACCGACATCGCGCGATCGTCGAGCGCCTCGGCCGGATCGAACACGACGATGTGGTGGTCACCTTCGAACGGCGCGAGCAAGAGGCGCGACGCGAGCTCGCGCGTCACCTCGGCCTTGATCGACCCGCCCGCGCCCTCGGGCACGATCCACTCGAGCCCCGCGTGCCGGTCGGTGTCGATGCGGCGGCAGGTCGTGCACTCGCCGCATCCGCGCCGTGGCGCGACCTCGCAGTGCAGCGCGCGTGCGAGTGCCCGTGCGGTCCTCGCCTTGCCGACGCCACGCGGCCCGACGAAAAGCAGCGTGTGGTGGAGCTGATCGCGATCGAGCGCGCGCTCGAGCTGCGTGATGGCCACGGCCTGGCCACGCACGCCAGCGAACCCCGATTTGGTGCTTTCGATTCCCATCGCGACCGGGCGGGAGAATACACCGCGAGTCGAGGGTGGCGGCGCGCCGCCGACTTGGTAGGCTTTGCAGCTGCACCGAGGCGCCACGATCGGCGCCGGTGCCCGCGAGGAGCCTTCGATGAGTGACAACAAGCCCGGTCTGCTGAGCCGATTGAAGACGTCGATCTCGAGCTCGCTCAACAGCGCCGTCGATGCCGTGTCCGATCCGGGCCAAGAGGTCGCGCTCATGCTCGACGACCTTGCGACGCAGGTGCAGGGCGCCGAGAAGGACCTCCACCAGGCGGTCGTCGATCGCAAGATGATGGAGCGGAAGATCGAGACGATGGCGAAGGAGGAGGCCGACTGGGCGCGTCGCGCCGAGCAGGCGCTGCGTCTCGACAGCGAGGACCTCGCTCGCCAAGCGCTGCGCAAGAAGACCGAGATCTCCGCGCAGCTCGCCGACCACCGCATCGCGGCGGAGGAGCAGGGGCGACTCGTCGACAGCATGCAGCAGCACGTCGCAACGTCGAAGCAGAAGCTCAAGATGTTGAACCTGCGCCGCGGATCGCTGATGGCCCAGGCCCGCGCGGCGAAGCGCGGCGTCGCGCCCGGTCAGCTCGGCGATGGCGGCACGCTGTCGCGCATGGAGGAGATCGAGCACCGCATCATGTCGCTCGAAGCGCTCAACGAGGTGCAGGCGGAGATGTCGAGCGAGGTGCAGGAGGCACAACTCGACGCGCAGCTCTCGGCGCTCGAGGGCACGTCGGCGGTCGATGCCGAGCTCGCCGCGCTCAAGGCGAAGATGAAGGCGCAGCAGAGCCTGCCGCCCGGCAGCGGCGACACCTGACGTCTGATGTCCGCCATTGCGTCGCGACGATGGGACAGCGGCGAGGACGGCCCGCGCTCGTCGGTGGGCGTGTGGCTGTTGCTCGCGCTCGCCGTCGGCGCCAGCTTTCCGTACTTCGAGCAGACGCGCAACGCGAACGAGCGGCCGCGCATCATGCAGGCGATGGCGCTCGTCGACACCGGCGAGTGGGCGATCGATGGTGTCGCGGCGCGTGGGCTCGACGCCGGCCCCGACACCGCGCGCTCGAAGGTCGATGGTCGGCTCTACCCGAACAAGCCGCCGGGCGCGACGCTGGCCGCCGCTGCGGGGTACGGCGTCGCGAAGCTGACGAGCGGCGTCGATGGTCCTTCGCTGCGCGAGGTCACCGGGTGGTCGCGATGGTTCGGCGGCGCATTGCCGACGCTGATCCTCGCGCTGGTGCTCTGGCGTCGACACGGCCGCACGTTCGGCGGCGGCGCGACGATGGCTGCGGTGCTGACGTGGGTGCTCGCGACGCCGGCGATCGTCTACGCGCATCTTCTGTACGGTCATGCGCTCGCGGCGTTGTTGCTGCACACGGGTGTCACCACGATCGCGGCGGCGATTGAGCGCGCACCCGACACGCGCCGACTCGCGTGGTTCGCTGCCGGCGGTGCGCTCGCGTCGTCGGCGATCGCGGTCGAGTATGTCGCTGCGTTCGCCGCGATCCCGATCGGCATCGGCCTCGTCTCGCGGTGGCGAAGCGAACCCGACATGCCGCGCGCGGTCGCTGCCGCGCTCGTCGGCGCGCTCGTGCCGGTCGTGCTGCTCGCCGCCTACCACCACCAGGTGTTCGGCTCGGCGCTGTCGACCGGCTACGACCACGCGACCGTCGCCGACTTCGCGCAAAAGCACGGACAGGGCCTGCTCGGTCTCGGCTGGCCGACGTGGCACGGCGTGCAGGTCCATCTGCTTTCCATCGACGGGGGCCTGCTGTGGTGGGCGCCGATCGTCGTGCCCGGCGTCGTCGGTCTCTTCCAGCTCGCGACCGGCGAGCTTAGTCGCTTCGAGGCGCGCGTGCACCTCGGGCTCGTCCTCGTGTTCCTGTGGATCAACATCAGTCTGTCGTTCGAGGGCGGTTGGCGGGTCGGCCCGCGCTATTTCGTGATCGCGCTGCCGTCGCTCGTGCTCGGGTGGGGGGAGATCTACGGGCAGGTGCGCACGCGTGCGCCGTGGATCGCCCTGTTCGTCGCGCTCGGGACCTATGGCGTGATCGTGAACGCGCTCGCGGCCAACCTGTGGCCGCACTTCGATCTCGGTGGCGTGGATGCACCCGTTGCCGAAGTGCTGCTGCCCCTGTGGCAAGGCGAGCTGCGGCCCTATGTCGCGTGGGGCCTCATGCCCGGCGCAATGCTCGACGCGGATCTCGTGGCCGTCGTCGTGATTACATCAGTGATCGGATTCGCCCTGACGTGGTCTATCGCGATCGTGCCGGGGCTACGCACATGGTCCGCCGTCGGCGTCGGGGTCGTCGGCGCGTTGCTGCTCGTCGGCGTCCACACCAAGCTGCCGCGTAATTCAAAGGCCGATCGGAATCTCGCGTACATCGAGCGGGTCTGGGAGCCGCGCGAACAAGCAGGACGCTCCGTGAACCTCGCCCCTGTGAGCGGTACGGAACCTCGCGTGCGCGGAGGTCCGACGCATTCGCGTCCTCGATAGGTCCATTGTGATGCGCCTCGAAATGACCTCCCGCAAATATCGTCGACCTTGTAAGGTTCGAACCTCAAACCGTCACGTCGCCGCGTGACGTCGTCCACCCCTCGGAGATGTACTGATGTTGATCCACGCGCTCATGCTCCTCGGCCTGCAGATCGAAGGCGTCGACAACGACGAGATCGCGATCGATGCGAACGAAACCTCGGCGACCGACGTCGAGAGCTCGGCTGCATACGAGATGTTCGTCGACGTCGATGCCGACACCGCCGCGCCGGCACCGCGCATGGCCGTGCCGAAGACGAAGCCACCGGGCCCGGCCACGAAGACGGCGCCCGCGACGACGAACCCGGCGACTCTATCCGGTCGCATCGGCCGCATCGGTCGCATCGGGGCTCCGCCGCGACCGGGGCGCATGCCGACGGCGCTTCCCGTCGCGAAGCCCGGCAACAAGACGATCGACAAGCGGCCGGTCCCGAAGAGGAAGATCGCTCGCATGCCGCCGTCGGCGTTCACGACGCTGAAGAACAAGGGCGAGCTCGAGAAGCGCGAGCGCATGGCCCCGAAGGCGGTGAAGGACCGCCTCGGCACCCTGCGCAAGACGATGGCGAAGAAGAAGAGCCGCTTCAAGGTCGGCTACACCAAGGCGATGGACGTGCCGATCACGCAGCTCACCGGTCTGCGCGAGCTGCCGGAGGCCGATCAGCTGAAGCTGATGAAGACGCAGAACGAGCGGGCCCGCCTCGCGATCAGCAAGCGCGGCATCAAGCGCGCGCCGAACATCATGCAGATGTCGCTGCGCCGCGCGAAGCCGATCACCTCCGACGGCGTCATCGGTCACAAGGTCGGCGATCCGATCGTCGAGCCGAAGAAGGGCAAGAGCTCGGACCACATCGATCAGCCCGTCGCGCCGATCGTCGGCGACGCGGTGTGCTCGCCGACGTCGACCGCGTTCAGCTGGAAGGAGTTCCTCGCGCCGCCGCGCTCGCAGGCGACCTGCGGTAGCTGCTGGGCGTTCGCGACGATCGCGGTGTTCGAGGGCGCGAGCGCGATCGCGAACGGGGTCGACGCGAAGCTCGACTTCTCCGAGCAGTACATCGTCGACTGCGCGACCCACAAGGACTGGGGCGACATCGGCACCTGCGCCGGCGGCTACACGCCGCTCGTCTACGACTGGCTGATGGACAAGGGCGCTACGCTCGAGGAGGAGGTCCCGTACCTCAACGCGGACGGTCAGTGCAACGCGAAGCTCAAGCCGTCACGCAAGATCGCGGCGTGGGGCTTCGTGAACGACAAGGTGCTGCAGCCGAACGTCGACGAGATCAAGGCGGCGCTGTGCACCCACGGTCCGGTGTCGTCGTCGGTGTACGTGACGCAGCTCTTTAGCGCGTACACCAGCGGCGTGTTCGACGAGGGCGCGAGCGGTCAGCCGAACCATGCCGTCGCGATCGTCGGCTGGGACGACAAGCGCGGCGCATGGCTCGTGCGCAACTCGTGGGACACCTGGTGGGGCGAGGACGGCCACATCTGGGTGAAGTACGGCAGCAACGAGATCGGTCGCTCGGCAGCGTGGGCGATGGTCGAGTCGAACAAGCCCGAGCCGAAGAAGGTGACGTTCAAGGGCCGTCAGCTCAGCGTGCGCAACAAGACCGGCGGCGACCTCAAGCTGTTCGTGCAGTACAAGTCGGGCAAGAAGTGGGCGCCCGCGAAGCCGACGGAGAACGCCGAGGCGTTGTCGTTCACCGTCGCGGATGGTGGCGAGGCGCTGCTCTCGGGCGTCGACGCCGGTGGCGAGGCCAGCAACGCGCCGCTGCTCGCGTCCGACGTGCGCCTGTGGGCGCAGAGCAAGGACGGCAAGCAGACCTGGACGGCGCACAAGGGCAAGGACCTCGATCTGACGCCGAAGGGCAGCTACAAGAGCACCGAGCCCGAGACGTTCATCTTCACGTTCGACGGCGGCAACGTCGACGACGCGCCGAAGACGGATCCGACGCCGAAGGGCAAGTCGGCCGACTCGGTCTTCGACGAGGCCTATGCGGATTTCGATGCCGGAAAGTACGCCGACAGCCGCGCGAAGTTCGCGGACTTCCTCGCGGCGTTCCCCGGTCATGCACGCACGCCCGAGGTTCGCTTCTGGCTCGGCTACGGCCACTACATGGAGAGCCAGAACTTCGAGGCGCTGAGCGAGTGGTACGAGGTCGTCGTCAGCTATCCCGAGGACGACTTCGTCGCGTACGCGCTCTTTTACTCCGGGCTCGCGTACACGAACCGCGGTCAGTGCGACCTCGCGGTGCAGTGCTACGACCTCGTCGCGCACGCGGACTATCCGTCGGCGACGTCGGAGTGGGTCGACGCCGCGAAGGAGCAGATCACCGACATCACCGCGGGGGCAGGCAAGAAGCAGTGCGGATGAGCGAGTACTAGCGCCGGCGACGGCGTGGCACGAACGCGAGGCCGAGCAGCCACCCTGATACCAGGGAAGGTTGCTCGGCTTTCGGGTTTGCAGCCACCGAGCATCCGCGCTTGTCGTTCGGCGCGACCGCTGGTGGATCACCCGAGTCGGCGCGCGGCGGCTCCCCTGCGGTCGCGCCGGTCGCATCGCCGGTGCTCGTCACGGGCGCGCCCGGCTTGCACACCAAGCACGGACCACACGTCGTTTTCGGCGGCACACCCGACGAGTAGTCGAGCGCGCAGCACTTGTCGGGCTGACACGTGCCCGGCTCGGTCTTCTTCACCGCGCGGCCATCCTCTTGGACGATGCGCTCGGTGCTGCACGGGTTGCCCTCCACCTTGCCCGCGCACGCCTCGGCGGCGGGGTTCTTCTCGTCGGCGAGCGCGACCGAGGGCAGGAGGAGCGCGAGGGCGAGGGGGAGCAGGGCGCGCGGCATCACGGGTGCGCAGGATCGCACAAGCACGACCCGAGCGGTACGGCGCACGGGCAGTGTGGCTCAAGTTCGGCCGCCGGCAGGGCGATGCTCGCGGCCATGCACGACGCGGCACTCCACCTCGCCCAGCGCACGGCAGCGAGCGCGGCTCCCTTCGCGCAGAGCCTCGCGCAGGACTGTCGGGACATCGCGCAGACCATGCGAGTCGGCGAGCTGAGCACCGCGCTCGAGACCTTCGACTCGACCGCGGATCGACTCCAGCGATTCCTGACGTTCGTCGTCGTGTCTTCCGAGCTGCTGCAGCCGTCGTCGCCGGCGATAGGTAGCGTGCTCGCGGACTACGGTCGCCGCGTGCTCGTGCTGCTCGATCGCGTGCAGGTCGCGCTCGATCGCAGTGATCTGGTCGATCTCACGCTCGTGCTCGAGCACGGCCTCGGACCTGCGCTCGGCGACTACGACGGCTACGCGCCGCACGTCACGTTCGCGCTCTCGAACCGGCACGCCGCCTAGCGAGGCTCCGCCGCCGCCAGCCGCGATCGGCGAGCAGCGCGAGGCTGGCACCGAGGCCGACGAGCGCGAGCCCGAGCGGCAGATCGAGCCGACGCATCGGTGCCGCTGGTGGTGCGTCGGCGAGCGTGAGCACGAGCTCCATCGCGTCGCCACACACAGCACGCGCGATCGTGTGGACCTGCGCATCGAGATCCGCGGGTGCGATCGCAGTGCGGCGCCCGACGACGAGCACGCGCGCACGTCCGTCTTCGCGCTCGACGTCGACGCGCGCATCGTCGATCCAATCGGTCGCCCGGATCGCTTGCGTGATCTCGCCAGACTCGGCGAGCTCGCGGCGCGCCGCCTCCCCGTCGCGCGTCGGCACGAGCGTCGGATCGCCGAAGAGCGACGCCTTGTCGGCGGCTCGCGGCGCCGTGGGGCTCGGCGCAGCACCGCAGGCGCAGGCCAGCACGCCCAGGCCCCACCATCCTTGATCGACCGTTCGCATCCGCGGGGGCGATGGCACCTCTTGCGCGTGGTCGCGGTCAAGATTCCGGCCGACCCGGGCCATTACCCGGGCCATTACCAGGGCCATTGCCAGGGCCAGTCCCGGAGCCAGTCCCGGAGCCAGTCCCGCCGCCGGGGGGACCGCGGGCCGAGGCGGGTCGCGGCGCGGGCTCGCCCGGTGCCTCGCGGGCGGCCGCCGGAATCGGCGTGGCGCTGCGCGTCACGACCGCGGGATCTTGCATCGCGGTCGCGAGCTTGCCGAGTAGGCGCGCGTGCGCCCGCGACACGGTGCTCACGCTGACGCCCGTGCGCGCCGCGTACTCGTGCATGCTGACGCCCTCGAAGTAGATCGCGGCGATGAGCGCACGCGCATCGGCGTCGCCGCCGTCGACGATCATGCGCAGGCGATCGAGCGCCTGCACGTGCGCGAGCCGATCCTCGGCCGACGCGTCCGGCGCGGGGACGTGCTCGGGATCCGCAGGACCGAGCCGCGACAGCAACACCGCGGCGGTCGTCTGCGCGACGATCTGTGCGGCCGCCTCGACGCGCTCGCGCAGGCTGCGAGGATCGCTGATCTCGCCGTTCGGCTGCCCGCGCTGCGCGTGCTCGAGCAACGCCTGCGTGGCCGCGAGTGCTCGCATCGCGCGGTTGCGTCGACGCACCTGCGGCGCCGCGCGTCTCGCCGCATCGATCATCGCGCCCTTGATGCGGTAGTGCGCGAACGCGACGAACGGCGTGCCGCTCGTCGGGTCGTAGCGCAACGCGGCCTCGACGAGGCCTTCGGCGCCCGCGCTGTGCAGCTCTTCGACATCCGCGTGCGACACGCTGTGCGCGAGTGCGCGTGCGAGGGAGCGAACGCGAGGCAAGTGCTGCTCGACGAGACGCGATTGCTCTTCCGTGAGCGCCGTCATTGCTCGGGCGAGGCGGTCTGGAGATCGCGCAGGTGCTTGCGCAGCGCCCACTTCTGCTCGTCCGTGAGGTTCTGGAAGCGGATCCCCATGTCCGTCGCCGAGCTCCGCACGACGACGCCCGTCACCGGGAGGTTCGCGCGCAGCGACGGGAACGTGAGCACGAGGTGCACCTCGGTGCCCGCCGTCTCCCAACCGGTACCCCAGAATCGGCAGCCGCCGAGACTGATGTCACCGACGGCGCGGCAGAGCACGACCTCCTCGCCGATGACGTCGGCGTGCGCATCGATCGCGAACCGCGGGTGGAGGCGGGCTTCGGTGTTCACCGCATGACGATGATAGCCGGCTCTCGCGCCGCCGGGCGCGACGAGGTGACACCGACCCGCATAGGTCGCCTGCCAAAATGTCATCGACACGTGCGAGGCAGGCCACGGCGTCATCGCGCGAGCCCGCGGCAAGTGGCCCCGGATCCACACGTTTACCAACGGCGGCCGGGGTGCGCCCCACGCTTGCACGGGCTTGCGTCCGCTGACCCTGGGGCGGTATGGCAAGGTCCGCCGCGCCCCCGAGAATTCCCATGCGATCGAGACTCCTGCCCTTCGTGCTGTGCTTGCTCCCGCTCGTCGGACTGGCCGCGACCGCGTGCAAGAAGGAGCCGACGATTCCCGGCACCGAGATTCCCGACAACGAGATCAACCGCGACATCCTCGCGGTGCTCGAACGCTATCGCACCGCATTCGTCCGGCGCGATGCGGCGGGTGTCCTCGCGACGGCGCATCCCTCGTACTACGACACCTCGGGCACCGACGATCCCGGCGATGATCTCGAGTATACGGAGCTCGGCGTCATCTTGCGCGAGCGAATGGCCGAGCTCGAGTCGGTGCGGTTCACGATCGACTATCTCGAGATCGACGTGATGAAGGATCGCGCGACCGTGCGCGCGTGGATCGACGCGAGCTTTCGCCTGCAGCCGATCGCCGATCCGGCGGGCACAGTCGAGGTCGACGGCAGTCACACGCGCAAGCAGGACCACGCGCTGTTCGAGCTCGTGCGCGACGGTCGGGCCTGGCGGATCACCCGCGGGCTGTGAGCGTTAGGGCCCCGGTCGGGGCCCTTACTTCGTGTGGTTCGAGAAGAACGCGAGGCGGCGGCGCCACTCGGCCCACTGCGCGAGATAGCCGTGCGGTTGATCCAGGTCGGCTTCGAGGCGCGCGAGCACGAGGGTCGCATCGTCCCAGCGACCGAGCAGCGTGTACGCCTCGAGCAGCGCGACGCGGGCCGCACGTAGCATCTCCGGCGTCGGCATGCCGCGACCGTCGTCTGCGAGTGCGCGCTCGAGATGCGCCGCGGCACCTGCTGGCCGCTCGGCGCCGAGAAGCTGGCGCCCGAGCAAGTACTCGCCGAGCGCGGCATGACGTGGGCGCGCCGCGATCTCTCGCGCGGCCCAGCCCGCCGTGATCGCACGAACGATCTCGTCGTCGGTGCCATCGAACGGCGAGAGGTATGCGAGGACGAACGGCGCGAGCTCGGCGTCCTGCGTCGCGATCTCGCGGAGCTGCAAGAGGCGCAGGCGCGCCTCGGACTGCGGCTGCACCATCGCACGGCGATAGGCCTCACCGGCGGCTTGGAGGTCGCCCTGTGCGAGCTCGACGTCGCCCTGGCGCTCGGCGATCGCCGCGAGGATCGTCGTCGTGAGATCGGTGCCGTCCGCGAGCGTCGCGAGCACGCGACTCGCCGGGTCCCACTCGCCGGCGATCGCGAGCGCGTGGGCGAGACCGAGGCCGTGCTCGGGCTGCTCCGGCTCGAGGCTGCACAGATCGCGATAGCCATCGATGGCTTCGCCGAAGCGCCCACGTGCGAGCGCGCGATCGATCTCGGTCTTCACCTGGGCGGTGCGATGGGCACACGGGCGCTCGAACACGGACGGCCGGCGGAATCGTTGCGCCGCGGCGGCGACGTCGTCGTCGGTCACACCCTCGCGCGCTGCGAGAAAGTCGAGCCACTCGCGCTCGAGCGGCGCGAGCGGCGTCGCGTAAGCATGATCGAAGTCGCCGGCGCTGCGATAGAGCTGCGCCATCGGCTCGAAGCCCCGGGTCTCGATGAGGTACAGGCAGAACGAGCCCGCGGCCGTGTACGCGACCTGCGACGCCTTCGTGAAGAAGCCGGGCCCCATGATGGCGGCCATCTTCGGCAGCTTGTCGAGGCGCATGAGCACCTGCGCTTGATCGTGCAGATCGAGCCGCTCGGATTCCCGCGGCGCCATCGCGGTCGCGAAGCCCTCGATGAGGCCCATGTTGAGCTTGCCGCCCGACAGGCTCACGCCGAACACCGGGTCGCCGACCGTCGCGCCGAAGATGTGCGCGAGCTCGTGGTGCAGGACGGGGTGGGGGAATGCGCGATGATCGAGGTAGATCTGCCGGCGCCACGGCGCTGCGACCTGCACCGTGCCCGCACCCATCTGCCGCCGCTTCTGCTCGTTGTTCGCGAACACGAAGCTCGTGACCTTGCCGTCGGGCGCGCGACCGCCCATCGCGTCCTCGAGCTGCGCCCACGCGAACTCGTGCTCGAGCGCGATCGTGTCGATCGTGCGCGCGTCGGCCGAGCGCGGTGCCTCGTCGAGCAGCGCCATTTCGCCGAA
>Ga0163144_10004856_pt1 | contig 30112 bp, 26 predicted proteins | sample OliLak19BULKMAT1_FD_123175 | JGI IMG/M metagenome (GOLD analysis project Ga0163144, IMG submission 123175) | Freshwater microbial mat bacterial communities from Lake Vanda, McMurdo Dry Valleys, Antarctica - Oligotrophic Lake LV.19.BULKMAT1 | ecosystem: Environmental > Aquatic > Freshwater >...
AGCGCCGAGATCATCGCCCACGTGCGCGGCGCATCGACGTTCTTCGCCGTCGCGTCGCGCCAGAACCGCTCGTCGGGTCCGGGGTTGTTCTTCATCACGTAGCCGATGTCGACGTCGCGCCCGCTGCGATGCGAGGCATGCGGCGCGATGCGACCGCCGGAGCGCTTGGAAATCTCGCCGATGCGCACCGGCGGCGCGGTCGGATCGGCGGCGCCGTACGCCGCGAACGCCTCGAGCAGCGAGTGGATCGTGGTGCGCGAGCCGTAGGCGCGCGGACGATGCTCGCGCAGCAGCCAGTGCGGGCCCTCGGGCAGCGGGATGCCGCCGAGCAGATGCCCCTTGTTCGGCGCACCTACTGATTGTGTCGGCTTGCGCAGATCCTTTTGGTGCACGACGAGCGCAGTGCCGGCGTCGATCCACTGATCGCGCCGGAGCTCCGGATTCAGCTCGCGCAGCTCGTCGACCCACAGCCCCCAGTTCATCGCGACCTCGTCGATCCGCAGGCGCCGATCGACGGTCCAACGCACGACGTCGAGATCGACGACCGGTGTCGGCGCAGCGACGGCGGCGACCGCCGGCTCTTCCGGAACCGCGATCGGAAGTCGTTCGTCGCGCACGGGCAGCGCGATCGGGCGGGTCGGGACGACCCTCGGATCCAGCGACGCCACGAGCGTGGGCTCGGCTTGCCGAGCCGATTCGGCGCGCGACGACTGGGCCGCCGCGCTCCTGACCGCGAACAGCGACGCCGGTGCGAGCACGGGATGGCCGGTCGCCGCGGGCTCGAGCGATGCGGCGACGGCCGCAAGCGCGACGAGCGTCGAGACCAGACCGATGGCGCGCAGACGCGTCAACTTGGCCAAGATACCCGGCCTCGTGCGAACGTGAAACCCCGGTGACACGCATCGCGGCACGCAATCGCGTCCGATCGCGCGAGGTCCGGCACAGTAATTTCAGTAGCGTGCGCGAACGCGATGCGGCGCGCCGACCGCGTTCGATCACTTGGCCGGACTGATGTCCTCGAAGGTGAGTGTCAGCATCGTGCGCAGCCCGACCCGCTGCGGCGCTCCGATGAGCTCGAGATTCGCGCGCGTCGTGGTGTCGATCGTTGCGTTCGCGCGCAGCGGCAGCGGTCCATCACCGAGCACGATCGTCGCCTTCGTGGTGCCGCTCATCGCCTCGATCATGCCCGGAGCATCCGCGCCGTCCGTGGTCGCGACATGCGACGACTCGAGTGTCGCGGTCGCGGTGTCGCCCGCGAGCGCGAGCGTCCAGGTGCCCGATTGCTCGAGTCGCACGGCATCGCGACGCATGTGCCGAATCGACGTCCACCGTGCACCGTTGCCGACGGCGTCGTTCGGCACGGCGGGCAGCAGTTCCTGGAGCGCCGCCGACAGGCCGCCGAGCTCCGGCTCGAGCTCGGGCGTGCCCGGCTTCGCGTCCGTCGCCGTCGACGCGAGATCGAACGCGAGCACGCGACCGTCCTTCGCGAGCCGCAGCGTGCCCGTGGTGCTGCGCAACCGATCCGCAGTGCGTGCGAGCGCGGCGCGAACCCGTGGCGTCGTGCCCTCGGGTGCATCGGCCGTGACGTCCGTGACCGCGAGCGCAACGGCGACGCCCTCGGCGTTCGACTCCGTGATCGCGGCGCGTAGCGTGACGACGAGCGGTGGGAGCTCGGTCGGCGGGACCCGGCGCGTGCCGAGATCCATCCCGACCTTCAGCTCGAGCACGAGGCGGAGCGATCGAGCCTCATCCGGGCGCCCGGCGACCGTGAGCACCCGGCGCGGCTCGGCGCCTGCATCGGTGACGACGACCGCGTCGGGCGACGCCGCGATGCGAGCGCGCACGTCGAACGCTTCGTCTGGCGGCAGCGGGGGTTCGGGCGGGGTGTCTGGTGCGGGTGCCCGCGGTGAGACCTTCTCGGGCTTCGGCGCGGACGCCACGACCTTCGCGTCGCCGCGCTTCGAGGTCACGGAGGCATGCGGAGCCTCGACGGTGCACGAGGCGAGCGCGAGCACGGATACGAACAATCGACGGCAGAGCACGTGCGCCCGAAGGTAGCAGGCCCGACGCCGACACGATCAACGTCGACGTCGCCGTCGCAGCCCGAGCACGCCGAGACCGAGCAACAGCGGCGTGCGTGCGTCGGCACCCGCGCCCGCGAGCGCACAGCCGGCGCGCGTGGTGTCGAGGCCGTAACCGGGCGGCAGCGCCTGATCCTCGCTGACCTCGATCCCTCCGCCGCCGCCGTCGTCCGAGCCACCGCCGCCTTCACCACCGTCGTCGTCGTCACCGCCGCCGTCGCCGTCGCCACCGCCACCACCATCGTCGTTCGAGCTCGGCGGCTCTTCGTCGACGCCGACGTCGACCGGATCCGACTCGGCCTCGTTGCCCGCGTGATCGATCGCGATCGCCGACAGCGTGTAGACGCCGGGCTCGAGGTTCACCGCGAACTGGTACGGCGCGTTGGTGTCCGCCTGCGCCAGCGGGCTGCCGTCGATGAGCAACTTCACCTCCGCGACGCCACTTCCCGCACCATCGTCCGCCGAGATGTCGATGACGACCTTCGCGCGACCGGTCGCGGGATCCGACTCCATCGTCGCACCATCGCTGGGCGCGGTGATCGACACGCTCGGCGGCTCGGCGTCGTCCTGCGTCGCGTACGGTGATCCGCAGCTCGACGACCACCCCGACAGCTCGCCGACCTCGCACGACGGCCAGGTTCCGCTGCCGGTGCCGGGCGCCATCGGGAGCTCGCCGCACTCGGGGCCGGGATTCCACGTGCCATCGGCGTCGTGACACGGCGTGAGATCGACGCCGGTCGTGTCTTCGAACCACGTCATCCCGATGTGCATCATCGAGTACCAACCACCGCCGCCGCATCCGTCGCCGTACGAAGTGATGCCGAACACGCGCCACGAACCGTCGTCGATCTGCACGTACACCGGGCCGCCCGAGTCGCCCTGGCAGGTGTCGACGCCGCCGCCACCGACAAACGCCTCGTTGTTCTGGATGTATCCGAACGTCGTCGTCGCCTCGTACTTCACGCCGAAGTTGCCGTCGTCGGTGTTGCCGAAGCCGACGATCATCACCTCGCGGCCTTCGACGAGCACGTCCGCCTCGCAGCCCATCAGCGGCGGCACGATCGCAATGTCGGTGATCGCCTCGGACAGCTTGCAGACGGCCCAGTCGTTGCCGCCGCCCGGTCCACCGCCCGGATACACCTCGCAGAACTCCGGGTACACCGTGCGGCCCTGCTCGTACGTCGAGTCGCCGAGGAACACCTCGCTTATCACACCGCAGTGCGCGGCGTAGATCACGACCTCGGGATGCACGAGCGTGCCGGTGCAGCCGCCGAGCGACACCGTCGTCGGCCACTCGCACGCGCTGACGGCCGCGCCGCCGTAGATGTGCTCGGGCCCCGGATCGGCGGTGACGAGCTCGCGAGCCTCGGCGGTCGACGCCAGGCCCGCGACCGCGATCACCGACGCGCACACGACGAGAGCACGACGACACGACATGACATCATCAGAGACACCGCGTGCTCTGCAGCGCAAGGCTTCGTATTGCGCGACGTCGTCGCATCTCGATCACTGATCGAACTGCGCGAATCGATCGCGGATCGGTGCGGATGTGCTTGGCAGGTTGCGCGACGAGCGTCGAGGCGTTGCGCAAGTTGCCAAGCTCGCGCGCGAGCGCCCGCAGCAGGCCGACGGGTGCCCGCGGGCCCGGGCGACGCGAAGGCCCGGCCACGATCCCTACTTCGTGCCGAACAGGCGATCGCCGGCGTCGCCGAGGCCCGGCACGATGTAGCCGTGATCGTCGAGCCGCTCGTCGATCGCCGGCGTGTAGATGTCGACGTCGGGATGCGCCTCTTGCAGCCGACGGATGCCCTCGGGCGCAGCGAGCAGGCACACGAACTTGATCGATCGCGCACCGGCGGCCTTGATGCGCGTGACTGCAGCGACGATCGAGTTGCCGGTCGCGAGCATCGGATCGACGAGGATCACCTGCCGCGTGTCCATGTGCTGCGGCACCTTGAAGTAGTACTCGACCGGCTCGAGCGTCTTCGGATCGCGGTAGAGACCGATGTGGCCGATCCGCGCCGCGGGCAAGATCTTCACGATGCCGTCGAGCATGCCGCCGCCCGCTCGCAGCACCGAGATCACGACGACCTTCTTGCCGGCGACCATCGGCGCACGCGTCGTCGCGAGCGGCGTCTCGATCTCGACGAGCTCGGTCGGCAGATCACGCGTGACCTCGTAGCCCATCAGCATCGCGATCTCTTCGAGCAACGCGCGGAACTTGGACGTGCTCGTGTCCTTGCAACGCATGAGCGTCAGCTTGTGGAGGATCAGCGGGTGCTCGACGAGATGGACGCGGCCGGTCATTCGCGAGCGGTTAGAGCACCTCGCATGGCCGCGTCGCTAGCGGATCGCGAAAGCCGACGGGCCGGGTCGGTGCGCCGCGGATTTTCCGGCCGCGCGTCCGCCACGGCGCGGGCGGACGTCGAACCACCACGTCGCGCCCGCTGTGAAACCGAGCTCGACGCCGCCGAGCGCGAACAGCTCGGGGCCGGTCGGTCCGACGCGGACGACCACCGCCTTGCCTGACGACTGCGAGCTCAGCGCGAGATCGATGTCGAGACCGAGGCGCAGCGACGATGGCCTGCGCGTACGCAGGTTCGTCCACCACCCGAGCCCCGCCCGGATCGCCGCGCCGTATAGGATCGTCCAGCCGCGTCCCTCGCGACTCGCGAGCGTGAGGCCATCGCCCCCGCGACGGAGTCGCCACGGCTCGAGCGTCGGCCCGGCACCGGCGACGATTTCGAGTGGACCCATGCGCGCGACGTAGCCGAGCCATGGAGCGATGCGCGTACGTACGAGTCGGAAGTCGCGCGCGCCGTCGCCGGCGACACGCACGCCGAGACCGAACGCGAGGCCACGCGGTGCGCGAGCATCCACGCCGAGCTCACCGCCGAACGCCGGCTGACCACGGCGGGTCGCGGGCGCGAGGCCGACGACGATCGCCGCACCGGCGCGCGGTCCGACGCGCCAACCACCGCTCTCGGTGCGCACGCGTCTTCGCGAGCGTCGCGGCGGATCGGGCGCAGGTGCGGTCGGGGTCGTCGACGGCGGAATGGGCTCAGGCCCAGGCTCGTCGGTGATCACTGTCGGCGGCGGATCGACGACCGGCGGCGGATCCTCGACCGCGGTCGGAACCGCGACACCCGTGCGGTCCGGCGGAACGTCTTCGTCCTCCACCGCACCGAGGAGGTTCGCGATCGCGACCGCGAGCACGCGAGCACGACCGGCGTCGCTCGGCACGACACGCCGCAGGTACGCACGCCCGTCCGAGAGCACGAGCGTGATCGCGACCGGCGAGTCGCCGACCGGCTCGCCGGTGACCTCGAGATACGCGAACGGCCGCCCGGCCGTCGCTTCGAACGCGGCGACACCGTAGGGCAGCAACTCGGCGCCGGGCCAGCGCGCGGCAAGCTCCGCGCGCAGCAACTCGAGCTCGGTCGCCGTGCAGCGCACGATGATTCGCTTGGTCGCGCCGGTGTGCATCGGCGCGTCGGGAATCGTCGGAGCTGCGGCTGGTGCACCGAGAGCGAGGACGAACGCGAGCGCGACGAGCACTGCAATCACAAGGTGGCACGCGCGGCGACGAGCGTCGAGTCTCGTGCCGCGCGTGTCTCGTTGCGCCTAAGCGGCGATCCGCGAGTCACGGTGCATCGGGCTCGCCCGGATCGTCCGGCGCGTCCGGATCGTCGGGATCGTCGGGATCGCCACCGTCGCCCATGCCGCCATCGCACTGCGGATCGTCGGGGCCGCACCAGCACGAGAGCAGCTCCGCTTCGCACTGCGCCGGATCGATGCCCTGCTCGAGGCACGCCTCGTAGCCATCGAAGCAAGGTTCAGGTTCAGGTTCGGGTTCGGGCTCGGGCTCCGGCCAGCACATCAGCAGGATGTCCTCGCACGCGATCGGATCGTCGCTGTACTGCAGGCACTCTTCGTACGCATCCCAACATGGATCCGGCTGCGGCTCCGGATCACACGGCGGCGGTGGAGGCGGCTCGTCGCATGGGCAACCGGGATCCGGTTCGGGATCCGGTTCCGGCTCGGGATCCGGTGGCAAGTCGTCGGGATCCATCCCGCCATCGTCGGGGAACATGCCTTCGTCGCCCGGATCCTCGCCGTCGTCCTGCGCATCCGCGTCGGAATCATCGCCCGCATCGGGAAGCTCCGGATCGCACGCGACGATGCTGAGCGCACCGAATGCGAGCGACGCAGCAATACCAGCCAGGCGACACACGTACTGTCTCGTCATAACGATCCTCGATTGTGTTGGCGCGACAGATCCGCGGGCTATCGACGACCATCGTCGCGCGCGCGCATCATCGACGCTGCACTGGATTGTCGCGACGAGCCGGAACCTAACAGCCCATCGGGTCGAAGCAGCACGCATCGGCCGGATCGAACGGCTCGCAGCAATCGGCGACGAGACAGCACGGACTGTCGGGCTCGTAGCAGCATGGATCCTCGGCGACGTGCGGAGCACAGCACGGCGTCCCCATCTGCTCGAGCGCGCAGCACGACGACTCCGGTGCGAGGCAGCAGACACCGAGCGGATCGATGCAGCACGCCGCGCCGGGATCGAGGCAGCACAGCGAGCCCGGATCGAGGCAGCACACGGACTTCGGATCGAGGCAGCACGCCGACTCGGGGTCGAGGCAGCACGCCGACTTCGGGTCGAGACAACACACAGACTCCGGATCGATGCAGCAGGCCGATTTCGGATCGAGGCAGCACGCAGACTCCGGATCGGTGCAGCATGGCGATTTCGGGTCCGTGCAGCACACCGACTCGGGCTCCGTGCAGCACACCGACTCGGGCTCCGTGCAGCACGGAGAGAACGGATCGACGCAGCAGATCGACATCGGATCCTGACAGCACGCCGACTCCGGATCGACGCAGCACGCCTGCCCCGGATCGTGGCAGCACGGATCGCCGCAGCACGGATCGCCGCAGCACGGATCGCCGCAGCAATCGTCGGCGCAGCACCACGGATGACCCGGCCCCGCGTCGCAGCACGCGGGATCGCCGGGCCCGAGACAGCACGTCGGATCCTCGGGATCGCCGCAGCACCACGAATCGAGCAGCGGATCGCAGCACCAGGGATTGCCCGGCACCGCGCAGCAGCCCGGATCACCCGGCTGCGTGCAGCACGTAGGATCGCCACCGCACGGCGGCGGTAGATCCGGCGGCGGATCCGGCGGGTCGCACGGCTCCGTGCATCCGGTGTCGTCGGTATCCGCGACGGTCGTCGGCACGAGCGTCGTCGCCAGCTCGTCCGGCACGACGTAGAGCTGCTCGGTCGCGCAACCGCCGATGGCGACCAGCGCTGCGACCCCGCCGACGCGCATCATCCACGTCCTGCACATCAAGGTGTGGCGGCCGGCAGCCATCGATCCGCATGACGACGATACGCGCCCGCGGGGAACCGATCCACGTAGCCGCTCCAGCACATCGCCTTGTCCTCGGCAGCCGTCGTGCGACAAAGGCCCGCGTGCGCGTCGTCGGCGAAGCGCCCGGTCGGGAACGCCGCGAGGTAGCCGTTCCACAGCTCGCGCTGCGTCTCGCTGCCACCACCACGCGCGAGCGAGAAACGCTCGGCGTATGCGATCTCGACGAGTGGATGCTGGCGCCCGCGCACGATCACTTTCGCGTAGAGCAGGTCGGCCTCGCTACGATCACCGCGCGCGAGCGCGTCTTGTGCCTGGGCATCGAGTCGACGCAGCGCTGCATCGGCGGGAACCTTCGCCGCTGTCTCACGTGGCACCGCACGTGGTGGGCGTGGCAACGTGGCGGGCTCAGGCACGACGCGCGGCGCCACAGCCTCGAGTGGCGCCGGCTCTGCAGGCAACACCGCTGCCGGCTCGGGCACAGGCACCGGTGGGTCGCGCCGCGGCTTGGGTGCGATCGTCGGCGCGACCTCGGCGGGCACGGCGTCGTGCACGACCGGTCCGTCGCGCACCGCCGACACCGACTGCGCCCCGTCGTACTCGTCGAACATGCGCCGCGCGCTCCAGCTCTCGAGCCAGTCGAGGCCGAGGATCACGCCCGCTGCCGCGACGACGGCGCTGAGCCCCGCGATCCACTGCCGGGTCCGCGCGTTGTGGCGCTGCACGTCGATCCGCACGAGCAGACCACACGCCGGCGCACCGATGCGCTCGCGCTTCGCGATGTCGCGCTGGGCCTCGGCGCGAAGCGTCGCGATCATCGGCCCGAGCTCGTCGTCACCCCTGGGCGCCGCGGCGGCACGTGGTGTGCGCGTCACCCGAGCCGCACGCTCGACGGCATCCGCTCCGACCGCGCGCGGATCGATGTGATGCGCCCGCGCGACGATCGCCGCGAACGACGGTGGCACATGATCGTCGGTGTCGTCGTCGGCGCGACGCTGCTCCTGGTCGAGCGCAGCGTCGATCAGCCGCTCGTTCGGATCGTCGGGTCGATCCTCGTCGGACCAACGACTCACGACGCGCCTCCCGGCAGCCAGCCGCGTCGACCGAGCTCTTCGCGGATGCGCACGCGCGCACGATTGACGCGCACGGCAAGATTCTCGGTCGTGATGCCGAGGACACCGGCCGCTTCCGCGGTCGACAGCCCTTGCAGCTCGCGCAGCACGAACGCCTCGCGCCAGCGCGGCGGCAGATCCTCGAGCACGGCTGCGAGCGCGCGACCGCGTTCGCGCCGCACGTGATTGCTGTGCGGATCGGCAGCGCCTTGCGGACCCGTGCGCAGCGCCTGCTCGAGCCGCTCGTGTGCACGCGCAGCGTTGCGTTGCTTCCGCCAGAACTTGCGCACCACGTTGAGCGCGATGCCGTGCAACCAGCCGGCGACTTGCCGCGTCGGATCGAACCTCGCGTGACACGCCATCGCCTGCGCGAACGTCTCTTGCGCGAGCTCTTCGGCGAGCGAGGCATCACCCGCGAGGTAGCGGAGCTGGCGATAGACACCCATGTAGTGGTGCTCGTAGAGGCGCGCCCAGGCGTGCACGTCGCCGCGCTGCGCGGCCGCGAGAACCTCCGCGCCAAGGCGTGCTCCCCCTTCCTCCGCCGGCTCCGGCGGGGTCTCCACGAAGCGGAGATGGGGTGGTCGTGTTGCCAAATTCGGCCTCGGCGCGGCTGCTCGGGCGTGATTCGCCTGTCATTGCCCCGATGGGGTCCCAGATTACACGGGACGGGGCATCGGGTGGGTCCTGGCCCTACTCGATGGGGATCCAGACCCGCACGTTGCGGTCCTCGGCCAGCCCCTCGCCGGTCGCCTGCCAACCCGACGTCATGTCGGTGACGCCGCGCAGCCGGCCCTGCGCGCCGAGGTCGTCGCCCTCGAACGACACGTCGAGTGCGATCGAAGCGAGGCTGAGAAAGCCGTTGTCCTCGTCGCGGATCTCGAGGACGCGCATCTGGTGCGGATGGTCGGCGATCGCCGACGTGATGATCTCCCAGTACGGGTTGCCACCGACCGGCTCGATCGGGACGACGCGATGCACGTGCGAGTGGCCGCACAGATGCGCGACGATGTTGTCGTACTCGCCGAGCAGCGCCTGGAAGTCGGCGGTGCCCAGCGCGTCCGGTTGCTGCATGCCGCCGAGGCCACCGCCGTCGCCCATCGATCCCGACGAGTGGTGGGTTGCGACGAGCACCCGCTTACCGTCGTCGACGGCAGCATCGAGCGCCGGTCGCAGAAACCCATCGACCTCGGTCCCGCGCACCAGTCCCTGCGCGCCGCCGGTCTGCCCTGCGGTGTCGAGGATCACGAAGCGGATATCCGTGTCCGCGACGTCGAACGTGTAATTCGCCTTGCCGCTGTCGATCGTCGCCTGATCGATGCCGTGACCATCACCGCTCGTCGCGACGAGCTCGAGCAGGCCCCTGCCGTCGAGCAGTGCGCGCGCCGGATCGGCCTCGACCGGTCCCATCGTCTGCGGGCCACCGGGCAGCGCCCAGTCGCGCGTTGCACCGACAACCTCGACGCCGAGCGCATCGTCCTCGCGCCCCGCGATCGCGAAGTTGCCCTGCACGAGCACGTCGTGGTTGCCCATCACCCAGTACCACGGCACATCGAGGCCGACCGGCGCGAACGGATCCTTCGGATCATTCGGATCATTCGCCTCATTCGGATCATTCGCCTCGCCCTTGATCGGATCGTCGTCGATGCCCGAGTCGCAGTGCACGACCGGCGCGCCGTCCATGATGTCGAGGTACCACTGCACCTCGTTGGTCTGCGCGCTGTCGGCGTTGTCGCCCCCGAGCACGACGAAGTCGACCGGATCGTCCGCGTTGACGGCATTGATCGTGCGCACCGCCGCGTTGGTGATGTTGCACGCGTACGCCTCTTGCGGGCGAAACGCACCGCCGGTCGCACCCGCGCTGTCGAACCCGATCAATCGTGTCGGCGACTCGTCGTCGGGCAGCTGGGTGTCGGCGAGGTGCACGAAGCGAGTGACGCGCGCGGCATCCGGACCCGACCCCGGCGGATCGCTGCCGTCGAGCGTGATGTCGATGATCGGCTCGCCCTCGATCTCCTCTTCGTCGCCCCAGCCGTCCGCGACGAACTGATCGAGCTCCGCGGGCACACGCGGATCGCCCAGTGGCTCCGCCTCGATCGCATGCACCGGCGCGAGCCGAACATCGGTCGTGAGCGGCGCGCTGCCGAGCGGCGGCAACGGATCGGGATAGTCGATCTCGCCGGTGCTGCCGCTGCTCGAGCCCGACGTGTCGGCCGTGGTCGGCTCGATCGTCGTGTCCGCGGAGGTCGTGGGCAGCGCGGTCGACGAGCTCTCATCGTTCGTCGCGCTGCCGGTCGTGCCACCCTCGGCACTGCCGTCGTCGCCACATGCGACGACCAAGGGCACGGCAACGAGGCTCCAGATCAGGCGAAGGCGGTACATGGCCGCGATCGTAGACCCGCGCCGCGGCGTTTGTCACACGCGGGTCACGTCGCGGTCTCGTTCAGCCGCAGACGTCGTCTTCGAAGCCACCGCATGCGCACTGGCCCGGCGGAAACCAGTTGCCTGTCGCGTGATCGCACCACTGGCAAGCACCGGGTCCGGTCACGTGGCACGTCGAGCACTCGAAGCAGGACCACGTCCCGAAGTTCCGCGCGAGTGGATCCGCCGACTCGCCGCAGTACGGCGTCCAGCAGCCGTCGGCGTTGAGCCCGTTGACGTCGCACTGGTTCGCGACGCCCTCGGGAATCTCGCAGCCGTTCGACCAGTCGCCGTCGCAGTTCGCCCACGGCGCGTCGCACGACTGCTCGCAGATGCCGGCGTTGCACGCGGCGGTTGAGTTCGGACCGGCCGCGCACGGCATGCCGCACTCGCCACAGTTCGCGTCGTCGACGACGGGCAGCTCGCAGCCGTCGAGCCAGTCGCCGTTGCAGTTGCCCCACCCCGGATCGCACTCGAGGTTCATGCACAGACCGGCCATGCACACCCCGCCCGACGCGTTCGCAGCCTCGCACGGCAGCGGATCGCCGAGGCACGTGCCGGCGCCGTCGCACACGTCGGGGCCGGTGCAGGGATCGTCGTCGTCGCAGGGATCGCCGGCGAACTTCGGCGGGATGTCGCAGACGCCGTCGATGCAGGTGCCGTTTTCGAAGCAACCCGCGTCGAAGACGAGGCAGTCGTCGTCGGTGAGGCACATCCCGAGATCGGGCGGCATGCTCGGCTCGTCGTCGTTCGCGTCGTCCGCGTCGGCGCTGTCCGGGATCGGCGTCGACGCACCGCTGGAGGCGAAGGTGGTGCTCTCCTCGCCGCCCGACTCGAACTTGCCGAACCCGCCAGGATCCTTGCCGACGCCCGACGCGCAGCCGACGACCACGCTCATCGCCGCGGCGAAGGTGGCGATGCGGCGCGCAAGCGTCATCTCGTCATGATATCAGCAAGTGGGAGGTCGATCGGTCGAGACGGGTCGTAAGCCGGGTTCTGTCCTCGGTTCGATTGCTCTCGCCGAGTGACGATCATTCCTCTTGGCGGCGCACCCGGGGCGGGGCGGGCAGCCCCTGGTGGATGCGCCCTTTCGGGAAACATCCACCGCCCCTGTTCGGCCTTGCTCCGGATGGGGTTTACCGTGCGATCCACGTCGCCGCGGATCCGGTGTGCTCTTACCACACCGTTTCACCCTTACCTGCCTTGCCTTTTGGGCGAACGCAGGCGGTCTGTTCTCTGTGGCACTTTCCTTCGAGTCGCCTCGACTGGCGCGGTCGCCAGCACCCTGCCCTGTGGAGCCCGGACTTTCCTCGACGTGCTTGCGCACGCCGCGATCGTCTTTGCCCGCTCGGCCGATCGGCCTCCCGCTCGGCAGGTTGCATGGCGGAGGGCGACAACGCAAGCGCGCGCGTTGGTCTTTTGGGGAGCGTACGGCAACGGCTCGGAAGCCGAGGACCAACAGAACGAGTCGTCACAGTCCCAGGACGCCCTCGACGAGCTCCATCATCTGGACCCGGCGCTTGGTCACCGGACTCGTGCCGTCGACCAGCGCCGCGCTCTCGCGGAGCACGAGCTCGAGCGGATAGCGCGACACCGCGGGGTCGCCCGTCGGCGTGCCCCCGGACGGTCCCTGCCACCCGAGCATGATGTCCGTCGCGCCCTCGAGCACCGCGGTCACGGCACCGAGGCCGAGACGCCCGGCGATCATTCGATCTTGGAACGACGGATTGCCGCCGCGGACGAGGTGACCGAGCACCGTCGCGCGCACCTCGACGCCGTGGGCTTCGCCGCCCTCCGACTGTAGCTGCTCCTCGACGAGCCGGACCAGCCGAGTGCACGGCACGCTCACGCCCTCGGCCTTGAGGATCAGCACGCGCTGCTTGCCGCGTCCCTGCTCGAACGCGCGACGGATCGCGCGCGCGGCCGCTTCGACGATCTCGTCCTCGCTGCGGCCTTGCTCGCGGAAGAGCACCGCGTCGGCGCCGACTGCGATCGCACCAGCCATCGCGAGGTAACCGCAGTCGCGACCCATCACCTCGACGACGAACGCGCGACGATGTGCGCGCGCGGTGTCGCAGATCTTGTCGCACGCCTCGACGATCGTGTTGAGCGCAGTGTCGACTCCGATCGCGCTCGAGCTGCAGCCGACGTCGTTGTCGATCGATGCCGGCATGCCGACGACCGGTGCGCGACACTCGGCCGCGAGCGCGTGCGCACCGGCGAGCGAGCCGTTGCCGCCGATGACGATCAGCCCCGACACCTGATCCGACAGCAAGGCCGCCGCGGGCGCGCGGCCTTCCTTCGTCAGAAACCCCAGCTCGCGGGCCGAGCCGAGCACGGTGCCACCGGTCGCCGCCATCGCGTCGATCTCGGGATCCGGCACCACGGTCGTACCGCTCGGTGTCTGCACCGCGCGCGTGAGCGGCCGCAAGCGACCCTCGAGCAATCCGGTGTAGCCGCCAACGACACCGACGACGTGCACGCCACGACTCGCGGCGACCTTCGTGATCGCACGGATCGCCGCGTTCATACCCGGCGCGTCGCCCCCGGAAGTCAGCACCGCGATGGTTCGAGCGTTCGCCATGGAATCCGTAGTCTAGGACCGCGGACGGCCGTGCTGCTACCATGCCGACATGCGATTGCCGCGACGTGTTGCCCTGCGTTCCCTCGGCTCTTCTTGCGCGCTCGTCTGTGCCGTGCAGCTCGCGAGCTGCGGTGATCCGGCGCAGGGCGGCGACGACGAGACCACCGGCACCAGCGAGCCGACGACGATGCCGGACCCGACCGTCGTCGACACGAGCAGCGGCGAGGTCACGACGATCCAGCCGACCACCGACGATCCGACCGGCGTGATGGAGACGACGCCGGATCCCGAGTGTGGCAACGGCGTCGTCGAGGATCCCGAGCAGTGCGACGACGGCAACCTCGAGCCCGGCGACGGCTGCGACGCCGACTGCACCGAGACGGTCGACACCACCGAGTGGACGGACATCGTACCCGGCGCCGCCGAGGTCGAGGAGTCCGGTCAAGGCATCGCGGTCGACGGCGCCGGCAACATCGTCGTCGTCGGCTTCATCGTCGACACGATCGACAACCCCGACATCTGGATCCGCAAGTACGACACCGCCGGCACCGAGGTGTGGACGACCGTGATCGACGCGAGCATGGGGCTCGACGATCGCGGCTACGGCGTCGACATCGACGCGAACGACAACATCGCGGTCGCCGGTGACATCGGCGTCGGGGAGAGCACCTCGGACACCTGGGTCGGCGTGCTCGACGCGGCCGGCATGCTCGTGTGGTCGACGACCTCGGACGGCCCCGATGCGAGCAACGACATCGGCGAAGATGTCGCGTTCGACAGCACCGGCAACGTGTGGGCGGTCGGCTCGGTGCGCGTCGCCGCCAACGACTCGGACATCTGGGTCGCGAAGTACGACGGTGCCGGTGTCGAGACGTTCTCCGAGGTCGTCGCGGGGCCGACCACGCTCGAGGATCGTGCGCTCGGCGTCGACGTCGACGCCGAGGACAACGCGTTCGTCACCGGCTTCGTGTCGGGCGAGGAGTTCGCGCGCGACATCTGGCTGCGCAAGTACGACAGCGCGGGCGACGAGGCGTGGACGATCACGTGGGACAGCGAGAACCACGGCGCGGACGCGGGATTCGACGTCGTCGTGGCGTCCGATGGTTCGGTCGCCGTCGCCGGATTCACGGCGCTCACGGCCGTCAACGAGGACGTGTGGCTCGGCCGCTTCCTCAACGCCGACGGCGCAATCATGTGGCAGAAGAAGTTCGGCGGCCCGAACATCCTGAACGACCAGGGCCTCGGCGTGACCGCCGACTCGACCAACGCGTTCATCGTCGCTGGCTTCAAGGGCGTCACCGATGTCGACACCGACATCTGGGTCCGCAAGTGGGACGACATCGGCAACGTCGTGTGGACGCAGGGCTTCGTCGGCAAAGGTGGCGACCGCGATCAGGCGCTCGCCGTCGCCGTCGACGGCAACGACGACATCGCGATGACCGGCCAGATCCGCCAGATGGAGAACAACAACGGCGACATCTGGGTCGCCAAGCTCGCCGGCTCGCGCTGAGCGCTGCAATCTGCCGGGCGATGGCAGAGGTCACCGGCATCAGCGACCCGAGCAAGTGCGGCGACACCGTGCTCGGGCTGCACGGCCACGACTAGCTCCCGAAGACGATCTTCTCGCGCCCGAGCAGCCACGCCGTCACGCGCACGCAGACCAGCGCGAACGCGATCGCGATCGCGGCTGGCACGACGAAGCCGACCGCCGACACCGGGTTGCCGCGGATCACGTCCATCAGCACCGCCTGCTGCCCGAGGATCGGCACGAGGACCGTCCACGGCGGTGCATCGGTCGGCGCGACGGTGAGCCACATGCCCGGCAACATCGGCAGCAGCGTCAGCACCGACAGATAGGTCTGCGCCTCGCGGAAGCTGCGGGCGAAGGTCGCGACCACGAGCTGCACACCGGCCGCGAACCCTGCCACCGGCAGCATCACGAGCCCGACCCGCAGCGCCTCGGAGACCCCGAACGTCGTCTCGATCCCGAGGTCTTCGAGCGGTGCCTGACTGAGCGCGATGCCGGCGGTGAGCAGCGTCGCGAGCAGGCTCGCCCCCGCGAGCACCGACGTCGCGAGCCACTTGCCGAGCACGAGCGACGTGCGCCCCACGGGATTGCCGAGCAGAGGCTCCAGCGAGCCGCGCTCGCGCTCACCCGCCGTGGAGTCGGTCGCGACGTACATGCCGCCGATGAACGCGGCCATCATCACGAACATCGGGATCACGTTGAGCACGTTCGCGGCGAGCTGCTGCGGCGTCGCGATGTCGACCTCGGCGATCGCGACCGGTGACGCGAGGCGCGGATCGACACCGCGCGCGAGCAGTCGCATCGCGCCGGTCTGCGAGCTGAACGCCTCGAGCGCACGGCGGGCGCGACGGACCTTCGAGCGCCCGTCGTTGCGCGAGTTGTCCACGAGCAGCTCGAGCTTCGCCGGGCGACCGTCGCGGAAGTCCTTCGCGTAGCCGGGATCGATGATGAGCACCGCCGGCGCCTCGCCACTCTTCACGGCCTGCTCGGGATCCGCCGGTGCCGGCTGCACGTCGACGTCGTGCGCGCGCAGGTGCTCGACGAGGCCGGGCGCGTGCTCGGCTCCGACGACCGGCAGCGGCACGGGACCGGTCGACGCGTTCTGCTCGGCGATGAACTTGAACATCACCACGACGAGCAATGGCCCGACCAGAGGAAGGATCAGCGCCGAGAACAGCGAGCGCTTGTCGCGGAGCCCATCGGTGAGCTCCTTTTTGAACACGATGCGAACGTGGCGCATGCCCATCAGTGCAGGCCCTCCGCGGTGCCGATCGCGGCGACGAACGCATCTTCGAGATCCTGGTGGCCGGTCTGCGCGCGCAGCTCGTCGGGGGCACCGCGCGCCACGACCTTGCCGCGCGCCACGACGACGATCTCGTCGCACAGCGCCGCGACCTCCTGCATCACGTGGCTCGAGAACACGACGCAGCAGCCGTCGTCGCGCAGCCGCCGGATCAACTCGCGCATCGCTCGTGTGCTCATCACGTCGAGGCCGTTGGTCGGCTCGTCGAGCATCACGTTGCGTGGGCCGTGGACGAGCGCGCGGGCAATCGCGACCTTGACACGCTCGCCCTGCGAGAAGCCGTGGACCCGCCGGTCCGCGTGCGCGCCCATGTCGAGCAGCGCGAACAGGCGATCGATTTCCTTCTCCAGCGGCTCGCCGTCGCGATCGTGGAGCTGACCGAAGTAGCGGACGTTCTCGCGCGCGGTCAGTCGTGGGTACAGCCCGCGCGCGTCCGGCAGCACACCGAGCCGCCCGAGCACGCGCTCGCGATCGCGCTGGCAATCGAGGCCGTCGACCTCGGCGTGACCCGAGTCGGGCACGACGAGCGTCGACAGCATCCGCAGCGTCGTCGTCTTGCCGGCGCCGTTGGGCCCGAGCAAGCCGGTGATGCGACCGTCCTCGGCGACGAACGAGACCTCCTCGACCGCCGTCTTCGCGCCGAACTTCTTGTGCAACTCGTTCGCGCGGATCATGCCGGTGGCCCCGCGCGATCGATGAAGAACGCCGGACGCGTGCTGTCGCCGAGGCAGCCGATCTCGAGCGTGTCCGAGCCGTCGAGGAACGTCTGGATCATGTTCGTGACGCACGGCACAGTCATCGTGCCGTGGCCCGAGCCGGGCACGACGATGTGCCGTCCTGCGCGCAGGTTGCCGATCACGTGCTCGCCCCACCTCGGCGGCGTGACGGGATCGAGCTCGCCCGACAGCACGAGCGTCGGATGCTCGAGCGCGATCGGATCGCGATAGCCGCGCTCGAGCGTCGCCGCCGGCCACTTCGCACAGCTGCGGCGCACGAGCTCGACGTAGCCGCGCCCGAGAAACGTGGCGTCGTTGGCCGCCGCTGCGGCCTCGTCGATGAACGGCACGTCCTCCGCGCACACCACCGACAGGAACATGCCGTACGAGAACGTCTCGTCGATCGAGTCGCCGAGCACGAGCCCCTGCGCGACGAGCGGGCCGATGTCGCCGGCCTCGGCGAGACTCAGCGTCAGCGGGAGCACGGCGGCGAGTGTCGGCACGTACAGGACGCCACGCAGCAAGAGTGCGATCTCCTGGGCCCCGAGCTCGACGCGCTCGCGCTCGCCGGTGCGCGGATCCTCGATGACGGTGCGCATCGGCGTGTCCTTCAGACCCGTGAGCCAGTGATCGAGCTTCACCTCGGCGTCCGGGAACGCCGCCGCACAGCCGGGGTCGGCGGCACAGTCGGCGAACATGCGATCGAGCGCCGCCTGGCCGTCGACACCGAACGACGACGGCAGCGCCATGTCGACCGGAGCGACACCATCGAGCACGACGCGACCGACGTTGGCCCCGAACGCGCGCGCGTAGACCATCGCCGCGCGCGTGCCGTACGAGCCGCCGACGAGATCGATCTGCTCGTGCCCGAGTGCCTCGCGCACCGCGTCGAGATCCTGGACCGCGATGCTCGTCACGAACAGCCGCGGATCGTGCTCGTAGCTCGCGAGACACTCGTCGAGGATCCCGAGCTCGACGTCGCCCCGCAGCTTGTCGGCGAGCGGGATGTCGTCGTCGGGCAGGGTGCAATCGAGTGGCGCCGAGCTGCCGGTTCCGCGTTGATCGACGAGCACGAGATCGCGATCGCGACCGAGGTCGTCGAACACGCCGAGCAACGGACCGAACGCCTCGGTCGCGGCCTGGCCCGGACCACCGGCGAAGAAGTACACGGGCCGCCGCCGCGCGCCTTGTCGCGCGGGAAACACCGCGACACGCACCGCGATCATCGGCCCCGATGCCGCGCTCGGATCGACGGGCCGCTCGAGCGCCCCGCACTGCGCGACGCGATCGCTGCCGGCGATGCGACACGGCTCGAGCGCGATCCCGACATCTCGCTGGGTCGCACCCGACGAACACGCGGTCACGCAGGACACGAGGACAACACGCGCCATCGCTCGTGCTCGGTGCCCAGAGCCCTGCATACGCGCCGCGACGCTAGCACGCTCCGCAACTGCACCTGCCGCGGGTGGCCACGTGTGTGGCCGGCATTTCACGCAGGATTCTGGGATCTCGCCGTGCGTCACGCGAGGGTCAACGGCGGGGAAAACCTGGCCTTTTGGGACAGGTAGCCCGATATCCCACCTCGGCCCACGTCTTGAAGATGGCGGGGTCCATGACGCGCCACCGCCTCCTTCTCGCGACCTGGGCCTGCTCGCTCGTCTTCGCCGGCTGCTCGAGCGAGGGCGACGACCCGATCGACGCGGAAAACGGCGCGTTCGGCAGCGGCAAGGCGGACGGTGCGATCGACCCCGACTCCCCGGAGGCCCACGCCGTCCTCGCGCTCGTCAACGATCTCGCCGTCGACGTCGACGAGCTCGACCACGAGGTGCGGCTCAACGCGAAGGCGGCGATCGGCATCATCGCGCACCGCGACGGCCCCGACGGCGAGACCGGCACCGCCGACGACGACCTGTTCGGCGACCTCGCCGAGCTCGACCGCGTGCCATTCGTCGGCCAGGTCGCGCTCGACCTGCTCATGGCCTACGCGATCGAGCACGGCTACCTCGCCGGCGACGTGGAGACCGGCACCGACGTCATCTTCTCGCCCCAGCTCCTCGCCAACAGCCACAACGCGCGGGTTGCCGAGCTCATCGGCGGCGCACAGACATCGATCGACATCGCGATGTACTCGTTCTCGGACGCGGGCATCAACACGGCGCTCGCCGCCGCGGTCGGCCGCGGCGTGAAGGTGCGGTTTTTGTTCGAGACCGCGAACGCGGATCGCAAGCTCACCGGTGCCGCGCTCACGTCGTCGAAGTCCGGCCGCCTCGAGGCGATGGGCGTCGATGTGCGCTGGGTGAACAAGATCATGCACCACAAGCTCATGATCGTGGACGGTCCGCGCGACGAGGCCGGCACCGCCGACACCGCGACGCTCGTCACGGGCAGCGGCAACTGGTCGAACGGCGCCGCGACGCGCTACGACGAGAACACGCTGTTCCTCGAGGGTCATCGCGAGCTGAACCTCCGCATCCAGCGCGAGTTCAACCATCTGTGGGACCACTCGCGCGACCTCGTGTCGAACCCGGCGATCGTCACCGAGCACAGCACGCTCGTCATCACCGACGAGCTGATCGGCGACACCGCCGGCGAGCACGCGTACTTCACCTCCGCGAACTTCAAGATCACCGGCGCGAACGCGAACACGTTCACCATCGACGGTGGCGACGAGGTCTCCGGGCACCTTGTCGCGGCGATCGAGGGCGCGACCGAGTCGATCCACGTCGCGTCTGGTCACCTCCGCTCGCGCCCCGTCGCCGAGGCGCTGATGGCCAAGGCGGCCGCCGAGCCCGACCTCGACATCAAGGTCTACCTCGACGGCCAGGAGTTCATCAGCGCCGCGACCCACGACATCCAGATCGAGGAGCTCGAGGAGTGCCTCGCGAGCGCCGGCGACAGCACGACGAAGATCCGCGACTGCAACGACAGCGGCTTCCTGTTCGGCCTCGCGGTCGGCAACGCCGGCGTCCACGTCCGCTACAAGTACTACTCGTACCGCTGGAGCGCCTCGAACGCGCTCCAGATGCACCACAAGTACATGATCGTCGACGGCGACGAGCTGTGGACCGGCAGCTACAACCTGTCGGACAACGCGGAGCACAACACGTTCGAGAACATGCTGCACTTCTCGGGGCCCGATGCGGCCGCGCTCGTCGAGCGGTACGAGTCGAACTTCGCGGCGATGTGGGACGCCGGTCGCGCCGAGGATCTGCTCGGCGCGCTGCGCCACACGGTCTCGACGGTCGCGACCGGCAGCGTTCCGCTCGTGTTCACGCCGATGGCGCTCGAGTGGCAGGAGGTCACCGACCTCAAGGTCCTCCTGCGCACCGAGTGCCCGCTGGTCAACAGCGCGGACTTTCGGACCCACCCCGAGGCCCATCCGTTCTGCTCGTGAGCGCATTCGGTCTTGCCGCGAACCATCTTCTCCACTGGCCATCGACCTTCATCGTCCAAGCCAGGGCCAGCCACGGGGATGCGGCCCGAATCCGTGCAGCTGTGTCGACGATGTCGACGCGCATTGCGGTAGGCGGTACACGTGAGATGTGAGTGACACGCCCGACCCGCCGTCCGAAACCGACACGCAGCCGAGCTCGTCGCCGAGCGGCAAGACGCTGCGTATCCTCGCCGGTACGCCGCGCCTCGGACTGCGCAGCCTCGCCGATGCCGACACGATCGCCAACAACCCCGCCGTCATCGCGGACGTGTTCGGCGCGACGGACACGGGACGCGTGCGCGAGAACAACCAAGATCAGTTCCTCGTCGCGGCGCTCGAGCGGTCGCTGCTCATCGAAGGCTCGAGCCTGTCGACGGACGACGGCACTCGCCTCGTCGACACGCCGCAGGCGCGGATCATGATCGTCGCCGACGGCATCGGTGGCCATGGCGGTGGCGAGGTCGCGAGCGCGGTGACGATCGATGCGATGGCGCACTACTGCTTCGAAGCGATGCCGTGGGTGCAAAGGCGCACCGAGTGCTCGACCGAAGAGCTCTCGGACGGGCTGCGACAGGCGGTGATGAAGGCGCAGGAACGAGTGCGCCGGGTCGCGAAGCGCAAGTCGCTCGACGCTGATCTCGGCACGACACTGACGATGGCGTACGTCGCGTGGCCGGAGCTGCTGCTCATCCACGTGGGCGACTCGCGGGCATATCTGCTGCGCGATGACACGCTGTTCCGCCTGACGATCGATCACACGCTCGCGCAGCAGATGGTCGACGAGCACATGATGACGCCGACCGAGGCGCAGAAGTCTCCGCTGAGTCACGTGCTGGTCAACGCGGTCGGCGGCAAGAGCGACGCGATCGACGTCGAGATGCGAATGCTCGGGCTGCAGCTCGACGATCAGCTCCTGTTGTGCACCGACGGCCTGTACGACATGGTCGACGACGAGGCGATCGCGGCGGCGCTACGGCGGACCGACCGACCGGCATCGGCGGTGGTGACGGAGCTGATCGCGGCGGCGAACGCTGCCGGCGGGCGCGACAACGTGACGGCAGTGCTCGCGAAGTTCTAGCGCGCGACATCTAGCGCGTTGTCGTTGCCGTCGTCACGCTCCTCGCCGACGCCGGGATCGACGACCCCGTCGGCGCAGTGCGCCGTGCGGCAATCGGTGCGACATGCGGGCGACGCTCATGCCACCACCGTATCGCCCAGTATCACCCCCATGGGGCGCTGTGATAAGCCCCTGACGCCATGGATCCGTACCGCCTCGTCTCGGTCGTCGGTGCGTTCGCAATGCTCGCCTTCGCGTTCGCGCTGAGCCGCGATCGGCGGTCGATCCGCTGGCGCCCGGTCGTGTGGGGCATCGCGCTGCAGTGGATCGCCGGGGTCGTGCTGCTGCGGCTTCCCATCGGTCGCGAGATGTTGTCCGCGGCCGCGGCCGCGGTGCAGACCGTGCTCGATCAGTCGTATGCCGGCTCGTCGTTCGTGTTCGGCCAGCTCGGGATGGTCAGGGGTGGCGACACCGGCCTCGGTGTCGTGTTCGCGTTCCAGGTGCTGCCGACGATCGTGTTCGTCGCGTCGCTGTTCAGCGTCCTTTACTACCTCGGCGTCATGCAGGTCATCGTGCGCGGCCTCGCGTACGTGATGATGCGAACGATGGGCGCCAGCGGTGCGGAGTCGCTGGTCGTCGCCGCGAGCATGTTCATGGGTCAGACCGAGGCGCCGCTGACGATCAAGCCGTTCCTCGATCGACTCACCGAGTCGGAGCTGTTCACGATCATGGTGGCAGGCATGGCGTCGGTCTCCGGTGCGATCCTCGGGGCCTACGTGACCATCGGCGGGGTGTCGATCGAGCATCTGCTCACGGCGGTCGCGATGACGGCACCGATCTCGCTCGTGATGGCGAAGATGGTCGTGCCCGAGACCGGCACGCCGGTCACCGCGGGGCGGATCGACGTCGAGATCCCGAACACCGACGCGAACCTGCTCGACGCGGCGGCGAACGGTGCGAGCGACGGGCTCAAGCTCGCGGCGAACGTCGGCGCGATGCTCATCGCGTTCATCGCGTTGGTCGCGTTGGTCGACGCGATGCTCGGCTTGCTCCCGATCGGCGACAAGCCGCTGTCACTGGCGATGATCGTCGGCTGGCTGTTCTGGCCGTTCGCGCTGCTGATGGGCACGCCGCCGTCCGAGGCCTTCGAGGTCGGCAGCGTCCTGGGCACCCGCACTGTGCTCAACGAGCTGGTCGCATTCGAGCGGCTGCACACCGTCGCCGCCCACCTGAGCGCGCGGTCGGTCGCGATCTGCACATTCGCGATCACTGGCTTCGCGAGTGTCGCCTCCATCGGGATCCTCATCGGCGGCCTCGGCGGCCTCATGCCGACGCGCCGCGCCGACATCGCGCGGCTCGGGGTGCGGTGCTTGATCACCGCGACGCTGGCGAATTTCGCGTCGGCGTGTGTCGCGGGCGCCCTCGCCTGATCGCGCGCCGGTCTGCTACGCTCGGGTGGCGTGATGATGTATCGGCTAGGTGCGACCATGGCGGTGGCCTTCGGGTGCACCGTGAACACCCACGACGGCCCGGCGACGACCGCGGTCGTGACGGGGACCATGACCACGGTCGCGTCGACCGGCGACGCCGACAGCTCGGGCACCGGCACGACCGCGTCCGGCATGGACGGCACGACCGGCGACAAGCTCGACGTCGGCGGGATGATGACGAACGGCTGCCAGGCGATCGATCTGCTGTTCGTCGTCGACAACTCGTCGTCGATGCAGACCTATCAGGAGGCGCTCGGCGACGCGTTTCCCGGCTTCGTCGAGGCGATGTTCGCCGAGGTACCGCCCGGCATCGACATCCACGTCGGCATCACGACCACGGATTTCGACACCCAGTGCGCGGACGCCGAGGCGACCGCGAACTGCCAGACCTCGTCGTCGTTCGACGAGGTCTCGGCGCACTACAACCCACCGACGATGGGCAACGACGGCGGCAACGGCTCGCAGGGCCGGCTGTTCGAGTACGCGGGGCAGCGCTGGTTCGAGGCGTCGTCGAACGACGATCCCGCGGCGCTCACCGAGTGGTTCTCCGCCGCAGCGACGGCAGCGGGCGAGTCGGGCTGCTCGTTCGAGATGCCCGTCGCCGCCGCGGGTTTCGCCGCGCATCCGGCCAACGACGACACCAACCTCGGCTTTTTCCGCGATGAAGGTGCGCTGCTCGTCATCTTCTTTCTCACCGACGAGCCCGACAAGTCGCCCGAGTCCGAGACGATCTACGCCGACATGATCCTCGAGGCGAAGAGCGAGTGCGGCGGAGCGGACTGTGTGTTCGTCGGCGGCCTCGTACCGAGCTGCATCGTCGACGTGAACCAGAAGCTGTGGCAGTTCATGGAGGTCTTCCGCGAAGACCCGCCGTTCGCGAGCATCACCGACGTGCCGGCGTACGACACGTTCGTCGGCAACGCGCTCGCGACCGCAGTCGCGGAAGCGTGCGCGAACATCCCGGTCGGGTAACGACCGCGACCGCAACGATTCTCGCGGGTTGAAGGCGGGCGCCGAGAAGATCGTGGCGCGGCGCTTGCTTTTTCTTTTTCGCCACGTCGGCATGCTGTTGATGCGGGAGGCATCGAGATGACAGCAGGAGTGCGCGCGAATCTCTGGGTGTGTGCAACGACGGTCGAGCGCGACGCGATGGGTACCGAGGACGGACTTCGTCTCGGCGATCTCGCGATGGTGCAGGGACAAGGGCTCTACCGGACGAGCACCGTCACCGCGTTGACCTCGACGTGGCAGGTGCTGGCGGGCCTGCCCGTGCAAGGGGTGTGGGCCATGGGCGGACTCAACCACACGGCGGGACCAGGGCAAGCGCGCGTCTACTTGCGCGTCGCGATCGCGTTTCAAACACCGCTGCTCGTGGCGCCGTCGAGCATCTCGATCACGCCCGGCGCCAACTCCGGTTGGGCCACCGCTCCGACCGTCGTGTACTCGGACGCAAACGGCTTCGTGCTCGAGGGTGACTCCGATCTCATCAACTCGGGTGCCACCGCAACTCGACGACCATCCCGACGGCGTTCGCGGGGACGTTGGTCGGCAGCAGCGCAACCGTGAGGGTTGCCGCGTTGACTGTTGTACCTTCGTAGAAGATCTGGCGGTCATCTCCGCGGAGGATCTCGATCCCTTCGGAGTAGGTCTCGCCGTCATCGATGTCCCCGGGCGTGAACACGTCGCTCCACAAGAAGCCGCCATCCACGTCGTACTTGAGGACGACACCCTCGGCGGTGACATCATCCGGCCGCTGGTCTCCGACGATCACGAGGTTGTCGAACGAATCCAACGCGAGTCCCTGAGGGTAGTCGTTCAGCGCGGCATCGTGCCCGTCACCGTCCACAGCTCCTGGTAGTCGAGATCGTACTTCCGGATCCACACGTCATCCAGCACGTACCCACCGACGATCAGATTCCCCTCCCCGTCGAACGTCACCCCGCTGCCGCAATCCGGAATCGAGTTCGGCCCGCCGATCGTCAGAAAGAACTCCGGCTCGACGTCGTCGCTGCTCGTGCAATCGGGCTCGCAGCCATCACCTGGATCGAGGTTGCCGTCGTCGCAGACCTCGTCGCCCTCGATCACCGCGTTGCCGCAGCCACCGTCCGCGCCGAGATCGAGTGGCGGAGCGTCCTCGCCATCGTCACTCGACTCGTCGGGCAACACGCACGCGGGGCCTTCCTCCGTCGAGCTCGTCGTGCTCGTCGTGCTCGTCGTGCTCGTGTCGCTCGTCGTCCCCGGAGCTCGACTCGGTCTGCGTGGACGTGCTGGTGCCGGACTCCGATCCCGACGGCATCGTGGCGCCGCTCGTGTCCGCAGTACCATCCATCGTGGTCACGCCCGCAGACGTGACGTCATCCGTGGTGACGCTCGGCGACGTGGTCGCGCTCGTCGCTACATGAACGCGATCCGATGATCGACGCTTGCAAGCGCCGACGCAGTCGCTGCGCCCTACCGATCAATAAGCGTACTGATCCGCCCTGAACCCATCGCAGCCGTCGTCGCCGTCTTCGGCCTCGAGCCCATCCGGTCGCTGGCCGCCGACACCTGGAGGCCCACCGACACCGCCGGTGCCGCCATTGAAGCTGACGTTGGTGAGGCCGGCCTCCGAGTTGCCGACGCGCGCGATGCCGACCGACGCGCCACCGCATCCGCCCGAGCCACCGCCACCGCCACCACCACCGCCACCCGCACGACCATCCGCACCGTCGCCCGACTCGCTCTGCGTGTCGACGCCCGCGCCCTCGGCTCCGGGCGATCCGCCGTCGCCACCGGTGCCGCCGTCGCCACCGTCACCCGCGGCGGCCATGTTCAGGTCGACGTTACGCACCGTGATGCTCGAGTTGACGATGACGATCGCGAACGATCCGCCGCCGGGCTGACCCGAATCACCGGGCGCACCACCGCAGCCGCCTGCACCACCACCACCACCGCCGCCGCCCTCGAGGTCGGCATCACCGCACGTGAACGGATCTTGATCGATGCCGCCCGAGCCACCGCCACCCCCACCGCTGCCGTTGTCGCCCGGCGACGCGTCGGCACCCACGGGCGGCGCCCACACGCCGTCGCCGGCGAAGGTGCCTTCGTTGTCCTGGCTCGACTGCGCGCCGTCACCATTGACGCCGACCTGCCCGAAGCCACCGGGCGTGCCGTTGCCGCCCGAGTCATTGCAGTCGTTGATGACGTTGCCACCGCAGCGATCGGCACCCGACGCACCGCCCTCGCCGACCGGCGTTGGATCGCCACCGGCCGCACCGTCCTCACCGTACGTCTGCAAGTCCTCGTTGCACGCACCGTTGCCGTCGTCGCCCGATCCACCGACGGCGTTGCACGACGAGGTGCCACCACCACCGCCCGCGGTTCCGACCGCACTGCTGCCGTTGCCGCCGTCCTCGCCGTTGTCGCCGTTGGTGCCGTCGTCACCGGCCCCACCGGTGCCCGCGTCGATCGAACAGTTGTCGAGCGTGAACAGCCCCTCGGGAGTGTCGCGCACCCACACGCCGTAGGACGTCTGGCCGTTGTTGTTGTAGTCGAGCGCGTGGATCGTGAAGCCGTCGACCTCGACGGCGAGGTCGAGGTTCTGTGCGATGACGGCTCGGTCCTCGGTCGCGGTGATCTCGGTGACGTTGGCCTCGGTGTCACGAGCCCAGTCGGCGGCGTCGTAGCCACCAAAGAGACTCACGCCGGAGTTCACGTTGACGGTCTCGAGGTAGTTCGCCTCTGCGACGAGGACCATCCGCGGCGGATCGTAGGTCACCGCGATCTCGATGGCGCGCGCGATGGTGGCGACCGGATCGTCTTGCATGAGCCCATCGTTGAGATCACTGCCGACCTGCGCGCTGACGAACACCGCACGGCACACCACGCCGTCGATGCCATCGCCGTTCTCGTCGAGGCCGTTCACGTCGGGCTCGTCGACCTGATCGCACGCATCGATGCCGGTGTCGCCGGTGCTGCTGCTCTCTTCGGCATCGGTCGTGTCGGCGGGCTCGCCCGTGCTCGTGTCGGGATCCAGCGTGTCGGTCGTCGAGTCGTCGGTCATCGAGTTCGACGCAGAGCCCGTCGCACCACTCGACGTGTCCGAGACCGGCGCGCCGGTCTCGGTCGTGGTGGGCAGCGTGTCGGTCGTGAACGAGGTGTCACTGACGGACTCGCCGCCGCCACACGCCGACAACAGGCAAGGAACGCTCAGGACGGTAACGGTGAGCCAAGGTCGCATCGTGATCGGCATTGAAGCCGAGCGCTCGCGGCGCGACAAGTGCGATTCGCCGCGACTACGGTTGGCCCGCGGCGCGGGCGGTTCGACCACGTAGGCGACGCACGAGGCTGGCCGGCATCGCCACGAGTCGCGCGGCGCCCGGGTAGCCGAAGCTGCGCAGCACGAGGGCGAAGCCGACAAAGCCGACGAGCATCGCGATACCGAGCACGATCGCATCGACGCCGCGCTGGCCCCACGCGCCGGTCGTGTCGATCCGGGTGCCGGCGTGCAGGCATGCCCATGCGATCCCGCCGAGCAGGGTGTTCGCGACCACGAGTGCCGCGGCGTTGCGCAGCCAACCGGTGGCGTCACCCTCGCCCGCGGCGACGCGTCGCGTCATCACCCACAGGATCCCGACGTTCACGAGCGCGCCGAGCGTGGTGCCGAGCGCGATGCCGGGTGCACCGAGCTCGCGGTGCGTCGCCCAGTTGAAGCCGAGGTTCACGGCGACGCCGACGATCGATGCGACCATCGGCACGCGCGCGCGATCGATGCCGTAGAACACCGGCGCGTACAGCTTGACGAGGCTGTACGGCACGAGCCCGAGCACGTAGTACTTCAGCACCTCGGCGATCGCGGTCGCATCGGCGACGGATGTCGCGCCCCAGCGATAGACGAGCCGCACGATCGGCTCGGCGAGCACGAACATGCCGACGGCGGAGGCCGACGTCAGCATCCACGACGCCCACGCACCGTCGCGCGTGCGCTGCACGAGTGCGGTGCGATCGCCCTTGGCGGCCTCGGCGGAGATCTCGGTCATCGTCACGGTCGCGATCGCCATGCCGAACACACCGAGCGGCAGGTAGAACAGACGGAACGCGTAGTTGAGCTGCGCGACCGGACCGTCGCCGAGCTCGGCGGCGAAGATCGTGTTCGTGAACACGTTCACGTTGACCGCGGCGATGCCGATGACGGCGGGCGCCATCATGCCGACGATGCGACGCACGCCGGCGTCGGCTGCGATGCCGCGCAGACGCAGACGCGGCCGGTAGCCCGTGCGCATCAGCGCGACGAGCTGGATGCCGGCCTGCGCGATGCCGGCTGCCATCGTGCCGATGCTCCACGCGACGATCGCTTCGGTCGCGCTGCGACCGGCGATCGCGAGCCCGACACCGACCGCGATGCTGACGACGTTGAACAGCGCCGGCGCGAGCGCGGGTACGACGAAGCGCCGCTGCGCGTTGAGCATGCCCATCCACACCGCGGCGAGGCTCACCACGACGAGGATCGGCAGCATGATCTGGGTGAGCTGCACCGCGAGCGCGAGCTTCGCGGCGTCGCCGGCCATCGCGTCGGTCATCAGCGACACCAGCGGATGCGCGAAGACCAGCGCGAGTGTCGTGAGGAGGCCGGTCACCACGAGCAGTGCCGACATCACGAGGTCGGCGAGCAGCTCGGCGCGCGCGCGGCTGTCGTTGCTGAGCGCCGCGGTGAACGTCGGCACGAACGCGGCCGACAGCGCACCTTCGGCGAAGAGATCACGCAGCAGGTTCGGCACGCGGAATGCGACCTGGTACGCGTCGGCGACGGCACCGGCGCCGAAGAGCGCAGCGAAGACCATCTCGCGCACGAGGCCGAGCACCCGCGACCCGAGGATCGCGAGCGAGAGCGGCAACGAGCTGCGCAGGGCGTCGGGCATGTCGCGGTGGCGAGCATCGCAACGGATGAGGCGGGGGGAAAACATCCCGCGGAAACGTCGCGATCCCAGTCCGTTGCGAAGTGATCACCTCGACTTGTGGCGCGGGGCTTGCTTTTTTTTCGCCACGTCGGCGTGCTGATGATGCAGGAGGCATCGAGATGACAGCAGCGGTTCGCGCGAATCTCTGGGTGTGTGCAACGACGGTCGAGCGCGACGCGATGGGTAGCGAGGACGGACTTCGTCTCGGCGACCTCGCGATGGTGCAGGGCCAAGGGCTGTACCGGACGAGCACCGTCACCGCGTCGAGCTCGACATGGCAGGTGCTGGCGGGCCTGCCCGTGCAAGGGGTGTGGGCCATGGGCGGACGCAACCACACGGCGGGACCAGGGCAAGCGCGCGTCTACTTGCGCGCGGCGATCGCGTTTCACACACCGCTGCTCGTGGCGCCGTCGACAGTCACCCTCTTCGCCGGTACGAATTCCGGCTGGGCGACGACGCCGACGGTCGTCTACCGAGAGGCCAACGGCTTCGTGCTCGAAGGTGACTCCGACCTCATCAACTCCGGTGCCACCGCCTGGGCGTACGGCACCTTCACCGCGAACCCCTGAAGTGTCGGAACGGATTCACATCGTCGGCTGCGAAACCTCGGAGCCCAACGCGCCCGGCGGCGAGGAGACGTGGACGCCCACCTACGCGCGATCCGCCCCAGAGAACCGCACCGCGCTCGAGCAGGACTCGTTCCCTGCCAGCGGATCCGGTCCGACGTACACGACCAACGCGTATGGCGCCGGGTTGCATGGCGCGACCGCGGCGTACTCGAATCGGATCAAGAACGCGGACATGAGCCGGGAGGTATGGGCGTGGCCGACGGCGAACGGTGGCGGCGGCAGCTCACAGGTCGCGATCGTGGGCGCCAGCAACTACGTGATCGGCGGACGCTCGGTGCGTCTCACCGTCGCGGCCATGGCCTTCGAGCGTGCGCAAGGAGATCATCGCGCGCGCGAGCGGCAAGGATCATCTCAACGTGTCCGGAGCGCTCGTGAACCTCGGCGCGACGCAGACGCGGCTCGGTCGACCGGAGCTCGCGATCACGAGCCTGCGCCGTGCGC
>Ga0163144_10004857_pt1 | contig 30111 bp, 34 predicted proteins | sample OliLak19BULKMAT1_FD_123175 | JGI IMG/M metagenome (GOLD analysis project Ga0163144, IMG submission 123175) | Freshwater microbial mat bacterial communities from Lake Vanda, McMurdo Dry Valleys, Antarctica - Oligotrophic Lake LV.19.BULKMAT1 | ecosystem: Environmental > Aquatic > Freshwater >...
ACGTACAGACGGTCGATCTGCGCCGTCGTATCACTCACAATCGTCATCTCTCTCCTCCTGTCTGGATCCTGTGGACGCGTCCGATGATCGCTTCAAATCACCGGACCCGCCCATAGGATCTATTCGCCTACGGCGAACAGGAGGGGATCACGCTGCTGCGAAGATGCTGGCGCGGATGGTGTCGATCGTGACGTGGACAGTCATGCCGGGCGTGAGCGCGTCGGAGCTTGGTGCATCGGGGAGCAGGGCGAAGCAGCGGGTGGCGCCGACCTCAAGGACGAATTTCCAGGCATTGCCGAGGAAGATCGTCTCGCGGATCGTGGCGGGAAAGCTGTCTTCGCGTGCCGACGCGCTCAGCAGGAGATGCTCTGGTCTAGTCGCGAGCACGATCGCCGCGCCGTCGGGCAAGGTCGGCAGTTCGGCGATGCGCAAGACCGGGCCGGCCGTCAATGCGACGCCGGCGCCGCGGCGCAGAATTCCAGGCAGCAGATTGCAATCGCCCAGAAAGGTTGCGACGAAGCGATTCGCCGGCCGACGATAGAGCAGTTGCGGTGCGCCGGCCTGCGCGACCAGGCCGCGTTCGAGCACGACGATGCGATCAGAGAGGAACAGCGCCTCCTCCTGATCGTGGGTCACGTACACGATGGTCACACCGAGGCGGCGATGCAGCAGCTTGAGTTCGAGCTGGATCGCCTCGCGCAGATTCTTGTCGAGCGCGCCCAGCGGTTCGTCCATCAGCAGGATCACCGGATCGAAGACCAGCGCGCGCGCCAGCGCGACGCGCTGCTGCTGGCCGCCCGAGAGCTCGCGCGGATAGCGCGCGGCGAATCCGTCCATCTCGACCAGCGCCAACGCGTCGAGGATGCGCCGACCGCTCTCGCTGCGCCCGAGCCCGCGCGCCTCGAGCGGGAACGCGACGTTCTCTTCCACGGTCATGTTGGGAAACAGCGCGTAGTTCTGGAACACCATGCCGATGTCGCGCTTGGCGACCGGCACGTCCGCCATGTCGCGACCACCGATCAGCACGCGGCCCGTGCTCGGATTCTCGAAGCCGGCGATCAGCTTGAGCAGCGTCGTCTTGCCCGATCCCGAGGGGCCGAGCAGCGTGCAGAACTCGCCGGGTGCGATGATCGCATCCACGCCCGCGACGGCCTTGGTCGCACCATAGCTCTTCACGACGCCTTCGAGCCGGACTTCGCGTCCTCCAGTCATGTCATTCGCCTGCGGGGTCTGAGCATCGAGATGAGAAGCGGGATCGCCGAAGCGAGGATGAGCACGACGGCGACGGCCGATACGGTCGGATCGATCTCATGCGCGACGCCCTCGTACATCAGCTTGGGCAGCGTGCGCGACGAGATATCGGTGAGGAAAATTGCGAGGATCACCTCGTCGAAGGACGAGACGAAGGCGAACACCGCGCCGGCCATGATGCCCGGCGCGATCTGAGGCAGGACGACGCGCCGGAATGTGAGCGCGGACGACGCGCCGAGACTTGCCGCGGCGAGCTCGAGATTGGGATCGAAGCTGCGCAGGCTCGCGCGCACGGTCAGGAAGGCGAAGGGCAGCGCCAGCATCGCGTGACCGAGCGCGAGACCGAAGCGTCCGCCGACGAGACCGAGCGACGCGTAGAGATAATAGAGCGCCACCGCCACCGTGATGTGCGGCACGATCGTCGGCAGCAGCATGGTCGACTCGATCACCATGCGCAGCCCGGGCGCGAGGCGCCGACAGCCCAGCGCCGCGAGGGTGCCGGCGATCGTCGCGAGCGGCACGGCGAGCGCCGCGACGACGAGCGAATTGATCACGGATTCGAGCCATTTCGGATCGCGCAGCAAGCCCTCGAACCAGCGCAGGCTGTAGGAGGGCGGCGGGAAAACCAGGAAAGGCGAGCGGCTGAGGCTGAGCGGGAAGACCATCACGATCGGCGCCAGCAGGAAGATGCCGACCAGCGCGCCGGCGACGAGCACCAGCCGGCCGCCATGCGAACGGCGATAGGCGCCGCCCGACCCGATCGTATCGACCAGGCTGCCGCCGCCGGCAACGCCGCCCCAGAGACGATCGAGTCCGAAGCGGCGCTGGAACAGCCAGAACAGCACCAGCGTCATCGCCAGCAGCACGATCGCCAGCGCCGCCGCCATGCCCCAGTCGAGCTGCTCCTGCAGATGGAACTGGATCATCATCGCGATCATCCGCTGGCGCGGCCCGCCGAGAATCGCCGGCGTGATGTAGTAGCCGAGTGCGCTCATGAACACGATCAGCCCGCCGGCGAGTACGCCGGGCATCGTCAGCGGCGCGATGACGCGGCGGAAGATCCGCATCGATCCGGCGCCCAGCCCCTCGGCCGCCATCAGCAGATTGCGATCGATCGAGCGGAACGCGGCGTAGAGCGGCAGCACCACGAACGGCATGAGCACATGGATCATGCCGATCAGCACGCCAGAGAGGTTGTAGACGAAGGCGATCGGCTCATCGATCAGGCCCGTCGAGGTGAGCAGCGAATTCAGCACGCCATTGCGTTGCAGGAGGATGATCCACGCCGTCGTGCGCACCAGCGCCGACGTCCAGAATGGGAGCAGCACGACGAAGGCGACCAGGCGCGCCGTCGTCGGTCCGACGGTCGCCATCATGTAGGCCACGGGATAGCCGAGGATGATCGTGCCGGCCGTGACCAGGCCTGCGATAAGAAAGGTGTTGAGCAGCGGCACGCGATAGGCCGGGCTCGTGAAGATGCGGCCATAGAGATCGAGCGACAGCCCGTCCTTGACGAAGCTGACGACGAAAAGATGCAGCAGCGGACCGATCAGCAGGATGGCGACCAGCGCGAGGGCTGGCGCGAGCAGCAGCCCATGCCCGCGCGCGACGCGCGACGTCATGCCACGAAGAGCTCGCGGGGATAGCGCGTCAGACGCTCGCAGCCATCGCTCGTGATGGCGATCGTCTCCGAGAAGCCGAAGCTGTCCGCCAACAGATAGGTGTGGAACACCATCCCCGGCTCGAAGATCCAGGCGCAATCGGGCGTCGCCTCGAGCGCCTCGCCCCCGGTCGGCGGCAGCATCAGGCCGATCGAGTAGAACGTCTTGTTGGTATAGTTCTTCGCGTAGCCGGCATTGATGATGCCCTCGCGATAGATGCGATCGGGAATCGCCGCGCGTCCGCCCGGCCGGACTTCGCGCAATGCCGCGTCCTGGATCGCGATCAGCGTCTTGGCGCGTCGACGATCCTCGTCGTCGGCCGCCCCGATCTTGATCGTGCGCATGAATCGCGCGTGGTAGTAGCGCACCGCCGGCGTGCATTCGACCTGCAGCGTGTCGCCATGTTCGAGCACGCGGTCGGAAAAGCCGCCATGAAGATGGCGCGCGCGCTCACCCGACGAGAGCGGCCCCGGACCGGGAACATCGGAGCCCGCACGCATCATCGCCGCGCTGATTTCGGCGGCCACGTCACGCTCGCGCACGCCCGCGCCCGCCGCCGCGCGCCCGGCATTCATCCCGGCTTCCGCCGCAGCGGCAGCCCGGCGCTGATAGGCGATCTCGGCCGGCGATTTCACGTAGCGCATGCGCTGGATGAGATCGCCGCAATCCTCGAGGCCGAAGCCGGCGAGCGCTGCCCTGAGCGCTTCCCAGCGCGCGGCATCGAGCTGCCAGGCGCCAAGCTCGACGCCGATGCGCGCCGATGCGCCGAGACGCTTGCGCAGGAAATCGGCCGCGGCGGCGTTGCGATCCGTGCCGTCCGCCCAGGTCTGCGTGTCGCGGAACACGCAGGTGCGATCGAGATAATACTGCGCCACGTCGCGGCAGAGGATCGCGGGCTCGCCGCTCTCCGGCACGAGCGCGAACTGGAACGTCGAATAACCGCGCGTAAAAAAGCCGGTGAGCCAGGTCACCGATTCGGGCTGGAAGGCGAGCACGGCGTCCAGCCCGCGCGCGCGCAGCGCGGCCTGAACACGTCCCACCCGCGCGAGGAACTCCTCGCGCTCGAACCACGGCGCGGCGGTCATCAGGACTGGATGAACGCCTGGTAGCGCTCGATCATCGCCTGACTGTTCTTCGCCCACCACGCGATGTCGAGGAAGACATCGATCTTCGCGGTCGGCGAACCAGGCAGCGTGTCCCACTTCTCCTTCGGAATCTTCTCATAGGCCTTCGGCGTGGTCGGGCCATAGGCGATGTATTTGTGGAACTCCGCCTGCGCGTCGGGTTGGACCATCGAGTTGAGGAAGCGGAACGCCGCGTCCTTGTTCTTCGCGCCCTTCACGACCATGAAGAAGCCGAGCTGCGCGACTTGCCCCGCGAAGATCATCTTGATCGGCAGGCCTTCGTCGATGCCCGCCTGGAACCGGCCGTTCCAGCCCAGCGACATCATGGCATCGCCGGAGCCGAGCACCTGCACGGGCTGCGCGCCGGAGTTCCACCATTGCACGACATGCGGCTTGAGCTTGGCGAGCTTGGCGAAGGCGCGGTCCTGGCCTTCCTTGGTCGAGAGCTGTTTGTAGACATCGGCCGGCGCCACGCCATCGGCGAGCAGCGCGGCCTCGAGCACCGTCTGCGGCCGGTCATAGACCGAGCGCTTGCCCGGAAATTTCGCGGCGTCGAAGAAATCGGCCCAGCTCGCCGGCTGCGGCTTGCCGTCGGGGAAGGCTTTCTTCGAGAAGGCGAACACGGTGGAAAAGATCTCCGATGGCACGCCGAAGGGATAGCGCGCCTCCGGATAGGTGTGGCTGAGATCGACCTTGTCGGCGGGGATCGGCTCGAACAGGCCGGCATCGACGCCCTGCATCAGCGACGTGCCGCCGCCGGTGACGACGTCCCAGGTGACCGTGTTGGTATCGACCATCGCCTTGATGCGCGCGATCTGCGGGTTGGTGTCCTCGCGCACGCGGATGCCCGTCGCCTTGGTGAAGGGCTCGATCCAGGCCTTGCGGATGCCATCCTGATAGGCGCCGCCGAAACTCGCGAAGACGAGTTCCTGGGTCTGCGCGGTGGCATGGCCGCCTAGCGCTGTTGCGGTCAGCAAGCCAGCGGTGAAATTCCGACGATCGATCTTCATGAAACCCTCTCCTGCTGGCACGCAGCCTTGGCGTGCTCGATGAAATTGCTGATCAGGCGTTTGGCTTCGACGCCATCGGACGCGTCGCGCTTGAGCGCGTCCACGTCGGCGCCATCCGCCTCGAGCCGCTTGCGGCTGTCCTCGAACCACACGCGCGCCTGCGCCGCGTTGACTTCGGGATGGCCCTGGATGCCCCAGATCGGCAGATCGCGACAGCGCCAGACATGGTTCGGGCAATCCGGCGACGCGGCAAGGATGCGCATGTCGCGATGCCCATCGCGAACCTCGTCATTGTGCCAGACGAACATGTGCACGCTGCGCGCGAGGCCGCTGGTCAGCGCATCGCGCGACGACTCGGGCGTGAGGTCGAGCGACATCCAGCCGACTTCGCAGCGCTGGCGCCGGAACACCTGATCGCGTCCGCACAGCGCCGAGCCGAGGATCTGGCTGCCGAAGCAGATGCCCAATGTCGGCACGCCACGCTCTGCCAGTTCCTCGATCAGTTCATGCTCACGAATGATCCAAGGGATGTCCTCGTAGGCGCCATGCGGACTGCCGGAGAGGAAGCAGGCATCGTAGCCGTCGAGCGAGTTCGGGAACTCGCCGCCATAGGCGAATTTGAAATCCACCGCGAAGCCCGCATCCGCGAAGCGCTGCTCGAGCTTGCTCACCGTGGTCCGGCGCGGACCGTTCTGAAGAAAGAGTAGCCGCATGGGTCTCCCGAATTCGAGCATGTCTCGGGCCAACTTAGAGGGCGAGCCGTTGCCGTGCCAAGCGGCTCGCGCGATCTTTCGCGCGCGTCCGGACCGGGAACGCAGCGTCTAGACGACCGCGGAGGTGCCGCCGTCGATGTTGATCGCGACTCCGGTGAGGTAGCTCGCCCGCGCCGAGACGAGGAAGGCGATGACGTCGCCGGCCTCCTCGCTCTCGCCGATGCGGCCGAGCGGAATGGTGCGCCGCGCCGCATCGTCCGCGTAACGCTGGTCGAGATCGACATTGGTGCCGGGCCCGGCCTCGCGCGCATAGCGGCGCTCGTGCTGACCGCTCTTGATCAAGCCGATGCATACGGTGTTGACCAGGATGTTGTCCCGAGCGAGGGCCTTCGACAGCGCCTTGGTCAGCGCGATCCCCGCCGCGCGCGAGATCGAGGTGGGCATCGAGGCGGCGCCGGGCGTGCGACCCCCGAGATTGGTCACGTTGACGATGCGTCCGCCGCCGAGCCCACGCATCGTCGGCAGAACAGCGCGGATCAGCCGCACGGCGGCCCAGAGCTTGAGCTCGAAATCCACCTCCCAATCGGCGTCGCCGACATCGTCGAAGGCCTTTGCCGCCGCGGTGCCGGCATTGTTGACGAGGATGTCGATGCGACCGAAGCGCTCGAGCGTCCGCGCGACGATGCGCGCGGTGGTTTCCGGCGCGGCGACGTCGCCCGGCACGGCGAGCACCCGGCCGCTCCGACATCCGCGCGCGGAAGTCCAGTCAGGGGAGGTTTCCGGGTTTTCCCCGGGTTGCGTCTCACGCGGGTGCGAGCAGCGTGAACTGACCGCGGGCAAGCAGCTTGCGGAAGTCGCGATCGAAGCTGACCAAGTGCTCTCCAAGGTAGGCCACGGCGGCGGACAACCAGGCGTCCGGCAGTTCATTGCCGCGCAGTTTCTTGTCGAGACAGAGCTGCCGCAGCTTCGGCCACTCCGGGCCCATGGGAGCCAGGTGCACACCGGGCGAGTCCAGCAGCGCGTCGACGAACGCCACGGCATCTTCGATCGGCGTCGCCCGCCGGAAGATCTTCGGGCTGGTGACCAGCCGCAGAAAGCTTGCCAGGACCATCGGCATCAGCGTGAAAGCCGCGCCCGCGGCTGATGCGGTGACCGCGTCTTCAAGCCAGGCGCGCGCCACGGCATGATGCGGATGATCGCTACGTGAGGCGGCGACCAGCACGTTGACGTCAGGCGTCATCGCCCAACGCCTCCAGCAAGGACTTGTTGCTCAGCGGATCCACACCGGACACCAGACCGCCGCGGCCCTTGAACACCGGCAGCCGGACACGTCCTTGCTTTGCAGAAGCGGCTTTCGCGCGAAGGCGCAGCTGCAGCCCTTCCTCGATCAAACGCGTCAGACTCGTCCGCTGCTGAGCCGCCAGGGCTTTGGCGTCGGCCAGGAGTTGATCGTTGATGTCCAGAGTGGTCTTCATCCCAAGAGAATACAGATTTCTGTATCGACGATGCAAGGGCGCCGTCCCTCGACAAGACGGGGACGTACCCTGTGGAAGAACTTCCGCCGTCGATGCCGTTCATGCACAGGATACGTCCCCTCTCACCCCTTCAGCGATCCCGCGGCCAGACCCGTGATCAGATAGCGCTGGACTGCGATCACGAAGATCAGGATCGGCGCGAGTTGCACGGTGGCGGCGGCGAACAGGATGCCCCAATCGACGCCTTCGACGGTGCTGAGGATCTCGCTGATCACGAGCGGCGTGGTCTTGGCGGCGCGAGTCGTGAAGATCAGGGCGAAGACGTATTCGTTCCAGGCGAAGACGACCACGAACACGGCGGCGGCGAGGATGCCGTTGGCGGCCAGGGGCAGGATGATGCGGCCGAGGATCTGCGGCAGCGTCGCGCCGTCGACGCGCGCGGCTTCCTCGAGCTCGCGCGGGATCTTCTCGATGAACGCCTTCATGATCCAGGTGCTGAGGCTGACGAAGAACGCCGCGTAGAGCGCGATCAGCAGGATATGCGTGTCGTTGATGCGCAGCGCGTTGACGACGGGAAACAGCGGCAGCGTGACGATGATCGGCGGCAGCATCCGCATCACGATCATCCCGAAGGCGCTGACCGTGAGCCAGCGATCGTGGAAGCGCGCGTAGACATAGCCGGCCAGGGTCGAGCACGCGACGCAGAGCAGGCTCGCGCCGATCGTCACGATCAGGCTGTTGCGCATGTTCAGGAAGAAATCCGGCCACACCTGCCAGAGTCGAACGTAATGCTCCAGCGTCGGCGTGAAGAACAGACTCGGCGGCGTGGCGAAGATCTCGCGCCCCGGCTTCAGTGACGAGAGCACCACGAGCAGGATCGGGAAACCCGACCACAGCATCGCGAGCGCCACCAGCGCGAGTCGCCCGATACGGGCGGCGGGTCTAGACGGCGGCATGGCCGAACATCCGCCGATGCATCTGATGAAGATAGGGCAGCGCGATCAGCAGCGAGATCACGAGCATCGCCACGCCGGTCGCCGAGGCGGCGCCGAACTCGTGATACTTGAACGCCTGCCGGTAGAGATAGACCGCGAGCACTTCGGTGAGGCGCGCAGGCCCGCCTTCGGTGAGCAGCCAGACCTCGCCGAAGACGCGCATCGCGACGATGTAGCGAAACATCATCGCGATCAGCAGGGCGGGCAGGATCAAGCGCAGCTTCACGTACCAGAAATTCTGCCACGACGAGGCGCCGTCGATCGTCGCAGCCTCGACCAGCTCGTTGGGGATCGTCGTCACCGCGGCGTAGAGAATCAGGAAGGTGAAGGGCACGTGGTGCCAGATGCTCAGCAGCGACACCACGAACAGCGCATCGACAGGATCGGCGGACCAGTCGATCTGCCCCAGCCCCAGCGACAGCAGCGCGTAGTTGACCATCCCGACATCGGGCTCGAGCATGAAGCGCCACATCACGACCGCCGACACCTCCGTGATCGCATAGGGCGCCAGCAGGATCGAGATCACGATGCGCTTGCCCGGCACCGGCCCGGCCATCAGCAGGGCGAGGCCGAGGCCGAGCAGCAGCTCGCCATAGACCACCGCATTGGTGACCACGAACGTGTTCCAGAACGCACGCCAGAACGCGACATCGCCGAGAATCGCGGCGTAGTTCGCGATGCCGACGAAGCGCGGCGGCCTGCCATAGGTCCAGCTCTGCAGGCTGATCCACACCACGTAGAGCGCCGGGCCGAGAATGAACGCCAGCAGCAGAACCTGCGCCGGCGCCACCATCAACCAATGCACGGGTCGGAGGCGATACATGCCGCGCGTTGCGCCCGTCAGGTCTTCGGCAGCAGCGGCTCGATGCGCGCCTTGACGTTCTTCATCGCCTGCAGCGGCTCGGCCTGACCGAGCATGGCCTTCTGCAGTTCCTCCATGTAGATGTCCATCGCCTTCGCGACGTGCTCGAAGCCCGGCAGCACGAGACGCGCATCGGCCAGCGCGCGCTTCTCCGCCTCCGAATAGGGCGCGAGCTTGCGCACCTCCGGATCGTCATAGGCCGAGGGCCGCACCGGGCCGTTGCCATTGGCCGCCGCGCGGATCGTGTTGCGGCGCGACGACAGCTCCTTGATCAGCGACCAGGAGAGTTCCTTGTTGCGCGCGTTGCTCGGGATCGCCATCGCCCAGACCGATGTCTTGGCCGGCGCCGCCGCAGTCGAGCCCGACATCGGGAAATTGACCACCTCGATCTCGCCGGGAAACTTGCTCAGTTTCGGATCGTTGTAGTTCACGAAGCGGCCGAAGGGCTGGTTGGTCATCGCCGCCCGCCCCTGCTGCATCGCCGTGATGACCTCCTCGGTCTTGAAGGTCATGGTGTTTCGCGCCAGCACGCCCTTGCGATACCAGTCGCGCACCAGGGTCGCCGCCTTCACGCTGCCCGGCTCGTCGCAGAGGATCTTGTAGTCCGGCGTGATGAACTCGCCGCCATAGGCGCGGATCAGATCCACCATCGCCGAGGGGTCGTCCATGCTCAGCGCGTAGCCGTTCACGCGCGCGCCGTCGCTGCGCGTAAAGGTCAGCTTCTCCGCATAGGCGATGATCTCCTCGAGCGTCGTCGGCGGTTGGGTGAACCCGGCCTCGCGCAGGAAGAGCTTGTTGAAGAAGAAGCCGTGCGTGGCATGGCGATAGGGGATCCCGATCAGCTTGCCGCGATAGGTGTGGGCGGCGCGCATGCCCGCGCCGATCTCGTCGAACGCCTCGATCGGATCGCGCTTTTGGTACGCACCGAGATCCTCGAACAGGCCGGCGATATGCGGGCCGCCGAAGCGCTCGAGGATGAAGGCGATGTCGGCCGCGCCCTCGCCCAGGCTCGCCTCACGGTAGACGCGCTCATGCACGCCTTCGACCGAGAAGGTGATCCATTCCAGCTCGATGCCCTGACGCTGGCGCCATTCGGCCGTGGAATCGCCGGCCTTCGCGCCCGTCGCGACGGCGCGATGCACAGCGTGGCTCATGATGGTCAACTTCGCCGGCTTGCTCTGCGCGCGCAGGATCGCCGGACTCGCGAGCGGCGCGACGAGGCCGGCCATGAGGCCGAGTCCGGCTGCGCGCCGGCGTGTGATGTGCATGAGTTCCTCCCGTTGAATGGCGCCGCGATCTCAGACCGGCCGCTCGCCCTTGGTCATCAGCCGATGCATCCGCCGCCGGCCCTGGCCGTGGAACGGATCGCGACGATGCATGGCGCAGCGATTGTCCCAGATGATGAGATCGCCGACTTGCCATTCCTGCGTCCACACATGTTCGGGCCGATCCACGAAGGACCAGAGCTCGTCGAGCAGCGCCTCGCTTTTCGCCAAGGGCAGACCCGGCACGTAGCCGCCGAAGCGGCGACCGAGATAGAGCGCCGGGCGGCCGCTCCCGGGATGCGCGCGCACCAGCGGATGCACCGGCCCGGGCAGTTCGCGCGGATCGTCGGTTTCGATGTCCCTGTAACCCGGACGCTTCGCGCCATAGGAGCTGTGGCTCGCCTGATGCTTGCATTTGAGCTTGGCGATGCGCGCGCGCAGCTCCGGCGGCAGCACCGCGAGCGCCTGGTACATGTTCGCGAAGCTCGTATTGCCGCCCGTCGGCGGCACTTCGCGCGCCAGCAGGAGGGTCAGGCCGGAGGGAATGTCCTCGAAACCGAGATCGGTGTGCCACAGCAGCTCGCCTTCGCCATGTTCGCCGATCGGCGCGCCGGCCTCGACGACGTTCGACACGATCGTCACCATCGGCGCGGCTGGATTGTAGACGGCGCGGCTGCGGGTGTAGCCGGGCGAGGCATAAAGATCGCCGAACCGCGCCGCCAGCCGCTCGAACGCGACATCGTCGATGTCGTAGCCGCGAAAGCGCAGGACGAGATGCTCGTGCAGCGCATCGCGCAGCGTCGCGAACTCCGCGTCCGACAGATCGCGCAGATCGATGCCCGTGATGTCGGCGCCGAGCCCGGCCCCCGTCGGCCGAATGTCAAAGCCCGTTTCCTGCTGAGCCAGCATTGCCGTTCCTCCCCTGCGCGATCGTCCTGCAGGCCACACCAAGCCATACCCCCGTGTCAATCGCGCGTCGCGCTTGCTCGTCGCGGCGCCTGCCGACAAGCTGGGGACACAGGCGTTTCAGCCATCATCCACGGGAGGGGCGACATGAGTACTCGGATCGCGCGTCGTCGCAGTTTGCAGCTGGCTGCCACCGGGCTCTGGCCGCTCCAATTCGCCAAGGCCCAGGCCAAGCCGGAGAAGCTCGCAATCATGAGCCATGCCGTGCATCGCAGCGTCGTGACTGGGGCCAAGGGCGGCGACAGCGCAGGCGAATGGAGCCAGACGACTGGCGTGAAGCTGGAATGGCTGACCTTCGGCGTGCCCGAGGTGCATGACCGGCTCTATCGCGAGGCGAGCCTTGGCAGCGGCAGCGTCGATGTCGGCCTGATCGCCAATCGCTATGTCGGGCCCAAGATCGCCAATCTCTTCGAACCGCTCGATCCGTATCAGCAACGCGCGCCGATCGAGGCCTTCGGCGACATCGCCGCGGGCATGCGCGAGACGATGAGTTTCGGCGGCAAGCTCTATGGCATTCCCTTCCGCCACGCGACGTCCGGGCTGCACTACAACAAGGCGATTTTCGCCGAGCGCGGCCTGACCGCGCCGCCGCAGACCGTCGAGGAGCTGATCAGCTTCGCCGAGAAGCTCACGTTCAAGCGCGCTGACGGCACCCAGGTGCATGGCCTGATCTTCGACGGCACGAGCCCGGCGCAGATCGTCGATCTCGCGCGCGCCTGGAACGGCGATTTCCTCAGCGCCGACTACAAGATCCTAGTCACCGAGCCGCCGATGATCCGCACCGTGACCTTGCTCAAGGAGTTCTTCGCCAAGGGCATCCTGCCGCGCAACTGGATCCGCTTCGCGACCGAGGACACGATCACCTTCATGAGCCAGGGGCGCGCGGCGATGGCGATCACGCCTTTCGGGCGCTACGCGAATTTCAACGATCCGCAGCGCTCGAAATACGCCGGACAGATCGACGTGACGCCGGTGCCGATCGCGGCCGCGCTCAAGGATCGCTTTCCCGTCGCGCCGGCGAAGACGGAGTTCTGGGCCTTCGTGATCCCGCGCAATACGCCCAACAAGGAGCTCGCCTGGGATCTCATCCGGCATTTCTCGAGCAAGGAGAACACCGTGCGCGCGGCGATCAACGGCAATGGCCCGTGCCGCGAATCCACCTATGCCGATGCGCGCTATCGCGCCGCCCTGCCTTATGCCGACGCGGAAGGCCGCGTGCTCAGCCTCGCGCGACCGCCGTTGCCCGGCTGGGACGAGGCGGCCAAGGCCGAGGACATCTTCCGCGAGGAACTCGAAGCGGTGCTGGTCACGGGCAAGTCGCCGGAAGCCGCCATGGAGTCCGTGGCCCGGAGAGTGACGCCGCTACTGCCGAAATGACGCGGCCGCGCTCAACTCATGTAGAGCCCGCCGTTGATGTCCAGCGAGACGCCGGTCACGTAGGCCGCCTCGTCGCTGCACAGATAGACCACGCCGCCGGCGACATCTTCGGGCGTACCGGTCCGGCCCAGCGGAATCTGGCGCAGCGCGTCCTCGCGCACCTCGACCGGCGCCGCCGCATGCTTGCTTCCCCAATCGATCCAGCCCGGACAGACGGCGTTGCTGGTGATGCCGAAGGGCGCGGCTTCGCGCGCCAGGCCCTTCACGTAGCCGAGCAGCGCCGCCTTCGCGCCGGCATAGGTCGGCGAGGGCGACATGAAGGCCTTGCCGGATTTGCCGACGATCGAACTCACCGCGACGACGCGGCCGCGGCGCCGCGTCTTCATGCCCGGCAGCACGGCGCGCGCGGCGGCGACGAAGCCCTTCACATTGACGTCGAAGACGCGGCGATACTCGTCGTCGCTGGTCTGGTCGAGCGGCACGCGCGTGCCGGCGCCCGCGTTCGAGACGAGGATGTCGACGCGCCCCCAGCGCGCGACGGTCGCCGCCACCATCGCGTCGACCTCGTCGCTGCGCGCCACATCGGCCTGATAGGCCAGCGCCGTTCGCCCCATTGCGGCGATCCGCGCAACCACTTCTTCCGCCTCGGCGGCGGCCGAGCGATAGTTGACGACGATGTCGCATCCGGCACGGGCGAGCGCCAGCGCGCAGGCGCGTCCGATGCCGCGCGACGACGCGGTCACCAGCGCCACTCGCCCCGAAAGATCGATCGCGTATGCCATCGCCCACCCCTGCCAAGCTGCCGCTTCGAATTGACCGCGCGCCACGCGCGTCGCCCACGCGCCGACGCAGCATGACGCGGAAACGCCGCGCGGGAAACCGCGCGTCATGACCGTACTCAGCCCGGCGCTGCGTGCGGCGCTGCTGATGCTCGCGGCGACGGCGACGACGTCGGTGCAGAGTTCGCTGATCCGGCTGGTGGCCGATAGCGGCATCCATCCCTTCGAGATCGCGTTCTTCCGCAGCGCCTTCGGCTTCGCCACGGTGGCCGCCTGGGTGCTGTGGTATGCGCGCGCCTGGCCGCGCTCGGGGATGCTCGGCTCGCTGTCGATGTCGGGCGTGTTCCACGCCACCGCAATGCTCGCCTTCTTCTATGGCGTGTCCGTGATGCCGCTCAGCGATTCGGCGGCGCTGACCTTCACCGCACCGCTGTTCGGCACGATCGGCGCCGCGCTGTTCCTGGGCGAGAAGGTGCAGGCCCGGCGCTGGATCGCGATCGCCGTCGGCTTCATCGGCGTGATCATCGTGCTGCGGCCCGGCTCGGTCCCCTTCAGCCTCGGCGCCGCGCTGGTGTTGATCTCGACTGTCGCCTTCGCCGGCGTGACGGTGCTGGTGAAGAAGATGTCGGCGAGCGAGCGCACGACGACCGTCGTCTACTATCAAAGTCTGTTCGTCTCGATCCTGACCATCCCGCCGGCCATCGCCTTCTGGTCGACGCCGCCGACGGCGACCTTCCTCCTGCTCGTCGCGCTGGGCGTGCTCAGCACCGTCGGTTGGCTCTGCTTCACCCGCGCCTTCGCCCTCGCCGACGCCTCGGCCATCCTGCCCCTGGAATTCACGCGCCTGCCCTTCATCGCGGTGCTGGGCTACGCGTTGTTCGGCGAAATCCCCGACCGCTGGGTCTGGATCGGCGCCGCCGTGATCTTCGGCTCCACCCTCTACATCGCCCACCGCGAGAACGCCGCGGCGCGGAAGGCGAAGCGCGACGGCAGCCGCGATGGCGTCCAATGATGGCCAGATGCCGCACGGAATTGCGCGGCGGCGATCGACGGAGATGGTCAAGGAATTGCTCGGCATGTTCCTTGGAGATATGAAGCGGAATGCTGTGAACATTGGGCTCATCACGACGATCGAAGCTCGGCAGCGCTGACCAGTTGGGAGTCGCCATGGCGGGATCGACATTCAGGGGCAAGGCCGGACTCATCGCGCCCAATTCGGCGCCAACATGACGCCGGCGATGCATAAGCCGCTGATCCTGACGCCGTCGCCGGTCGACAGCCGAGCGAGCGCGATGCTCTCGGTCGTCGTGCCCTGCCATGACGAAGGCGCCAATCTCGATGCGCTCTTCGCACGGCTGATCCCGGTGATCGATGGGCTCGGCGTCGCATTCGAGATCATCTGCGTCGATGATGGCAGTCGCGACGACACTTGGCTGCGACTCCTCGCCTGGTGCCGGCGCGAGCCGCGCCTGCGGGCGTTGCGCCTGTCGCGCAATTTCGGCAAGGAGGCGGCGCTTTCGGCCGGCATCGATGCCGCGCGCGGCGCCGGTGTGGCGCTGATGGACGCCGACCTGCAGCATCCACCGGAACTCATCGCAGCCTTCGTCGCGCGCTGGCGCGAGGGCGTCGACATGGTCTACGCGGCGCGCACCAGCCGCGCCGGCGACTCGCTGTTCAGACGCCTGTCGACCCGCTTCTACTACTGGGCATTCGGCCGGGTATCGGAGGTCGATCTGCCGCCGGGGGCCGGAGATTTCCGGCTTCTCGACCGCTGCGTCGTCGACGCGCTGAAGGCGATGCCGGAACGCGTGCGCTTCATGAAGGGGCTCTACGCCTGGGTGGGATTCAGCCATATCGGCGTCGAGTACGATCCGCCGGCGCGCACCGCCGGCATCAGCACGATGGGCCTGCGGCGGCTGACGCGCTTCGGCTTCGACGGCATCGTCGCATTCAGCAAATTGCCGCTCATCGTCGCCGCGTGGCTCGGCGCGGCGATCGCGATGCCGGCACTGGTGATCGGGTTCGTCCTGCTGATCGAGACGCTGATCTACGGCATCGACGTGCCCGGCTACGCGTCGACGATCGTCGCGGTCATGATCCTCGGCGGCGTCCAGCTCCTGACCCTCGGCCTGCTCGGCGCCTATGTCGGGAGGCTCTTCGAAGAGGCCAAGCATCGGCCGATTTACATCGTGCGCGAAGCGATCGGCGAGTCATGAGCGCCGATACGTCGTCGTGGCGGCGCTTCTGGGATCGGCCGCATCGCATCTACGCCAATGCGCGTCATCGCGACTTCCACTACCGGCGCATCGCCGAGCAACTGATCGCCCAGATCCCGAATGACCAATCCGTCGTGCTCGACTACGGCTGCGGCGAAGCGCTGCACGCCGATCTGGTCGCCGCGAAATGCGGCAACCTGAGTCTCACGGATTCGTCGTCGTCGTTGCGCGCCGGCTTGAGCGCCCGATTCGCCTCACATCCGACGATCCGCGTCGCATCGCCCGACGAGATCGCCGCCGGCCCCGCGGCGCAATTCGACCTCATCGTCATGGCTTCGGTCGTGCAGTACATGAGCCGTGACGAGTTGACGGCGCTCGTTGCGATGTTCCTGTCCAAGCTCGTGCCGGGCGGCCGGCTCATTCTCGCTGATGTCATGCCGCCCGATTTGAGCGTCGCCGCCGACATCCGCTCGCTGCTGCTCACGGCCCGTGAAGGCGGTTTCCTGATAGCGGCGGTCATCGGCCTCGTCGCGACATTCTTCTCCGACTATCGCCGGCTGCGCCGCGAGGTCGGCCTGACCTGCTACACGGACCCCGAGATGCTGACGCTGCTCGCTCGGGCCGGCTTCGAGGCGCGCCGCAACGCGGTCAATCTCTACTTCCATCCCGGGCGCACGAGCTTCATCGCGACGCGCCCGCACTGAGCGGCGCCAGCCGGACGCCGGCGGCGGCGAGATCCTCCGCGAACATCGCGCTCGCCAGATAGGCGAATTCCCCCGCCCGTGGCGCAACGACCGGATCCTCGGCGACGAGCACTGCGTCGGGTTCGCCGGGATGGCACATCACCAACAGACCGGGACGCGCGTCGCGCAGGAAGATCTGCATCAGCGTGCGATAGGGCAGACGCTCATCGAAGTCGCGCACGCCGGCGAAGTCGGCGTTGGTGCTTGCGCCGACCCGCTGCCAGCGACGGCGCGCCTGATGCCCCAGCACGGCGAGCACGCTCGCGCGCAGACGCGCCACCGGTCGCGCCAAGACCCGACCCATCGGCGAAGCCGTGTTGCGGATCCACGCCGCTTCGCCGAGGCGCCGACGCCAGATCGCCGCGACGAGGTCGCGCAGGATCGGCAGTTCGTGGACATGGAGATGGCCGTCGATGAAATCCGGGCGCCGGCCCAGCATCGTCTCGAACGAGTCGATCTGCCGTTCGATGTCACGCGTCGTGGCGGCGATGTCCAGGCGCCCGAGGAACGCGGCGCCGACCAGCGCGCCGAGCGACCGCGATCGGCCCGTCAACGTGATGTGCACGCCGAGTTCGATCGTCGATGGCACGTCGCGCAGTCGCGGCGCCGCGGCGCGCCATGCCACGCCATCGGTCATGCAGCTGATCGCGCTCAACCGCCCGCGCGCGGCGAGAGTCGCGATCGCCTCGCTGACACCCGGCGCGATCCCGAAATCGTCCGCACACAGGGCGATCGGGATTTGGCTCGCGCTCATGACGCATCGCTCCGACCACCGAAGGTCCAGTTCCGGTTGAGCGTGAACGTCCACAACAGCACGCCCAGCATCGTGACGATCTGCGCGACGACGTAGTGCACGCCCAATCGCCCGATCAGCACATGCATGGCCAATCCGGTCAGGAGAAACCCGCCACCGGCGACGATCGCGAAGCGTGGCGCCGCATGCTGATGGCTGCGATCGGTGGCGAATGTGAAACGCCGGTTGAGAATGTAGGAAGTCACCGCGCCGGCGATGAACGCGGCGAGCGCGGCAGGCGCCGGCGCCGCGCCGGCGATCTCGACCAACGCAATGAGCACCGCGAAATGCGAGACCGCGGCGATCACGCCGACGCCGGAAAAACGCAGGAACTGCCGAGGCAAGGACATTGGGGGATGCTCGCGTGTCGACGGGACTTATCGGTGCATCGCGCCGGCGCCGCAAGCCCAACGCGCGATGTCCCGGCGCGTACCCGACGAAAGTCGTGGTATGACTCGCCCGGGGTCGTCGCGCCTTTGCCGTGCCGCACGCCCGAGACGGCGCAACGCGAACGAGCAGGAGCAGGGCACATGGCAGAGGACAGGACGCGGCACGAGCGGATCTATGGCCCCGTCGCGCGAGCGCTGCATTGGATCATGGCCGGCCTGGTCGCGGTGCAGTTTGCCGCCGGTGTCGTCATGGTATCGGAGCGCGGCATCTTCACGGCCCTGACGAACGCGCTCGCGCTCTACGATGTCCACAAGCTCCTTGGCATCGTGCTGCTCGCGCTCGTGGGATTGCGCCTCGTCAATCGGCTGCGCCGTGGCGCGCCGCCGGAGGAGCCAGGCCTCGCTTCATGGCAGCGCGAGGCGTCGGGCCTTGTCCACGCTTGGATCTATCTGCTGCTGATCCTGGTTCCAATCCTCGGCTGGGTCGGCATCTCCCTCTACCCCGCGCTGACGCTGTTCGGATCCTTCGCGCTTCCCGGCCTGATCGCCCCCGACAGGGCGGCGTCGGCGCCCGTCTTCGTCGCGCACGCCATCGCCGCCTTTGCACTGATCGGGCTCGTCCTCGCGCATGTGGCGGCGGCGCTCCACCATCATTTCATCCGCGGCGATGGCGTGCTTCGCCGCATGCTGCCCAAGCGCGACGGCTAAGCCGGATACCCTCGACCAAGCGACGATGGTCCTGAATGTCTTCTGGATCGCTGCGATCACACCGGGGAGGTTGCTTTCGACCTCCTCGTTGGAAAAGCGAATCACGCGGATTGTGCATGTCGCCAAATAGGCGTCGCGCTTGCGGTCATGAGCCTCGGCTGCCTCGTGGTCATGGGCAGCGCGCCATCGAGCTCGACAGCCAGGCGCTCGGTGGCGCAGTAGAAGTCCAGCACATAGGCTCCCACGCTGTGTTGGCGGCGGAACTTCCGCCCTGCAAGCCGACGTTTGCGCAGCGCGCCCCGGAGCAGCACTTCCGCGCGCGTCGACCCGCGCCGCAACGCGCGGCGCGCGCCGATCAGATCCTTGCGATTGTGCAGCATCCCCATCGCTCCGACCTTGCACCCTTGCTGGACAAGGAGCGCCATGCATGGGGCGTAGCTCTTGGACTCACCACCCCCGCTCGCGCGTGGCCCGCGCGAGCTGCCCCGCCTCATCCGAGGCGGGGCGACAAGGGGCGTGCGCGTCGTCCTGGGCACGACATCCCGAGATGTGTGAATCGCGTAGATCATTGGAGGAGGGGCGACGGGAGATGGGCGCTTCTGTGGCTCGGATAGAGGCGGCGATGGGTGTCACGTCTGACGCGCGGCGGTGATCGTCGGTGCTAGCGGTTCAAGCAGGCGTAGAGGCGAATGAGCTGCCGCGCCGGCGCCGGGATCGCCGTTCCCTTCTTCTCGCTGCGCGAGGCCGTTTCGCAGGACAGCCAGAAATAGCCGGCATCCGGATCCACGACGAGGCGCGTCGGGTCGAGATCCGGCGCCAGCAGCACCGCGAGATACGGCGTCGTCGAACTCCATGCGAGGCGGTTCGGGCCGGTGGCGATGCGGTGCGACGAGACGAAGCGCGGATCGCCGAGTGAAGCGTCCGCCGCGCTGCCCATGGCGAGCGCTCGCACCGCGACTTTGTACTGCGACCACGCCGCGATGAATTTTGCGGCCTCGACGGCATGCACGAACAGGATCAGCAGGATCGCGCCAGCGATCATGCGCGGGCTCGCCCATTCCCGGACGACGCCGACCAGGCGCACGATGCCTGGAAACGCGGATCGCCCGCCGCCCTCCTCATGCGCGGCGGACATCGCCGCCAGCGCGCCGAACACAGGCGTGGCGATCAGCAGCGCCGTGCGCAGCCCGTATCGGGCATCGCTGAGGAGCGCGTGGTCGAACCAGAGCCAATAGATGCCGAGCAAGAGCGAGCAAAGCAGCACGGCGCAGGCAGGCGCGGCGTTGGAGACGACCCGCCGGAGCAGCAGGAGTGTCGCGCCGTAGCCGGCGATGGCCGCGAGAAGCAGCAGAAAGGCGGGATCGCGAAGATTCCGGATGTCGATGAACTTGTACGCGGCGGCGCCGAGAACGCCGGCAATGTGGTCATCGGGCCGAACACCGAGCTTCACCCCGGTCCAGATTGTCATCGCGCCGACGAACGCGACGACGGCCCTGACGAGGACGGCGCCGCGCCGGCCATGCAGGAACACCGTCGCGACGATCGCCACGGCGAACACGACGGCGCCTTCATGCGTGAAGACCAGGGCCACCAGCGTGACGAACACGAGCGCTGCACCGCGTGGTGTGGCCGGCGCGTAGAGGCAGAGCGCGAGCGCCGGCCAGAACAGCGCATGCGCCATCCACATCTCCGTCGGAAAGCCGAAGACGAGGGGGCACACGCAGGCGGTCGAAAGACACGCCCAGCCGAGGATCGTGCGCCGCGGCGATCGATCGACCGCTCTTGTCGCCAGCAGGCCGAGCAGCGGCGCGGAGAAATGCAAGAACCCGTAGATGAAGACACCGCCGCGCGCGTCCCTGGTCAGCCCGACATACGCCTCGGCCGGGACATAGGCGAAGACATAGCTGAAGGCGCGGCCCGAGATGTTGTGCCAATGAAATTGCCAAGCATCCTCGACGGCGACCGAGTAGGCGAAGATGGACGCATCGCCATACATCTGCAGCTGCGCACCGAGCCCGGCGACGATGTAAAGGACCGCCACACCGAAACCCGACGCGAATACCAGGGGGGATCGGCCAAGCATGCCGCAGCCTATCCCGAGATCGCGTCGCGGTGCGACGACAGCATTGCGCGCCGCGCGCGTCGGGACGCGGTTCGACCGAGTTCGTCGCAGCGGCGCAGCTCCACGATCAGGTGCGCGCAATCGAATCGATGCGGCAGGCCGGCCCGACGAGCGAGAATCTCGACCGCTGTCCGCACGGATCCACTGAGATCGATGGCAGGCAGGTCCGCAGTCACATCGCCGTCGACAGCGCCGCCGCGACCAATTGACGGTGGCGCCGCGCGAGCCGTTGATGTCTCGCGCTCGCCGATGCGGCGCGCGAATCCCGGCATTACGCAAATTTGAGCGGGTGGCCCGCTTCAGAGCGCGAAATCTCGTGCGACATCGCACATCGCCGCTGGCTTGGTCCGTCGATGCTCGCTCCTATGTCAGCGCCTTCGGCGGCTGACACCAACCGAAGGAGAGAGCGACGCGTCACTACATCTCCCAACCATGCTCATTCACGAGGTCACCGCCAGCGATCCATCGCTGACTCTCGATCACGGGGCGTCGCTGGTCGGCGACTGGGGATTTCTCTGTGAGCTGCGCGACATCGGCCGCGCTGCGCCCGAGTCCTGGCCGGAAGGAGATCCGAATGACCGGCGAATAGCGCTCGCCTGGCCGCACGTCGACAGCGCGGCAGCCGACGCTATCGAACGCGATCCCGGTGACGCGGGCCTGCCCCAACCGTCATACCTCGTGGAAATACGCGTCTTCGAACTCGCCGAGCATTCCCTTGAGCTCGTCGAGCATCACCTTGATGAGCTTTCGTTGCGGCGCCTCGCATAGCGCTTCCGCCGTCATGTCCCAAATCGATGAGAAACAAGGCGCGATGCCATTCGAGATGCTGCCCAAAGGCATCGATTCCGATGCGAGATTCGAGTCGTTGCTCCAACCAGGCGATCCCACGTCCGGGCGTGCCGTCCATTTCATAGACATGGGCCACGGCGTGCACAGCCCAGGGATCGGCTGGCGCGATCTCGACCGCAATTCGGCCTATCCGTTCGGCGTCGCGGTACTTCCCGTTCTCACACAAGGCGAAGGCATGGCATCCCAGCACGTGGCCGAAGCCAGGAACTTCCGGCGATCAGCTGCCGATCACGGCGGTCGTCGTTCGCAGCAAGCCAGCGAGATCGCCAGTCTGGAACCGAATCGCGTGCACCAGCTTGATCGCCATGAGATCCCTCGAAACGTCAGTGAGCACGGCATCAAGCGTCCTCAACGCAGTGTGGACATCGCTCCGAGCCAGCGCCGCCAGGGCCGGCGACGATCATGCGCTCGCGATCCGTCCCACGGCGACGCGCCACAGCGCCCTCGGCCGCTCGCAGCGACGCGACGCATCGTGCGTCGTGCGACGGTCGAGCCATCAGGAACGCGGCGAAGCCGTCCAACGCGCGCCCGATTGCCAGATCGGGATCGTGCCTGAAGCATCAGCCGTTCCCGGCTGGCGTCTTGCCAACCGCATCGGCCAGGGACGGCGTGCTCATCGCAATGGCGCGCTCGTCCTCGAAGTGCTCGTCGATCATACGCTGCAGCGTCGCGGGCTCTCGGAGAACGAGTGCATCCGGGCGCCGCTCGATCTGGCGCCGCCGGAGCAGGTCCGCGATCGAACGCGATACAGCCTCCCGGCGCACGCCGATTCGTGACGCAAGATCGTGTTCGAGCGGCGGCGGACGAATCGCGCGCTCTGCCGAGACGCCGTGATCGACCGACATACGAAGCAGCTCGGCGATCAAGCGCAGGCGGCCCGGCATTGCGGCGTCTTCGAGCAGGCGTGTGTTCGCCGCCCTGATCCGTTCCGACAGGAGTCGCAGGAGACGTCGGCAGGTCCTCGGGCTCGCGTGGATCGCATCGAGGAAAGCGGCACCGCTCAGGATGCACACTCTGGTCTTCGTCAGCGCCGTGACATTGGCTGACCGGCCCGAGTCATCGATCGCGGACATCTCTCCGAAGAAGCATCCGGCCCCGAGCTCGCCGAGCAAGCGCTCCTTGCCGTTCGGCGCGCGGATCACCACTCGCACGAGCCCCTCGCCGATGAAGTACACATCGTTGGTCTCGTCTTCGAAATCGATGATCAACCCGTTCGGCTCATAGCTGAACCAGCGCGTGGCTGCGTCGAGTTGAGCGATCACGCCGAGGGGCGCGTCGGAAAAGAACTGCAGGTGACCCACTGAGTCTTGATCGCAGGAAATTTGGTCTCCGGCTCGCCGTGGCGTGACCTTGCTCCTGTAGTGTGAAATCAGAACCATTGTATCGATCCCCGCCTGATGTTCCCGCTTGATTGCGAATTTGCCGACGGCCGTCAGCACGCGACGAATGCGTCGTCCTCGTGATGCCGGACGACCCGCGCGCTTGCCTGGCTCTCCATCGCAAGCTCGTCGCATGGCTGTCCGACGATCGGGGACACGCCCACTGCCAAGCCTGAAGCAGATGGAGACGCGGCCGCATGTCGAGCCGAAAGAGCATCGCGGACCCGGTCCCACGACGTCCGATCTGGCACAAAGGTCAGAGATCCAACGAGTACGACGGCCAATATCCAGGGGATCGCGAGATCCAGCGAACATGTATGCGATCTGCTGTCATTGGATTGGAGTTCACTGGTGACGGAACCCGATCTAGTCATGACGCGACCTCCGATCGTCGGGTGGCCGCCGGACCATTCTGGTCCGAGTGCGCCCCTAGGCGAGGCCACCATCGATCAGGAGTTCGCATCGGGCTCCCGAGTGGTTACGGGGAACGCGATCACAGTGGCGTGCGCGAGGATTCTGCGGCGCGCGAGACCTGCACCCCACCTGGTTCGCACCAGAGGGGCGGGGTAGAAGAGATAGGGCGGTTGGGCGCCGACCGAGGATTGCTTGTCGATCTTGTCGCCATGCAACACTGAGAGCAGGATCCGGCAGGGTCGGTGCCGATATCGCGCAACGACTTCGGGAAATCCGAATCCGTGTGGAGCTCGCCATTGAAATGGAGCGCGGCCGCCTCATCCAATACGGCAATCATGTTATTGCGCGCCGAGCGATAAGCCTCGACGTCGCTGGGTCGCCTCAACGCAATTGACCACCGATTCGCGAGAGCCCGCGCCACGAGAGCAAAGCCCGGCCATATGTGCTCGCAAGTGAGCCCAGGATCCCGGCCATGCCGATATTCCAGATCAAGATCATGGCCGAGGCTTCGAGCGGATGAAACAGGCTGAGTGCAAAGGACGCCACGCCAGTGACGGCAAGCGCGCCGAGCAGCGCGACGCGACGCGGGCGCAAGCGAGCCGCATGGCGGAGCATGATGGACGACACGAGCGCGAGCGGAATGCTGGTCCCCGCGACGATCGCAAAGCAGTTCGCCGCGACACCCAGGCTCAGACCACCCTCGCCGATCGCGACCCAATTTGTGAGGCACCCATATCCGACGCTGGAGGCCCAGAGAATGAAGGGTGGGACGGGAAGAAGCGCGATCGTCGGATGACGGTCCGGCAAACTCATGACGAGCGCCGCGAGCGCTGCCGCAATGCCGGTTACGAGAGCAGCCAGGAGCGGGACGACGAAATCGACATCCTGCAGCCGTGACGCGAGATCGTCTCGAACTCCGTTCACGAATCCGATGCCGACAAGAACGGCGATCGTCCAAGCCGCCCACATCATGCCGCGAATGACGGGCCGGCGAAGCGGACGAACCGGCTCGAGATCAGCCGCCAGCCTGCGCACCAGATCATCAGAGGAACTCACGGCGCCTTGATCTCCATTGTTAGGGTCGCACGCAGCGCCTTCAGCGCGCGATGACACGCGATCTTCAGGGCGGCTACGCTCATGCCGGTGGTCGCCGACGCCTCTTTGAGGGACATCTCCTTCAGCTTCAGGAGCATGACCGCCTGCCGCTGCCCGTTCGGCAAGCCGTCGATCGCAGCCTTGAGCGATCGGCTCGACCAGACAAGCATCTCAGGGGGGTTCGTTGCGAAGGCCTCGGAGGTTTCATGCCCTTCCGGAATGGCGACCTCGCGTGACCAGATTCGCCCGCGAACCCGGAATCGATCGGCGATGCGGTGCTTGATCACGCCATGCAGCCAGGGCGCAAACTGTCGCATCGGATCGAAGGTCTCGCGAATTGAATGAAGCGTCAGCAGAACGTCCTGCACGACATCGTCGACATCGCGCCGGTCCCGGAAGGAACGAGCGGCGATCATGCGGATCCGGGGAATGATCTCCTGCAACAGCGACACATAGGCCGCACGATCGCCTTGCTGAGCCGTGGCCATCAATCGTGTCCACCGTTCACCGCGAGCTTCTGCGGGGCTGTGATCTTCCAGAGACCTCATGATCATTGGGAAATCCTGGAACAAAGCCTCCACGTCCGGCAAATCACAGTCCCGTTGGCACAGGCGGAACACGCAGTCGTGTGCGGCTCCTGGCGTAACCCGATGTGCGCATCACCAGCATGCTGTTGACAAGGGTGAACCTGCGCACGCGGGCTATGGACGCTAGCGCCGCGGATCTGATTTCGGAATCTGACCGATCGTCGGCGGCACATCCGTGGGGACCGGCACCAGCATTGCGCACGGCGCGGGAGGAATGATTGAACGATCTCGGTAAGCATTCAGACACACCCGACGCCGTTGGCTACGCCCTGTCCTCAGTCCCGCGCATCTGTGGCGCCGTCTGTGTCATCGGCATGCTGGTTGCCGCCTGGTTTCTGGTGCCCGTGAACTGGATGCCTGGCGGGGCCGATTGGTCGGTCGAGCGCATGCGCGAATGGGCCGACCACAGCCGTGGTTGGGCGGTAGCCGGGTCGATCGCGTTGATGACGTTGCACTCGTTCCTCCCGGTGCCGGCAGAACTCCTCGCGGTCGGCAACGGCATCGTCTTCGGACCGGTGGCTGGAATCGCCGTCACTTGGTCGGGTGCCATGATTGGAGCGGTACTGTCATTCGGGCTTGCGCGACGATTGGGGCGCCCCGCCCTTCGCTATCTTCTGTCCGACGCTCACTGCACGGCCATCGAGACATGGCAAGGCCGGTCAAGCAATCTGCTGCTCGCGCGACTGGTGCCGCTGATCTCGTTCAACCTGATCAACTACGCGGCCGGAGTCTCCGGCGTCGGCTGGTGGATGTTCCTGTGGACCACCGGCATCGGGATCCTGCCCATCACCATGCTATCGGTCGTACTGGGGGAGAGCCTGTTCGATGGCGCCTGGTACATCTCGATCGGCGTGGCTGGGGCCTTGATCATCGTCGCGGCGGGACTTCCCCGATTGGCCAAGCGCAAGATCAAGATTCCGACACCGCAGAGCGGCAATTCGTGACGGCGTTCACGCTTCATGCCATCCAACAAATTGCTGATTCGGATCTAATTTAGTGCGCCGCTCAGTTGCGCAGAATCGCTGCGCGGGTCGATGGACTTGGTTCGGCCATCCAGCTGCTGCCGGACAGGACCATGCAGCTGAGCCCGCTGACCTGCGTGATCAGAACGGACCAGGTTGCCCCATCGGCACTCGCCAAGACCTCCATGAGCGCGCCGGTATTCGTCAAGCCAACCGATACGAGCCGTTCGCCGTAGTCTTTCGCCAGGGCGCGCACGAGTTCAGGGTGCGGCGCGCATGCCGGCTCCTGGGCCGGCGCCTGCGCGGCAGCGCTTGTTCCAATCGGCATGAACGCCGATCCAAACGTCGAACCAACGACAAGCATGGACCGGATCATCGGACGGAAGGTGAGCTTGGTCATGACGATCTCCTCGTGGGGATCACCTTCGCTCGGTCATGGCGCCGGATGCCTCAAGCTGTGTCCCCGAAGGAGCGATCTCGCCATGTCGGTTGGAAATCCGATGTGCCTATCCGCACATTTCACTGACTCGTGACCGCGATCGCCTCAGAAACGCGTGGTGAGCTGCGTCAGCCAGGCGGGCGACGCCGCGACGAGCACCGCCTCCAGCCGGCGGTCGAGGCCGGAGATGACGAGCAGGCCGATGACGACGAGCAGGGCGCCCAACGCCTGCTTCGCCCCCTTGCCGGCGGCAAGCAGACGCGCGCGCCATCGCATCAGCACGTCGCGCGTGAGCATCCCCAGCGCGAGCATCGGCAGAGCCGCGCCCACTCCGAAGCTTGCCATGACGATGGTGACGCTGCCGAGGCTGCGTCCTTGCGCCGCCAGCAGGGACGCGGCACCGAGTGTCGGCCCCACGCAAGGGCTCCAGACAGCTCCAAGCAGGAGCCCAAGAGCGAATTGTCCTGAGATGCCGGCGGTGTTGAATCCGCCGAAGCGGCTCGAAGCCCAGTCGCTGATCGGGCCGCCGGCGACGGCGATTCGGGTTTGCAGCACGGGAGCCGCAAGCACCGCGCCGATCACGATCATCATGGCCGCGGCGATCGCGCGAAAGACATCGCCGTCGAGGCCGATGGCGAAGCCGACCACCGCGACAAAGGTCCCGATCGCGGTGAACGATAGCGCGACGCCGAAGGCGAGTGCAGCAGGGCCCCAGCGGTGCTCCGTGGCCGCCGTCCCGAGCACGATCGGCAGCAGCGGCAAGACGCAAGGCGATAGCGTCGAGAGGATGCCCGCGGCAAATCCCAGCAGCGCCGTGCTTTCCATCGACGTGCGAGGCCTATTTGGACAGGCTTGAACCGATCAGGGCTTCGATCGAACGCGCATTGGTGTCGCCGACCGAACGGCCGGTCTCCCTCTTGCCGTGAAACGCGATGAGCGTGCTCTGGCTCTGCGCATTCAGCTGCCGGACGACGTCCTTCTGCGTGTCGAAATCGACATGGAAGATTTTCAGCTCGCGATATTTGTCGGCCCGCGTGACCTTTTCGATGATCGGCTTCTGCGCCTGACAGGTCGGGCACCAGGATGCCGCGATGTCGATGAGGATCGGCGCACCGCTCGCCTGGGCGTTGCGAAATGCCTCGGGCTCGTAAGGCCTCCGGTCGGCGGCGCTCGCGTCGACAGCGACAGCCAAGATGATTGCAGCGGCGGCAAAGATCGATCGCCCAATGTCAGCAAGCAGCATGTCTGTCTCCTCATACGTCATGGATCACGTCGCGTGTCGTTACAGCTTGCCCGAAACCGCATCAACGCTCATGTCGAGAACTCACGCGGAGTTGTTGACGTGCAGGTCAATGATGCGCGTCGCGCGCTCGGCAGTCACGATCTCCTGATCAATTCGCCGCGAGCGCCTCGAGCCAGCGTGCGACATCGCACAGTCGGCGCACAGGACGTGCGGGCATCGTTGCGGTCGGAGCGAAATGATTCGCTCCTCGAGCATTTGAGGTTCATCCCATGAGATATCTACGCCTTGCACTCACCCTCCTCCTGGTGACCGGCGCAACGGCGGGTCTTGCCGCGTGCAGTGACACGCTCCGCGGCGATCCGTCGTCGTCAAACACTCGGCATAGCTCAGCGCCCGGTCGAGGCTAATGAAGCTGCGCGCCGTGTCGACATCGGCGCATGACGATGTCGACACGGCCGCGGGACGCGCACGCATTTCAAGCAATCGTGAGTTGATGCCGTCGTCTCCGACGAAGAAGCTGACGTCAGAGACTCAGGTCGAGAGCGCATTTCGAGGTCATCATGTCTGAACCGTACAAGCCCCGAGCTGACAGCGTCCTGTCGCCGATCACGTTGCCGATCGTGGGTGGAGGCTCCGTCACCGTCGGTGGACAGAGCGGGTGGCAAATGCTCGTGGTTTATCGTGGACGACATTGCCCATTGTGCAAAAAATACTTGAGGGCGCTCGATGAGCTGCGGGACCAGTATCTGGCTGCGGGCGTCAGCATCGTAGCCGCTTCGGCGGACCCGCTGGAAAAGGCGGAAGCGGACGCAAAAGAGCATGGCTGGCGATTTCCGATCGCGTATGGAATGACAATGGTTCAAATGCTGACGCTGGGGCTGTACGTGTCCGAACCGCGATCGGCGCAGGAGACCGACCACCCCTTCCCGGAACCAGGCGTGTTCGTGGTCAATCCGGCCGGCCGGCTCCAGATCATCGACATCTCGAACGCCCCCTTCGCGAGGCCCGACCTGGGCTCGCTCCTCAATGGCCTGAAATTCGTCATCGAGAAGAACTATCCCGTCCGCGGAACGCTCGCCTGACGCGGCCGCCGGCATGACAGCGACCGCGTGAAGCGGGATTCGAGCCTGCGTCTTCGACGCTGATGGAACGCTGTTCGACTTCGCCTCCGCGGCCCGCAATCGATGCTCGGCGCCCCGATCGATCGCGCATGCGATTGCCTCACGGTCACGCCCGCGCACGAGGCTTCACCCACTGGATGGAAAATGTTCGGTGGCTCGACGTCACATGGCAGTGATCGGCGTAACGAACATGCCGGCCCGAGCGAACAGGCAGGAGAGTCCCAGCGTCGAGCGGATCAATCGTGATCCGCGACAGCCGCGCTCAGCAGGAGACCAACCCCATGTTCCCAAAAAGCTCCGCGCTTGCCCGACGCAATCTACTCATTCTGGGCCTCGCTGCCGCGGTCATAGCTCTGCCGATGACGGCTCCAACCGCGTTCGCTTACGATGAGAGTTCTAAGAGCGCGCTGAATGTCGACAAGAACAGCGTCGCGCTCCGCGGCTATGATCCCGTCGCCTACTTCACCGCCGGCAAGCCGACCAAAGGCAGCACGAAATTCACGGCGGCCCATGAAGGAGCGATCTATCAGTTCGCGACCGCGGCCAATCGTGATGCCTTCAATGGCGATCCAGCGAAATATGCGCCGGCCTTTGGCGGCTATTGCGCAATGGGCGCGGTGTTCGAGAAGAAGCTCGATGGCGATCCCAAGCTCTGGCGCATCGTCGATGGCAAGCTCTATGTGAATGTCGGCGCGCAGGCTCAGAAGCGGTGGCTCGAGGATGTGCCCGGCAACATCACCAAGGCCAATCAGAGCTGGCCGAAGATTCGGGACAAGGCTCCGAATCAACTCTGAGCCTCCGGCGGCCAGAACACCGAAAGTCAGCTCAACGTGACCCTGTCGGCCGGCTGATCATCGCCGGCCGGCATGGTCAGCCATCCAAGCGGAAGAACGGACGAAGCCGGACTCCCACGGCATTGCCGGGCACGGCGAAGATCAGCCACACCAGCCCGTGCAGGCTGCCCGAGGCCACACCGGAAAAAAAGGCGCCGATATTGCAGCCCGTCGCCAGCCGAGCGCCGATCCCCATCAGCAACCCGCCGATGATGGCCGCGAGCAGCGAGCGCGGTGGCAGTTTCGCTCGTGGCTCGAAACGCCCGGCCAAGCCCGCGGCGGCAAGGGCGCCGAGCATCAGCCCGAAATTCATCACTGAGGTCACGTCGGCGAATACGCTGGCGTCGAGCGCGAGATCTCCGCGCCAGTAGGACCAGGAGCCGACATCGACTCCCATGGCGGCGGCGATCTTGGCGCCCCAGAGCGCAAAGGCTGCCGTAATTCCCCAGGGCCGGCCGGCGACGACGAGCGTTGCGATATTCACGACAGCGAGCGCCACCGCGCCGCCGATCAGCGGCCAGGGCCCGCGCAGGAGATCGCCGGCCCGTCCAGACCAGAGCAATTGCACGCCGCCATGACGCGACTGCTCCATCCGATGCACCACGATGTAAAGGAACGCTAGGCAAGCCAGCGAAACGGCGATCGCGGGCGCTGCGCCGATCCGCTCGACGATCGAGAACGAGCCGAACTCGGTCCAATGCCGCCAATCCAGAGGATTCGCAGTTGCGGCGAGCGAGCCC
>Ga0163144_10004858_pt1 | contig 30109 bp, 28 predicted proteins | sample OliLak19BULKMAT1_FD_123175 | JGI IMG/M metagenome (GOLD analysis project Ga0163144, IMG submission 123175) | Freshwater microbial mat bacterial communities from Lake Vanda, McMurdo Dry Valleys, Antarctica - Oligotrophic Lake LV.19.BULKMAT1 | ecosystem: Environmental > Aquatic > Freshwater >...
ATGATCAAGGATCCGGGCCCCGGCGGGATGCGCCTGCGCCACGTTCCCCTCGACATGAGCTTCGCGGAGGCTTTCGGCGTGCGCAATCCCGATGCCTATGAGCGGCTGCTGATGGATGTCGTGCGCGGCAATCAGACGCTGTTCATGCGTCGCGACGAGGTCGAAGCGGCATGGGCCTGGATCGATCCGATCCTCGAGGCGTGGCGTGGTGCGAGCTATGCACCCAAGCCCTACACGTCGGGCAGCTGGGGCCCGTCCTCGGCCATTGCCCTGATCGAGCGCGACGGCCGCACCTGGCATGAGGAATCGGATTGATCCGCGACGCGCCGGTTCACGACCGATTCATCCTCCGCTGAACATTCTTCACCGCCAAGCTTCCGGAGTTCACAGGGCATGACAGACAAGCGCGCAATCGACGCAGCCTGGGCGGCGCTCGACGCACATCGCGCGGCGACGCGGGACACATGCTTGCGCGACCTTCTCGCGGCAGGCGCGCCGCGGTTCGAGAAATTCTCCGCACGGGATGGCGATCTGCTGCTCGACTTCTCGAAGACCGCGGTGACCGCGCAGAGCATCGAGTTGCTCGTCGCGCTGGCACGGGCGACCGGGGTGACAGCCAAGCGCGACGCCATGTTCGCCGGCGCGGCGATCAACACCACCGAAAATCGCCCGGCCCTGCACGTGGCGCTGCGCATGCCCGCCGATCGCCGCGTCGAAGTCGCCGGCGTCGATGTGATGCCCGGCATCGCCGCGATGCTGCATCGTCTCGCCGCCTTCGCCGACGGCATTCGCGACGGGTCGATCAAGACGTCACGCGCCGCCAAGTTCACCGATGTGGTCAATATCGGCATCGGCGGTTCCGATCTCGGTCCCGCCATGGTGACTCTCGCGCTGGCGCCCTATCACGATGGACCCCGGCTGCATTTCGTTTCCAACGTCGATGGCGCGCATCTCTTGGACACGTTGCGCGGCCTCGATCCGGCGACCACGCTGTTCGTCGTCGCATCGAAGACCTTCACGACGATCGAGACGATGACCAATGCGCGCTCCGCGCGGCGCTGGATCGTCGCGAAATTGGGTGAAGCCGCCGTGCCCGCGCATTTCGTCGCCGTCTCGACCGCGCTCGACAAGGTCGCCGCCTTCGGCATCGCCGCGGACAGGATCTTCGGATTCTGGGACTGGGTCGGCGGCCGCTACTCGGTGTGGTCGGCGATCGGCCTCCCGGTCATGCTCGCGATCGGGCCGACGCGCTTCAAGGCCTTCCTCGCCGGCGCGCATGCGATGGACGAGCATTTCCGCACTGCGCCGATCGTATCGAACCTGCCGATGCTGCTCGGGTTGATCGGGATCTGGCATCGCAACATCTGCGGGCATGGCGCACGCGCCGTGCTGCCCTACGACCAACACCTCGCGCGCTTCCCTGCCTATCTCCAGCAGCTCGACATGGAGTCGAACGGGAAGCAGGTCACACGCGGCGGCGACGCGGTAGGGCGCATGACCGGGCCGATCGTCTGGGGCGAGCCGGGCACCAACGGTCAGCATGCATTCTATCAGCTCCTGCATCAGGGCACGGACATCGTGCCGTGCGAGTTCCTGATCGCCGCGTCAGGCCATGAACCCGCGCTCGCCGAGCATCATCAGCTGCTGATCGCAAATTGCCTCGCGCAATCCGAGGCGCTCGCGCGCGGACGCACGCGCGCGGAAGCCATGGCCCAGCTCCTGCGCGAGGGCCGCGCGCCAGCCGACGCCGAGGCCTTGGCGCCGCACAAGGAATTTCCCGGCAATCGCCCCTCGATCACCCTCGCCTATCAACGCCTAGATCCCTTCACGCTGGGACGTCTGATCGCGCTGTATGAGCATCGCGTCTTCGTCGAGGCGGCGATCCACGACATCAATGCCTTCGACCAATGGGGTGTCGAGCTGGGCAAGGAACTCGCCACGCAGCTGCTGCCCATCGTCGAGGGCAAAGCCGGCGCGCATGCAGGCGATGCCTCGACAGCCGGGCTGATCGCCCATCTAAGGCGGCTCGCCTTGGGATGATTCGCGCCGCCTCCTGGCGCGCCAGGCTCAGATGCCGGTCGTCAGGGGATAGATGGCAAGCGATTCCTTGACGCTGAGCACGCCGGGGACGGTCTCGACGAGAACGCGCAAGGCCGTGCGCTGAGCCTCGTTCTCGGCTATCCCCGTGACTTCGACATGTCCGTCATGAACGGCAATGTTCACCAGCGCATGCGGCGCCCAGGATTCCGATTCGAGGCGGCGCTCGATCGTCGCGCGCAATCCGCGATCGACGAGGACTTCCTTGGCCGGCGGCGTCAGGTCGGCCAGCGCGCGCACGAGATTGGCACGGCTGACGATACCGACGACCCGGCCATCCTTGACGACCGGAACACGCTTGATCTGCCTGCGCTCCAATAGATCGGCGATCTCGCTGATCTCGGTTTCCTCGCTGACCGTCACGACGCCGCGCGTCATCACATCTTTGACTTGCAGGGCATTCGCCTTCGTGAAGTCGCGCGCCTCGACCTCATTCGAGGACAGCAGGGCCAGCCACCACGACCTGCGCTTCGCCGTCCCTGTCTCGGCACGCCGGAAGAGATCGCCTTCGCTGACGAGTCCGACGAGGTTCCCCCTCGCGTCCAGCACCGGTGCTGCACTGATTCCGTTCTCGACAAGATGGGTCGCCGCCTGCCGAACGCTGGTATCCAGCGTGACGCTGAGAACGCGCTTGGTCATGACATCGCGTGCCTTCATCGGATCCTCCCGGTAATGGACAGGCGAATGCGCGCTGTCGCGCTGAAGTTCGGCGCCAACAAGCCGCTGCGCAAGCCGCGCGGTCGAGGCGAGTTGTCGCAGGCGGTTCAGGTCGAGAGTTCGAAGTGACGCTTGCGGATCCGCCGCAAGATCAACCAGACGATCAGGAAGACGATCGGCACGGCGATGGCCGTCGCGATGTCCGGCTCGACGAGCGCGATCTTGATCTTCAGGCCGCGAAACACGACGCCCGCCAACGCCACGAGGTAGTAGCTGATCGCCGCGAGCGCGATGAACTCGACGACGCGCTGCAGCCGCATCTGGAGCTGCGAGCGATCGGTCATCGCGCTGAGCATGTCGCGGTTCTGATGTTCGATCTGCACATTGGCGCGCGTGCGCAGCAGTTCGGTCGCGCGGTCCAGCCGTCCCGACAAGGCTGTCAGGCGGTCCTGGACGATCTCGCAACTCAGCATCGATTGGCGCAGCCGCCGCGTGATGAAGCCGCCGAACCTCGAGTGGCCCTGGACGCCCTCCTCGTCCAGCGCGTCGACACGCTGCTGCACGATGCCGTCATAGGCGCGCGTCATCCGGAAGCGGTGGCCCGAGGTCGAGGACTCGGCTTCGAGCGTCGCCGCCAATCCGGTCAGTTCCTCGAGCAAGCCATGATCGGCGCTGGGCCCGCGCACATGGGTCATCGAACTCGTGATGCCCGTCAACGCGCTCTCGACCGATTTGAGGATGGGCGCCAGGCGTTGCGCTTCGGGCACGCCCAGCAGCGCCAGCGCGCGGCAGGTCTCGATTTCGAGCAGTCGCTGTACGAGCACGCCCGCCCGCGCCGGCGAGAGATCGGTGTGGCTCACCAGGATCCGTGTGAAGCCCTCGTCGTCGATGCGCAGGTCGCTGGCGACGAGCGCGGCGCCGCCTTCCAACCGCGAGACCCCGACCGCTGAAGTTCCGAACACACTCTCGATCGGCGACGCCGCTGCCGCCGTCATGATGTGCAGGTCGACCGACGCCAGCAGACTTCCCGGCGCTTCGATGAAGCGCATCGCCGCGTTGCGCGCGCCGGCCTTCGACGACAGGGGCGAGCCGGTGCCCGCGACCTCCCAGGTATAGGACGTGAACTCGTTCTGCTGCTCCCAGTGCAAGCGCGCATCGCCAAGGTCGACGCAGTGATGCCGCAGTTCCGGCTGTGGGATGGGTTGGCCGAGCCCCTTGCAGAGATTCTCGAGGCGCGACCGATCCTTCATGGCGGCGTCTGTCTGGGTCGCGAAGGCGAAGTGCAGCAGACGGCGCGGACCGACGATGGGTCCGAAGGGCTGGGTCTGCAATTCGCCGGAAACAGTGCTTGGGATCCCGGCCTCGTCGGACACGATCTCCGTCGTCGAAGAATGCGCGAGCGTGTCACGCTTCGCCGCACCACCGGACCGCCGCATGATCGTCGAGGAGTTTGATGAGCCCTGTTTCATGTTCAACCTATCGCTGTCTCATCCATTGACGATCGTGCATGCAAGCCCCAACGCGGCGCAGCTCGCGGCCATTCCCCGCGCAACCCCTGATCGGTGACCGAATCTGGCGCAACAATCACGCCCGCATTCCTAGCACTGGATTGGCTGAGCAAAAAACACTCGGATAGGTTGCGATGCCTCCGATCCATCGCATCGAACTCACCCACACATGCTTGCGTGTCGCCGATGGTGACTCGACAGTCGAGCCGTGTGCCGGCGTCCTGCGGCGTCGCTGCACGCACGCGTTGACGGACACATGTCGCGTCGCCCCGTCGATCCGCGCGGCCTCACTCAGCGACGGCGCGCATCGCACCATCGCCGACACCCCAGCCAACGAGGATCCTACGCAGGGCCTCGCGATCACTCGGGTCGAGCTTCGGCAATCCCGGCTTGCGCACGGGCCCCATGGTCCATCCGAGCAATTCCAATGCCGTCTTCACGACCGTCACGTTCGCGCCATTGGCGTGCTTCGTGCGCATCGCCTCGAAGGGCGCGATCGTGGTGACCAGCGCGCGTGCCCCCGAGAAATCGCCGTGTTCGAGGCAGCTCCAGATCCGCAACGACCGTGCCGGGTCGATGTTGACGAGACCTGAAGTGAATCCCCGTGTGCCCAGGGCGTAGAACGGGACCGCCCAGGCTTCGGCGAGACCGCAGATCCACACCGCCTTCTGCCCCTGCGTCGCGCGCACACATTCCGCCAGCAGCATCACATTGGGTGTCGCGAACTTGACCGCGGCGACATTGGGATGCGTCGCCACGCGCACGAGATCGGCGAGTGGAATGGCATCGGAACGCAGATAGGCCATGACGGGCAGGTCGAGCGCCTCGGCCAGCGAGATGAAGTAATCGGCCTGCGCGCTCGGCGCCGCGAAGGGATCGCCAGGGTGATGCGCCATCACCGCGTCCGCGCCGGCGCGCTGCGCGGCGCGCCCCGTCACGATTGCCTCAGTGAGCGAGCGTCCAACCGCCGCCGTCACGACCGCACGTCCGGCGACGGCTTCGATCGCCGTCGCCTGGAGGCGCACCACCTCGTCGGCCGTGAGCGTGAAGAACTCTCCGGTATTGCCACCGGAGACGATGTTGTGCACGCCCGCCTGCGCGAGACCGGCAACAAGGCGACGCAACACGCCGTGATCGATCTCCCCATCGGTATCGTAAGGCGTCACATGGACGCCGGAAATGCCACGCAATGCGCGATACAGGCGCTCGGTCCGTGCTTCGGAATTTCCGGCCATCGGCATCTCCCCTCGCTCACAGGCAATGGTTCAGCCCGGCATGATCTGAATGATGCTCTCGAGATCGGCCTCCACGCCGGCGCGATGCAGATGCACGACATGGTATTCCCCGCGCAGCCACGGTTCGAACTGGTCGCGATAATGCGGCGAGCCGGGCACGCCGGAATTGCCGATGTTCTGGACGGCCAGAAACGAGTCCGGCGCGGCGAAATCCACGACGATTCTGTATTCCGCGCCGGACGCCGCCGCATGCGGCGGCAATTCACCGCCCGTGTTGCGCACCGTATGCGAACCGCCATCGACGGCGGCAGGGCCGATATCGAAAGCCGCGGCCGTGCCAGGTCCCGACACGGCATGGCGCCAGTGCGCCTGATGCAACCGTCCCCAGTTCCAAACCTTGCGATCGTCACCGAGCCGCGAACGCAGCGCCGCCATCGCCTGCTTGGCCACGACCACGATTTCCGCCGTCGTGCTGGTGCGAAAATAGGCGAGCTCCGGTTGCTCGAGCAGACTCACGCATAGCCCGGTCTGCTGCGCGGTCAGATCGAGCAGACGAACGGGGATGTGCTCGCTCAGCACGCGACGCTGCCAATGGAACATGAAGGTTTCGAACAGGGTCGGCGCGATGCTGTCGACGACATAGCGATAGTCCCAATCCGCCAGGCCCGCCGCCATGGCGCGCGCGTCGGCGTCGTCGCTGGCGTGCAGCGCGCGCAGCAGATGCGAACAGCTGCGCTCGGCCCGCACGCTCTTCACGTCGTTCTGCAATGCGATGCTCGCCGCCACATCCGGCTTGCCATCCTTGAAGACCTGATCGATGCGAATGCCGCGATGCCCTTGCGAATAGGCGCCGTAGATCGTGTGCGGATAATCGGCTGGTACGATGCGTTGATTGGCGCTCGCCACGTAGCCCGTCTTCGGATTGTAACTGTGCGGCATGCCCTCGAATGGGACGTAGCCGGCCCAGCGATCGGCTGGGTTGCCGGCGTCGCGCAGGCCGTAGGTCACACGGCCGCGAACGGGAATGCGTCCCGCCATCTGGTAGCCGACATTGCCTGACGCGTCGGCGTAGGCGAAATTGAACACGGCGACCGACCAGTCGCGCAGCGCCTTGCGGAACGCCTTCCAATCGCGCGCGCGGCCGACCGCGATGCTCGCGCGCAGATCGTCGAGATGTTCCATCCCCACCCAGCGCAGCGACAGCGGCGGATCGCCCGCGGCCTCGATCGACGGCGCCAGCGCATTGACGATCGGGCCGCGCACCGTCGATTGAACAGCGAACTTGCGCGTCGCCTCGCCGCGCACGGCGATTTCCACGTCGCGCTTGTCGAAAGCGCGCCATACATCGCCGTCGCGATAGCGGCCGGGATCCCGCGGATCGACCTCCTCGCGATAGAGATCGCGTGTCGACGCCATGTTGTTGGTGATGCTCCACGCGACTTTGCCGTTGCTGCCCCACCACATGCCGGGAAAGCCGGGATGCCCGCTGCCCGCCGCGTCGTCCTCGGGACCATGGAGTGAATATTCGTACCAGCTCGACGGCACCCAGAAGGGTTGGTGCGGATCGCCGGCCAGCACCGCCTTGCCGCCCGACGTCTTGCCGCCGCCGAGCGCCCAGTTGTTGCTGCCCGTGGCATCATCGCTGCCCGCAGCCAGGGAGCCGCCTGTCGGCAGCACGAGGTGCTCGGACGCTTCGGGCGTCAGATACATCTGGCGCATCGCGTCCGGCAGAAGCTTGGCGGCCTCGGCCGCCAGCAACCGATCGATGCGTCCGTTCAGGGACCACCAGAAGCCGCGCGCGATCGCGACGACATCGCTCACCGTGAAAGGTTCCGGCGCGTAGCCGAGCAGCTTGAACTCGATCGGTAGATCCGCGCCGAACAGCACGATCTGACGATTGATGCCGGCGACGAAGGCCAGGATCGTCGCATGCGTCGCGCCGTCCATCAGCGCCGGCTCGCGTGCCGCGATCAGGTCGATTCCGACGGTGCGATGGGCGATGTCGCTGGTGGCGTAGCTAGGCCCGAGAATCTCCGCCAGACGCCCCATCGCGCGCCGCCGCAGCCGATCCATCTGCCACAGGCGATCCTGCGCCATCGCGACGCCGAGCCCGAAATAGACATCACAGGTGCTGCTCGCGTAGACGTGCGGCACGCCGGCCCGATCGCGCAGGATCTCCACCTTGCCATCGACCGCGCCGGTCCATCGTTGATCGCCGATGCGCGCATGGCGCGCGAGGAATGCATCGCGTGCGGCCGCGAACGCGTCCGGCGTGATCCCGCTGGCGCGACAGATGGCGTCGATCGGCTCGGCGCCACGCAAGGCCGCGAGCATCCGGGAGTCATCGAGTGTCATGGCGGGTCCATTGGTCGATCGGAAAGGCGCGCCGACACGGCGCCACCCAATGAGACTAATCATGTTCTCGCCGACGGTCACGCCCGTCGCACGCCGCTCTCAACGTCCAAAGCCCGCGAGGCTGGTCGCGAAGATTGTCGCGAGAAGTGCCTATGAATACCGTGACGTGTCTTTGCGTTAGCGCAAGTCGCGATCTCCTCGCGCTCACAGCCCCCAGCTATCGATCTCCCAGATCGGCTTGCCGCGCAGATCGGAGGCCTTCGGAGCGGTGAAGACCGCCGGGTCCGGATCCTTGCCCACGCGCTCCCACGCCTCCTTCGCCAGCGGCGCCGACAGGCTCATGACATTCTTCACGCCGGCGCCCGTGAGTTCGGTCTGGTAGAGCGACTTGACCTTCGACAGGCCGACGAGCGTGGACGCGTCGCCTTCCGTGATCCACGACCAGCCGCGGCGACGGTAGAGGATGTTCTCCACATACGGCCGCTGCGCGGCGCGATCGCTGAACCAATCCTGGCTCGCGAGATCGATGACCTGATCGGCCGTCATCGCCGCCGCGATCTTGGTCGCGCGATGCACCGCCATCATCAGCGCGACGATCGCCTTGGGGTTCTTGCGCAGGAACTCCTCGCGCGCCACCCACCAGATGCGATGCGGGTAATAGGCTTCGACGTTGAACGGCGTCTTGGCGAAGCTCGCGATCTTGTGCCCCGCCCCCTTGCCTTCGGGCCCGTCATAGGCCGGCCCGGTCGTACCGTCGTTGAGGAGCAGATTGACCGCCTGGCCCGAACTCACGGCGCCCGCGCCCACCGGCTCGACATTGAGCACGGCGTCGATGCCCGACTGCCAGCGCGACAACTCGGCGAAGGCCTGGATGTTCTTGACCGTGATGCCGAGCTCCTTGGGATCGTCGGTGCCGAAATGGGCGCGCAGCATCAGATTGAGCACGAGGTGCAGGTCCGACCCGACGATGGTGAGGATCGACTTGCCCTTGAGGTGGTCGAGATTCTTGATCGGCGAGTTCGGCGGCACCTGCAGCGGAAACTTGATGCCGCCGCCGGCGAGCATGATCGGCACGGCCGGTTCAGCGAGCGCGAGATTGCGGATCGTCGGCGTCGATCCGAGCATGCCGATATCGAGCTGACCGGCGGCGATGCCCTGCAGCATGCGCAGCAGCACGGGAAAGTTCAGATACTCCGCATCGAGCGTGAGACCGAGTTCCGCGGCCGCCTTCTCCAGCAGCTTCTCCTTTTGGATCGCGAAGACATGCGGCGCGCCGTCATTCGTCAATCCGATGCCCATCATCATCTTCAGCGCCTGCGCCATGGCGGGGCTCGCCTGCAGCAGCGGCGTCGCGGCCAGCGTCGCGAAAGCGGCGCCGCGCGCGGCGAGTGTGCGGCGACCAATCGGTGTGTGCATCGTCATGTCGTCCTCCCAGGGGTTGGAGTCAGGTGGTTTCGTCGGCGATGGCCTGTGCGGCGTCATCGCGGATGAGGTTCCAGATGTGATCGACGTAGCGACCGAGCTCGCCGGAATTGCGTCGCCCCCGACGCGGGCGTGGCAGATCGATGGGCACGATCTCCTTGATCTGGCCGGGCCGACGCCCCAGCACGATCACGCGATCGGAGAAATACACCGCCTCGTCGATGCCATGCGTGACCAGCAGCACGGCGCGACGCGTCTCGATCGCGCGGTCGTCGCCCCAGATGCGCAGCAGCTCGTCCTGCAGGATGTTGCGCGTCTGCAGATCGACGGCCGCGAGCGGCTCGTCGAGCAGCCAGAGTTCGGGCTCGTTCGCCAACAGCCGCGCGAGCGCGCAACGCTGGCGCATGCCGCCCGAGAGTTCGTGCGGATAGCGCTCCTCGAAACCCGTGAGGCCGACCATGTCGACATAGCGTTTGGTGATCACCGCGCGCTCGGCCTTGTTCACGCCGCGGGCGAGCGGGCCGAATTCGATGTTGCCGCGCACCGTACGCCACGGAAACAGCGCGTAATCCTGGAACACCACGCCGCGCTTGGGGTCGGGACCGGCGACGGCAACGCCGTCGACGCGAATCTCGCCCGCGCTCGGTGACGCGAAGCCCGCGACCAGCGACAGCAGAGTCGATTTCCCGCAGCCCGAGGGCCCGACGATGCTGACGAATTCATGCGCGCCCATGTCGAAGGACACGTTGCGCAACGCCTCCACATCCTCGCCGGTGCGCGCCGAGGCATAGGTCTTCGAGATGCCGCGCAATTCGATCTTTGGGCTCATGCTTGCCGCCATGGCGTGAGCGTGCGCTGCAAGCGCCGCATCAGGAGATCGATGCCAAGGCTGATCAGCCCGATCACGATCATGTAGAGGACGAGCGCGTCGACGTCGCGGCGGATGTAGAGCGTGCTGACCATCAGCTGCCCCAGCCCGACCGCGGCCGAACCGCCCGACGTCACCTTGATCCCCATCGCCAGCTCCGCCGCGATGATCGAGCCCCAGGCGAAGGCCATGGAGATGCGCGCGCCCGTCAGGATCGATGGGATCGCCGAGGGCAATACGACCGCGCGCAGGATCAGCCAATTCCCCGCGCCGAGCGCGCGGGCCGCATGCGTGAGATTGCGATCGATCAGCCGCACGGCCTGGATCGTGTTGACGACGAAGGGAAAGAACGCGGCATAGGCGACGATGAACAGCGCGGCATTGCCGCGGATGCCGAGCCAGAGCAGCGCCATCGGGATCCAGGCGATCGGCGCGATCGAGCGCAGCGAGTCGACGATCGGCGAGAGCGCGCGATTGACCGGCGCGAGCATGCCCATCACGAGGCCGAGCGGAATGCCGAGCCCGGCGCCGATCGCGAAGCCGATGGCCACGCGCTGCAGCGAACCGGCGGTCGCGCTCCACAGGCTGCCATCGCCCAGCGTGCGCAGCGCGGCCACGACGATCCCGCTTGGACCGGGCACCAGCCCGGCCTGGCCGAAGCCGCGCATCGCGATCTCCCACGCTGCAATCAGCGCGGTGAAGAACAGAAGCGGCAGGAGCGTGCGCTGCGTCTGCGTCATCGCGTCGCCGCCTCGCTGTCCGGACTCCAGCGCGTGAGTGCGCGCTGCAGCCCGCGCAGCAGCGTATCGAGAGAATAGCCCAGCACGCCGATGGTCAGGATCACCGCCATCACGCGGTCCATCGCGAAGAATTCCTGGTACCAGAAGATCCGCCAGCCGAGCCCGGCATCGGAGCCCGTGAGTTCGGCCGCGACCATTGAAGCCCAGGCCACGCCGAGGCTGAGCCGCGCGCCCGAAAGGACGAGGGGCAGTGCGGCGGGCAGCACGACATGGGTGACGATCATGCGCCGCGGCGCGCCGAGCATCTGCGCTGCCTGCACCAGCCGGCGATCGACCTGCTTGATGCCGGCCAGCGTGTTGATGAAAACCGGGAACATCGACGCATAGAAGATCAGGAAGATCGGCACTCCGGTGCCGATCCCGAACATCAGGATGGCCAGGGGTATCCACGCGATCGCACCGATGGGCCGCAGCAGCTCGATCAGGGGATCGATGATCGCCTCGAGCGTCGCGAAGCGCGTGCAGGCGATCGCCAGCAAAAATCCCGTCGTCACGCCGAAGCCATAGCCGCCCGCGAGATGGCCGAGGCTCGCAAGCGCATCCTCGGGCAGCGTATCCCCGAGCAGCGCGATCCAGGCGCGCGCGACGAGCAGCGGCGGCGGTACCAGCGTCGCCTTGCCCACCCAGATGCTCAAGCCATGCCAGAGCGCGACGACGATCGCGAGCGCGAGCACGAACTCGCCGCCACGCAGCAGCCAGCCGAGACGGCGCCAGAGCGCCCTCACGATGCCGCATCCGCGTGTCGCGCCAGCGCTGCAAGGTCGAGGATGATGCCGAGCCCCGCCCGCCGCAGCCGCGCGACACGCGGTGCGGTGAAATCCGCGGGTGGCTCGATCACGAGTTCCCCGAACAGAGGCGACTCGTCGAATTGATGTTCGAGAAAGGGCGATGCCTGAATCAGGCTGCTGACCTGAAGCGAATGCGCGTGGCAGATCGGACCGCTCGGGTTATGCGCGGAGCAGAGCACGCCGAACGCATGGGCGAGCGCCGCGATGCGCAGGAACTCGGCCAGGCCGCCGGCATATTTCACGTCGGGCATCACGACGTCGTAGAGCTCGGCTTCGAAGAAGGGCTTGAACCCGGCGCGACCGATCATCGTTTCGCAGCCGGCGACGCGCAGCCCGGCCGCATGCGCCAGCGTGCGCAGCCGACGCATCGCGGGGAAATTCTCGGGCACCTCCGGCAGTGCGCATTCGAGCCAATAGAGATCGAGCGGCGCGGCGCGCGCGATCACGTCGCTGGCCGTCGTCTCGGTCAGTCGCCAATGGCAGTCGCCAATGGCAGTCGATCATCAGCCGCGCCTCGCGTCCGATCGCCGCGCGCACGGCGGCCGCACGCTCGAGACCAGCCGTGATGCCGGCGCGCCCCTCGACGCTCTCGGCATTGGCGGGCGTGACGCCGTCGAACGGCGCGATCTTGAACGCGCGATAGCCCAGGCCATGCGCCGTCGTCGCACTCGCGGCAAACCCGTCAGGCGAACGGTCGAGCGTGCGGCGATTGATGTTGGCGTAAAGCCCGATCGCATCGACCGTGGAGTGTCCGAGCAAGGCGGCGATCGGCTTGCCCGCGCGCCGCCCCGCGATGTCCCATAGCGCCTGATCCACGGCGCTCACCGCGGCAGCCATCTCCAGCGCGGCGCACGATCCCGCTTCGGCGAGATATGCCGTGAGATCGATGGGCGTCGCGATCCGCTTGCCCACGAGACTCGCCCCCATTCGCGCAATCGCCGCCGCCAGCGCCGTGTCCGACCCCGCCCCCGGCAATGTGCCTTCGCCCCAGCCTTCCAAGCCATCCGCGTCGATCGCGCGCACGAAGACCCAGAGCGTTTTCGCCGACACGCGCACCGCATGGCGCTCCAGTCGAGCGAGGACGAAGCCGTTCATGCCGATCTCTCCGCGACGATCGCGAGCTTCGGCCGCGCCTGCATGCGCTTGATCAATTCCTGCTTCGCCTTCGCCGCATGCGCCATGGCGAGGCAGGACGCGACTTCCGCGTCGCGCGTGCGCAAGGCGGTGATGATCTGATGATGATCGGAGATGACGCCTGCAACGCGATCCTCGCCATAGCCGAACCGCGCCCAGAGCGCCGCGATCAGGCCCCAATGCCGATCGAGAAACGCCACGGCTTCGGGGTTGCGCGATGCCTCGTTCATCACGCGATGGAATTCCCGGTTGGCCGCGAGCAGGCCACGATAATCATGGTTCGCCGCGTGACGTTCGAACGCCACTTGCGCCGCGTCGAGCATCGCCAACGCCTCGATCGTGATGCGCTCGGCGCAGCGCCGCGCGACCATCGCCTCGATGGCGATGCGCAGATCGAACATGTTGTGCACGAAATCGGCATCGACAGCGCGCACGCGCGCGCCGCGATCGGGCTCGAAGATCACCAGCCCCTCGCCCTGCAATTGCCACAGCGCCTCGCGCACCGGCATATGGCCCGTGCCGTAGCGCCGCGCGAGTTCTTCGAGCTTCAGGCGCGTACCGAAAGCCAGCTCGCCGGCGACGATGTCGTCGCGCAGCCGATCGCCGATCTCGCCAACCGCCGTAACGGACGCTTCCCCCATGGCGCGCAGGCTAGGCTGGCAATCCGGATTTGATCAGATCCTTTTCCCGAATCTCCAGTTCAAGGCAAAACTGGCGTGGCCAGGCGCGACTTGATCAAATGCGTGGAATTCACAGGGGGAGACGCCATGACGGACGAACGCTTTTCGATGGCCGGCCGCACCGCCTTGATCACCGGCGCCAGCCTGTCGATCGGCCGCGCCCTCGCGCTCGCCTTCGCCGAGAATGGGGCGGACATCGCGATTCATTACGCGGCGGCGGCCGACAAGGCCTACGGGTTCCCCGACGCGGCCGTCGAGACCGCGCAGGAATGTTCCGGTCGCGGCGCGAACGTGACGACGATCGAGGCCGATCTCGGCGAGCCGGGCACCGGGCGCCGCGTCGTCGAGCAGGCGATCGCCAAGCTCGGCAAGGTCGACATCCTCGTCGTCGGCGCCTCGATTCAGTATCGCGGCGGCTTCGAGACGATCACGCCCGAGCAGGTGCAGCGCCAGGTCGCGATCAACTTCCAGGCGACGATCGATCTGCTGCAAGCCGCCCTGCCGCCGATGCGCGAGCGCGGCTGGGGTCGCGTGGTGACGATCGGCTCGATCAACCAGGTTCGGCCGGAGCCCGGCCTCGCGGTCTATGCGGCGCTCAAGGACGCGCAGAAAAATCTATGCTTCAACCTCGCGCGCCAATACGCGGCCTGGGGCGTGAACCTCAACAACCTCGCCCCTGGCCTGATCGCCACCGAACGCAATCGCTGGCGACGCGGCGACGAGGCGGTCTGGTCGCAAATCCAGCGCACCGTCTCGCCGACCGGCCGCGCCGGACAGCCCAACGATCTCGTCGGCGCGGCGCTGCTGCTGTGCTCCGACGCCGGCGCCTATATCGCCGGCGCCGATCTGATGGTCACCGGCGCGGGACATCTGCCGGGGTTCGATCCGGCGTGAGCCTGGTCATTTTGCCGGCCGCGCGAACATCGCGAGCGTGTCCTCGGATTTGTTGGCCTCGTAGCTGAGGCCTTCGCGCGCGGCCCAGTAGACCATCTGGAAATAGATCGGCACGACAGCGACGTCGTCGAAGGCGATGCGCGCGACCCCGGCGAGCAGCGCATTGCGCTTGGCCTCGTCGAACTCGCCGAGCGCAGATTTCAGCGCGGCATCGAAGACCGGGTTCGCGTAGCGCATGCGGTTGAGCGCGCCCTGGCCGGTGGCGCGATCGAAGGTCCCGAGCACGTTGCGCAGGCCGGCGGCGGAATTGCTGGTGCCGGTGCCGAAGGTGAAGATGAAGGCGCTGTACTTCCGCGCCGTCGCCTCGGCGGCGTAGACGTTGTAGGGCAGCGCCACGACGCCGTTCACCTTGAGTCCGCCGCGCGTGAACATCTGGCCGAGCGCCTGCGCGAGCGCGCCGTCACTGGCGAAGCGGTCGTTCGAGGAATGCAGCGTCAGGCCGAAGCCGTTGGGATAGCCGGCCTCGGCGATCAGACGCTTGGCGCCATCGAGATCGAATTCCGGCGGCTTGAGGTTTGGGTCGTAGCCGCCAAGCCCTTCGGGAACGATCTGTCCCGCCGGCACGCCGGCGCCGCTGAGCAGCCGCTCCACGATCGCATGGCGATTGACCATCTTCGACAGCGCCCAGCGCACGCGATGATCCTTGAGCGGATTGCGGTCGAGCGCTGCGCCGGCGGCATCGGTGATGAACGGGCTCTGGTCGCGCTCGTGGTCGAGTCCGAGATAGATCTGCCGCGTCGAGGCGGTGCCGAAGACCTTCACATCCTTGCGCGACTGCAGCGTCGGGACGTCGTTGGGCGTGACGCCGTCGATGATGTCGACCTGACCGGAGATGAGCGCGGCGACGCGCCCGGCATTGTTCGGCAGGAACTTGAGCGTGACCTTGTCGAAGGCCGGCTTGCCGCCCCAGTACTCGGGATTCGCGGCGAAGACGACATGGCTGCCGGGCGCCGCCTCCTGGAACCGGTACGGCCCCGTCCCGATCATCAGCTTGCCGCCGTTGAAATCGGCCAGCGTCGAACCCTCGGCGAGCTTCTTCGGCAGGATGAACACGAGCCCGATCTGCTCGATCAGCTGCGACGTCGGCACGGTCGTGCGCACCCGGAAACGCCGCGCGTCGATCACATCGACGCCGGCGACAAAGGTCACCGCATGGGCGTAGGAGGCCGGGCTGTTCGGGATGTTCTTCACGCGCCCGAAGGAGAACGCGACGTCCTCGGGCGTCACCGGCGAGCCGTCATGGAAGCGCACGCCCGCGCGCAGCGTGATCTCCCAGGTCAGCGGATCGACCACCCGCCAGGATTCGGCGAGCGCCGGCCGCACCTGATTGTCGACGTCGAAGGCGATCAGCCGCTCGAACACATGCATCGCCGTCATGTTGTTCGGGCCGGTCTGGGAGAAATGCGGGTCGAGCGCCTGATGCTCCGAGGAGCGGCCGAGCGTGACGTCCAGGGCCGAGGCGGCGGAAACCAGGCCCAGCATCGCGGCGACGAGGACGACGAACTTCGAGATCGGCTTGTTCATCGGCATGCTCGCCTCTGCGCTGCGCTGGAAACCGTGCCTATTGCTTCACCGATCCCGCCGAAAGTCCGGAGACCATGCGGCTCTGCAATGGCAGGAACAGCAGCAGGGTCGGAATGGTCGTCAGGGCCGAGGCGGCCATCACGTTGCCCCACTCGGTGACGTTCTCGCCGAAATAGGCGTAGAGCGCGAGCGGCATGGTCTTCACCTCATCCTGCGTCAGCAACGCCAGCGCAAAGAGATACTCCGACCAGCACAGCAGGAAAGCGTAGGTCGCGGTGGCGACGATGCCCGGCAGCATGATCGGCAGGACGATCTTCCAGACGATCTGGAGATGCGTGGCGCCGTCGATGATGGCGGCTTCGTCGAGGCTCTTCGGTACGGCGCGGAGATAGCCGACCAGCAGATAGATCGAGAACGGCAGCGTCACCGCGACGTAGACGAAGATCATGCTCAGCGGATTGTTGAGCAACCCGACACGCGCGCAAAGGATGAAGATCGGCGTCACCAGCACGATCCACGGAAAGGTCTGGCCGAACAGGACCGAGGCGAAGAGCGAGCGCTTCGCCCGAAAGCGCAGGCGCGAGAACGCATAGGCGGCATTGACCGCGAGCACGGTCGAGATCGCGACGCTGACGAGGCACAGCAGCATGGAGTTGACGATGTTGCGCCAGAACCCCGTTTCGAGGAGCTGGACATAGTTCTGCAGCGTGAACTGCCAGCGCCCGGCGGCGAACATCGTCTCGGGCGTCTTGAACGACGCGACGATCACCCAGGCCGTCGGATAGACGAGCACGAAGAGGATCAGCAACGTGCCGAGCACGATGGCGAGTTCGCCGAGCAGCCCGACCCCGAGGCGCTGGCCGAGGCGGAAGGCGGGGCTCAATTCTGTTCCTCCGAGAGTTCGCGCTCGGCGATGATGCGCAGGTAGATCAGACCGAACACGGTCATGATCGCCGCCATGACCACGCCGGTCGCGGCGGCATAGCCGAAGCGGCCATTGATGAAGCCCTGGATATAGACCTCGGTCGCCATGACGTTGGTGTAGAGGCCGGGCCCCGCCCCCGTCGTCAGCCAGACATAGACGAAATTGTTGAAGGTCCAGAAGGTCGACATCAGGATCATGACGATGATCGCCGGCTTGAGATGCGGCAGGTAGACGAAGCGGATCTGCTGCCAGCGGCTCGCCCCATCGATCTTCGCCGCCTCGATCAGCTCGTCGGGCAGCGATTGCAGGCTCGCCATGAAGGTGAGCGTGACCAGTGGCAGCGTGTTCCAGGTGATGATCGTGAGGATCGCAGGCCAGACCCAGAGCCGCTCGGCGAGGAAGGCGATGGGCTGATCGGTCAGGCCCAGGGCCATCATCGTCGCATTGATGGTGCCGACCCGCGGATCGAGCAGCCAGCGCCACGCGACGATCGCCACGACGGGCGGCGTCGCCCAGGGCACGATCAGCAGGACCCGCGCGAAGGTCTGCAGGCGCCAGCGCTTGAGCACCGGGCTGTTGAGCAGGAAGGCGAGCGCCAAGCCGAGGATGATGCGAACGCCGACGCCGATCACGGTCAGCCAAAGCACCGTGTTCCACACCACGCGGCGGAAGTCGCCGCTGACCAGCAGCTCGGCGTAGTTCTCGAGCCCGACCCAGTTGCCGCCCTTCCTCAGGCCGAACAGCGACAGATCGGTGACGCTGGTCTCGAGATTGAAGAGCGTCGGATAGACATAGAAGCACGCGAGAAAGAAGAACGTCGGCAGCAACGCCAACAGCAGGAACCGCCGCTGCCCGCTCATGCTCACCATGTTTCGGCCCTGCGCAATCGAGGACTCACAGCGGAGGCGCCAGGGCCGCAACCCCGCAGTGGAGGTTGCGGCCGGCGAATCCCGGCGGCGCTGCGCGCCTCCGCCATGAGTCCACGCCGGATCACTTCTGGTTCTTCGCCAGCTCCTTGGAAATCGCATCATGGAGTTCGGCCGCCGCCTGGGCCGAACTCTTCTCGCCGATGAAGACCGAGCCCGCAGCGCGGCCGACCGCGTTCCACATGAACGGGATCGCGACCGGCCCGGTGCCATAGGGACCCCAGCTGCGCGCGGTCTTGAGCTGTTCGGGATAGCCGGCGAGTTCCGATCCCCAGGCGCGCGAGTCCAATGCGGCGCGCTGGGCGGGCGTGTAGTTGGTGTAGTGCTTCGCGAAGGTCGGATCGGGCTGGGTGAGGAACTGGATCAGCTTCCATCCCGCCTCGACGTTCTTCGAGTTCGCGCTGATCGCGAGCATGCGCCCGCCGAAGAAGGTGCGCGAGCCATTGGTGCCGGCGGGATGCGGCGAGGTCACGAAGGGCGTGGGCTTGTCGGGATTGCGCTGCTTCCACTTCGCGTTGATCTCGATCGCCACCGTATCGGGCACGCTTGCCATCGCCATGGTGCCCGAGAGCATCCCCTCTACGATCTCCGGTGCGCCCCACAGGCAATAGGTCAGGCTGGCGCGCGGATTGTGCCCTTCCTTGAGATAGCGGTCGTAGTAGTCGAAGCCGTCCTGGATCTCGGCCGGCGTCATGCTGACGCGGAACTTGCCGTCGGGCATGCGGTCGATCAGGCCAGGGCCCTTCGACCACCAGTAGAAGTTCAGGACGAACCAGATCGTCGGCGTACCGCAGCTCCCGGCGGGAAAGCCCCATCCGGTCTTGCCCGTCTTCTGGTGGATGGCTTGGCTCACGGCGCGCAGCGAGTCGAAATCCTTCGGGAATTCGGTGACGCCCGCCGCGGCGAACAGATCCTTGTTCCACATCATCGCGAAGGTGTCGGTCGTCCAGGGCACAGCGTAGGCCTTGCCGTCCGCGCCGACCGCGAGATCGCGCGCGAAGAAATCGTCCCACCCTTTCACGCCGAGTCCGGGTCGCGTGATCAGATCGTCGAGCGGGCGCAGCGCGCCGGCGCCACCGAAGGATCGCGGCCAAACGAATGCGACCTGCGCCACGTCCGGCGCCGTGCCGACAGCGGCCTCGCGCAGGAACTGCTGCTGGGCATCGCCCCAGCTCGTGCGCTGCATCGTCACCTTGATGCCGGGATTGCGCTTCTCGAACTCGTCGAGCGCCGCGCGCATCTGCGGCGCTTCGGGATCATTGAAGCGGAAGGTGATGGTCGTCTGCTGCGCGCTCGCGACCAGCGCCGAGAGCGTGATCGCAGCGGCGCCGACCGTCGCAAGAAATGTTCTGCGTTGCATGGTTTCCTCCCCTGTCGTCGTTCAGGCCGGAACCGGCGCTGCCGGGTCGACCAGTTGTTCATGACGGAGTTCGCGCCAGAAATCAGCTGGAATCGCGTGTCGCAGCGCACGCGCAGCGTCGGTGACCTCCCCGACGCTGCGCATCCCGACCACGACGCTCGCCATCGCGGGATGCGCAAGCGGGAATTGCAGCGCGGCGGCGAGCAGCGGCACGCGATGACGTGCGCATACCGCCTCGATCCGCCGCACCCGGTCGAGAATCTCCGGCGGCGCATCGGCGTACCAATGCGTGGCGCCGGCCACCGCCCCGGTCGCGAGGATGCCGGAGTTCAGCGGAGCGGCGAGCAGGATGCCGATGCGCTTGCGCGCGACAAGCGGCATCAGCTCCGGCAGCGCGGTCGTGTCGAGCAGCGTATAGCGCCCCGCCAGCATGAAGCAGTCGAAATCGCCGTCACCGGCGTAACGCACGAGGATGTCGACGTCGTTCACGCCGACGCCGATCGCCGCGATCGTGCCCTCGCTCCGCAACCGCTCCAGCGCGCGATAGCAGCCGGCCATCGAGTCCGCGTAGCGCTGCTCAAGCAGATCGCCCTGCCAATTCCGGTTCACATCGTGGATGTGCACGATGTCGATGCGCGCCATGCCGAGCCGCTGCAGCGAATCCTCGATCGAGCGCAGCGTGCCGTCGTAGGAATAATCGTAGACGATGTCGAAGGGCAGCGTGCTGACGAAGGGCCCTGAAGTCCTGACCTTCGCGTTGGACTTCAGCAATCGGCCGACTTTGGTCGAGAGCACGAAGGAGTCCCGCGGCGCGGCGCGCAGACACTCGCCGATGCGGTGCTCGGACAGGCCGTGGCCGTAGAACGGCGCCGTGTCGAAATAGCTCACTCCTGCGCCGCGCGCCGCCGCCGCCGTGGCGCGCAGCGCGTCGTCGCCCGCCTCGCGCATCAGATTGCCGAAGGGTCCGCAGCCGAGGCCGAGCGCGGAGACCCGCAGCGGATTGTGGCCGAGCGCGCGCGTCGATGACGGATCCAGGCTCATGACGCGCGCTTTCCCCGCAGGCTCGAGATGTTGTGCACGTGGACATGCGCGCCCGCGGCGATGGCAGCGGTCGCGCCGCCGATCGGTTCGCCGTACTTGCGCACGATCTCTCCCGCCGCGATCGCACGACGCGCGAACTTGTGCCCAAGCGGGATATCGCCGAGGGCGGCAAGCTCGGTCAGGGCGGCCGCCTCCTTGATGCGCACGCGCTCGCCGAGCCTGAGATCACGCAACGCCACCGCCACGTCATCGGCGGCGTTCAGCACCACGGCGTCCCAGTGCGCGTCGCTCATGGCTTGGTCGCCAGGCGCACCTTCAGCCCCGCGAGATCCTCGCGCAGCTTCAGCAGCACGCCGACATCCTTGGTCGCGTAGCCGGCGTCCAGCCCCTCCTGGCAGACCGCCAATGTCGCCGCCCCCACCGGCGCGGTGAGCCCCATGTTGCGGATCATGGTCATCGCCAGGCGGCAATCCTTGTGCGCGAGCTTGAGCATGAAGCCGGCCTCGAAATCGCCGCGCAATGGCCGCGCGGGAAAGCCGATCGCGAGTTGATTGTTCCACGCCATCGTCTTTTGCATCACGCCGGTCATCACATCGAGCGTCAGCCCCGCCTTCATGCCCGCGGCGAGAATCTCGGAGTTGACCGCGACCAGCGTCGTCGCCAGCAGATTGTTCACGCATTTCATCGCATGCCCGGCGCCGATCTCGCCGCAATGGAAGAAATCCGTGCCCATGCAATCGAGGATCGGCCGCACCCGCGCGACGGCGCGCGCATCGCCGCCCACCATCAAGGTCAGCGTACCGCTCACTGCATGCTCGGCCGTCTTGCCCACCGGGCTGTCGACCATATCCGAGCCTTGCGCGCGCACCTCGCGCGCCAGCTTGCGCGACGTGTCCGGGTCGATCGTGCTCATCTCCAGGAAGATCGAGCCAGGTTTCAAACCGGCCAGGATGCCCTCGGCCCCGCGCGCCGCCTGCTCCACGTCCGGTGCGTCGGGCAGCATGGTGATCACCACCTCGCTCGCCTGCGCGACGGCTTTGGGCGACGCCGCGGCGATCGCGCCATCCGCAACCAGCGCAGCCACTGCCTTGGGATTGACGTCGTAGACCGTCAGCCGATGGCCCTTCTTGAGCACGTTGCGCGCCATCGGACCGCCCATGGTCCCGAGGCCAATGAATCCAACTTCGCTCATGATGATTTTCTCTCTCGGTCACTGCTGCTCACGTCCGGTCCTTCCACTGATCGAGCTGCCATACCGGCAGGCCGCGCAGATCCTGGACATCCTTGGCGGCGAAGGCGGCCGCATCGGGTTTGCGGCCGCTCTTCTCGTAGGCTTCCTGCTGCAGCGGCGCGCCGAGACGGAAGGCATCGCGCAGCTGTGGCCAGGCGAGCGGCTTCTCGATCAGCCGCCCTTCGACCATGAACTTCGACACCTCGAGGATCGCGGTGGCATCGCCCTCGGTCGGCCAGCACCAGCCGCGCTTGAACAGCACCTCGTCCTTCACGACTTCGGCGCCCTGCTCGCGCGGCAGGGCCCAATACTTGCTCGCGAGATCGGACACCGCGCCAGGATCCATCGCGGAGAGCTTCGCCACCGCATCCTGCTGCGCCATCAGGAAGGCCACCGTCAGGGGCGGATTGTCGCGAATGGTCTTCGGCGCGGCGATCCAGAACGAGCGATGCAGATAATAGCCGTCCGGGAAGAACGGCGATTGCTTCGCCGAGGCGAGCAGATGCCCCGCGCCCTCTCCCGCCGGCCCCTGGTAGTTCGCTTCCGTGAAGCCGAACGAGTTCACGATCGCGGTCGCGCCGAGCTCGGCCTTCGCCTTGAGATAGGCGGGGTGAATCACGATCGCCGCATCCATTCCAGTCGGCAGCGAAGCGGCTTGCGCCTGCGTCGGCGTGTTGACGATCGTGATGCCGTGGGCGCGCGGATCGCCGTTGCCGAGTTCGAATTTCAGGATCTGCGAGAGCGCGTTGTAGGGATCGCCGCCGAGCAGCGCGCCGACGGTCTTGCCCTTGAGGTCGGCGACGTTGCGGATCGGCGAGCCCTTGCGCACGGCGATCACGAAACGCAGATGGCCTTCGCCGACGCTGAGCAGCGCCAGCGGCTGCGACTGTGCGATCAGACGCACGATCGGCGTATTGCCCCAGATGCCGAAATCGAGATTGCCCGAGAGCAGCGCCTCGACCATCGGCAGCGCCGAGGGATAGTCGCGATAATCGACGGTGAGGTCATAGCCGACCGCAGCGGCCATCTGCTCGAAGCTCTTGGCGTCGATCATGTGCTGCGTCACGGGCGAATTGCCGGCCGCCCAGGGCTGACGACCGATCGAGAGTTTGACTTGACGGCGCGACTGGGCGCCGACGATGGCGGGCGCGGCGAGCACCGACGCGCCCGTGGTCAGAAGCACGCGACGAGACAGCTTCGACATGGCATTTCCCCTTTGATCACGTGATGGTCGCGCGGAAGGCTTCCGCGCGGATGAGCGCCCAGATCTGCTGGGTCAGTGCGTGAAACCGCGGCGCGGCGCGCGTGGCATCGCCGCGTGGCCGCGGCAGGTCGATCTCGATGAGCTGCTTGAGCCGACCGGGATTGGTCGTCATCACGGCGACGCGATCGGCCAGGAACACCGCCTCGTCGATCGCATGCGTGATGAAGACGACCGTGCGCCGCGATGGCGCGTCGCGATCCTGACCCCAGATGCGCAGGAGCTCGTCCTGCAGGATGAGACGCGTCTGGGCATCGAGCGCGGCCAGCGGCTCGTCCATCAGCAGAACGCCGGGCTCGTTGGCGATCAGCCGCGCCAGGGCGACGCGCTGACGCATGCCGCCGGAGAGCTGGTGCGGATATTTGTTCTCGGCGCCCGTGAGGCCGACCAGCTCGATCGTCGCGCGCACGCGCTCCTCGCGGTCCGCCACGGACAGGCCGGCGCCGGCGGGCCCGAAGCGCAAGCCGAACTCCACATTGCCGCGCACGTTGCGCCACGGAAACAGCGCGTAGTCCTGGAACATCACGCCGCGCTCGGCCCCGGGTCCGGCGATGATGCGATCGTCGATGGTCATCCTGCCGGTGCTCGCGATCTCGAGGCCGGCGAGCAGATTGAGGATCGTCGTCTTGCCGCAACCCGAGGGCCCGACGATGACGAGAAACTCGCCGGCGCGGATGTCGAGCGTGAAATCCTGGACGGCCACCGTCGTCGTCTTGTCCGCGAGCGTGAAGCTCTTGCCGACATTTTCAAGCCGCAGCTTGACCGCGCTCATGCGCGGCCCCAGGGCATCGCGTGCGACAGCGCCGCGCGCAACCCGCGATCGAGGAGCAACGCCACCAGCCCGACCGCGAGCATGCACACGACGATGGAGTTGAGCTCGATCGAGTAGGCGTAGAAGACGAACATCATCTGGCCGATCCCGCCGGAACCGCCGCCGCCGGATTTGGCGCCGACCGCGAGCTCGGCCGCGATGATCGCGGTCCACGCGACGCCGAGCGCAAGGCGCAGGCCGACACCGATCTGCGGCAGGGCGCCCGGGACGATCACCGTGCGCAGGATCGTGACGCGTCCGACGCCCATGGTGCGTGCCGCGTCGACAAGCCGCCGATCGACCCGCTTCACGCCCGCGATGGTGTTGATGATCAGCGGAAAGAACGCCGCATAGGCGACGATGAACAATGCCGCCGGCGTGCCCGTGCCGAACCAGAGAATGGCGAGCGGCAATATGGCGATCGCGGCGATCGGGCGGAAACTCTCGACCAGGGGATCGAGATTGCGCTCCACCGCGCGCGAAGCCCCCATCACCAGGCCGATCGGAATCGCGATCATGGAAGCCACCAGGAATCCGGAGAACACGCGGCCGAGGCTCTGCGCGATGCCCCAGGGCAAATCACCGGATCGCAGCAATCCAAGGCCGGCGGCGGCGACGCGCGAGGGAAGTGGCGCCTGCCCCGGCTCGACCATCAGGCCAACGCCGAACTCCCAGGCCAGCAGCAACAGAACCGGCAGGATCAAGCCTCGCGCAAGCCGGTTCATGCCAGCACCGCGCGCATCGGCGCCCAGGGCGTCAACCGGCGCTGCAGCCAGCGCAAGCCCGCATCGCAGATGAAGCCCGACACGCCGACCATCGCGATGAAGGACATCATGCGCGGCGTGACGAGCATGTCGCGATACCATTGGATCGCGTAGCCCAGCCCGCTCGGTGCGCCGACGAGTTCCGCCGCGATCACCGACGTCCAGGCCGAGGCGACGCCCAACCGGAGGGAAACCAGGATCGATGGCGTCGCCGCGGGCAGCACGACATGGCCCACGATGCGAGTCATCGGCACACCCATCGTGCGCGAGGCGTCGATCAGACGTCGCTCGACGCCGCGCACGCCGGCGATCGTGCCGAGCAGGATAGGAAACAGCGCGGCGTAGAACATGATGTAGACCGGCAGCGCGTGGCCGATCCCGAACAGGAACAGCGCCAGCGGGATCCACGCGATCCCGGAGATCGGCCGCAGCAACTCGACGATCGGATCGACGAGTTCCTCGGCCCAGCGATACAGCCCCATGAGCACGCCGAACGGCAGGGCGACCATGGTCGCGAGACACACCGCCAGAAGCATGCGGGCGATGCTGATCGTCGCGTGCTCGAGCAATTCGCCCGCCAGCGCCAGGCGCCAGAACGCCTCCGCGACGACCAGCGGCGCCGGCAGCAGGATGCGATTGCCGACCAGTGCGGAAACCAGATGCCAAGCCAGCATGAAGACGAGCATCGTGCGCAGATAGACGCCGACCGAGCGCAGCGCCGGCGGCGCGCGCATCACAACGAGCCTCCGATGCGCGCGAAGATTTCCTCGCCTTCGCCGAGGATCTCGCCCCAGCTCCGATCACCTGAGGCGATGGCGAGCATCAGCGCGAACAGCCGCGCGCCCGCGTCGCGCAATTCCTCGCGACCGGCAAGCACGGCGCTGGCGTCGAAATCGATTTGATGCGGCAGCCGCGCCACCGTGTCGGGGCGCCCGCTGATCTTGATCGTCGGCGCGACCGCATTGCAGAAGCTGTTGCCGGCGCCCGTCGTGAACAGCATCAGAGTCGCGCCGCTCGCGGCGAACCCCGTCAACGACTCGGGCGAGAATGACGGCGCATCCATGAGATAGAGGCCGGGCGCGCGCGGCGCCTCGGCGATGGCGAGCACGCCGCTGATCTGCTTCGTGCCGCCCTTGGCGATCGCGCCGAGCGATTTCTCCTCGATGGTCGACAACCCGCCGCGGATGTTCTCCTGGCCCGGATTATTGCCGGTGAGATCGAAGCCGGTCGCCGCGACGGCCGCCTCGCGCCGCGCCACCGCCTCGACGATCGCGCGCCCGATCGCGGGCGTGGCGGCGCGTCTTGCCAGCAGTTGCTCGGCGCCGAGCCACTCGACCGTCTCGCCGAATACGGCGCTGCCGCCGGCCTCGATGAGCAGATCGGCGCCGGCGCCCGCCACCGGATTGGCGACCAGGCCCGACGTCGCATCGGAATGGCCACACTCGATGCCGAGGAACAGCGACGACGCCGGCACGGCTTCGCGGCGCTGGCGCGACGCATCGCGCACCAGGCGCGCGGCGACTTGGATCGCGCGATGACTCAGCTCCAGCGAATCCTCGTGGCAATCGTCGAGCGCACATACCTCCACCGGCTTGCCCGTTGCGGCGATCGCCGCCGCGATGCGATCGGCTGTCTTGCGATCGGCGCCGATCACGATCACCGCCGCGACATTGGGATTGCGGCCGAGTCCGATCAGCTGGCGTTCATGCACGAGCTTGTCGTCGCCGAACTGCCCGCGGCCATAGGGCGTCGCGATCAGCAGCGTACCGCGCACGGTCTGCGCGACGCGACGCGCCGGCGCCAGGACCAAGCCGAGCACGGACAGCACGACGACATGATTGCGCGTGCCGACGCGTCCGTCCTCGCGCCGATAGCCCATGAAGCCGTGCGACGAGACTTGGCCCATTCCCTCCCCCATCCCGGGCTCTTCGTGCCCTGGGCATCGCGACCAAGCCGCTCGCCGCTTGATCCTCGATGGATGCAAATGTTACCGCTTACATAAGCCGTTGCAAGGTGGTTCTGCGTCACACTCGAAACGCCGGGCATCGAGGGGGGAAAGTTTCGGTGGCATCGAACCGTCCGCGCCTGCGCGATGTCGCCGCCCGTGCCGGCGTCTCGACGACGACGGTCGTGCGTGTCATGCGCGACCCGGCGAAAGTCGCGCAGCCGACCCGCGCGCGTGTCGAGGAGATCCTCGCCGAGACGGCCTACACGCCCGATCTGCTGGCGCGCGGTCTCGCGCTCAACCGCACCGACGTCGCCGCCGCGATCGTCCCCCTGCTGACCAACTCGCTGGTCGCGGAAGTCGTGCACGGGCTGAGCACGACGCTCGAAGCGGCGGGGATTCACCTGCTCCTCGGTCCCAGCGGATTCTCGGCGGCGCGCGAAGAAGCGCTGGTGCGCGCCTTCCTGTCGCGCCGCGTCGATGCGCTGTTCCTCACCGGCACGACCCACACGGCCGCGACGCGCGCGATGCTCGCCGCGGCGCGCATCCCCGTCATCGAAGGCGGCAATCTGCCGAGTGCGCCCATCGACATGGCCGTCGGATTTTCCAATCACGCGGCGGCGATCGTCGCGACGCGCCATCTGCTCGAGCGCGGCTACGATCCGATCGGATTTCTCGGCGCGCCCAGCGCCGACAACGACCGCGCCGCCGATCGCCGTCGCGGATTTCTGGACGCCATGCTCGCCGCCGGCCGCCGCGTCGATCCGAGCCTCGTGATGGAGACCGAGCTCGACATGGCCGCCGGCGCGCAGGCGATGAATGCGCTGCTCGATCGGCGCAAGGAACTGCGCGCGCTGCTGTGCTCGGCCGATGCCATCGCGGCCGGCGCCTTGTTCGCCTGTCAGAAGCGCGGCATCCGCGTTCCCGATCAGATCGCGATCGCCGGCTTCGACGACATCGAGATCGCGCGGCTCGTCACGCCGTCATTGACGACGATCCGCGTTCCGCGTCTCGATATCGGACGCTTCGCGGGCGAGCTGATGCTTTCCCGCTTCGCCGGGGACGCGCCACGCCAGCGCGTGATCGATACCGGGTTCGAATTGATCGTGCGCGAGAGCGCCTGACACGACACGAGGGAGAGACGACATGAACAAGAGTGTGATCGTGACGGGCGCCAGCCGCGGCATCGGCGCCGCCACCGCTCGGCTCGCCGCCGCCGCGGGCTGGCGCGTCTGCGTCAACTACAACAGCCATGCCGGGGAGGCGGAAGCGGTCGTCGCCGACATCGCGAAGACCGGCGGCAAGGCGATCGCCGTCAAGGCGGACATGGGCAACGAAGCGGAAATCGTCGCGATGTTCGCGCGCGCCGACCGCGAGCTCGGCCCGCTCGGCGGACTCGTCAACAACGCCGGCCATCTCGGCGGCGAACATGCGATCGAGGATTTCGACGCGGCGCGGATGCGCAGCCTGTGGGACGTCAACGTCGTCGCCTATTTCATCTGCGCGCGCGAAGCGGTGCGGCGCATGTCGACCAAGCGCGGCGGCGCGGGCGGCGCGATCGTGAATGTCAGCTCGATGTCCGCGGACAATGGCGGCATCGGGCCGCGCATCCACTATGCGACGACCAACGGCGCGCGCAACACCTTCACCTACGGGCTCGCCAAGCAGGTCGGACCGTCCGGCATCCGCGTCAACGGCGTCATGCCCGGCGTGATCGACACGCATTTCAACGATCAGTTCGACAATTCCGGCCGCAACGAACGTCTGGGCCCGCAGATCCCGATCGGGCGGGTCGGCGTCGGCGAGGATGTCGGCCGCGCGATCGTCTGGCTGCTCTCGCCGGACGCCGGCTATCTCAGCGGCGCGATGCTGCGGGTGAATGGCGGGTTCTTCTGACCATGAAGGTGGAGATCGCATTCCGGGAGCCCTGCGTGCTCGGCGAGTCACCGGTTTGGGACGAGGCCGCGCAGGCGCTGTGGTGGGTCGATATCCGCGCGCCGGCCATCCATCGCTGGTCGCCCGCGACCGACGCGCATGCGCGGTGGCTGATGCCGGCGCTGGTCGGGTCGATCGCGCGTCGCGCGCAAGGCGGGTTGCTGGTCGGGCTGCAGACAGGCTTCCACTATTTCGATCCCGTGAGCGGCGATCTGACATTGGTCGCGCAACCGGAGGCGCTGCTGCCGAAAAACCGCCCCAACGACGCGAAATGCGACCGCGCCGGGCGTTTCTGGTGCGGCACGATGGAGGATTTCGGCGCCAATGCCCGCGGCACGCTCTATCGCTGGGAGCGCGGTCGCGCGCTCGAAGCGATTGACGGTCCGTTCTTCGTGCCCAACAGCCTCGCCTTCACCGCCGACGGCAAGCACATGTTCTTCACCGATACGCGCCAAGGCGACATTCTGAGATTCGACTACAGCTCCGCGACCGGCACACGCAGCAACGCGCGGGTGTTCCTGCCGCTCGATGGCGCGCCGGGCCGCCCCGATGGCGCCTGCGTCGACAGCGAAGGCTGCCTGTGGAGCGCGCGCTACGGCGGCGCGGCGGTCGTGCGCATCACGCCCCAGGGCAAGCTCGACCGCGTGATCGATTTGCCGACCATGCAGCCCACCTCCTGCGCCTTCGGCGGCGCTCGTCTCGACGAGCTCTACATCACGTCGGCCGCCCAGAAGCTGACGCCCGAACAGCTCGGCGCACAGCCCTCGGCCGGTGCGATCCTGATGTGCCGTCCCGGCGTGTCGGGCGCGACCGACGCCGCCTTCGCAGGCTGATCCCCTGCAGCACCGCGCTCGTAGATGGCGCTGTGGACGCCGGCGCGCGATCTTCGCGCGGCGAGTCGCCCGAGCACGAGTTCCGGATCTGGCCCGACGTCGGCGACCGCCCCCTACCCAAGCATTTCTGGAGGACACATGAAGCTCACCGATTTCAAGGTTCTGACATTCGACTGCTACGGCACGCTGATCGATTGGGAGACGGGCATCTTCACTGCGCTGAAGGCGCTCCTCGCCAAGCTGCCGAAGCCGCTGGCCCGCGATGCGGCATTGGAGAATTTCGCGCGGCATGAATCGGCGCAGGAGGTCGAGACGCCGACGATGGTCTACTCCGCCTTGCTGAACGCGGTGCATCGCCGGCTTGCGCGCGAGTGGAACGTCGCCGCATCGGATGGCGAACACGACGCCTTCGGACAATCCGTCGGCGAGTGGCCGGCCTTCCCGGACTCCGCCGAAGCGCTCGCCTATCTCAAGCGGCACTACAAGCTGGTGATCCTGTCCAATGTCGACCGTGCGAGCTTCGCGCGCAGCAATGCCAGGCTTGGCGTCACCTTCGATGCGATCTACACGGCGCAGGACATCGGCACCTACAAGCCCGATGCGCGCAATTTCGCCTTCATGATCGAGAAGCTCGCCGCCCTCGGCCATCCCAAACGCGACATCCTCCACACCGCGCAGAGCCTGTTCCACGACCACGCGCCGGCGACCGCGGCGGGCCTCGCCACGGCGTGGATCGATCGCCGCCATGACCAGCAAGGCTGGGGCGCGACGATGGCGCCGCCCGGCGCGCCGCGCATCGACTTGCGCTTCACCAGCCTCGGCGCCATGGCCGCGGCGCATCGCGAGGCGCTGCAAGCCAAGTGAACGCCTGACGCTGGAGACGATCCGGATCGGACCCGGAACATCCCCGTCCCCTCCTGGTCGCGAAGCGACTAGTACCTCAGCACAGAGGATTTGACTGGTTGTTTTTGGGTTGCGTGTAGAGGTGGCAAGTTCTCGGGATCGACGCTGATTTGGATGCTGCGCGCGACACCGGGCTTTCGGTGGATGAAGCC
>Ga0163144_10004859_pt1 | contig 30108 bp, 23 predicted proteins | sample OliLak19BULKMAT1_FD_123175 | JGI IMG/M metagenome (GOLD analysis project Ga0163144, IMG submission 123175) | Freshwater microbial mat bacterial communities from Lake Vanda, McMurdo Dry Valleys, Antarctica - Oligotrophic Lake LV.19.BULKMAT1 | ecosystem: Environmental > Aquatic > Freshwater >...
CCTTCGGTCTCGCTCTCGGCGCCGGCTCGCCACCGATCACGATCGGCTCGGGCCAGCTCTGTTTCGGCGCCCAGGGGGCGCAGCGGGTCGGGCTTCCTGTCCAGACGGCCGTCGACGGCACCGCCCTCTTCAACGCGGACTGGCAAAGCCCAGTGATCGCCGCGAATTGGGCAGCAGGCACGTCCTGGGTGTTGCAGGCCATCTTCCGCGACCACCTCGATCCGGCGCGAGCGAATACTTCGAACGCGCTGCTGACAAGTTTCTATTAGCGGAGCTCCGTCCAAGCCTGATGGGCGGTACGGAGCCAGGCTCACGTCTATTATCTGTTAGCGGCACCCCGCGCGAATCGGCGCCGCGTACCTGGTACAGCACGACGATTCCTCAACCGCAACCCGGATTGCGTGTTGAGCGCGTGTGCGTCAAGTCGAGCCGCGCGCGCTCTTCGTCGATGCGCGCCACGAGGTCTTCCCGCGGGCGGGCGAGCGTGGCGACCCCGCCGCGCAGCACAACCTCGGCCGGCAGCGGGCGCGCGTTGTAACCCGACGCCATCGTCGCGCCGTACGCGCCGACGTCGTGAATCAGGAGCAGGTCGCCGCGCTCGACGGGCGGCAGCGGCCGCGGGTCGGGTTCCGCGGACTTCGTCTGGGTCAAGAGATCGCTCGACTCGCACAAGGGGCCCGCGATGACCACGGGCGAGTCGCCCGCCCGGGTTGACGCGCGCGGCGCGAGCGCGCTCACATGGTGATACGCGCCGTACATCGCCGGGCGCACGAGCGTGTGGAAGCCCGCGTCGACGAGCACGAAGGTGAACTCCGGTGTGCAGTTGACCCCGAGCACCTCGGTCACGAGCACGCCAGCGTGCGCGACGAGGTAGCGACCGGGCTCGACCTCTAGGTCGAAGTGTTTCCCGCCGTGGTCATGCACCCAACTGTCGCGCGCCGCGCGCCAGGCAGCGGCGAACGGCGCCGGATCGAGCGGCCGGTCCTCGGGTCGATACGGCACCGGCAGGCCGCCGCCGGTCGACACACGCTCGATGTCCGGACCGAGCGTGCGCAGCGCCTCGACCGTGAACACGATCATCTCGTCGAGGCGCTCCTGCGTCGCGCCCGAGCCTACGTGCAAGTGCAGTCCCACGACACGCGTGCCCGCGGTCCGCGCGACGTCGAGCGCGCGCGGCAGATCGGCGAACCAAATGCCGTGTTTGGTGCCGGGTCCGCCCGTCGTGACCTTCGCGTGGTGGCCGGCGCCGAACCCCGGGTTCAAACGCAGCGTCACACGCCGCCGACCGAGCTCGAGCGCTTGTGCGAGCGCGTCGAGGGACCCGACGCTGACCTCGAGCTCCGCCGGCGCGGCGCCGACGAGGGCCGCGAGGTCGCGATCGAACGCGTCCGCGGTCACCTGGATGTCACGCTCGGCAAACCCCGCGGCGCGCGCCCGGAGCAGCTCGCCTGCGGACACCGCGTCGATCCGCACACCGAGCGCGGCGAGCTCCGCGAGCAGCGCGAGGTTCGTGTTCGCCTTCTGCGCGTAGCGCACCGCATCGAAGCCCGCGAGCCGCGCGACGCGGCCCGCGAGGTGATCGAGGTCGTAGATGTAAAGCGGCGTGCCGTGCGCCGCCGCCAACTCCGCGAGCTGGCGCCGATCGAACTCAGGCCGCTCGCCGGGTGAGTTCACGGCCCAAGCGGAGGTGCTCGCCGCGCCAGCGGCCTTCGAGTTCTTGGGCTGGGTGGCCATCGCAATTCAGGTCGCGCGCACGTCAGGGGTCAGGTGATCAGCGAGAGTGCGCTCGAGCAGCGCGAGGTGATCGCTCGTGTGTTCGCTCGAGACTGTGATTCGCAGTTGCGCGCCGCGCACGCCTGGATAGCGGATCAGGGGCGCGAAAAGGCCCGCGCTCCGCAGCGCCTGCGCGAGCGCGCCGAGCACGTCCCTGGCGCCGTCCTGTGCGACGCTCTCCGTGCGCGCAGCGTCCGTCTCGACGTCGGTGTGAGCGGGGTCGTGAGTGGCGTCTGCTGGGTCCTCCAGCTCGACCTCGCCGAGCCTCAACACGGGCAGGAACGTGCCGCGTGGCATGAGCCCGAGACGCCGCGCTGCGCGGTGCAAGGCGCCCGTGTTCGCCGTCAAGCGCTCCACGCGCTCGGGCTCGGTCTCGAGCAAGCGCACCGCCGCGATCGCGGCCGCCGTCGAGGCCGGATTGAGCGCCGTCGTGGCCACGAACGGCGCCGCGCGCCGTCGGATGCGCTCGATCCGGTCGGCGCTGCCCGCGATCACACCGCCCGAGGCTCCGAGCGCCTTGGCGAGCGAGGCCGTCACGACCACGCGGGTGTCGCGGAGGCCATAAACCTCCAGCGTGCCGCGTCCGCGCTCGCGCAGGACACCGAGGAGATGGCTGTCGTCGACGACGAGGGTGCCGCGCTCGGGCAACATGCGCAGCAAGTGGTCGGCGCGCGCGAGGCGACCCGAGTTCGTGAACGCCCCGTCGGTGAGCACGAGCGCAGCGCCGCCGATGTGGCGGTCGAGCAAGGCATGGGCGCGGGTCAGGTCGTCGCCCGCGAACGGGAACACCTCGAGGCCTGAGAGGCGCGCGGCGTCGGCGAGGCTCGGGTGCGATTCGGCGTCGACGAACGCTGCCTCGGCACTGTCCGCGAGGCCGCGCGCGACCGCGAGGTCCGCGACGTAACCGTCCTCGACGACGAGCGCGTCCTCCACATCGAGGAACTCCGCGAGGGCCGACTCGAGCTCGAGGTGCAACGGCGTCGTGCCCGACGTCGCCCGCGACGCGCCGCTCGACGTGCCACAGCGCGCAATGGCGTCGAGCGCGGCCTGGCGGACGGCGGGGTGCTGGGACAGCCCGAGGTAGTCACAGCCCGCGAACGCGACGCACGACACGCCGTCGACGAGCGCCGTCGTCGCCGAACGCCGCTCGATCACTGGGCGCGACATCGCGAGGTCGGCCGAGGGGCGACGGACATCACGACGCGAAGTCATGCCGAGCTCCCCGGACGCTGGAACACCGGGCGCCCGCTCCCCGAGCGCCAATTTCCCAACCGGAGGCGCCCGCCGCGCCCATTCATCCGCGCACGCCCCGCGCCCAACGCGGCGGGCGGATATCCGCGACCGTTCGCAGCCCCGAGGCGGCATCGCGCGCCGAGAAGACGCAGTGCAACAGGAGCGCCGACGTCGCGACGTCTCCATGCACACCCCCTTGAATCGCCAATTGGACCGCAGGGTCGCCCTCGATCAGCACGGCGTCGCGAGCCTCGGCTTGCCCGATCGCGGCGCGGAACTCGAGCTGCAGGACCTCGCGCTCGCTGCCGTCGGCCTCGGTGATCCAGCCCTGGGCCGACTGCCGCACACCCGCGCACATGCCCGGCTCGATCGGTCCGAGTTTGCACTCGAGTGTGCGCTCGGCGAGGATCGGTTCGATCGTCTCGTTCCAACGCGTGATCTTCCAGCCGAGGCCGTGCGCGACGAGGTGCAGCGACTCTCCGAGCCCGACGTGCCGCAACGTGCCGGCCGCCACCGCGGCGTCGAAGCCCGCGCGGTCGAGGCCTACGCCGATCTTCTTCTGGAACGGCAACCGTCGTGTCGAGGCGTCCTGGATGCGCTCGATGCGGATCGAGCGCACATCGCGGCACACACCGGTCGTCACGAGGGGCAGAAGGTCCATCACGAAGCCCGGGTTGACCCCGGTGCCGACGAGCACCCGATCCGCGCGGCGCGCGGCAAGGTCGAGCTCCGCGGCGAGCTCCGGGTGGCGCAGCCACGGGAACACAAGCTCCTCGCACGAACTCACGATGTGCGCTTTGCGGTCGAGGAGCTCTTCGAAGGTGTCCGCGCAACGGTCGAGGGCCGACGACGTCGTCACGATCGCCACGTCGACCTTCGACCAATCGATCTCGTCCATGTCCTCATGGACGATGAGCGCCGGATTCACGCCGGCGACGAGGGCCGAGAGCGGCTTGCCGACGAGCTGCGGTGAGACGTCGACGGCGCCGACGATGTCGACGATTCCTCGCTCGACAGCGTCCACGAGGACCTTGACGCCGAGGGGGCCGAGACCCACTTGCACGATGCGGGGTTTCATGGGGCTAGTGGCGAGGGCCGCTCGGCGCGCGCCGTTGATTCGCGATCAGGGGGCTCGAGAGTGAGAGGAAATTTAACGCCTCGCACGCGCAGCTCCGCGTGCATCGGGGAGGTCGAACGCTGCGAGGGGTCGAAGAGTATGCCAGCGACGGGCCCGTACGTGGAGCCTCCGCTAGGGGCCTGCGCAACAGAAGCCATTTCGAGTCAATCAGGCGCTGTGGCGCGCAGTAGCGCTGCTGGGTGCTCCACGCGCGCGAGTTGCGATCCTCACTCGGCCTCGACTTGGAGCTCGTGACCCGCGCTCGGTTCGAACGAAGTCTCGACTCGCGCCGGCATAGGGTCGAAGGCATAGGCGATGCCGCCCGATTCGAACCAGCAGCGCTCGAGGTCCTCGCGACGGTAGACCCGGCGCACATCACCGGGCCAGCGCGCCGCGGGGTCGTTCACCATCACCTGGCCGGCCGGGCCGATGCCCGTGACGACCAGCAAGTGTCCGGCCGTTTTCGAGTAGGGCGCGCCGGCGAGCTCGCCTTCGCCTGCCTTGATGCTCGCGACGAGCGGCATGCGCCGCTGCAGGAACTCGGCGACAGCGTCCCAGGACGAGATGCGCACGAGCGAGCCAGGCACCCCGTGGGTGAAGGCCCCCTGCACCGCCCGCGACCAGTTGCCGAAGATCTTGTGGGTGGGATCGCGCACCTCTGCCGCGAGCTGCGCGGTCGGCACGTCGACGCCGTTCAGCTCCATGACCATCGCGACGGAGGTCGGGCTGCAGACGGAGCCCGCGATCTCGGCGTCCTCGTCACGCTGGCTGCGCACAGGTACGCGCACCGCGACCGGCGCGGGCCACGCCTCGGTGCGCGCCATCGTGACGCGCGCGGCGAGGGCGCGGTCATCGGTGAACGCGAGGCTCGCGCGGTGTAGACGCAGCTCGCCCACGCCGCCGGTCCCCTCGATGCGCAGCTGCGCGCGATCCCAGGGCTCGTCGGACTCGAAGACGTCGACCGCGACCTTGCCACCCTCGAAGCGGGTGTACCGCGGCGCGACTGGGGTGCCCCAATCACCGATCAAGAGCCAGGGTGACCAGTGCTCTTCGCTGCGCCGCCCGACCCGCACATCGACGCGGAACGAGCTGCCTTGCGGGGCCGCGACGTTCCAGCTCGGCAGCAGCTCGGTGAACGGCTCTTCGCGCTCGACGATGCGCGAGGTGTAGCGTCCCCCGACCGCGTCGAGCCGCACGAATCGTCGCTCGGGGTCGAGGTTGCCGGAGGTCACCGCATCGCCCGGGCCCACGGCCAGCGGCGCCAGGAAGACGAACCCGTGGAAGGGCTCGCTGAAACTCTCGGCGAGGTCAGCGGTCTGGGCCGCGGCGAGGGTCGCCGCAGGGTTCGTGGGCGCCGCGGCCTCTTCCTTGAGGATCTCCGGCCGCTGGCACGCAGCGATCGCAACCAGAAGCGCCAGCCCCGCTATGGCGGCAGAAACGTGGCCCGAGGCGGGCCGGCGATGGACGACTTTCGAACTCATTCCAGCCCCTGTTATACGCAATGCGGGGTCGGACTCTACTCTCCCATTATGGTGGCCTTCTTGGTGCGTCGAGACCGTCTGTGCGCCGGCGGGGCAGAGGGCGCTCCGCGAGGCCGGTCCCGGCCCGGGACCGCCAGGGTCCGCCGGGTCGCGCGCTCGACCCGGATTCACGCCCTCTGGCCCGCGATCGTGGTTTTGGCGGCGGTCTTCGCGTTCCTCGGCGGGTGCCGCGCTGCGCAGCCCGCGGACGTCGTGCCCGTGCTCGAAGTGCCGATCGAAGACCCGCTCGTCGATGTCGCGCGCTGGGACCCGCGACTCCGTGTGTTCGCGGTCTACGCCACCCCCGACAACTTTGTCGGCGAGGCCCTGTATCCCGTCCCGCGCATTCTGCTGCGCCGCTCCGCGCTCGTGCGGTTGTCGCGGGTCCAGGACCGGCTCGCGTCCGAGGGCTTCGGCCTCGTCGTGTACGACGGCTACCGGCCCTGGGCCGTCACGAAGCGCATGTGGGACGTCATCGGCGACCCCGACTACGTCGCGGACCCTCGGCGCGGGTCACGCCACAATCGCGGCATGGCGGTCGACGTCGGCCTCGTGGACCTCGCCGGCGCGCTCCTCCCGATGCCGACCCCGTTCGATTCGTTCCGGCCCGAGGCCGCCGCGGACGCCGACGTGCCGCCGCCTGGCCGTCACAACCGCGCGCGCCTCATCGAGGCGATGGCCGCGGAGGGTTTGCGGGTCCTGAGCTCGGAGTGGTGGCACTTCGACGCCGACGGTTGGCGCGAGCGCGAGGTGCTCGACGTCGCGCTCACCGCGGTGCCTTTGCTCTCGGACGCCGAGGCGACGCGCGCTGGATACCTCGCCGGCGCCTCGGATCCCGGCCAGCCTCCGAGCGAGGCGCAGCGCGCTGGGGGAGCGCCGTCGCGTTGAGCGAGGCTCGCCATCCACCGCGCGCGCGCGGCGCTGCTTCGGTCTCCGCTGCCGTCCCCGCGATCGCCGTCGAGTGCGCGGCCGCGGCTGGCCTCGCCGCGCTCGCGTGCGCGCCGCGACTGATCGGCGGCGGGCACGAGGCCGGCCTGGTTTTCGCCGGGCTCTCCGCGGCGTCGCTCGGCGCGCTCGCCGCCGGATCTCGCGCGCGGGCGGCCGCCCGCGGCGCGCGCGGCTGGGTCGCCGTGGCGCTCCCCTTCGGCGCGCTCGCGACGGCCTTCCTTTGGCTCCCTTGGCGCGGCGGTGGACCGCCGTCCTGGGCCTCGGCAGTCCTCTTCGGGCTCGCGCTCGCCGGCGCCGCGACGGCGCACGCCGCCGCTCGACGGGGTGTTCATCGCGGTGCTCCACTGGGTGCTCCGCTGGATGCTCCACTGGGTGCTCCACTGGGTGCTCCACTGGGTGCTCCGCTGGGTGCTCCGCTGGGCCCCCGCAGCGGCGACGGGCACAGCCCGGGGCCGGCCTACCCGAGCGTCGCGCTCGTGTGGTTCCTGCTCGCCGTCGCCCTGTACGCGCTCCCGACCCGCGCCGGGCTCGGTGAGCGCCCGTGGCCGCCGGCGATCGCGGCGCGGGCCCTCGACCTCGCGCCGACGAGCCTCGTGCTCGAGACCGCGGGTTACGACTGGCTCCGCCGGCCGGCGCTGTACGGACCCGCGGGCGGAGACTCCATCGGACCCACTCTGCGTGGGCCTTACGACCCGATGCTTGCGGGGGCAGCTGCGCTCGTGTTGGGATGCACCCTGGCGCTGGGCGCGAGATTCCTCCCCCGTTCCGAACGCGACTGAAAAGTTATGGCACCGCGCAAATTCTTCTGCACGTTCCCCCAAAACCTGATCTCGGAGCCGATCATCTCGCACACGCTCGGCGACAAGTTCGGGGTCGTGCCCAACATCCGCGCAGCGAGCATCACCGAGGCCATGGCCCTCGTCGCCGTCGAGATCGAAGGGCCGCCCGACAAGGTGGACCTCTCGGTGGCCTACATGCGCGAGCGCGGCGTGCGGGTCGAGGAGATCACCGAAGGCGAAGGGCTACCGAAACCGTGAGCGCTTCATTGAATCACGGACGCCGCGCGTCAAGGGTCGAGCTCGCGGCGCGCCTGTGTCAGGCGGGGGTTGTGCTCGGCGTGGGGCTGATCGCGTTGCCCGCGTGCAGCAGCGTCGACCCCTTCGTCGAGACCCAGCGCGCGGTGCGGCCGGAGGCCGGGGCGGTCGTCTCGGAGCACCCGCTCGCGACGCGCGTGGGCCTCGCGGTCCTCGACGCTGGCGGGAACGCCGCTGACGCCGCTGTCGCGACGGCGCTCGCGCTGGCCGTGGTGTACCCGCAGGCGGGCAACCTAGGCGGCGGCGGGTTCGCGCTCTGGGTGCCGGCCGGTGGCCCGGCGGCGAGCCTCGACTTCCGCGAGACCGCGCCCCAGGGGTACGCCCAGGACCTGTATCTCGACGCGCGTGGGGAGGTGATCACCGAGCGTTCCCTGCGTACGCCGCTCGCGGTCGGCGTCCCTGGCTCGCCGCTCGGGCTGTGGGAGCTTTACCGCCAGTTCGGCTCGCGCCGCCTCTCGTTCGCGCAGCTCGCCGCGGGCGCGATCGCGCTCGCGGAGGACGGGTTCACCGTCGATCCGTGGTTGGCCCGCGACCTGTCGCACGACAGCACGCGCGCGCTCCTGACCCACGATCCGGGCGCGGCCGCGCTCTTTTATCCGCAGGGCAAGGCGCTCGCGGAAGGGGAGCGGCTCGTGCAGCCGCGGCTCGCGGCGACCTTGCGGCGCCTCGCGCAACGCGGACCCGCGGCGGGTTTTTATCGCGGTGAAGTGGCCGAGGCGATCGTCGCGGATCTGCGCGAAGCCGACGAGCGAGCTGGTTTTGTCGCGGGCGAGCGGCTTCTGTCGCGCGCGGACCTCGAGGCCTACGACGTGCGCGCGCGCAAGCCCCTCGAGGGGACGTTCGCCGGGCGGCGAGTGATCTCGATGGGGCCGCCGAGCTCGGGCGGAGTCGTGCTGCTGCAGGTGCTCGGCATCCTCGAAGGCTTGCCGTTGCAGCACCAGCGGCGCGCGCAGCTCGAACGTCGCCGGCAGGGACTCCAACGGGGGCTCGAGGGGCTCGCCGCCGCGGACATCGATGGCGAGCCTGTGCCCACGTCGGACGAAGAGCTCGGCCTCGACGCGCGCGCGGTGCACTGGTGGATCGAGGCCTTCCGGCGCGCGTTCGCGGACCGCGCCGAGCACCTCGGTGACCCGGACCACTTCGCGGTCCCGCTCGCAGAGCTGCTCGCGCCCGAGTGGATCCACGCGCGGCGTGTGTCGATCGGTGAACGCGCGGACCTGACCGTCGGGGCGCTCGCGCTCACGCCGGCCGCTGGGGCGGGGGAGACGACCCACCTGTCCGTCATCGATCGCGAGGGCAACGCCGTCAGCTTGACGACGACGCTCAACGGCACCTTCGGCAGCGGCCTCTTCGTCGACGACGCGGGGTTCTTGCTCAACAACGAGCTCGACGACTTCTCGATCAAACCCGGCACACCGAACATGTTCGGTCTGGTCGGAAGCAAGGCGAATCAGCTCGCGCCGCTCCGGCGCCCGTTGTCGTCGATGACGCCGACGGTGGTGCTCGCTGCCGACGGACGGGTCGAGCTGGTGCTCGGCGCGCCCGGGGGCCCGCGCATCATCAGCGCCGTGACCCAGGTCGTCCTGCGCATGTTGGCCTACGGCCAGGACCTCGAGGCCGCCGTGCGCGCGCCGCGTTTGCACCAACAGTGGCGGCCGGAGACCACGCGCTTCGAGGCGGGCTGGTCCGCGGGTCTGTTGCAGTCACTCGAGCGCGACCACGTGCAGCCGATCCGTCAACCGGAGCGCGGAGGGTTCGCGAGTGTGCAGGCAATCCACGTGGACGCTGACGGCGCGGTCAAAGCGGTGAGCGACCCGCGCCGCGGCGGGACGTCCGCGATCCAGGGGCGTGGGATGTCGCGGCCCGGACGGCCTTGATCGAAGGTGGTTGACTGCGGCTGATTGGGTTGAGACCAGAGGTACCGAACCCGACCCAAAAAGAAGGTGACCCTCGCTCGCGCGGAGCGCGAGCGAGGGTCACCTTCTTTTTGGGTCGGGTTCGGTACCTCTGGTCTCAACCCAATCAGCCGCCGCCGAGGTCGGAGAAGTCGATGTCGATCCCGTCCCCAGCGCCTGCATCGGCCGGCGCCTCCTCGGCGCCGGTCGCGTTCATCTTGTCCTTGACCTTGCCCTGCGCGATCTTCTCGCGCAGGTACACGTTCGGCGCCGACAGGTGGCGCCGCCACACATCGTGCAGCTCGACGATGAGCTGCATGTTGTAGAAGAGGTCTTTGCGCTCGAGCTCGCCCTCGGACACCGCGGGCATACGCCAGTTGAAGCCGTTGCCGGTCACTCCGCCGCGGATTTGGTCGAGCAGGCCCTCGGCCAACTTGCCCTGGTTGCTGTCGGCCGGGAGGCGCGGGTTGAGCTTGATGAGCTCGTTCGTGATCGCGGGCCAGGCGTCGAATCCGGCCTCGGCGAGGCGCTTCGAGGCGCGGCTGCCCTTCACGCCGGCCAGCGGGTCGAACATGACCTTGGCGTCGTCCGTCAGCGAGGCCCAGCGCGCGTCATCCATGCCCGGCGGCTTGCCGTAGGGCTGGAGCTTCGCGAGGTCCACCCCGGTCGGGTCGTTGACCTGGTCGGTCTTCGTGATCGCGATGCTGTTCCACGAGTCGGGGTCCTTGGCGCTCGGCATGATGCCGGCGGCGAGGCGCTCTTCCGCGGTGGGGCCCTCGACGGGCTTCGTGCCGCCCGCACCGGCGCCGGCCGCCGCGGGCTTCGAGCCCGTATCGCTGCCGCCGTCCGCGACCATGCCGTCCGGGTTCGTGTCGGTCTCGGTCCCCTCCGCGGGGGACGTGCCCTCGGCGCCGCCGCTCGCGGTCGTCGTGTCGGCCGACTGGTCCGTCGTCTCGGGGGCCTTGTCTTCCTTCAGCGCGAAGAACGCTCCGACGCCGCCGACCACCACGACCAGGAGCCCCGTGGCGATCAGGGGCACCGGGCTCTTCTTCTTGGGTTCGCGTTCGGTCGCGCGGCGCCGGCTCGAGCCGCCGCCTTCGTCACCACCGCCGCGCACGGCGCGGGCCCCTGCCGGACGCGCGGTCGCGCCGCTCGACTTCGCTGCGCCGATGGTCGGCCGCGCGGGGGGCATGGCCGACTTCGAGGCGCCGCTCCGTGCCGATTGGGCCGGGGCCTTGCCAGCCGCGGGCTTGCTGGCCGAGGGGAAAGTCTTGCCCCGGGCCGGGGCGGCCGCAGCCGCCTCCTCCGCCGCTCGCCGCTGGGCAAGCAGGCGCTCCTTCATCGACGGAGCGACGCCCTTGGACGGGGTCTGGCCTCCGCCGCCCGAGCCTCCGGCTGCGGCGCGCGGGGCATTCGGTTGCGCGGGCTTCTCGCCCGGTTGTTTGGCCGGCACGCGGCGCGGCTGGTTCTTGTCGCTCATCGGAGGGAGAGAGATTCGTGCTTCCAGGGGAGGGGCAAAGTGTTCAACGCCGGTCGCGTTCGAGTTGACGGCGTTCCATCTCGTCGCGCGGCTCCCATTCGGGGTCCTCGCCGACGTTGCTGGGTTTGCCATCGTATTTCAGGTACTTGCGGTCGTACCAACCGAACCACTGCTTCAAACCCGAGTCCATGCGTTCTTCGGTCGTGCCGAGGGAGACGTCGGGTTTGTAGGTCGTGATGTACCCCGTCATGTCGCTCAATACGACGTGCACGAGCCCGAGCTGGATCGCCTTGTCCTCGCTGTCGATCGGGAGCGTGTTCGCGATCGCAGTCAAGAGCGGCGCGATGGCGGGTTTGCCCGCGGCGGCGAGGTCGCGTTGGGCCTCGGTGCGCACCTTCGGCCGCGCGGAGAGGTCCATCAGCTTTGCGACCAAAGCCTTGAGGCGATCGCGCTCGGCCTGGGGCACGGTGGGATCGAACGGGATCACACGGATCTCACCCTCGATGACGAACGAGCCGTCCTCGAGCGTGCGCTTCGTGGTCTTCTTGTATTTTTTCTTGCGCATCCCCGCGAGCTCTTCGGGGCTGAAGAAGCGGCTCCAGCCCGCGACCCGCCACCGCGCTTCGCTGCCCGCGGGCGCGACGTTCACGAGGCGCCACTCGATCGTGCGGTTCGTGCCGTCATCGCCCTCGCGGCGGCTCAGCTGCAAGTGCACGACCGCGCGCGTGTCGGTCAGCGATTTCACCGCGCCCATGAACGGGGACCAGGCGGTCAGGAGGTTCTCCGGGTCCGCGAGCAGCATCCCGTCAATCAGACCCGCGACGAAGATGTTGCGCTCCGCGAGGCCGAGCTCGGCCCAGGGCGGGATCGCGCGCGCCTCGGGGACGGGGACCGCCTCGACACCCTCGCCGAGGTCCTTGTTGAACTCCTCGGCCTCGGCGATCGCCGCCGCGTCGGACTCGAGCTCGCGCACGAGCCAGTCGGCATAGGCGGCCTCGGGCTCGAGCAACTCGAGGAGCTTCGGCCGATTCTGTGCGACGGCCGCGCTGTGTGCGTCGCGGGTCACCTTGGCGGTGGGCGAGTCCCAGCCCATCTCGTCGACGACTGCCGGGCGCGCGACAGTCACTTGCTCTTCGGCCGGCGGGGTGGGCGGGGGCTCGTCGCCGCCGCGGGTCATCATCAGCACGAGGCCGCCGACGATCACCGCGCCGCCGATGATGAAGTACTTGGTCGGGTCGTCCTTCTTCTGGCCGCCGCGCGCGCCAGGGCGGCGCGCCACGTAGACGTGGGCGCAGGCGGAGCAGCGCACTTTGGCGCCCTCTTTGTCGTCGGGAATCTTTGCCTGCGCGCCGCAGGCCGAGCATTCGATGAGCATGGGCGTCGGGGTGCGTGGGCCGGTGACGAGTGCCGGTGGGGGTATACGGGGGCGGAGCGCGTGGCCTCATGAGGCGAGCTCTCGCGAAGGGTGGGTGCACCCGCGCTGCACACTAGATCCTAGCGGGCCAGTCGGCCATCGGGGACACTACCGGGCGCCTCGGCGACGCGCAAGCCGCCCGTGACGAGGAGCCCGACCATGAAACCCCGTCAGAAGAGCCGTTCGCGAGGCCGTGGCCGGGCGTCCGAGCGCCGGCCCGGCGAGTCCAGCGACTCCGGTGGGTCCGACGCTCTGAGCGCCGCCGACAGCGGCGGGACCGATACCCGTCCTCGGGCTGCAACTCCCGCGGCGCCCGCGCCGCCCTCGCCCGAGGTCGAACAGGCCGTGGCCGCAGGACGTTTTGTCCTCGAGTGCCCGTTCGAGCCGACCGGACACCAGCCGGAAGCGATCGAGGGGCTGACGCGCGGCCTCGCGGAAGGTGTGCCGCGCCAGTGCCTGCTCGGCATCACCGGCTCGGGCAAGACGTTCACGATGGCCTCGGTCATCGCGCGCTCGGGCCGGCCTGCCCTCGTGCTCTCGCCGAACAAGACGCTCGCGGCGCAGCTCTACTCGGAGCTGCGCGAGTTCTTTCCGCACAACGCGGTCGAGTACTTCGTGTCGTACTACGACTACTACCAGCCCGAGGCCTACGTGCCCTCGAGTGACACGTACATCGAGAAGGACGCGAGCCGCAACGAGAACATCGAGCGCCTGCGCAACAGCGCCACGCGCAGTCTGCTCGACCGTCGAGACGTGATCCTGGTCGCCTCGGTGTCGTGCATCTACGGCCTCGGCAGCCCGTCGAACTACAGCCGCATGGCGGTCACGGTGGAGGTGGGCGACACCCTCGACCGCGACTCGTTCCTGCGGCAGTTGACGCAGATGCAGTACGCGCGCAACAACATGGATTTCCGGCGCGGGACGTTCCGGGTGCGCGGGGACGTCGTCGAGGTGTTCCCGTCGTACGAAGAGGACACCGTGCTGCGGTTCGAGTTCTTCGGCGACGAGGTCGAGACCATCGCGCGTGTCAATCCGCTGATCGGCGAGGTGCTCGGGGACTTGCAGCGGGTCTCGATCTATCCGCAGAACCACTACGTCGCGCCCGAGGATCGCCTCGCGCAGGCCGTGCCCAAGATCGAGGCCGAGCTCGAGGAGCGTCTGCGTGAGCTGCGCCTCGCCGACAAGTTGCTGGAGGCCCAGCGCCTCGAACAGCGCACACGTTATGACCTCGAGCTGCTGCGCACGGTCGGCGTCTGCAACGGCATCGAGAACTACTCACGCTTCATGGACGGGCGCGAGCCGGGGCAGCCGCCGTTCACGTTGTTGCACTACTTCCCGAGCGATTGGGTGCTGTACGTGGACGAGAGCCACGTGTCGGTGCCGCAGGTCGGCGCGATGTACAAGGGCGACCGATCGCGCAAGGAGACGCTCGTCGAGCACGGCTTCCGTCTGCCGTCGGCGCTCGACAATCGGCCGCTGAAGGGCGAAGAATTCGAGGGCATGCTCGGTCAGGTGATCTACATCTCGGCGACGCCGGGGCCGTACGAGCGCAAGGTGTGCGGCACGCATGTCGTCGAGCAGATCGTGCGCCCGACCGGGCTGCTCGATCCCTTGATCGAGGTGCGACCGGCGCGCACGCAGGTCGACGACCTGCTCGCCGAAGTGCGCAAGACCGTCGCGAGCGGCTTCCGCGTGCTGGTCACGACGTTGACGAAACGCTCGTCCGAGGACCTGACGAACTACTTCGCGGACCTCGGCGTGAAGGTGCGCTATCTGCACTCGGAGATCGACGCGCTCGAGCGCTCGGCGATCCTGCGGGATTTGCGCCTCGGGGAGTTCGACGTGCTCGTCGGGATCAACCTGTTGCGCGAGGGTCTCGATCTGCCGGAGGTCGCGCTCGTGGCGATCCTCGACGCGGACAAAGAGGGTTTCCTGCGTGGCGAGACGAGCCTGATCCAGACCTGCGGCCGCGCGGCGCGCAACGTCGAGGGGCGGGTGCTGTTCTATGCCGACCGAGTCACCAGGTCCATGCAGGTGGCGATGGACGAGGTCACGCGCCGTCGCATCACGCAAGAAGCATGGAACACCGAGCACGGCATCGTGCCGCGGACGATCCTGAAGCCGATCCGCGCCGGGATCGAGGCGCTCTACGAGATGGACTTCGCGACGATCCCCGATGTGCCCGAGGCGCCGGGCGACCTCGCTCGCGGTCCCATCGAGGACGACCCGCGCGGCTGGCCGCTGCCGCGCCTGCGCGGCGAGATCCAACGTGTGCGCGCGGACATGCTGCTCGCGGCGGGCGAGCTGCGTTTCGAGGCCGCGGCGCAGCTGCGCGATCGATTGTCGGAGCTCGAGCGACTCGAACTGCTGCGTTGAAGCGGCGTACGGTACCCAACCGTGAGTGACCCCGCCTGATGGACCAGTTCTTTCCCACGTCGGCCGGGCGTGCACCTCTTCCGTGACGCGGAGGGGGAAGGTGCTCTACGTCGGCAAGGCCTCGAACCTCGAGGCGAGCCTCGCCAGTTACAAGCGCCCGGGCGGTGACGGCCGGGTCCAGATTCAGTTCCTGTCCGAAGAGGCGCGCGCGGTCGAGACGATCGTCTTCTCCATCAGCGGCCTCGTCCCAGGTGTGTATCGGGTTGTGTCGAATTCTCAGCCCTGCGTTTACTGAGTTCGGAGTTGCAGCCTCCGGTGGACCAGGGGGATTTTGTGGCGCTGCGAGCGTTTGGCATCTCGGTGGAGGACTCCTGGAAGCTACCGAAAGATGCTGCGCATCGTTTTGGAAGCGGTGGAGGGCTGTACGAAATACCGCACGGGGAATACCTGGAGCTCGATCAGATGCTTGAACTGGGTCGGCAGCACGGCAACACGACCCCTCGCGACCTCATTCCGCTTTCTGGCATTATTCGGCACGCGAGGCGTGCTCTCTCGTACACCACTGGAGGATAAGAAGGCGAGCGGCAGGCTCTGCACGGCCGGTGTTTGCGAGCGGGCAACGCTCGATGTCGGTCGCGGACCTCGAGTGCGGTTTCCGCCACCAGGAGGCCGGCGGGCGACTCCAACTCGACCTCAACGCCCTGTTCGATGCCAGGCGCTGCTCTGGGTGTCTCACCTTCAGGCGGTGGTTCGATCGCTTGGACTCCCATCCCGGGAGACAGCGGTTCAGTGCAGACCGGACTCTGCGCAAGTCAACTTGGCCGAGTCCGCCCATGTCTCATGCGGCCAACTGAGGTTCGTGGCTCTTCGGGAACAACACGTGATTGACGCCGCGAGGCGCACTCGAACCAGGCTCCGCGAGCACGATCACGTGCTGTGGTTCGACGAGGTGCGCGCGCTCAACTCTCGGAATACCGATCTCTAGAGGATCGCGGGAACGAACCTTCTCAAGGGCCTGCATCCACAGGTCATCGAGCGAGCCCATGTGGGTCAGTTTCAGATTGCCACCTCCATTTCTCTGCCTCTTCGGCGCGTCGGCAACACGCGGGGTATGGACCGGCTCGTTCTCTGCAGCCTCCACGTCAGGCGCCAACTCGATGCCGAAGATGTCGCCGAGGTCTCGGGCGAGCGTCGCGCTCGCCGCTGGCAGTGACTGTTGCGCGTTCTGCACCGCGGCCGTCACGAGCTCGGTCGAATCGACGCCGCGCAGCAGTCATGAGAGCTCCTGGTGGTCGACCGGCCGAGTCGTCGCGGCGGAAGAATTCGGTCGACGAGGTCAGCGGGGGCGCTCCGTGCTGGAGTCCGGGGGGCGCGCGGGCGAAGATGGGCGGCGTGGGTGAGCCTGTTTGGTGGACCGATTCCTTTCCGCGCCGGCCGGGCGTGTACCTCTTCCGTGACGCGGAGGGGAAGGTGCTCTACGTCGGGAAGGCCTCGAACCTCGACGCGCGCCTCGCCAGCTACAAGCGTCCCGGCGGTGACGGACGGGTCCAGATTCGGTTCCTGTCCGAAGAGGCACGCGCGGTCGAGACGATCGTCACGCGCACCGAGGGCGAGGCGCTGCTGCTCGAGGACGCCCTCATCAAGCAGCACAAGCCGCCGCACAACATTCGGCTCAAGGACGATAAGTCGTTCCGCATGCTGCGTCTCGACCTGTCCGAGCGCTTCCCGCGCCTCAAACACGTGCGCGCGCACTCGCCCGACATGGGCAAGGAGGGCGGGCGCAGCCGCTACTTCGGGCCGTACGCGAGCGCCGGCGCGCTGCGGCGCGCGGTCAGCGATCTGCACCGCGTGGTGCCGCTGCGCGACTGCCCGGACTCCGTCATGGAGCACCGCAGTCGACCGTGCCTCAAACACCAGCTTGGGTTATGCAGCGCGCCTTGTGTGGGGCTCATCGGCGAGACGGAGTACGCCGAGCTCGTCGCGCGCGCGGCGCGCATTTTGGTGGGGGACACGGATGAGCTCGAGCGCGATCTCAATGGGCGCATGCAGACGGCCTCGGACGCGCTCGACTACGAACGCGCCGCGTTTTGGCGGGATCGACTGTTGGCGCTGCGGCGCACGGTCGAGGGCCAGGGCGTGCGCCCGCGGGACGAGGTCGCGCGCGACGTGCTCGGGCTCGCGCGGCGGGGCGATACGGCCTGCGTGCACCGCCTCGCGTTCCGTGATGGGCGCCTCGCCGAGTCGCGCACACACACGTTCCGCTCGCAGCTCCACGACGCGGAGCTCTTGCACACCGTCATCACCGCGCTCTACGCGGGCGGCCGACGGACCTCGCCGAAAGAGCTCGTGGTGCCGGTCGCGCCGGACGAGGTCGAGCTGCTGTCCGAGACGCTCGGGCTGCGCGTGATCGTGCCGGCGAGCGGGGACAAGCAGCGCATGCTCGACCTCGCGGGCGAGAACGCGCGCGTGGCCCTCGCGAAGCTTGGCGCGGAGTCGGCGCGCGACGAAGAGGCGCTCGCGGAATTGGTGGAGCTGCTCGACCTCGACGCGGGCACCGAGGTCGTCGACTGTTTCGATGTATCCAACTTGCAGGGGACGCACATCGTCGCGAGCCGCGTGCGGTTTCGACGCGGCCACGCGGATCGCGCGGGGTATCGCCGCTTCAAGATCCGAAGCGTCGACGGGCAGGACGACTTCGCCTCGATGCAGGAGGCCGTGCGGCGCTCGCTCGCGCGTGGGGTGCAAGACCGTGATCTGCCGGACCTCGTGGTGATCGACGGCGGCCCCCAGCAGCTCGCGCGCGCACTCGAGGCGCGTCAGGAAGCCGGGGCGTTCGACGTGCCGATGGTGGGCCTCGCGAAGGCGCGCAGCGAGCGCACCGTGCGCGGGCAACGCAAAGGCGCGGTCGAGGAGCGTTTGTGGCTGCCAGAGGCGACCGCGCCGATCGAGTTGCCGCGGCACTCGGCGGCGCGGTTGTTGTTGGAGCGCATCCGCGACGAGGCGCACCGCTTCGCGATCACGTACCACCGCAAAGAACGTGGCCGCATCACGAGCCGACTCGATGCAATCGACGGCGTCGGTCCGGCGCGTCGGAGAGCGTTGCTGCGGAGATTTGGCAGCGTGGCCGGGGTGGCGGCAGCGAGCGTGGAGCAGGTGGGCGCGGTCGAGGGCATCTCCGCGGACCTCGCGCGCGCGATCGTGGAAGCGCTGCGCGCGGACCAATCGAACCACTGAGGGTCGAGACCAGAGGTACCGAACCCGACCCAAAAATGAGGTGAGGTTCGCGCGCGCGTAGCGCGCGCGACCCTCACCTCATTTTTGGGTCGGGTTCGGTACCTCTGGTCTCGACCCTACGCCCGCGGATGATGCATGCTGTGCACCGTCCGTACGTGGTCCGCGTCGAGGTGCGTGTAGATCTCCGTCGTGCGGATCGACGCGTGACCCAGCAGCTCCTGCACCGCGCGCAAATCCGCGCCGCCCTCGAGCAAGTGCGTCGCGAACGAGTGCCGCAACCCGTGCGGCGAGAGGCTGCCTGGCAACCCAGCCGCCAGCGCCGCGATCTTGACCCGTCGCCACGCAGCCGTGCGGTCGAGCGGCTTGCCGCCGCGCGTCAGGAACACGGCCGTCGTGCCTTGCTGGCGCGCGACCCGACGCCGCCCGCCTGCGAGCCACGTGTTCAACGCCACGCGCGCGCGTCCGCCGAGCGGCACGGTGCGCATGCGATCACCCTTGCCGTGCAACCGCAGCGCGGCGAGCGCCGGGTCGAGGTCGTTCGTGCAGAGGCCGAGGGCCTCGGAGATGCGCGCGCCCGTGGCGTACAACACCTCGAGGAGCGCGCGATCACGCTCGGCGAGCCACGAGTCCCCGCGTGGCGCGACGAGCAGCAGCTCCACCTCCTCCGGGGTGAGCGCGGATGGCAAGAGGCGTCGCAGGCGCGGCGCGTCGAGCTGGGCCGTCGGGTCGCGCTGGAGCGCGCCCTCGGCGACGAGGAACCGCGCGAAGATGCGCAGCGAGGTGAGCGCGCGCGCCGCTGAAGCTTCGGCTGCGCCCGTGTGTCGCAGGCGCGCCATGTGCGCGACGACGTGACCCTCGGTCAGGTCGCCCGGCGCACGGACCCCCGCCTCGGCAAGGCCGCGCAGGAACGCCACCAGGTCGCGACGGTACGCCGCGAGGGAATTGGGCGCGAGGCCCGCCTCGAGCCGCAGTGTGTCGAGGAGGTCCGTGAGCGCCGCGCGCCACGCCGGAGCGACCGCCGCGAGCGGATCCTCCGGCGTCGGTCGTTCCTGAGCCGCGAGTCGCGGGGACTCAGGCTGTTCAGGGCTTTGGCGCTCAGGGCCTGGGCGTTCAGGGCCTTGGCGTTCAGGGCCTTTGCGTTCAGGGCCTTGCCGGTCCGGGCCTTTGCGGTCCGGGCTCTTGCGTGATGCGCTCACGCCCCGAGCTTCGCGCCCCGAACCGGCGCGTGCAAGTCGCGTGGGGTCTCGATTAGACTGCCGGGCTCCTCCGCACCGGACGCAGCCATCCCACCCGCGACTGGCTGCGGCAAGCAACTCCAGGCATGACCGCTGACGACCCCGGGCAGGATCGCCCCGCTGCGCCGCTGCTCGCGGGCGCGGCCCACACCCCGACACGCCGAGTCGAACCGGGGCGCCGAGTCGACCCGGCACGCCGAGTCGACCCGGCACGCGGAGTCGACCCGGCACGCGGAGTCGACCCGGCACGCGGAGTCGACCCGGCACGCGGAGTCGACCCGGCACGCGGAGTCGACCCGGCACGCGGAGTCGACCCGGCGCGGGGCACCCTCGGGCGGGCCCTGCTCTGCTTCGCCGTCGTGTTGGCGCTCGTGGCGCTCGATCTCTGGAGCAAGTCGGCCGTGTTCGCGTGGTTCGAGGATCCCGCGGCAGCGACCGACTTCGAGCGCTCGGTGCACGGCCACCCGCGGTACCCGCTCATCGGGGGCTGGCTCGCGTTCATGGAGAACCTGAACTACGGCGCGGCCTTCGGACAGGGTGATCGCTGGCCCTGGGTGCTCGTGATCGGGCGCGGCGTCGCGGTGCTCTTGTTGTCGGTGCTCGTGGTGCGTGTACCCCGCGGACAGAAGGTCTACCTCACTGCCCTCGTGCTGATCCTCTCCGGCGCGATCGGGAACCTGTACGACAACCTGTTCTACGTGCCCCGGTTCCCTGACCCGACCAAGCCCTTCGGGCCCGTCCGCGACTTCATCGACGTCTACTTCGGTATCTGGAAGTGGCACTTCCCGACGTTCAACGTCGCCGACTCGTGCATCACCGTCGGCGCCGTTTTGCTGCTCCTTTCGGGCTTCTTCGGTAAGGCACCAGCCGCCGAGGTTCCCAACCGTCCGGCGGCGAGTTAGCTTCAGAGGCCATGGCCGCAGACCTCACGGTGGTACTCGCAGGACTCGCCCTGCGAAACCCGCTCCTCAGCGCCTCGGGCACGTTCGGACACGGACTCGAGATGCGGCGCATGGTGTCGCCGTCGGCGGTCGGCGGCCTCGTCAGCAAGACGGTCACGCGCCTGCCTCGCCCGGGCAATCCGATGCCGCGCGTCGCCGAGACCGAGGCCGGGTTCCTGAACTCCATCGGACTCGAGAACCGCGGGATCCGCGCCTACATCGAGAAGACCCTGCCCGAGGTCCAGGACGCCGACACCGTGGTGATCACGAACATCGGCGGCCACAGCGCGGCCGAGTTCGCAGAGCTCGCGGCCGCGCTCGACGCGCGCCCTGAGGTCCACGCGCTGGAGGTGAACCTCTCCTGTCCGAACGTCGACGGCGGCAAGCTGCCGTTCAGCACCGATCCGCGGGTCGCCGAGGAGGTCATACGCCGGGTGCGCGAGGCGACGAAGAAGCCGCTGTTCGCGAAGCTCTCGCCGAATGTCACGCGCATCGAGGACATCGCGGTCGCGGTCGAAGCGGGCGGCGCGGACGCGATCACGGCGGTCAACACCGTGCTCGGCGTCGCGCTCGATTGGCGTACGAGGAAGCCGCGGCTCAACACGATCGTCGGCGGCTACTCGGGCAGCGCGATCAAGCCGATCGCGCTGCGTTGTGCCCTCGCGTGTGCGACGGCGGTCGACATCCCGATCATCGGCTGTGGGGGTATCCAGACCGCGGATGACGTCCTCGAGTTCATGGTCGCAGGCTGCACCGCCGTGCAGATCGGCACGGCGAGTTTCTCGGACCCGGGACGCCTCGCTGCGCTCGCAGAAGAATTGGAGCAGCTGCTCGACCAGGCAGGCATCGCGTCCATCCGCGAGCTGATCGGCACCCTCGACCGCGCGCCACGCACACAGCTGCGGCCCGCAGGTGAATATTGAGCCTGCGTGTATAACGGGCGAGTACTGAGTCTGCCGGTATGACGGGTGAATACGGAGCCTGCCGTTAGGATCGGCGAGTACTGAGCCCGCAGTTGAGCTTGCGAAAGATTGGGTTCGACCAGGAGAGAGACGTGCGCCTCGAGCAGTTGACACCCGATCACCTTCGCGCAGCCGTCGCGATCTACCTCGCGCACGCCTGGCCTCCCGAGTTGGGCCTCACGCCGCCCGTTTCGCTCGCCGACATCGAGGAGCCGACGACGCTGCGCGAGCTGCGCGAGTTGTTCGACCAGCCGCCCAAGTCAATCGACACACCCCTGCGGCGCTACACGCTGCGTCTCGGCAATGCCCGCTACCCGTTCATGAAATTCGTTGTCCAGGAGTACCTCGTGGACGGCGAGTACTTCTTCTCGGTCGATACCCACGACGAGATGCGGGTCGATCCTGCGATGCCGGACTTCTCGGAGTGGCAGGCGCTGCGCGAACACAATCGACAGCTCAAACGCACGATCGAACGCGCTTGGTCGGCGGCTGGGCTGCCGACGAACGATGACCTCCGACTTTTGTGCGAGGACCTCGCTCGGGCGGCGCACCGCGACGTGGCGGCCGGGTCGAGAGGGCGGCTCCTCGTCGTCGACGACGAAGAGGCGGTCGCCGTTGGCCTCGCCGCCGTGCTCGGGGCGCACGGGTACACGGTCGAGACGGCCTTCGACGGTCGCCAGGTGCTCGACCGCATGGCCTGCGACCCGTTGCCGGACCTCGTGGTGCTCGACTTCGCCATGCCCGAGCTCGATGGCGAGGAGGTCATGCGGCTTCTGCGCGCCGATCCCCGGACCCAGGACGTGCCGCTGCTGCTGGCGACCGCGTCGGACATCGACCTCGGGACCTTGCAGCGCGCGAGCGGCCTGCTGCGCAAACCCTATCCCCGCGCGATGCTGGTAGGGATGATCGACCGGCTTCTGGCGCGCCCGAACTGACGCGGGGCGTCGCCGTACAGCGTTCCACGGCCTCCAGGGGGCCCCGATCTCTGGTCGAGGGTTGCGGCTCGCGCCCCGCGGGACGATGATGTTCGCCCCCGCGCCCCGGCACGGCCCAGCGGCCGCGGACCCACGTTATGGATTGGGATACAGTCAGAGACAAGCTGTCCTCCCTCGGGGAGGGCGCCGGGCGCTTCGCAAAGCGCCTCGTCGGGTCGGAGAACGAGCGCGAGGTGCGCAAGCTCGCTCCGCTCCTGCAGAAGATCAACGGGCTAGAGGCCTGGGCCCAGGGCCTCGATCGCGACGCGATGCAGGCCAAGATCCAGGCCTTGAAGGCGTCCGTGGCGGCCGGCGAGGCGACCCTCGACGACTGCATGCCGGAGGTCTTCGCGCTGACACGTGAGGCCTCCCAGCGCACCCTCGGTCTGCGGCACTACGACGTGCAGCTCGTCGGCGGCTACGTGCTGCACTCGGGCAAGATCGCCGAGATGATGACGGGCGAGGGCAAGACGCTCATGGCGACCTTGGCCTTGGCGCTCAACTCGCTCTCGGGGCGGCCGTGTTATCTCTGCACGGTGAACGATTACCTCGCGCGCCGCGACGCCGAGTGGATGCGGCCGATCTACGAGTACCTCGGGCTGCGCGTCGCGTCGATCCAGTCGACGTTGATGCCGTGGGAACGGCACGACATCTATGCGGCGGACATCGTCTATTCGACCAACAACGAGCTCGGCTTCGACTACCTGCGGGACAACATGAAGACCCGCCGGGAGGAGCAGGTCCAGAAGGACCTCTACTTCTGTATCGTCGACGAAGTCGACTCCATCCTGATCGACGAGGCGCGCACGCCGCTGATCATCTCGGGGCCCGCCGAGGACCACGTCGGTCGCTACCGCGAAGCGGACGTCGTCGCGCGTCAGCTCGTCCGCGACGAGCACTACGAGGTCAAGGAAAAGGAGCGTCAGGCGAGCCTCACCGAGGATGGCATCGTGCAGGCGCAGGAGCTGCTCAGTGTCGAGTCGTTCTACGTGCCCGGCTTCGAGGATTGGCCGCACTACATCGAGAACGCGCTGCGTGCGCACTCTCTCTACGAGCGCGACAAAGAGTACGTCGTCGAAGAGGGCGAGGACCAGCGCACAGGGCAGGTCGGGACCGAGGTCGTCATCGTCGACGAGTTCACGGGCCGCAAGATGCCCGGGCGACGTTGGTCGGACGGCTTGCACCAAGCCGTCGAGGTCAAGGAGGGGCTCGTCCCCAAACAGGAGACGCAGACCCTCGCGACGATCACGTTCCAGAACTACTTCCGGATGTTCGACAAGCTGGCCGGTATGACCGGCACGGCGCTGACCGAGGCCGGGGAGTTCCACAAGATCTACGAGCTCGACGTCGTGTCGGTGCCGACGAATCGACCGCTCGTCCGCAAGGACCACGTCGACGTCGTCTACCGCACGGAACCCGAGAAGTGGAAGGCGATCTGCGACGAGATCGAGGAGGTCCAGAAGACGGGGCAGCCGATCCTCGTCGGCACGACCTCGGTCGAGAATTCGCAGAAGCTCTCGAGCCTCCTGAAGGGGCGTGGGCTGAGCCACGAGGTGCTCAACGCCAAGAACCACGAGCGCGAGGCGCACATCGTCGCGATGGCGGGCGCCAAGAACGCCGTGACCGTGTCGACGAACATGGCGGGCCGCGGCACCGACATCAAGCTCGGCGGCAACTTCGAGTTCCGCCTCGAACAGCTGCTCACGGCCGAAGGACTCGAGCTCGGCAACGAGGAGCACCTCGAGCGCATCGAGGTCATACGGAAGAAGCTGCGCGCGGAGGCCGACCAAGACGAGGCCGAGATCCTCGAGGTCGGCGGCCTCTACGTGCTCGGCACCGAGCGCCACGAAGCCCGCCGCATCGACAACCAGTTGCGCGGCCGCTCCGGCCGCCAAGGGAACGATGGCGGCACACGTTTCTTCTTGTCGCTGCAGGACCCCTTGATGCGGATCTTCTATCGCGATTGGGTGACCAACGCGATGGAGCGGCTCGGTATGAAGGAAGGCATCCCGATCGAATCCGGGATGGTCGCGCGCGCGATCGAGCGCGCGCAACGCAAGGTCGAGGAGCGCAACTTCGAGATCCGCAAGAGCCTCCTCGAGTACGACGAGGTCATGGACCACCAGCGCACGGAGATCTACTCCGCGCGTCAGGCGGTCCTCGGAGGCGAGGACCTGCGCGAACGGGTCGAGATCATGGTCGCGAACGTGGTCTCGCGGATGGCGACGGTCTACAGCGGCGACGCCGAAGGGTTCAAGGACTGGGCGTTGCGTACGTTCGGCGTGGAGCTGCCGGAGTCCGTGATCGAGCCCGCCGTGCACGCCAAGAACCCGGTGACGAACGCCGTGCTCGACATCCTGCGCAAGCGCTACGAAGAGCGGGTCGCCGATTGGGGGCCCGAGCTCACGAGCCGCGTGCAGAACTACCTCGTGCTGACGGCGATCGACCAGAAATGGAAGGATCACCTGCACGCGATGGACGCGCTGAAGGCCGGCATCGGCCTGCGCGGTTACGGCCAGCAGGATCCGAAGATCGCGTACAAGAAGGAGGCCTCGGAGATGTTCGCCGAGCAGCTCCTCCCGGCGATCGAGGCCGACGTCGCCTCGAAGATCCTGCGCATCGAGGTCCAGCGCCCCGCGCCGGCGCCCGCTGTCACTGCGGGGGAAGATGCGCAGGAAGGCGAGGGTGGAACACAGGCTCAGCCTGCGGCGGCGGCCCAGTCCGACGGCCTCACGCCGCGCGGCATGGTGAGCGTGGTGCCGCGCGGACCGGGCGGTCCAGGTCCGCAGCCGGGCCAGCAACAAGGTCAAGCGCCGCGCCGGGTGCAGATCGATCCGTCGCAGTTGACCCCGGAGCAGCTCGTGCAAGTGCGCAAGGCGATCGCCGCGCAACAGGCCCGCGAGGACATGCGTCGGGCGCCGTCGGCGACCAACGCCTTCGACGTGATGCGTCGCAGGCAAGCGCTGCTCGAGCAGCAGCAGCGCGCCGCGGCGGCGCAGCAGGCGGCGCAGGGTGACGGCCAGCCAGCCGAGGCTGGCGCGCCGGCGACACCGGCGGGGCCCGCGAACGTCGCACCGCGGCCTCAGCGGAGCCCGGGGACGCCGCAGAGCCCGGTCCCCGCCGGTATGCAGACCGCCGCGTTCGAGGGGGTCGGCCGCAACGACGCCTGTCCCTGCGGTAGCGGCAAGAAGTTCAAGAAGTGCCACGGTCAGTAGGCCTGGACGTGGCCGCCCCGGCGCCGGTCACGGCGCCGGGGCGGCCACGTTGGTCGATGCGCGCGCTGAACCTCGTCTACGACCTGGTGCTCGGCGTCGGCTTCGCGATCGTGCTGCCGCTGGTCCTAACCGTCGGGATGCTGCGTCCGCGGCTCGTGCGCAAGGCGCTCTCGCTCTCGACCTGGCGTTTGCCGAAATTGCCGCCGCCCCAGCGTCCGCGTGTGCTCGTGCACGGCGTGTCGGTCGGGGAGATCAAGGCCTCCCAGTCGCTCGTGCGTGCCCTGCGCGCACGGCACGAGGTCGTCGTCAGCGCGTTCAGCGACACCGGCCTCGAGGTCGCGCGCCAGCTGTATCCAGACCTGCAGGTCGTGCGCTTCCCGATCGATTTCCTGCCGTTGGTGCGCCGCTTCTGGCGTCGCATCCGGCCGCACCAAGTGCTGCTCATGGAGCTCGAGGCGTGGCCCTGCTTCCTGCGTGAAGCGAATCGCCGCGGCGCGCCGGTCTCGATCGTCAGCGGCCGCATCACCGACCGCAGCTTCGCGCGCTATCGCGTGTTCGGCGCGCTGCCGCAGTTCGAGCGCATCTCGCTCTTCGCCGTCCAAGACGAGACCTACGCGGACCGCTTCGCGACCCTCACGGGCTCGCGCGACCGCATCGTCGTGACCGGCAACGTCAAGGTCGATGGACTCCGCCTCGGCGTCGCGCCGCGGGACGCGCGCTTCGAAGAGCTCGCGCGCCTCGCAGGGGGCGCTCCAGGACAACGCGTGCTCGTCGCAGGGAGCACCCATGAACCTGAAGAGCGCTGGGTCCTCGACGCCTTTCGCGCCGCCGACCCGGGCGCGCGCATCATCCTCGTCCCGCGCCACCCGGAGCGGGCCGACTCGCTCGAAGCAAGCCTGGCCGAGGTGGGCTCCGCTGGGGCGGGCCAGCCCGGGAATCGCGACCCCGAGACCCACGCCGCGGGAGCGCGACCCCAGCGCCTCTCGCGCCTGCGCAAGGGCGAGGCGCCCGACCCGTCCCGGCCGCTCCTCGTCGACACGATCGGTGAGCTCGAGCGGGTCTACGCACTCGCCGACATCGTCTTCGTCGGCGGGAGCCTCGTGCCCCACGGCGGGCAGAACATGCTCGAGCCCGCGGCCCAGGGCAAGCCGGTGCTCTACGGGCCCCATACGGGCAATTTTGTGCAGGAGACGACCCTCCTCGAACGCGCCGAGGCGGCGCTGCGAGTCGCCGATGTCGAGGCCCTGCGCGCAGCTGTCGCCGAGCTCTTGCGCGACCCGGAGCGGGCCCATGCGATGGGGGCGAGGGCGGTGCTCGCGGTCGAGCGCCAGCGCGGCGCGACCGAGGCCACCCTGCGGGCGCTGGCCGAGAGGACGGGCCTCGAGGCGTGAGGCGCTTGTGCAGACCCTTTGGGGCGGCCCGGGGTTGCAGCTGCGCAATCGCGCCTCTCCGCGTCATCGACCAACGCTAGGAGAGCCTCCGTCCTTGCGTGGCCTCGTCGCCATCGGCCGGGTATCCTTCTTTGTTCGCGCTCCGATTCGAGCCACTGCTCGCTCGATTCCGCGACGCTCTACCGCTCCATCATTCGCTCCTGTCCATTCCGATGACCCGATCCTTGTTCACTTCCGAGTCCGTCTCGATGGGCCACCCCGATAAGCTGGCTGACCAGGTCTCGGATGCGATTCTCGACGCGATCCTCACCCAGGACCCCGAGAGCCGGGTCGCCTGCGAGACGCTCGTCACCACCGGCGTTTGCATCATCGCCGGCGAAATCACGACCAACGCGCGGATCGACTACCAGGACGTCGTGCGCGCCACCCTCCGCGATGTCGGGTACACCGATGATCACTTCGGGATCGCCGCTGACACTTGCGCCGTGATGGTGATGCTCGACCGCCAGTCCCCCGACATCGCTCAAGGGGTCGATGTAGGCAAGGACAAAGAGCAGGGCGCTGGCGACCAGGGCCTCATGTTCGGGTTCGCGTGCGACGAGACGCCGGCGCTGATGCCGTTCCCGATCCACTACTCGCACCTCCTCGTGGCGAAGCTCGCCGAGCTGCGCAAGTCGAAGGCGCTCGCTTGGCTCCGTCCCGACAGCAAGAGCCAGCTCACGGTCGAGTACGAAGGTGACAAGCCGGTGCGGGTTCACACTGTCGTGATCTCGACCCAACACGACCCCGTCGTCAACGGCAAGACGAGCGATCGCGACGTGCTCGCCGAGGTCCGGCGCGAGGTGATCGAGAAGGTCATCAAGGCCGTCATCCCGGCGAACATGATCGATGACAAGACGATCTACCACGTCAACCCGACCGGCAAGTTCGTCCTCGGCGGACCGCATGGGGACTGTGGCCTCACCGGGCGCAAGATCATCGTCGACACCTACGGCGGGATGGGCCGCCACGGTGGCGGTGCGTTCTCCGGCAAGGATCCGTCCAAGGTCGACCGTTCGGCCGCGTACGCGGCGCGCTGGGTCGCCAAGAACGTCGTCGCCGCGGGCCTCGCGAAGCGCTGCGAGGTGCAGTTGAGCTACGCGATCGGCGTCGCGGCCCCGCTCTCGGTGCGAGTCGACACGTTCGGGACCGGCAAGGTCGACGAAGGCGCGCTCTCGGCAGCGATCAGCAAAGTGTTCGACTTGCGGCCTGCGGGCATCATCAAGGCCCTCGACCTGAAGCGGCCGATTTACCGCGCCACGGCCGCCCACGGGCACTTCGGCCGCGACGGCTTCCCGTGGGAGAGCACCGCCAAGGTCGCCGAGCTCCAGGCGGCCCTCGGGGTGCGCGCCTAAAGCGACACCCTGAAGCGACAGCCCGCGCGTGACTCAGGGCGCCAACGCAGGTAGGACTGCTGCAGCGCCCTCACCACCCATTTGCCACGAGCCCTTCGCCACGAGCCCAAGGAAACCATGATCCGCGTTCGCCGCCCCGCTCTCCGCGCTCTCCGCGCAGGCTTCACGCTCCTCGAGCTGATGGTCGTGATCCTGATCATCTCGATCCTGGCCACGTTCCTCGTGCCGCGGGTTCTCCAGGCCGTCGAGCGCGCGCAAGTGACGGCCTGTCAGGCCAACTTGCGGGCCATCTCGACCGGCATGGTCCAGTACCGCACGAAGTACGAGCGCGGTCCGCGCGCTTCGGGGGTGGCCTTCTTCACGAGTTTGATCTCGGACAAGGTCTGGCCCGCGGACCAGGCGAGCACCAAACAGCTCTTCTGCCCAGCCGTCGAGCGGTCGTTCCTCGAACCCGACCAACAGGGGTTGCCCCTCGCGGATTGGTACAAGGACGCGAGCCAGGTGAACGGCGCGTGGTCCTCCTATGCGGGCCGCGACACGCGGCGCCATCCGCTCCGCCAAGCGGTCGGCTCGGCGCCCGAGACGGAGGCGGTCGTCGCCGACGACAACGACCCGGAAGCCAACCACGGCACGACGACGAACGTCCTCTGGGGCTCCGGCGCGGTGTTCGCGCTCGAGCTGATCGACCTCCAGGCAGACGGCACGCTGCCGAATGACGACACGATCACGTTCATCGAGGTCGGCCCCGACTCACCGGTCGAGTCCCTGCGCAAGCTCTCGTTGACGGATTGACTCGAGTGCTGCTGCGCCCCCAGCAGCACGCACGCGCGACGCTCTCCATGCATCCCTTGGCCCTCGTGCGGGCGCTGCGACCCCATCAGTGGGTCAAGAACGTCTTTGTCCTCGCGCCGCTCGTCTTCGCCCTCGGTGAAGCGGGGACGGTGCTCTCTGCGCAGGTCGAGCGTGTCGGACACGTGTTGCTGGCGGTCCTCTCGTTCTGTTTCGGCGCCAGCGCGATCTACCTCCTCAACGACGTCATGGACGTCGAGTCGGATCGACGCCATCCGACCAAGCAGCGCCGCCCGATCGCGGCCGGGGAGGTGACGGTCCCGGTCGCGCTCGCGACTTCGGGGGTGTGCATCCTCCTGGCGCTCTGGCTCGGCAACCTCGCGACGCCCCCTGGTTGGGTCAACGTCGGCTGGGTCGTGCTCGCTTATATGGCGCAGAACTTCGCGTATAGCCTGGGCCTCAAGCGGGTCGCGATCCTCGACGCGTTCTTGATCGCGTTTGGGTTCCTGCTGCGTGTCCTCGCTGGAGGCCTCGCTGCGGGCGCGCCGGTGTCACGCTGGTTGATGCTGTGTACGTTCTTTCTCGCGCTGTTCCTGGCGTTCTGCAAGCGGCGAGCCGAGATCGATTTGCTCGGCAGCGGCGCCGGCGACCATCGTAAGAATCTGCGCGACTACACGACGGGCTTCCTCGACCAGGCCGCGGTCGTGCTCGCCGCGTGCGCGATCATGAGCTACTCGGTGTACACGGTCGACGAGGACACGGTCGCGCGCTTCAGCAGCGGCCCGTATCTTGTGTGGACCGTGCCGTTCGTGGTGTTCGGCCTGTTTCGTTATTTGCTGCTGGTGCAACGCATGGAGGCCGGTGGCAATCCGACCCGGACCCTGCTCGGCGGCGACTCGATCTTCGTGGCGAACGCGGTGTGTTATGCAGCAGCGCTGGTCATGATCCTGTTCCACGGGCGGATCTGACGCGCGTGTTGGGCTGAGACCAGAGGTACCGAACCCGACCCAAAAATTAGGCGAGAGTCGCGCGCGCGGAGCGCGCGCGACTCTCGCCTAATTTTTGGGTCGGGTTCGGTACCTCTGGTCTCAGGATGCGGTGGGGTGGGGTTGTCGAATCGGCG
>Ga0163144_10004861_pt1 | contig 30102 bp, 24 predicted proteins | sample OliLak19BULKMAT1_FD_123175 | JGI IMG/M metagenome (GOLD analysis project Ga0163144, IMG submission 123175) | Freshwater microbial mat bacterial communities from Lake Vanda, McMurdo Dry Valleys, Antarctica - Oligotrophic Lake LV.19.BULKMAT1 | ecosystem: Environmental > Aquatic > Freshwater >...
AAGTCCGAGACCCACGCGACATCCTCGTGATCGGCACCGAGCCTCGCGGTCTTGATCTCGAGCGCACGGCGCAGGCTCGTGATCGCGAGCTCCGGTCGACCGAGCCGCGTCTGCGTCGCGCCGCACCGATGTTCGTGTGCTCGGGCCCGAGCGAGCCGATGAACACCTCGCGCGCGCGTTGCCACATCGCGACGGCATCCTCGTACTTGCCCTCGCGATGGCGCATGCGGGCCTGGTTCGCGAACACCACGCCCGCGTTCGGATGGGAGAGGCCGACTTGATCCTCGATGATCGCGAGCGCGCGGGCGACAATCGCGTCGGCGTCTTGCGGCTTGTCGTTCTCGAGCAACGCGACCGACATCGTGTTGAGGATCGGCAGCACGCTCGGCGAGCTGCCCTTGCCGATCTCCTCCGCGATACGCAGGGCACCCTCGAGTGCGACGAGGGCCTCCGCATAGCGCCCGCGGATGTTCTCGACCATGCCGACGTGCGAGAGCAACAGCATGCGCAGTCGCGGCTCGCCACCGATGCGATCGAGCACTGCGCCGGCGAGCCGCGCGTACACCTCGGCGACCTCGAAGCGACTGCGGCCGCGACCCTCGGCGAGCACGAGCACGATGCTGGTCTCCGCGACCACCGGATCGTGGCCGCTGGTCTGGGCGAGCTCGAGCGCATCACCGAGGTACTCGAGCGCCGCGTCGTTGTTGCCGAGGTTGACCTCGTAGTTGCCGCGCGCGAGCAGTGCTTCGGCGACCAGCGGCGCATAGCCGGTCGCACGGGCGCGCGCGAGGATGTCCGAACTGCGCTCGGCGATGTGCTCGATGTTGCCGGCGACCGCGAACGACTTGGCCTCCTCGAGATCGCCGCGGATTTCCTCGACCTGATCGCGCGTCGCTGCGTCGTCGGGCGGCGCGACGCCCTGCATGAGCCGCTCGGCATCGGCACACGGCGCGAGGTCGGGCAGCCCGTCGGCGGCCTCGACCGCGCGTTGGACGGTCTCGGCACCACCCTGTGCGAGTGTGCTCGTCAGCGCGCCGAGGCGACGTACACGGCGCTCGAGACACGCCATGCGCCGACCGAGCAGCTCGTCCGACTGCGTGCCGTGGATACGCGTCGCCTCGCACGCCTCGGTGCGCATCGCGACGAGCGCGCTCGCATAGCCATCGAGCGAGCGCTCGACGTTCGTCCACGTCGCGTCGACGTACGACTTGTGCTCGGCCGCAAACGCGGCGGCGATCGCATTGCGACGGTCGCTGTCCCACACTTCCGCGAGCACCGTCGCGCCGTCGTCGCACGGCGCCGTGACGCCGATCACCTGGCGCGTGACCACGACACCGACGACCAGCGTCGCCACCAACGCGCCAGCACCTGCGAGACGCCGAACGCGGCGCGATCGATCGCGCGTCAGCTCGGCGATGAGCGTCCGCATGTCGGGGATCCGCCGATCGGGATCCACCGCGAGCCCCCACCGCAGCGCCTTTCGCAGCCACCCGGGGATCCGCGCGCCCGCCGGCTCGACGATGTGCCCACGCAGCACGTTCGTCGCGATATCGGCGATGGACCGGCCGCCGAACGGACGCTGGCGATACACCGCCTCCCACAGCGCAACGCAGAACGAGTACACGTCGCAGCGCACGTCGATCGGCTTGCCCAGGTGCTGCTCGGGCGCCATGTACATCGGCGTGTCGATCGAGCACGACGAACCGGCCGACCGCGGTGCCGCGCAAGATACCCGCCGGCAGCGGGCGTGCTTGTGTGCCTCCCCCCGACGAAATCGTGTCGTCGAGGCTTCCAGCGGGGCGCTGCGTCACATCCCCCTGGGATGCGCCGGAGGTCGAAGGCGGCATGCGGACGCGCTGGAGAACGCCCAGCCTCCCACTCGCACTACACCAATTTCGTTCGCGGGCCCCACGGCGGTGTTGGTCGCGACGATTCCCGACGACACGACGGGGACAACACGACAAGGACGACGGGCTGAGCTACTCCGCCGCGGCGCCGATGAAGATCCGCACGAGCTTGCCACCCTCGAGGTGGAAGAAGGTCCCGCCGTAGGCGTCGCCGACGATCAGATCCGCCTTGCTCGACTCGCGCTTGTTGATCTTCTTGCCATACGCCTTCTTCACCGCGTCGGCGGTCGCACCGAGCGCGATGCCCTCGGCGGTCGCGAAGGTGCAGGTCTTCTCGCAGGTCACCGCATGCGCGGTGCCATCGGACGACGTGATGAGCTCGATGCCCTTGTCCGGCCACGTCCACGTCGTGTACGTGCCGCCGTCGGCCTCCGAGGTCTCGGTCTTCTTGCTCGCGGGCTTGCCGAGTCGCGCGCTGGCTTGATCCGCGTCGAGTGCATCGAGCGCGATCGATGCGCTGGTGTCGACCTTGCCGCCCAGCGACACGATGAGCTCGACGACGTCCGACTTGCCGCAATCGGCGTCGCCCTGACACGAAGCGGCGAGCACGTTCGCTTTCTCGGTCGCGATGACCACGGTGCGCCCGACGAGCCGCGTCGCATCGTTCTTGCCGCCCAGGCACAGCTCGAAGTCACCTTCGGTCGAGATCGGCGCGCCCGCGGTCTCGAGATGCACGTAGCACGCACGATCGCCGAGCTCGAGACCGACGAGCTTGCCCTCGGCCGGGATCACGGTCGCGGACTCGGGCGTCGCGGCCGGCGTGGTCGTCGTCGGCGCGGGATCGGTCGTCGGCGTCGGGCTCGTGGGCTCGGGCGCGGTCGTCGGCGACGTGCTCGGCTTGTCGCAAGCGAGCGCGAGCACGAACAGGGCGAGAAGCGGCGCGCGGTGCATTGGCCCAGCGTACCGGAGTCGACGTTCCGGCGCGCTACGGCACGAGCAGCACCTTGCCGATCGCTTTGCGGTCGTGCAGCCAGTGATGCGCGGCGGCGGCATCGTCGAATTTGAACGTGCGATCGACGTGCGGCGAAATCTCGCCGCGGACCCACATCGCGAGCAGGTCCTCGAACTGCGGACGCAGCAGATCCAGGCGATGGAACAGGTGGCCCATGTTGCAGCCGCTCACGGTGCGGTTGTCGTTCATCAGCAAAAATGGGCTGTAGCGCTTGACGCGAATGAGATGAGCGACCGCGCCGAGCAGGCTCCGCGTCTTGCTCTGCGCCGCGCCGGAGATGCCGAAGCACACCAGCCGCCCCGCATCACCGAGCAGGTCGTAGCCGCGCTTCCACGATGGACCACCGACGGGATCGAGCACGAGATCGAGTCGGCGCTCACCGAGGATCTCGCGCACGGCCGCGACCCAGTCCGCGCGCGAGTCGATCGGATGCTGACAGCCCTGCTCGCGCAAAAAGCCGTGCTTGGTCGCCGAAGCGGTGCCGTAGATCGTGCACCGCTTCGTCTTCGCGAGCTGGATCGCCGCGAGCCCGACACCACCCGCGGCAGAGTGCACGAAGACGTGCGAGCCCTCGCGCAGGTTGCCAGTGAACATCATCATGTAATACGCGGTCAGGTACACGACCGGCAGCGCGGCGGCTTGCTCGAAGGCGACGCCCGGCGGCATGTGGAACACCTGCTGCGCCGGGATCACGAGCGTGTCGGTGTAGCCGCCGAACCGCGGCATGCCGAACACGCGATCGCCCTCGGTGAAGCCGGTGACGGCGGCACCGACCTGATCGACGACGCCCGCGACCTCGTAGCCGATGACGCACGGCAATGGCGGCGCGTCGGGGTACAGGCCGATGCGCGCCAGCAGATCTGCGAAGTTGATCCCCGCCGCACGCACGCGGATGCGCAGCTCGCCGGCACCGACCTCGGGATCCGCCGCCTCGCGTACCTGCAGTACTTCCGGCGCGCCGGCCTTCGTGATCCAAACCTGTCGCATTGCCGCGGCAGGCTACCCGATCGCGGCGACGATGCGCGCGCGCCACTTGCCTTCGTGCGAACCGCCGAGTTGAGCGACACTGCGTCGGCACCATGATCGACGTCGCCGCCATCCTCGCGCTTGTGCCTCCACACCGCGAGTGCCCACGCCGCGCGCGCGGTGCCCGACGGCGAGCCGAGCCACGTCTACGGTGGCGAGCCCTCGGCGACGTGCAACTGGCCATCGACGGTGTTTCTCGGCGGCTGCTCGGGCACGCTGATCCATCCCGAGGTCGTCATGTACGCGGGGCACTGCGGCGACGTGATCCCCGAGGTGTTCTTCGGCGAAGATTTTTCGAATCCGGATGCGCCCGGCGAGGGCTTCTCGGTCGCGACCGAGTACTGCATGACGAACCCCGCAGCGCAGGACGTCTTCATCGAGGAGCAGTCGGGACTCGACGTGACGCCGTGCCACTACGCGACGGGCGAGTGGAATCCGAGCCCGGCGTGCCGCGACTTCCCGCTCGCACCCGAGGATGGGCAGAGCTGGGCGTGGGCCGAGGGGTGCGCCGGCGGACCGATCTCGGAGTGGGGCACTGCGTGCGGTCCTGCCTTCGACACGAGTCGTGATCTCGACGGACCAGCCACGTCGATCATCGATCCCGAGGATCGCTCGCGCTTCGACACCGAGTCCGACGAGACGAGCTATGTGCTGACGATCCGTGCGACCGCGGTCGACGAGACCAGTGGCGTCCAACACGTTGCGCTCGCGATCGACGGCGCGCTCGTCGATGGGGGTCAACGGCGCGCGCCACCGTGGAAATGGACGATCACGCTGCCGCCTGGCGTATGGGTGCTACACGTCGCCGCCACGGACTGGGCCGGCAACATCGGCGAGTCGCCCGTCGTGGTCGTGGGCATCGACGAGGATCCACCAGCGGCTCCGGAGCCCTCGACGAGCTCGGGTGCCGACCCGGACACCTCGAGTAGCGGTGCGTCGCACGAGTCGACGACGAGCACGACGGACACATCGACCACGTCGACCTCCACGGGCAGCGACACGACCGATGGCGCCGCCGCACCCTCGGTCGGCGACGGTGGCTGCGGTTGTGGTTCGTCGAACGATCGCGCCGCTTGGATGTGGGGCTTGCTGCTGCTGGTGCCTGCGCGGCGTCGGCGGATCGGCACGCCGTGGGCTCATCCCGTCGGCGACCCGCACGTGACTCCGGTCAGCGCGCTGCCGGTCATGTCCGAGTAGGTGTACGGATAGTCGAGCCCACCCACCGAGTCGACGACGTTGCCATCGACGTTCATGCGGTAGGCAAAGTTGTCGAAGTGGGCGGTCCACACGTTGCCATTCTTGTCGACGGCGATGCCCTTGGCGCTGCTGTTCGTGCCCGGCACGTTGAACGGCGCGCCCGTCACCATCGACTCCTTGTCGATCGGGTAGATCTTGTACGGCACGTTCCAATCGTTCATCCACATGCGGCCCATCGCATCCTCGACGATGCCGCTCTGGGCGAAGGCGACCGGCCCGGTCGCGAAGTCGAACGTCTCGTCACCGGGCGTGAAGCGTACCGCGCTGGTCGTCGCGCTCATGTTCGCCGACATCCACACTCGGCCGTCCGAGGCGACCGTGATGCCGTACACGCTCTGGTTGTTGGGGATCACCCAGTGCTGCACGCTCAGATCCTCGGCGTTGACGCGCACGAGGTTCACACCCAGATCGATCATCCAGAAGTTGCCGTCGGAGTCGGCCGCACCGCCGTAGCCGAAGCTGAGCTGTGGCGCCGCGACCATGTCCTCGATCACGCCGGTGTCGCGATCGAGGCGGTAGGCGGTGACCGGCGAGCTGGTCGCCGTCCACAGCTTCTGATCCTCGTACTGGCACGTCGTGTCGTTGTAGACGCCGGCGGTCCACGCGATCGGTCGCATCGCCCCGGGAATCTCGGTGAACCACGCGACGCAGTCGTCCTCGCCCCACGCGAGCACGTCTGCAGGGCCGCTCGAGGTCTGCACACCCGGCTGCCCGTTGGTGTTGGGATTGCACAGCTCGGGCGACGACCACACGGTCAAGACCCCACCGATGTTGCGGTTGTTGATCGACGCGAGCTGGCCGTCGATGCTCACCGACGTGCGCGAGGGGTCGCCGCCGCCGCCGTCGCGCGTCAGGTAGCGCCCCTCCTCGATCATCGTCTCGGTGTTGATCTTCGACATCATCGAGACGTTGCTGTTCGCGACGTAGATGTACGACGATCCGGCCTGGCCGCAGGCCTCGCACGAGACCTCGCCGACGTCGGCGTTGGTGCCGACGTCGAACTTGGGCCCGCCGCTGTCGGCTTCGCTCGAGTCCGGATCCACCGCGGTGGTACTCGGGCCCTGCGAGTCCACGGTGACTTCGCTCGAACCATCGGCGCTGCCCATGCTCGGACCCGACCCATCGATACCGGTGTCATCGGCGTCGGCGGAGACCGAGCCCTCGCCACCGCGGCCGGGGTCGCCGCACGCGACGACCGACGCGCACACGAAAGTACCGATTCGGGATCCGCGGGTCATGACAGCAGGGTAGGTCACCGGCGCGACGCATGTCGGTGAGAACGCGCCAGGTCCCCGGACCCCAGCCACAACCCAGCCGAGACTAGCGGGGCTCGGCGCCGAGCTCCGCGAACAACCACGCGTACACGTCGACGCCCTGCTCGACGGCCTGCCGCACGTTGTCGCCGCCGCCGTGCCCCGCGTTGCGCTCGACTCGCAGTAGTATCGAGGTGTCCGCCTCGCTCACCGCCTGCATCGCCGCGACGTACTTGCGCGCATGCATCGGGTCGACGCGATCGTCACTGTCGGCTGCGAGCATCAGCAGCGGCGGGTAGTCGACGCCTGCGCGCACGTGGTGATAGGGCGAGTACGCGACCAGCGTGCGAAACTGCAGCGGATCGTCGGCGGAGCCGTACTCGCCGATCCACGTCGGCCCCGCACCGAAGCGGTGATAGCGAACCATGTCGAGCAGCGGCACCGCGCACACGACCGCGCCGAACAGCTCGGGATGCTGCGTCGAGGTCGCGCCGACCAGCAGGCCGCCGTTGCTGCCGCCACGGATCGCGAGCTTGTCGGGCCGCGTGTAGCCGGCATCGATCAGCCACTTTGCCGCCGCGGCGAAATCGTCGAACACGTTCTGCTTGTTGTGCAGCTTGCCGGCCTCGTGCCACGCCTCGCCGTACTCGCCGCCGCCGCGCAGGTTCGGCAGCGCCCACATGCCGCCGTGCTCGAGCCACAGCAAAGCGCCGGTCTGGAAATCGGGCGTCATGCTCACGCCGAATCCGCCGTAGCCGGTGAGGATCGTCGGGTTCGATCCATCGCGCACGACATCTGTGCGATGCACGACGAACATCGTGACCGGCGTGCCGTCCTTCGAGGTGTACACGACCTGCTCGAGCACGAAGTGCGAGGTATCGGCCGGGACGTCGACCTCGTGCCACAGCTCGGTCTTGCCGGTCGCGATCGACGTGCGCCAGATCTGCGGGAAGCGGACGAGCGAGCTGAAGCGGTAGTACAGCGTGTCGTCACCGGGTTCGCCGAACACGCCGCTCACCATGCCGAGGCCCGGCAGCGCGAGATCGCGGATGTGGTTGCCGGCGAGCGTGCGCAGCTCGACCCTGCTCGAGGCGCGCTCGAGATACTCGAGCACGAGCTGACCGCCCGCGATGTGGACGTCGAGCAGCGTCGCGCTCGCCTCGGGGACGATCTCGCGCCAGTGCTCGCGCGACGGCAGGGCGGGATCGACCTCCATCACGCGAAAGCGCGGCGCACCGGCGTTGGTGTGCAGGTACAGCTTTCCGCGGTGGGCGATGACGAGCGTGCGGGTGTTGGTGCCGACCGACAGCGGCACCAACGTGCGGCCGCGCTTCAGATCGGCGAACCACACGTCGGTCGACGAGAAGCCGCGCGAGATCGTGAGCACGAGGAATCGACCGTCACGCGACAGCTGCGCAGCGATGAACGCGGTCGAGTCGAAAAGCGCGGGGTGGATGATCTCGTCGCGCCGCGGATCGGTGCCGATGCGGTGGAAGCGGACCTCCGCGCGCCCGGGCAGCTCCGGCGGCGGAATCGAGGGATCCGTCGGGAGCCCCGTGTAGTAGAAGCCCTTGCCGTCGGGCGTCCACGACGGGAACGCATAGCGAGCACCAAGGATGCGATCGACGACGCGCTCGCGGCCGCTGTCGACGTCGAGCAGGTGGAGCGTCGCGGCGTCGGCGTTGTTGCGGCTCGTGCGATACGCGACGAGCTTGCCGTCGTGGCTGGGGAACACCCCGTGCACCGCGATGCTGCCGTCGTCCGACATCGTGTTCGGATCGAGCAGCACGCGATCGATGCCGTCGCGCCCGCGCACGTAGTAGACGACCTTCTCCTTGTCGGCGTGCTTGCGCGCGAAGAACTCGCGCTGGCCGTGACGGCGCGGCGGCGAGAGATCGTCGACATACATGAGCTCGCGCAGCCGAGAACGCAGCGCGTCGCGGTGGGGCAGGGCGTCGAGCTCGTGGCGGGCGTGGTCGTCTTGCGCTCGGGTCCATGCCACGACGTCGGGATCGGTCGCGCGCTCGAGCCAGCGGTAGGGATCGGCGACCCGCTCGCCGTGGAGCTCATCGACGATCGGCTCGCGTCGCGTCGGTGGTGGTGCCCCGGGCCGCGCCGGCGCGGGCGGTACCGTCTCGACGACGGGCGCCGCTTCGCGCGCATCCTCGGTCGCGGCATCGTGCGGCGCACAGCCGAGCGCGGTGAGGACGAGCAGCGGGGCGAACCAGCGCACGAGGTCACCTTAGCCCGCGAGAGCGAAGAATTGCAGCGGACCAAGGCCCGAGCGTCGGCAGCAGCGAAGACGACGCTCCCGAGTGATCGCGCGGGTTCAGAACGCGCCTTGGAGCTCGAGGAGTAGCCCACGACCGGGTCCGTTCACGCTCGAGCCGTGATAGCGGTACGCCGCGTTCGAAACGTTCTCGAACACCATGCCGAACACGAGGTTCGGGTCGAGGCGATAGCCCGCGCGGATGTCACCGACGACCCAGCCCGGGGTGCCACCGGCCGGAATGCGCACGTCGTTCTCGTCGACGGGGTTGAGACGATCCTGCAGCCGTGCCCAGCGCACGACGCCGATGAGGTACGGACCCCACTCGGCGCTGCGCCAGCCGAATTCGCCGCTGCCGTTCATCGGTGGCACGCGCGACAGCGGCACGCGGTACTTCTCGTCGGGCACGACGGCCCAACGCGGGTTGCGACTCTCGCCCCACGCGTACGAGAACGTCGCCGACGCACCGAAGTCGTAGGGCAGATAGATCTTCACGCCACCGTCGACGCCGCGCATCACCGACACGCTCTCGAGGTTGTCGAGCGTGACGCGGTAGCGCGCGCCGGTGCACGTCGAATCCCCCGGGGGACACTCGGCGTTCTCCGCGGGGCGACGCTGGATGTGCTGACCGATGAGCGTGTAGAACGCAAACGCCTTGAGCTCGATCCACGGCCGCGTGATCCGGATCCCGCCCTCGAAGAGCGTGCTGTGCTCGGGCTTCAGGCGCGCGTTCTCGAACTGCCGACCACCGCCGGTCGCCTGCCGACTGGTGAGGTCGTCGATGTTCGGCGCGCGAAAGCCCTGATCGATGCTGAACGGGAACGCGAGCCACTCCTTCGGCGAGATCGTGATGCCCAGGTGGGCGACGCCGGTCAGCCAGTACAGGCGGAACGCCTCCGAGCTCCGCATCTCCGAATACGGCGCGCGCGCGCGCACGAACGCGAATCGGGTGCCCGCGCGCAGCCGCAGCTTCCGCGTGAACCACGCGTCGGCGATGCCCCACACGCCGGAGGTGAAGTACTTCGCGCCGTCGGTGTACTGCGAGATGTCCGGCAGCGACTGTGGCGGCGGCGGGTTCAAGAACGTGAGCGTCGCGTCGCTCTTCACCTTGTCGAAGTATGCGTCGGCGCCGTAGGTGACACCGACGCGTGACCACGGCGCGGGCGCGAACTTCTTGGTCTGGATCGTCAGCGACGTGCCGATCGTGTGGACCGTGTCGATGCCCGCACGCCGCGTGGTCGAGTCCTCGCCGACCTCGAGGTAGCGGTTCTCGTGCTGCCGCTGGTAGCTCATCGTCACCGCGACGGTCTCGGCGGCAGCCGGTCCGTCCTCGTGCTCGTAGCGGCCGTAGACGAGCGTGCGGTACTGTTTGCGATACGTGAGGCACTCGTCTTCGGGCGCCGTCGCCGGCGGACAGAAGTCGGTGCGCGGTGCATCGCGCTGGCGATAGTCGTAGTACGCGACGGTCACACGATTTTTCCGATCGATCTGACCGACCGCGCGAACGTCACCCGTGTACTCGCGAAATCCGGTGCCGAGCTGCGTCTTGCCGTCCGGGCCGAGTCGCGGCGGGATCTTCTGCAGCTCGTCGTCCGCGGGCTGGCGGAAGCGACCGCCCGAGTAGAGCTGGTTCAGGTCGCGATAGCCGAAGCCGCCGAGAATGCCGAATTTGCCGAGCACGCCGAGGTCGAGCTGCGCGCGGCCGCCGAGCTGCGCGTCCGCGGTCGCCGCGTGGAAGATCGCCTTGCCGTGTGCGGTGACCGGGCCCTTGCCGCGATCCATGCTCGGACCGATCGGCGTCGCCAGGATCGCACCACCGATCGAGTCGGCACCGTAGCGCGTCGACGATCCACCACGCACGACCTCGAGGTGATCGATCGTTCGCGAGTCGACGGTGAAGAAATATTGGTTCGGACCCTGACGAAACGTGCTCGTGTTCATCCGGACGCCGTCGAACATCATCACGGTCTGCTGACCGGTCAACCCGCGCAGATACGGCGACGCCTGACCGTGGGCGGTCTGCTGCACGAACACGCCCGGCTCACCGCGCAGCGCATCGGGGGCCGATCGCGGCAATCGTTCGTCGAGCTCGCGACGGTTGATCACACTGCCCGCGCGGTCGGGCTCGGTGAGCGTCGGCGGCAGCTTCACGCGAACGGTGCGTTTCGACGCAGCGTCGTCGTCCTCGTCGCCACTGTCGTCATCGACCGGTGGTGTAGGCTCGCTCGCGACGGTCGGCGCTGGATCAGCGTTCTCCGAGGTCACGGGTGCTGCCGGGGCCGCCGCGAGCAGCACCGAAACGACGAGCCACACCGTGACGCGATCGTGGACTACGCCGCGAGGGGTTGTCTCCCCGTGGAACTACCCCTGAACGAACGAGGGTAAGTCCGCGGGAGGCGCTTTCAGCCGCTCGGTGCACCGAGTTGGCTGAGCCCGAAGCCGGTCATGTCGCTGTACGTGTACGGGTAGTTCAGGCCCGCGACGATGTCGACGGTGCCGGTCGCTGGATCGATGCGGTACGCCGCATTCGCGCCGAGCGATGGACCCCAGACATAGCCGTTGAAGTCGATGCTGATGCCGCGTGGCGCATCGGGCACCGCGAGCGTCTGGACCACCTGCAGCGTATCGATGTCGACGCCGACGACCGGCGCCGCCGCCATCCACAGGAGGTTCTGACCGTCGGGCATGCAGCCGGTGCTGCCACCGACCGCGTTGCTCTGCCACGTCTGCGTCGGATAGTCGAAGCGTCCGACCTCGTAGCCGCACGTCCACACGCGATCATTGCGATCGACCGCCATGCCGTAGCCGCTGACGACCATCGGGAATGTCTCGACGCCGAAGCCGACGCGATCGACGCGCACGATGTGGCCGATGCCGAGCTGACTGCCCCAGAAGTTGTCCTCGGAGTCGACGGCACCGCCGTAGACGCCGAAGTAGCCCGCAACGACGTTGCCGGGCAGCGGGATCGTCTGTTCGACGACACCGGTCTCGCCGTCGAGCAGCACGACATCGATCGCCGGATCGTTCGCCGCCGACGTCCACACCTTGGTGTTCTCGTAGCGGCACGTGCCGTCGTCGAACTCACCGGCCGACCACGCGACCGGACGCTGGCTGATGTACGCCATCGGGGTGTGCCACGCGACGCAGCCATCGGGCCACGGCTTCACATCCGCGGATCCGGTCGACGTATTTGCCGGATCGATGCAGTCGCCGAGGCGCGCGAAGTACTTGGTCACGCCGCCGTTGCGGTTCGCGATCACGGCATCGCCGTTGAGGTTCACCGACGTGCGCGACGGGTTGCCGGCACTGTCGGGCCGGGTGATGTAGCGCGCCTCTTCGATCAGCGACTCGGTGTTGATCTTCGAGACCGTGCTCTCGTTGCTGTTCGCGATCCAGATGTACGAAAAGTCCGGTGAGCCACCGCCGCCGCCACCCTCGCCGCAGCCCGCGACGATGTCGGGCGGAGGTGGCATGTCGAACTTGATCCCGTCGTCGCTCTCGTCGGCGGCGCTCGTCGGGGCCGTCGTGCTCATCGTCGAGGGCGCGCTGTCCGTGCCTGCGCTCGCGGAGTCGGTGCCTGCGGACTCGGTCGCGGTTGCGGTCGGATCGGACGAGGCCGACAGCGTGGCGATGCCGGTGTTCGCGCTGCCGGTCTCGGCATCGCGTCCGTCCGGGTCACTGCCGCCGCAGCCGATCGAGAGGCCGGTGGCCGTGATCACGAGGAGTGACCCTGCTGCGAGCGCGCGGAAACTGGTTGTCGTCATCCCGAAGATCCCCCGATGTCAGGGTAGCACTGCGTTCGCGGCGAGACCCGGGATCGAGGGATCAACGGAGGCGCTCTGCTTGCGTCGCGGCGAAACTCGGCAAAAAAACGCAGGTTCCTGGCCCGATTGGGGCCCGTTGGGGCCCGATTGGGGCCCGATGGAGGGCGATGCTCGTCGCGGTCGACGGCCCGCCGGACTTCGGGCAAGCTCCCCCCCTTGGCGAAGGCATACTCAAGCGGCAAACGCGAGCGAGAAAATCGGCGAGACCAGCAAAAACAAGACAAGCAGGCTCGCCTCCAGCGCAACCGTGAGCTCCGCGCGCGTGGCATCGATCCGATGATCGGTGAAGCGCCGGTGGCCGAGCCCGAGGTCAACCTCGATGACATCTCGCCCTCCGGGATCGCGCCGCGCAGCAACATCCGCCGCTCGATGCCGATGCGACTGTTCGTCGGCGGCCTGAGTTGGGAAACGACCGACGATGATCTGCGCAAGGCGTTCGAGACGATGGGCGAGGTCACGGAGGCCGTGGTGATCCTCGACCGCGCGACCGGTCGCTCACGCGGTTTCGGATTCGTCACCTACGCCGATGCGTCCAATGGTCAACGCGCGACGCGAGAGCTGCACGGCACCGAGCTCGACGGGCGCGCCATCAAGGTTTCGACCGCCGAGAGCCGCTAGTCTGGGCGTAGCGGTGCGGCGGGGTGGCAGTGGTCGCCCGCGTGGGCCCCGATCGGAAACCTGGCGACCCGCGAGCTCGATGCGTGACACGGCGGACGACTGGGAGGTCGTGACGAGCGAGTTCCGGTCGTGGGCATGGCTTGCCCACGGCGCGTGATCACGCGCTCGTCTGATACCGTGACGGCGCCGATGCTCGCGCTCCTGCAGATGTCCGGCGAGCTCGTCACGCCGACCGAGCAGCTCCGCGATGCGATCACGGGCCTCGCCGGGATCACAGGGGGCCTGCTGTTCCCGATGCTCGGCGCGTGGATGCGGCTGCTGCTGCAGTACCTCGAGCGTGGTCGCCCCGGCATCACCCGCGCCCGGCCGGTGAGTGGCCTCGGCTTCGTACGCGCGGTGCTCACGACGGCGCTGTGGCTGTTCTTCGTGTACACGATGATTCGCGCGACCAGTGATCTGCGCGAGATCCATGCCGAGGCACCGGTCTTCGGCAGCGCGTTGCAAGGGCTCGCGATCGGGATCGGGGTCTGGGCGATCTACGCGATCGGATTCTCCGCGCTGCGACGCGCGGCAAAGGACCGGCTCCGCGGCGAGCGGCGCATGGGCACGCTGCGTTAGTCGGCGCTCACCACTGTGCGTGCAGGATCGAGTACGCGCCGGCGCGATGCTCTTGCACACGTGCGCCCGCAGCCTCGAGCCCGCGCGTCGAGACGCCCGCGCGCGACACGACGACGAAGGCCGATCCGCCGGGCGCCATCCACTTTCGCAACGGGGCGAACAGTCCGACGAGATCGTCCTTGTCCGCGTGCGTCGGCGGATTGACGAGCGCAAGCTCCACAGTACCAGGGCGCACCGCGACGACGCCGGCATCGTGCGGCAGCCCGTCGCCGAGTCGCGCGTAAACGCGATCGCCCACGCCTGCGTCGGCTGCGTTCTCGCCGATGAGCGCGGCCGCGATCACGTTGCTCTCCACCGCGAGCACGTGCGCGGCCGGCCATCGGCGCGCCGCCCAGATCGCGAGCGGCCCGATGCCCGCACACAGATCGATCACCGCGCGAGGCGAGCCCGCGTCGTTCGCCCAGGCCGAGACGTGCTCGATGAGCGCACGCGTACCGTCGTCGAGTGCTCGCCGCGAGAACACACCCGGTGCGCTGCGCAGCACGACGTCGCCGAGCACGGGATCGCGGATCTCGTGGCGCACGCTCGTGAGCGCATCGGCGAGCGCCGCATCGAACGTCGACTCGCGCACGCTCCTCAGCAATCGATATCCGCTGTCGCGCGCGATCGTGTCGACGTTGCCGAGCAGCGCGGCCATCTGGTCGGCGATGCTCTCGGCCCCCTTGGCCTTGCGCACCGAGCACAGCAGCGCGCCACCCGGTGCGAGGGCGCGGGCACCGATCGCGAGGCACGCGAACGTGAAGTCCTTGCCCAGGTGGGCGCGCGGCCACACCGCCGCGTGGCGCAAGTCGGCGAGCGCCGCGACGCGCGGGCGGTCACCGGCGCGGATCGTCTGCGAGCGCGCGCCCTTCTCCTCGCGAACGTCGAGCACGACCCGTGTCGCACCGCTGGGCACACCGGGTAGATCGCCGCAGCACACCAGCAGGATCGCGCGTGGGTCGGCGCCGGTGAGCGCGCGCGCGAGCATCAGCAATCCCGGATCGTCGTCGCGTAGCCCCTCGGTCACGGCCGGCAATGATAGGCGCATGGCGAAGCCACAGGACCTCGCGTAGGATCGATCGCGGATGGCGGTACGGATGCGTAGGTTGCAAGGTGGTGCGGTCGCGTTCCTCGTCGTCGGCCTCGCGGCCTGCGGTGACAGCCGCGAGGATCCGACGACGTCCGCGAGCGCGACGACGCTGACGACGTCGACCACGCTCACCGGCGGCGAGACGACCGGCATGGACGACGAGTCGAGCACCTCGCCGGCGCCGTGGTTCGATCTGCCGGTCGCGGATCTCCCGAGCGAAGAGTGTGCCGGCGAAACGGTACCCGCCGAGCAGAAGCTGCAGGGCGCGCGCGTCGTGTTCGTCGTCGACAACTCGCCGAGCATGTACGCCGAGACCGCCGAGGTGCAGGCGCAGCTCAACGGCTTCGCGCAGGGCGTCGTCGACGACGGCATCGACGTGCGGGTCGTGATGCTCAGTGCCGCGGCAACCGGCTATTACACGACCAACTACGTCGATCAGGGCATCTGCATCGCCGCGCCGCTCGGCAGCGGCGAGTGCTCGCCCGAGCCGGATCCGCTCGGCATCGCGCTCGATACCAACCTGCCGCAGTTCCTCCACGTCGATCAGTACACCAACAGCAGCAATGCGATCCCGGTGATCATCGAGCAGCAGCCGCAGTGGGGGCCGTTCACGTCCGGTGTCGACACGGTGCACTTCGTCATCGTCAGCGACGACAACAGCAACCAGCCTGCGGGCTACTTCATCGAGAACTTCATCGAGGTCGAGCCCGATCGCGCGGCGATCGTGCATGCGGTCGTCCCCACGACCGACTGCGACGAGGCCGCGAACATCGGGCAGGTGTACATCGACCTCGCCGAGCTGACCGGCGGTGTCGTCGGAGATCTGTGCGATCAGGACTTCACGACGGTCTTCCAGGCGCTGACCAACGCGGTGATCCAGGAGGCCGAGCTGCCGTGCGAGTACTCGATTCCAGTGCCGCCCGACGGGAACGTCTTCGATCCCGAGCAGGTCAACGTCGAGTTCGAGGACGGCCAAGGTGGCGGCTTCGACGTCGGCTATGTCGAGTCCGAGGCGGACTGCGCGAGCGTCGATCAGGGCTGGTACTACGACGATCCCCAGAACCCGACCGCGATCCTCGTGTGCCCGCAGACCTGCGTCGCGATCCAGGGCGTGCTCGGCTCGGGCGTGCGTGTCGTGCTCGGCTGCGCGACGATCCCGGCGGGGTGAAGGCGTTCATCTCGAGCGGATTGCGACGCACTACTGCGTGCGGAGCTCTGCGTCGACTTGCTCGAGCCAGGCGAGCAGGGAGTGTGCATGGTGGGCGACGCGTACCCTCATCATGCAATGTGCATGGTGCTTGGGCGGAGGCTCGCGGAGACGTCGATCGCGTGAAGAAGCGGAGCGAATGCCGGATCTACCGGAAGCCGTCGCGCTGGTTGGCACGAGAACGCTCTCACGCGCGTAGCCGAAGAGTCGGCCGCGAGGCCGTGTGTTGCTCGCCCCACGACGGCCGACTCAACGCACCGATGCCACGACCAGCCGCGGTCCCGTCGGTCCGTCCACCAACTCCACGCGGCTGACCATCCGATCATCGCCGGGAAACAGCTCCCGCTTGCGGTTGACGAATCCGCCGAGCATCGTCGCGATGACGCCGTCCTCGTCGAGGGTCGCGAGACCGTCGCGCAGCTGGGTCGCCGCGTCGACATCCCCGCGCCGCTCGAGGATCTCCAAATTCCATGCCGCCGCGACGATGTCCGCGAAGTTCTTCTGCGCGCGTGGATCCTCGAGCGCTTCGAGCAGCCCGCCCCCGATCTCGAGCAACGCGGCGGAAAGCGCGACCGATCCGATCGCCCCGCCGATGTCGTCGGGCGCGTTCGCGACGCGTTCGTCGGCGTCGAGGTGACACCGCTTGTACTTGGCCCCACTGCCGCACCAACACGGCTCGTTGCGACCCGGCCGTGCAGTGCGTCGGGCCGGCATGCGAACTCCCGCGGAAGTCACGTCGTCACTCATCACCACGACCCCTCGCCATCCGATACGAAAGATACCCAAACGGCGCCCCGAGCAACATCACCCCCGCCCCGACCCAGAAGAACGGCGCGGTGAAATCCCCCGCGTCCCCCGTGTCCAGCGTCAGCGCGGAGTGACTCGGCTCCTTCGGATCGTAGAACACCGCCACCTGGTTGCCGACGGCGAAGCGCGTCTGCGACTCGCCAGGGTCGATCTGCCCGTACCCGCTGCCGTTGCCGGTGTACTCGCGCCCTTCGACCTCGTAGGTATATTCGAGGATCGCATTCCATACCGCGCGAGTGTTCCCGGTCTTCGAATCGCGGACCACCGACGGCTCCGTCGCTCGCCAGTTCGTGGTCACGACTCCCTCGGTCGACGGCCACGAGCGTCGCTCCTGTGCGGCGTTCGCGAGGTGCGTCCCGACCCAGAAGAGCACCCCGCCGCCGAGCAGCAACACAGCGGCGAGCCCGGCGGGGATGAGATAGGTGCGATCGCTGCTCATCGGTCACTCGCTGCAGGCTACTTTGACGCCCGCGTCGCACGCCTTCTTGCGCGCCGCCGCAGCGCCCTTGCTGTCCTTCTTGCCGCCCTTGCCCTTCTCCATCGCGAGCGCGAGGTCGAAGCACCCGCCGCCATCGCCCGAATCGCACGCGCCCTGCAGCACCGTGCGCGCATGCTTCTGATCGCCCGTGTTCTTGCCGAGCATCACCACGCGCGCTTCGCCGACGCACCCTGCGACCTCGCCCGCCACGCAGAGCTTCGTATACATCTTGCGCGCCGCGGCCAGGTCGTCCGCGGTACCGCCGGTCTCGTACAGGCGTCCCGCGCTGTAGCATTCGCCTTGACCGTTGTTGCCTTTGTCGCACTGGGCGATCCACAGCTCGCGCGCCTTCGCTGCATCGGCCGCGCCGCCTTCGCCCGTGTCGAGCATCGCCGCGAGATGCGAGCAGCCGACGTCGTGGCCACCGGTGCAGCTCTTGTCGAAGAACTCGCGCGCCTGCGCCGGATCGGCGTCGCCGCCCTGACCCTCCCGCCACATGAGGGCGATCGACGTGCACTCGGCCGCATCCCCGCCGTTGCATGCCGCGGTCACCTGCGCGCGCGCGTCTCCCTCGGAAGCGGGCGGCTCGGGCGGGCTCGGCTCCGACGTCGGCGTCGTCGTTCCGCCGGGAACCGTCGTTGCGGCGTCGGGCTGCTTCGAGCAGGCGAGGCCGAGGCCGAGGCCAGAGAGACAGAGGCCAGAGAGACAGAGGCCAGAGAGACAGATGGACGCGAGACGTTGCATGCGCCTTGCTTACCCTCGGTCGACCGAGCCTGTCGAGGCGCTTTGCATGACGCCGTGATACCTTCGGCGCTGCTGCGATGCGGATGGAGCCGCCACGCGAAGGACCTGCAAGCCGCGTCGGACTCGCACCCGGGCAGTCCGTCGGTAGCTGCGTGCTCGTTCGGCTCGAGCGCACCGCCGGCGATACGCAGATCTGGCTGGCGCGCACGACCACGTTCCCGCAGCAGCCGATGACCATCCGCGCGCGTGCGCAGGACGCCATCGATCGCGCGTCGCCATTTGCCGCGGAGAACCATCTCGGTCGACACCTCGTGCATGCGAACGTCGTCGTCGCACGCGAGGCGATCGAGATCGGGCCGTGGAGCTGCGCCATCACACCCGGCGCGCCGGGCATCCCGCTGCCCGAGCTGCACGACGCGCTCGCGGCCCTGCGCACCACCAATCTCGCGCAGTGGACCGAGATCGTCACGCACATCGTCGTCTCGCTGCTCGATGCGCTCGATGCCGCGCACCGCACCACCACGGCGCCCGATCATCCGAAGGGCATCGTGCACGGCGGCGTGCGGCCCGAGCTCGCCCTCGTCGCGCCCGATGGCGCCGTTCGTCTCACCGGATTCGGTGTGAGGGTCGAAGACGATGCGAGTCGCATCGTCGATCGCAGCGCCGACACGCTCGCCTATGTCGCGCCCGAGCAGCTCGGCAGTCGTGCGCGTACGTCGGCGATGGATCTGTGGTCGGTCGGCGCCGTGCTGCACGAGCTCGTCGATGGACGGCGCTTCCGCGGTGATGTCGCGGATGCGCGCGAGCTCTATCGCATCGCACTGACCGGCGCCGTCGCAGCGCCACAGCACGCCGCACCTGCTGCGCTCGAGCAGGCCCGCGCGGCGCTCGTCGCGAAGAACCCCCGCGATCGGCCGCGCACCGCCGCGGATGCGGTCGCCTTGCTGAGCAAGGGGAGCGCGGCTGCGATCGCTAGGCTCGGTGAGCTCGTGCGCGCGCGCATGCCCGACGACGCACCCCCGCCACGCGCCGAAGCACCACCTCCTGCGGCTGGGCCCGACCTGTCGCAGATCGTGCCGTCGTTCGTTCCGCCGATGGTGCCGGCCGAGGAAGGCACGGTCTCGATCGATCCCATCGAGCTCGCAGCGATGCGCGCGTCGATTCGATCGGGTCGCACGCCAGTTGCCGAGGTCGCCGCGCCGCCTGCGACGATCGCCGAGGAGGACGCACCGATGATGCGTCGTCGCTCTTCGCCCGGTGCCGCGACGCCGACGCCGACGCCGGCGCCGGCGCCGGCACCTGCAGCGCCGCGATCCACCGCAACACCACCACCGACGCTGCACCTCCCGCCACCACCTCCACTCGATCCGCAGCCGAGCCCACCTGCGGCGCCGATTCGCGATGCCGCGCCGCTGCGACGCGCACCACCGACGCGCTTCGACTTCGATCCGCGGGTCGAAGGCACGAGCATGACCATTCGGGAGGTGCGTCGCGCGAAGCGGAGCTTCGCCGTGATCATCGCTGTCGCGGCCGTGATCGCGATCGTCGTCGGTGTCGTCGCGGGCGTGATGATCGCAGGCGACGACACCGCGGACGCGAAGGCGCCTACAGTCGCGCCGACCAAGCCCGACGACAAGCCCGCGCCAGAACCAAGCGGACCCGTGCTCCATCCGCGAGCCCCGTGAGCGACGAACATTGCTCGATGGCGCGCGGCCTTCGAATTCGTTCGCGATCCGAGTCGACGACGCTCGACCTCGCGCTTCGCGGCCTATCCGGCTACAGTACCGGTGGGTGAAGCGTGCGAGGGACCCGTGGCAGCGAATGGATGCTCCCCGACTTCCTGCAGGATGTCGCGAACTCGCACCCACGCCCGGCCCAGGTCGGCACGTATTTCGGCCCGCTGTTCAGCTCGGCGGAGGACTACATTCAGATGTGGGAAAAAGCGCTGCCGCGGCGCTGATGCGGGCCTCGAGCCGGGCTCGATACTCGATGAGCGGATACAGCTCGACCTCGGCCGCACCGGTCGCACCGTTGCTGCCGTAGTCGAACGGATCATCGATGTCTTTGATGAGCCGGTACATGTACGTATAGATCAAGCCGACGAACGAGACGACGACCAGCTCCCCGAACACCGACTCGAACGCCGCGACGATCAGGATGACGTAGCAGATGATCGTCATGATCTCGAGCAACGCATAGCCGGTCGCGAGGAACCCGGTGCGCGACGTCACTCCGACACGCATCAATGCTCGACGAACAGTCGTCATGATCGAGAAGGCACGGGTCGCGTGCGAGCCGAGCTCGACTGCGGTGAAGGTCGACGTCAGGCGATTGAGCGCCTGGTGCAGATCGTTCTCGGTCGCCTGCTTGTGCAGCCACCGGTCGATCACCTGGAGCACGTGGAGAACCGAGCGGCGATGCTTCGTCGGGTCGTCCTGCTTGACGGTCGCGACGTGCACCATCACCTCTTCGATCGTCTCGAGGCCGGTGACGATGTCGCCCGGCAGCTTCTCCGCCTCCTTGTAGTCGCTCATCGTGCCGGCGAGCATGAAGCCGAGCAGGAACACGCCACCGCTGAGCACGACGGCCACTTCCGTGAACTCGATGACGCCCTCGAAATCGAATGCGAGACGGAGCAAGTGTCGCACCAGCAGCAGCGCCACCACGATGGGCAACGTAGTGACCATCAGACTCCACTTACGCCAGTGCGCGCCGATCATCTTCCCAGGTTTTATCACGGGGCGGCTCATCGTGGCGCAGCGAGTTCCCAACCGCACCGCCGATTTCCCGTCTCGATTGCGGCATGAAGCTCGCACCCATCTTGTCCCCGATCATGCACGCGCAGAACCCATCGGGGTCCTTCTCGTCCGGCGCGGACCGACGACAGCTCAGCTCGCGCTGGCGACCGTCGGTGCACTTGCGCAAACTTCACGCTTCCGGGCAGCGTCCCCGAGATGCTCGCGCACTGCAGCTCGCTGCTCGCGGCCGATGTGCTGACCTCGGCTTGGGTCGCAGCCCAGCGCCCCGACCAAAGCCAGCAATGCGCCGAGCCCGAGCCACCGTGCTCGAGAAACCAGAGGCTGCGGGCTCATCACCCCGACAGACTGCCACACCGGCGCCCGGCTCTCGTAGCAGCGCGTGGCGATGCGCGGTACCATGTGCTGCCCTATGTCGTCCTCGCTGCGCACGCGCGCCGAAGCCACGAACTACCGCGAGACCTCGCTGCATGCGGACGTGATGACGTTCATCGCTGGCCTGCAGGCCAAGGCCGATCCGCGACTGTTCGTGAGCAGCTTCGGCACGAGTGTGCAGGGCCGCGAGCTGCCGCTGCTGGTTCTCTCCGAAGCCGGCGTGCAGACGCCCGAGCAAGCGCGCGCGCTCGGACGGCCGATCCTGCTGATGCAGGACGGCATCCATCCCGGCGAGGTCGAGGGCAAAGAGGCGAGCCTCGCTTTTGTCCGCGATCTGCTCGACGGTCAGTACGACGATCTGCTCGCCCATCTCACGCTCGTCGTCGTGCCGCTGTTCAATCCCGACGGCAACGACGCGCTCGATCCAGCGAATCGTCGCCTCGACCTCGCAAAGCTGAGCGGACAGATCGGTCCGGTCGTCGGCACGCGCACGCAGAGTGAGGGCATCAACCTCAACCGCGACTACATGCGTCAGTCCGCGATCGAGATGCGCGTGCTGCAGAAGCACGTGTGTCAGCAGTGGGTACCCGATCTCACGATCGACAACCACGCGACCAATGGCAGCGTGCACCGCTTCCACATGACCGTCGATGTGCCGCACACCGTGCAGTCGGGGCGCGCGGAGCCGATCGAGTTCATGCGCATGCGACTCGTGCCGGACGTGATCGCGGCCGTGAAGGCGCGGGGGTTCGACTCGGGCTGGTACGGCAACTTCGCGGAGGACGAGCGCGTGCTCGATGCCGGTGGTGACGTCGATCCGAGCACGACGCTCGGCGAGGGTTGGATGACGTATCCGCACCATCCGCGGTTCGGCTCGAACTATCGCGGGCTCACAAATCGCCTCGATCTACTGCTCGAGTGCTACAGCTACCTGACGTTCGAGCAGCGCGTCGCGACGGCATCGGCGTGGCAGATCGAGACGCTGCGGTGGGTCGCAGCGCATCCGGACGACGTGCTGCAGGTCGTCGCGACCAGCTCGCGACCGCCCGATCGCATCGCGGTGCGCTATCGGCTCGACGCCTTCGATCAGCCTGTCGAGGTACTCACGCGATCACCACGCACGCTCGAGGGTGAGCCGAGCTCGATCACCCTGCCCCACTTCGCGCGCTTCATCGGCACATCGATCGTCGATCGGCCGGCGGCATACGTGGTGCCGCATGTGATCGCGCGGCACCTCGAGCGCCACGGTCTCACGGTCGAGCCGGGGCGCGGCAAGGTCGCGTGCAACATTGCGACGGTCGAGACGGTCGGCGTCGCGGCGGGACGCGGCATCCTCGAGGCGACGAGCACCGGCGATCTCGGCGTGTCGTGGCGCGAAGAGGAGCGCGAGATCCCACCGGGCTGGTCGCGGGTCGCGACCGATCAGCCGCTCGGTGCGATCGCGGTGTACCTGTGCGAGCCGAGCAGCGACGACGGGCTCGTCGAGAACGGGCTGTTGCCGGCGCCGAGCCCGGGCGATGCGTTCCCGGCATGGCGCATCGAGCGGTGATGCTCACGGCATCGCGATCGGGAACATCACGCCGAGCCGCTCCTTGCGAAAGCGCGGGAACTGGGCGCGATGCACCGCCGCGAGAATGCACTGCTCGAGGTCGACCGACAGTTTCGGGTTCACGATGTACCACCCGCATCTGATCGTCGCGGCCGACGACTTCCGCGCTGCAGGTCGACCCACCGTGACGCCATCGGTGCGTGTGTCGACCCGTGGATCACCGCAGATCGACTCGCGATCGCCCTTCGGATCTCGCGTCGAGGGCTCTAGGCACGCCACCACGCGTACGTGAGCGGCGATCCCCACGCGCGCGTCACGGGTACCCCCATGCCGCAACCCGTGCTCTCGACGACGCGAGCAACGCTGCCGATTACGACGCTACACGAGGCGGTTGCGGCCGCGACACGCACGCCGCTCGAAGCGATCCGGCGGCCGGGGATTGCCCGCGGGTTGTTCGTCGCGCTAGCGATCGATCGAGGGTGGCGCGACACGGCGATCCTCGCCGAGCTCGCGGGTTGTTCGACCCGCACGATCCAGCGTCTCGTGACCGAGGTCGACGTCGCCGGGTTGCGAGCAGCACGGCTGTGCGCGGGCGATCCACGGCTGATTCAGCGCGCGCGACCGCACCAGGCGCGTCGTGGCATCTCCCGTGCGGGCGATCCGCGTCAGTCCCAGTACGAGTAGCAGCACTCGTAGATCACCTCCGACGCGACGTCCGAGCCGATCACCACGCCGCCGAACTCGAAGGTGCCAAGGATGTCGATCGCGCCGCCCTCTGCCCCGTACGGCGACGTCGCGGGCTCGCTGCAGCTTCCGCGGCCGGCGATGTGGAAGATGCCGGGGGCGAGGACCTCGTTGGTCACGACGTCGACGGTGCAGCCTTCCGTGAACCAGATGTCGCTGTAGTTGGCGAGATCCTCGAACAGGTAGACGCTCGCAGCGACACCCGAAGCGGTCTGCGCCGCGTCGAGCACGACCGAGATGATCACGCCGAATTGTGACTTGGACTCCATCGCATCGTCCTGGAAGATCAGCGTCGTCGAGCCCGAGCTGGTGCTGCCCGACAGCGCGCCACAGCTCGCGAACCACGCCGATCCTTCCCAGTCGATGTCGTCCTGCACAGCACCGCCGAGCTGCATCGACAGCCCCGCCTCGACATCCTCGCCGAAGCACGCGTCGCCGCCGGCCCAACCATCCTCCTCGCCCGAACCTTCGGCGAACACCCACTCGCCCGCATCGAGGCAGCGCGGATCGTCGCACGCCGCGGGCACAGTCGTGTCCTCGACGCCGCTGGTGATCTCGCGCGTCTGCTGCTCGCCACCGGGCAGGTGCACCGTCACCTCGATGCGCGAGTCCTTGCGTACCGGCACGCAGAACTCGCCGCCTTCATCGGCAGTCGCCGCCGAGTCACCGCTGTAGTCGAGCCCGCGCGCGATGATGTACGCGCCGGGAATGCCGTCGCCGCTGTCGTCGATCACGCGCCCCTTCACGCACGTCGCCTCGAGCGGTTGATCGCAGTTCCACGGCGACAGGTGCGTGATCGTACCGACGTACACACCGCGCTCGAGATCCAGCGTTGCGACACCCTCTTCAGTCCACTCACCCGTCGCATCGTCGAAGCCCCACAGCGCGATCGTCTCGGGCGGGGTCGCCGGCATCGGATCGGGCAGCGGGAACTCGACGACGACACCCATGCCCTGGACAATCGTGAGATCGGTGTCGCCCTGCCGCACCGCGCATGCCGGTGACCTTGCCGCCCGCGTCCGCATCGAACGCGATCGCCGGCGCTTCATCGAGCAACGTCACGCGCAGCGCCGTCGGACCATCTACGATCGTCACGCGCTCGAGCCCACGCACGTGCCCAGCTTTGTGGAACTGCAGCACGACCGTCTCGCCCGCGTCCGCATGGACCTCGAAGCGACCCTGCGCGTCGGTGATGCCGAGCTCGCGCCCATCTTGCTGCACGCTGACGTCCGCGAGCGCGGCACCATCGGCGTCGAGGACGGTACCGGCGATGCGCGGCGTCGGGTCGGACTCGATCGACCCGTCGGGGTCGTCTCCCGATTGGGGGAAGCTCGGCAGGCACGCACCGGCAATCGACGCGAGCAGGACCACGGACAGCGGAATCGAAGAGCGTTGCATGTGGTGCGAGACCGGGCGCAGACGCCCCCGATTCAGCGTCTGGCGGCAAATGCAGCACTTGCTGTATCGGACGATGATGCACGGCGCATGGTCGCTACGGCGATCGCTGCACTCGCGTCCTCGAACCTGGTACCCCTTGTGCCCATGGCCGACGCGCCGAAGCCCCGCCTGCTCACCGGAGATCGACCGACCGGTCCGCTCCACCTCGGTCACCTGGTCGGGAGTCTCGACAACCGCGTCGCGCTGCAGCACGACCACGAGTGCTTCATCATCGTCGCCGATCTCCACACGCTGACGACGCGGCCGCGCAAGCACGAGTTCGGCGAGGTGCCGGCGTTCGTGCGCCAGATCGTGCTCGATCAGCTCGCGGTCGGTCTCGATCCCGAGAAGGTCACGTTCTACCTGCAGTCCGGCGTGCCGGCGGTCTACGACCTCACGATCCTCTTGCAGATGCTCGTGCCCAAGGCGCGGCTCGAGCAGGTGAAGAGCCTGCGCAGCATGGCCCGCGCCGCAGCGATGCCCGACGACGCGATGACGATCGGCCTGCTCGCGTATCCCGTGCTGCAAGCCGCCGACATCCTCATGGCGCGCGCGACGATCGTGCCGGTCGGCCTCGACAACGAGGAGCACATCATGATCGCCCGCGAGTGCGCGACGGTGTTCAACGAGCTGTACGGCGATCTGTTTCCGTTGCCCGAGGCGCGGATCTCCACCTCGCCGGCGTTGCCCGGCGTCGGCACGGGTGCTGCGGGCAGCGGCGCGAAGATGTCGAAGTCGCTCGGCAACGCGGTGTACCTCGGCGACTCGCCCGACGAAGTCCGGGCGAAGATCGCAACCCTCGAGCACGGCGACGGCGATCGGCGCCTCGGCGACGACGCACCACTGGTCGCGTATGCACGTGCGTTCGTCGGGGCGGACGGCGCGTCCGAGCTGCGGCGTGATCTCGACGCCGGCACGATCACCGTCGGCGCCGCGCATGCGCTCGTCACCGATGCGATCGAGAAGCGGCTCACACCGATCCGATCGCGTCACGCGGAGCTCGCTGCCAGCCTTGGCCTCGTCGAAGAGATCCTCGTCGACGGCACGATCCGCGCGCGCGAGGTCGCAAACAACACCCTGCAGCGCACGCGCGAGGCGATGGGCCTCGAGGCGCTGTGGAGCGGCCTCGTATCCGCTACCGAAGCCCGCGCGAAGGCGCGACGGCGCCCCTACTAACATGGCGGTCACGACAGCAACCATCTCCCGTATGCGCGGCACCGTGGGTCGGCACCTGCGCCGCGGCTTCGTGCGCGTCGTGTTCGCGCAGCCCGGCAGCGAAGGCGATGGCGACGAGATCATCGAGGGCAGCGGCACTGCGCCGGGCGAGACCGAGATGCGCGAGCTGCTGCGGCGCGCGACGGTCGCGGCGAAGGCTGGGCACGTGAAGCAGACGTGGATCATCGACGCGCGCACGCGGCTCGTCGTCGACGCACGCCACGGCGCCGGCAAGCTCGTCACGCTCGACGATGAACGAGCGGACAAGATGATGGGTGGCAAGGACCTCGCCCTGCGTCCCGATCGCAGCGGCGATCTGTTGCGCACGATCGGCATCATGAATGCCGATGGCACCATCAGCACGAAGCACGCGAAGAAGTACAAGCAGATCACCCACTTCATCGAGCTGTGCCGCCCGGTGTGGGACGCGGTCACGCGGCGCCGAACACCGACCGCGGAGAAGCCCCTGCGCGTCATCGATCTCGGCAGTGGTAACGGCTATCTGACGTTCGTGATCGCGGAGGCGCTGCGCATCGCAGCGATCCCCGCGCGGATCCACGGCATCGACGTCCGCGAGGACGTCGTGGACCGTGCGAACGAGCGCGCGCGATCACTCGGCTGGGACGAGCTGACCTTCTCGCGCGTGGCGATCGACAACGCGGCGATCACCGAGCTGGTCGGCGGCACGCCGGATCTGCTCGTCGCTTTGCATGCGTGCGACACCGCGACCGACGATGCGCTCGCGATCGGTATCGAGCTCGGCGTCACGACGATCATGGTCGCGCCGTGCTGCCAGCACGAGCTCGCGGGCCAGCTCTCGCCGAAGTCCCTCGACGCGCTGTCGCCCGCGCTCGTGTCGCAGGGCCTCCTGCGTCAGGACTTCGCGGCCACGTTGACCGACGCGCTGCGCATCGACGTGCTCGACGCGATGGGCTGGTCGGTCGACACACTCGAGTTCGTAGGCGACACGCACACGCCGAAGAACCTGCTCATCCGCGCGACACTACGCGGCCGCATGCTCGACGGCACGCGGCTCCAGCGGATCCGCGAGCGCTGCGCGGCGATCGGCGTGCAGCCGCGATTGCTCGCGCGCCTCGCCGCTCACCAGCGCGCCACGTAGCAGATCATCCCCGGCGCGGGATCGACCAGATCCAGCGTGTTGCCCGCGGCCGACTCTTCGGTGGCTCGAGCTCGGCGAACCCGCCGACGACGCGATGGATCGATGCCGATCACGCCGGGCACAGCTGGACGACCTCGCCGGGTGATGTCACCTCGAGGCACAGGTTGCCGACCGCGATCTCGCAGCCGTCGATCGCCTGCAGGCCTGCGCCGGGCTGCTCGGACAGCGTGTCGAAATCGATGCCGCCGGTGTCCGCCGAGAAGCGCGAAGTCGCGTACGACTCGCCCTGCAGCCCCATGAACCCCTCTTGCGGGATCGAGTCGATGCCCTGTATGTCGGCGACGAGGCGGAAACCGTCACCGGCCATCGCGTGCTGCAGCGCGCACGCGTGGGCCGACTGCCAGTCGATCAGTGGATCGTCGGGCGTGACGACGCCACAGTCGTCGACCGGTGCGTCCTTGCTCGAGCCGCTGCGGATCCCGATGTACTCGACGAGCGGGATCCCACACGCGTTGTCGAACCCGCACGTCATCTGGCACTGCGCGAGGCTTGGATCGGCGGCGGAGATCCAGTCGCCGACCGGGCTGCCTCCACCGCAGAACACGTCGTTGAGGCCCCAGACCTCGAACCTGTCGTCGTCGACGGCGCGTGCGATCGCCGTCGACATGTCGAGCTGCCCGATCGAGCACGGCACGGGACCACAGCCCTCCTCGGGATTGACGTCGAACGTGAGGCACTTCGACTCGGGTCCCGCGATGTCACACGCGTCGGCATCCGCATCGATGGTCAGCGTGTGCAGCTCGATCCACCGACAGAACTGCGGGCCGACACCGGGCACCTCCATCTCCGGCGCTTCGTGGCACGACGTCTCGTCGAGGAGCGCGGCGCACCACTCGTCGGTGGTCGGCGGATCGTCGGTATCCGTGCCCGGCGATGTCGTCGGCGCTTCGCCGCTGTCGGCCGTGCTGTCGTCGCCCTCGGTGCCGCTGTTCTCACCGGCGCCGAGCGACTTGGAGGGTGTCACGCACGCGCCGAGCGCGAGCGAAGGAAGGAGGAACACATATCGCAAGCGAGTCATGCCCCTTGGTGTCGCGACCCTCGAGGAAGTATCGACCTCGATGTCGATTTGTACGAGATCGCCTCGCGGGCGCTATGCTGGCCGCGTCGGATGGGTCCTTGGCCGTGGCTGGTGCCGCTGTTGTTGTCGCCGGATGCGACCGCTGATGCGCCTGTCGTCGCGATCGAGTGGGTCGCGCCGCCCACGTGTCCGTCGGCCGAGGTCGTCGAGCAGCGCGTCCGTCGACGCGTGCAGCCCGGTTCGGCGCCCGGGGCGACGGCGCAGCTGCGCATCACTGCGATGGCGCCCGCGTTCGTGCTCGCGCTCGATCTGTCGAACTCGCGGTTGCGCGCGGCGAGGGCCGCGGTCGCGAATGATCTCGATCGATTGCACGCGCCGCAGCCGATCGATCTCGGTACGGCGATCGTCGCGACGCGGCCGCGTGCTGCGGTCGCGCCAGAGCGTGCACGGCGGGTATGGGCAGCCGTGCTCGCGAAGGTCGCGATCGGCGGTGGCGAGGTCGCGGTGGCGACGACCGGGCTCGCGCTGTGGAAGATCGCGATCGCTGCGGTCGCGACGATCGGCGGCGGTACGTGGGCGTTGCTGCCCGAGTCGCCACCGACCGCGGCTGTCATCGCACCATCGCTCGCGCCGGCCGAGCCGATCGTCGTCGCGGACGAGGTGCCGAGCATCGAGGCCCACGTCGCGCCCGCAACTCCGGCACCGCTCGAGGAGATCGACAGGCCGACGCCGGCACGTCGCGTGACGGTCCCGGATCCGCCACCCGCGACGCCGCCGGTGACCGACACCGTTGCCGACGAGGTCGCCGCGCTCGATCGCGCGCGAGCACTGCTGCGTGCCGGCGACGCGGAGGCTGCACTCGCCGAGCTCGATCGCTACACGGCGCGCTTCACCAACGGCAGGTTGCAGCTCGAGGCCGCGGGAACCCGCGTCGCCGCGCTATGCAAGGTCGACCGCGACGACGATGCGCGGACGCTCGCGCGCACCTTCGGCCTGCCGACACCGAGTTGCTAGGCCTGAAACAAGCGCTCGGAGTGGCGCGGGGCGGGCGGACCCTGGCCCCTTGGGGCAGATTGGCGCGCATGCATGTGCGCCCTACATTGCGTCGATGTCGATCGTTCCTGTCGCTGCGCAGTTCATTGGTTCGCCGCGACTGCTCGATCAGCTCGCCGGTGCGCTGCGAACGCGCCACTACAGCCGCCGCACCGAAAAGGCGTACGTGCACTGGGTGCGTCGCTACATTCTCTTCCACGGCAAGCGACATCCGCAGGAGCTCGGCGCGGCGGAGGCGACCGCGTTCTTGTCCTCGCTCGCGACGCACGGTGGTGTCTCCTCCTCGACGCAGAACCAGGCGCTCGCGGCGATCCTGTTCTTGTACCGGTTCGTGCTCGGTGTGGATCTGCCATGGCTCGATGATCTGATCCGCGCGAAGCGGCCGACGCGGCTGCCGATCGTGCTCACGCGGCAGGAGGTCGCGCAGCTGCTCGAGTCGTTGACGGGAACATCGGCGCTCGTCGGAGCGCTGCTCTACGGCACGGGGCTGCGGCTGCTCGAATGCTTGCGGCTGCGCGTGAAGGATGTCGACTTCGCGGGCAACCTGCTGCGCGTGCGTGAGGGCAAGGGGAACCGCGACCGCGTGGCGATCCTCCCGATGGTGGCACGCGCGCCGCTGCGTGCTCATCTCGTGCGGGCACAGGCGATCCACCGTCGCGATCTGGGGATCGGTGCGGGGTGGGTGG